>Ga0307511_10003441_pt1 | contig 16271 bp, 15 predicted proteins | sample 13_EM_MG_FD_200266 | JGI IMG/M metagenome (GOLD analysis project Ga0307511, IMG submission 200266) | Populus trichocarpa ectomycorrhiza microbial communities from riparian zone in the Pacific Northwest, United States - 13_EM | ecosystem: Host-associated > Plants > Roots > Unclassified | place... | reverse complement strand
GCTGATGATTCCCCTCACTATGGTGCGCCTCTTGGTGAGCGAACGCGCCGCCGCCAAGGACGCGGTGGTGCGCGACATTGCCCGCACCGCGGCCGACGTGCAGCGCATCACCTTGCCGGTGGTGGTGGTGCCCTACACCCGGCGCTGGGTCGAGAGCGTCGAGACCATCGACGACAAGGAGCAAAAAAAGGTGACCCGCAAGGAACGGGTTGAAATTTCCAGCGTGCAGATTCTGCCCGAGAACGTCAGCGTGGAGGCGGCGCCCGCCGTCAGCTCGCGGCACCGCGGCCTATATACAGTACTGACCTATACCGCACCGGTGCGCATCAAGGGCCGGCTGGTGATGCCCAAGGACTACGGGCCAGTGGCAGGGGAGGGGACGGTCACTTGGGGCGTGCCGCTGTTTGCCTTCGGCGTGTCCGATCCGCGCGGCATCAAGAACAATCCCGTGCTCAAGTGGAACGGGGTGGATCTACGTTTCTCGCCCGGCACGGGCGGCGACAGGACGCGCCTGGGCGGCGGCATCTCGGTGCCTCTCGACAAACTGCCGCAGGGCAGCGCGCAAGAGGTGGACTTCTCCTTCGACCTCGACCTGATGGGGATGGAGCGCCTGAGCTTCATTCCGACGGCGCGAGAGACTCGCGTGGTCCTGAAGGCCGACTGGGCCCATCCCAGCTTCTTCGGCAAGTTCTCCCCCGACAGCAAGGTAGGCAAGAACGAATTCTCCGCCGACTGGAAGACTTCGTTCTTCTCCACCAATGCCCCGCAGACCTACGCGGCCTGCGCGGTGGGCGACCAGTGCGCCGAGTTTCGCGGCAACGAGTTCGGTGTCTCGCTGATCCAGCCGGCCGACCTGTATCTCCAGCTTGAACGCGCCAACAAGTACGGCTTCCTGTTCATCGGCCTGACCTTCGCGGCGTTTTTCCTGTTCGAGGTGCTCAAGTCCCTGGCGGTGCACCCACTGCAATACAGCCTGGTGGGCCTGGCCCTGGCGATGTTTTTCCTGCTGCTGGTCTCGCTATCCGAACACCTGGGCTTCCTGGAAGCGTATGGGATCGCGTCAGGCGCTTGCGTCGGGTTGATCGTGCTCTATCTCGGCGCGGTGCTGGCAAGCTGGCTGCGGGCGCTGAGTGTCGGGGTGCTTCTGGCAGGTTTGTTTGGCGTACTGTTCATGCTCCTGCGCAGCGAGGACAACGCGCTCCTGATGGGTTCCCTGTTCCTGTTCGTGCTGCTGGGCGCGGTGATGCTGGGTACGCGGCGGATCGACTGGTATGCCCTGGGAAGGCGTGCGCCGGCGGCGGAATCGGATGGCGCGGAACCTCCTGTTGCGCAACCCGCTACGTAATTTGCTGATGAGGCGGAAGCCGGCACGCTACAATCGCGGCTTCCGCAATCAGTCCCGCGCGCCGCCGGCGGGCCCGCCCCGTTGGCTACCAGACCCAAGTTCAGCCGCATCCAGGCCAGCAGCCACGTCACCGGGCTGACGCTGGCCGCGCTGGTGGTGCTGGCGGTGCACGTGGTCGGCACCGTGGGCTACAAGCTGATCGGCGGCCCGCAGGCCAGCTGGTTCGACAGCTTCTACATGACCTTCATCACCGTGGCCACCATCGGCTACAGCGAGGTCATCGATCTGACCGGCCACCCGGGCGGGCGCATTTTCACCGTGGTGATCGCCCTGACCGGGATCGCGGCGATGACCTACATGTTTTCCACGGTGACGGCGATGATCCTCGAGTCGGACCTGAACCAAACCCTGAGGAGAAAGCGCATGCAAAAGGCGATCGGGGGCCTGTCGGGCCACTACATCATCTGCGGTACCGGCCGGGTCGGCACCAACGTTGCCAACGAGCTCAAGCGCACCGGGCGCAGCCTGGTGATCATCGAGGAGTCCGAGCATGCGCTGGAGGCCTATGTCGAGAGCCACCAGGAGGCGCTCTACGTGCACGGCGACGGCGCCGACGACGATATGCTGATGGCCGCCGGTCTCGAGCGTGCCGCCGGGGTGTTCGCCGTCACGGGCGACGACAGCCGCAACATCGTGATCTCACTCTCGGTCAAGCAGCTCAATCCGAAGGTCAGGGTGGTGGCGCGGGTGCATGACATCCGCAACGCCGACAAGGCGCGGCGCGCCGGCGCCGACGAAATCGTCTCGCCCGACTTCACCGGCGGCATGCGCATCGCCTCGGCGATGATCCGCCCCCACGTGGTGAGCTTCATGGACCAGATGCTGCGCCGCGACGACGGCCTGCGGGTCGAGGAAGTGCTGGTGCCGGCGGGTACGCCAGCGCGCCCGCTCGGCGCGCTGGCGGCCAAGGCCCGCGATTTCATCCTGATGGCGACGCACCGGCATGGGGAATGGGTGTTCAATCCCGCCCAGGAATACCGCATCGAAGCGGGCGACGCGCTGGTGATCATGACCAACCCGGCCGGGCGCGGGGCGGTGGAGCAGATGCTGCGGGCCAGCGCCTGACGCCGTTTTGCCCTGAGGCTGCCTCCCAGGGGCGGTGTTACGGTTTTTTCCGCCGCGCGGTGCGGTCCGGGGCAGCCGCACTGATAAAATAGGCCGGTTATTCCTCAGGCTTGTGCAATGAAAATTCTGGTCAGCAACGACGATGGATACTTCGCGCCCGGTCTTGCTGCCCTGGTCGAGGCTGTCAAGCCGTTTGGCGAAGTGACGGTGGTGGCGCCCGAGCAGAACCACAGCGGCGCCTCCAATTCGCTGACGCTGAATCGCCCGCTGTTCGTGCGCCGCGCGCAGAACGGTTTTTACTATGTCAATGGCACGCCCTCGGACTGCGTGCATCTGGCGGTGACCGGTTTTCTGGATTTCCGTCCCGACCTGGTGGTCTCCGGCATCAACGACGGCGCCAACATGGGCGAGGACACGCTGTATTCCGGTACCGTGGCCGCCGCCATGGAAGGTTTCCTGCTCGACATTCCCTCGATTGCCTTCTCGCTGGTGAAAAAAGGCTACGAGAACCTGGACGCCGCGCGTGACGCGGCGCGGCAGATCGTCGCGCGCTACGTGCGCGCCCCCAGCGACAAGCCGATGCTGCTGAACGTGAATTTTCCCGGCGACGCCAGCGTGGCGATCCAGGGCGTCAAGGCCACCCGCCTGGGCAAGCGCCACAAGGCCGAGCCGGCGGTCAAGTCCGCCGACCCGCATGGCGAGGCGGTGTACTGGGTCGGCAAGGTGGGCGCGGCGGCCGACGACGGCCCCGGCACCGACTTTCACGCCACCGCCACCGGTTATGCGTCGGTGACGCCGCTGCGCATCGATTTGACCCGCCACGAAGAAATAGACCATGTCGGCGCCTGGCTTGCGAAATAAGGGCCCGGCCCTGAATGGCGGGGCTCCCGCCTCGAAGCCGGCGCAGCCTGCCGCCCCGCGCACGCCGGGCGGCTCGCCCGTGCTGCACCAGGAAGACTGGGCCGCGCCCAGCACCGCGCGCCTTTCGATGATCAAGCGCCTGCGCGAGCAGGGCATCGATTCGGAGACGGTGCTGGCGGCGATGGCGCGCATCCCGCGTGAGCGCTTCATCGACGAGGCGCTGTGGAGCCGCGCGTATGAAGACAACGCGCTGCCGATCGGCTTCGAGCAGACCATCTCGCAGCCGCAGGTGGTGGCGCGCATGATCGCCACCGTGCTGCCGGCGTCCGGCAAGCTGGCCAAGGTGCTGGAGGTGGGCACCGGCTGCGGCTACCAGGCGGCGGTGCTGTCGCAGATCGCCGTTGAGGTGTATTCGATCGAGCGCATCCGCGGCCTGTACGACAAGGCGCGCGCCAACCTGCGCCAGTTGCGCCTGCCGAACGTGCGCCTGGCATTCGGCGACGGCTACCAGGGCCTGCCGGACGCGGCGCCGTTTGATGCCATCGTGGTGGCGGCGGCGGCGCCCAGCGTGCCGCCGGCGCTGGTGCAGCAGCTCAAGCGCGGCGGCAAGCTGATCATTCCGGTGGGTACCGGCAACCAGCAACTCAAGCTGATCGAAAAGCGCGTCGCCGGCGTGATCGAGAGCGAGCTGGACCTGGTGCGCTTCGTCCCCATGCTGAACGGATTGGTGAAATAATGCGCGCGCATTGTGTCGCTGCCCGGAAACGGCCGGGGAACTGCGGCATGTCGTTGCGGTCTGCGTGCATGGTGCCCGCGCTTCACAAGCATGTTCAAATGCGCGGTGCAAGGGACGAGTAACGCGGCATGACCTTTGGAAATATTGATTAAGTGGGCTACGCCTCCTTGGCAACCCCCGACTCCAGAGCGAAGATGGTGTTGCATCGCGCGGCGTTGGGGACTTGGTCAGTATTTCCCTTTATGAAGAACCTTGTCGAGACAATGAACCTCAGAACAACAATCGCCTGCCTGATCACCGCCGCGCTGCTCGCGGCCTGCGCCTCCAAGACCAGCGCGCCCATCGTCGACCGCAGCCCCGGCGGCGCCACGCCCGCGGCCAAGCCGCCGGCCGCCACGCCCGCACCACCCAGCGGGCCGGAGTTCTACACGGTCAAGCGCGGCGATACGCTGTACAGCATCGCGCTCGATCACGGGCAGGACTATCGCGACGTCGCGGCCTGGAACAATATCGCCAATGTGAACGTGATCCAGGTCGGCCAGGTGCTGCGCGTGGTGCCGCCGGGCGCCGCCGCGCCCGTGATCAATCCAGATTCCGGGGCAGTGGTGGTCAGGCCCATCACGCAGCCCGGCGAGCCTGCTCCGGCGGCCGGCGTGCCGGTGACCAAGAATGAGCCGAATGGCGCCAAGCGGCCGTATTCGGAAGAAGCCCTGGCGCAGGCGCAGCGCGAGGCGGTCAAGCCGCCGGTGGTGGCGACTGCTCCCGTGGTGGCGCCGGGTCCCGCCGCCAAGCCGGCCGAGAAACCTGCCGACAAACCCGCGCCCGCCGACGCCGAAGACGTCGCCTGGGCCTGGCCGGCCTCCGGCAAGCTGATCGGCCAGTTCTCCGAGAGCGGTTCGAACAAGGGCGTGGACATCGCCGCCAAGGTCGGCGACCCGGTGCTGGCCGCCGGGCCCGGCAAGGTGGTCTATAGCGGCCAGGGCCTGCGCGGCTATGGGCGTCTGATCATCATCAAGCACAACAACACCTACCTGTCGGCCTATGCGCACAACAGCAGCCTGCTGGTGAAGGAAGGGCAGACGGTCACGAAGGGGCAGAAGATCGCCGAAGCCGGCAACACCGACAGCGACGTGCCCAAGCTGCACTTCGAGATTCGCCGCCAGGGCAAGCCGGTCGACCCAACCAAGTATCTGCCTGACCGCTAAGCTGCCATGCCGCCGCTTGCGCGGCCCTGCGATGTCGCTGCCCGCGTGGCGGCGACATCGCAGGGCCGCGATTGACTTACGGCAACGCGAGGCCGCGCCGCAGGGTGCATACTGGGCGCCACAATGGCAGGCGCCTGCGCATATGGCGCAGGCATCGTACGCCGCGCCCCGACTTTTACCTTTCCATCATGTCACTCGATCCCCAACTGGCCGCCTGGTTTGAACGCCTGGGCCGCGAATTCGGGCCGCTGCCGGATACGGCGCCGCACACCCGGCGCAAACGCTACCTGGACATTACCCATCTCCTCGAAGTGCCGGTACCGGCGGGTGTCGCCGTGCGCGAGTTGCGCCTGCCGCTGGCGGGCCGCGAGATCGGCGCGCGCCTTTACCACCCGGGCACGGCGCAGGGCAGGGCGCCGGCGCTGCTGGTGTTCTACCACGGCGGCGGCTGGGTCACCGGCTCGCTGGAAACGCATCACGGCCTGTGCCAGCGCATCGCGGCGCGAAGCGGGGTGGCGGTGGCGAGCGTGGATTACCGGCTGGCCCCGGAACATCCCTTTCCCGCGCCTTGCGAGGACGCATACGACGCGCTGGTGTGGCTGGCGGCGCATGCGGATGAACTGGGCTGCGACGCGCGGCGCGTCGGCGTCGGCGGGGACAGCGCGGGTGCGCACCTGGCGGCGGTGACTGCGCTGACGGCACGCGACGCGGGCCTCGAGCTGGCCTTCCAGTGGCTGATCTACCCGACCATCGCGCCGGACTTCAGCCTGCGCTCCTACGCCGAATTCGGCCAGGGGCCGGGCTTGACGAAGGTGGACATGGAGTGGTTCTGGCGCCAGTTTCTCGGCGAGGAAATGGAAGTGCGGGACGCGGGGGACGTGCGCGACTATCGCGCCAGTCCCGCGGCGGCCGATACCCTGGCGGGCCTGCCGCCGGCCTATGTGGTGGTGGCGGGTCTGGACCCGTTGCGCGATGAGGGCGAGCGCTACGCCACGCAACTGGGCGAGGCAGGCGTTGCGACCATGATGGTGCGTGCCCTGGGCATGACCCACGGCTTCGCGCGCCTGTTCCCGGTCAGTGAAACGGCAAAGCGATACATCGATGATGCGATCGCGGCATTGAAGGAAGGCATGGCATGACCCCGACCCTGGTGTTCGACATCGAGACCGTGCCGGATGTGGCCGGCTACCGCACGCTGGAGAACCTGCCCGCCGAGCTTTCCGATACCGACGTGGCCGAGATGGCCTTCCACCACCGCCGCGCGCAGACCGGCGGCTCGGACTTCATGCCCCTGCACCTGCAGCGCGTGGTGGCGATCTCCTGCGTGCTGCGCGCCGGCGAGAGCTGGAAGGTATGGTCGATCGGCACGCTGGAAGATACCGAGGGCACCCTGATCCAGCGCTTTTTCGACGGCATCGAGAAGTTCACCCCGACCATCGTGTCGTGGAACGGCGGCGGCTTCGACCTGCCGGTGCTGCACTACCGGGGCCTGGTGCACGGCATCACGGCGGAGCGCTACTGGGACCTGGGTGACGGCGACTACAACGACAGCCGCGACTTCAAGTGGAACAACTACATCAGCCGCTACCATAGCCGCCACACCGACCTGATGGACCTGTTGGCGATGTACCAGCCGCGCGCCTCCGCGCCGCTCGACGCGCTCGCCAAGCTGTGCGGCTTTCCCGGCAAGCTGGGCATGGACGGCAGCGCGGTGTGGGGCGCCTACCAGGCGGGCAAGCTGGAAGACATCCGCAATTACTGCGAGACCGACGTGGTCAACACCTACCTGGTTTACCTGCGCTTCCAGAAGATGCGCGGCCACATGGACGGGCCGGCCTACGAGCGCGAAGTCGCGCTGGTGCGCGAGACCCTCGAAGGCATGACCGGCACGCACTGGGGCGAGTACCTGGCGGCGTGGCCGAAAGCGGCGCCGGCGGCCTGAGAAGACGGTCCGCGGGACGCTTTTTCGGCGGCTTCTGCGACAATAGCGGCCGTTCGGATCTAGCTGGAGCTTGACGCCCGTGCGGCGCAGGCGAGCGGTCATCCGGACACAAATCTCTATAAGAATTCAAAGGCCGGACCTGCGGCCGAAAGCACAATGAGCGCAGCATGGAATTACTGATCGAATCGGTCGACCACGAAGCGCACGGCATCGCGCACCATGATGGCAAGGTGATTTTTGTGGACGGCGCGCTGCCGGGCGAGACGGTGATCGCCAGCAGCTACCGCAAGAAGCCGAAGTACGAGAACGCGCAGACGATAGCGGTGGTCAAGGCCTCCTCCTCGCGCGTCACGCCGCAGTGCCCGCACTACGGCACCTGCGGCGGCTGCTCGATGCAGCATGCCAACGTGGCTACGCAGGTGGCGCTCAAGCAGCGCGTGCTGGAAGACAATCTGTGGCACATCGGCAAGGTGCGCCCCGACGTCATGCTGCGCGCCATCCATGGCCCCTCCTGGGGCTACCGCTACCGCGCCCGCTTCTCGGTGCGCGACGTGGTGAAAAAGGGCGGCGTGCTGGTCGGCTTTCACGAAAAGCGCAGCAGTTTTGTGGCGGAGATGGGCGAGTGCCACGTGGTGCCGCCGCGCATCTCGGCGATGCTGCTGCCGCTGCGCGAACTGGTCGCTTCGCTTTCGCTACGCGATCGGCTGCCGCAGATCGAGTTGGCCATTGGTGGCGATGTCGACGTGATGGTGCTGCGCATCCTCGCGCCCCTGACCGCCGGGGACGAGCAGCGCATCAGGGCCTTCGCGGACCGGCACAAGGTCCAGTTCTGGCTGCAGACCAAGGGTCCGGAAACCGCCGTCCCGTTCCATCCGCTGGACGCGCCGCAACTGGCTTACGAACTGCCCGAATTCGGCATCACCATGCCGTTCAAGCCCACCGACTTCACCCAGGTGAACCACCAGATCAACGCCACCCTGGTGAGCCGCGCGCTGCGCCTGCTCGATGTGCAGCCGGGCGAGCGCATCGGCGATTTTTTCTGCGGCCTGGGCAACTTCACCCTGCCGATCGCGCGCTCGGCGGGGGAGGTGGTGGGCGTCGAAGGCAGCAGTTTGCTGGTCGCGCGCGCCAAGGAAAACGCGATCCACAATGGCTTGGGGGACAAGGCCTCCTTCCAGGTTGCCAACCTGTTCGAGGCCACGCCGGAGAGCATTGCCGCGCTGGGCGCGTTCGACAAGGTGCTGATCGACCCGCCGCGCGAAGGCGCGATGGAACTGGTCAAGGCTCTGGGCAGCGTGGGGAAGCATGCACCGAAGCGCATGGTCTATGTGTCATGCAGCCCGTCCACCCTGGCGCGCGACGCCGGCCTGCTGGTGCACGAGCACGGCTACCAGCTCAAATTCGCCGGCGTCGTGAATATGTTCCCGCATACCTCGCACGTCGAGTCGATAGCGGTGTTTGACCGCTAGGAGTCTGGGCGGCAGAAGGAGTCGAGGAAAAAGTGGCGAAAAGGTAACGAAAACGCGGAGCGTGGGACGAGCCTTTCAAGGCAATAGTCGTTCTATTGCCGCCGAAAGTGTCGGCTCACGATACCGTTTTCTCGCCGCGCATTTTAGTTTCCTGGCCGACGACCTTCTGCCGCCCAGACTCCTAGGCCTGCTTCCTGATAAAGGAAGCGCCCAAAACAAAAGCGGCCCGAAGGCCGCTTTTGTTTTTCACAGTTACTGCTTGGTTACGCTCAGTTCCTGTTCCCGCCACCGAAGATCGACAGCAGGGCCAGCAGCGCCTGGAACACGTTGTAGATGTCCAGGTAAAGCTGCAGCGTGGCGCTGATGTAGTTGGTCTCGCCGCCTTGCACCACCTTGTTCACGTCATACAGCATGTACAGGGAGAAGATCGCGATCACCATCACGCACAGCACGACGGTGAACATCGGCATCTGCACGAAGTACGAGAGGATCGCGCCGAAGAACACCACCCACGCGCCGATCATCAGGAACTTGCCCAGGCCCGACAGATCGCGCTTGATCACGGTGCCCAGAGCGGCCATCGAGAAGAAGATGATCGCGGTGCCGCCGAAAGCGATACCCACCAGCGAGGCGCCGTTGCTCATGCCCAGCACCATGCCGATCAGGCGCGACAGCATGACGCCCATGAAGAAGGTGAAGGCCAGCAGCAGGCCCACGCCCAGGCCGCTTTCCTTGTTCTTCTCGATGGCGTAGATGAAGCCAAAGGCGCCGGCCATGAAGATGATGAACGTGATGCCGGGGCTGGTCAGCATGGCGGCGGACAAGCCGGTGGCCACACCCAGCCAGGCGCCGAGCACCGTGGGAATCATCGACAGGGCGAGCAGCAGGTAAGTGTTGCGCATTACCTTGTTGCGCGATGCGGCCCCGACCTGGCCCAATTCGAGCGGCGAGACGTTCTGGTTGTATTCCATGCTGAACCTCCTAAATGGCCGGATCATCCGGCTTGCAAACATAAGACTACCATCCCCTGCAAAAGTTGCAATAGGAAAACGCCCCGACAGTGGGCGAAACTGCAACAGTTGTCATATTTCAGGGCGGAATCGGAAAAAATCAAGCTTCCCTTGGTAAAAGCCCTTATCTCCGGCGATTCAATGCCCTGTTTTGGGCTCAGGCTTGCAGCAGTTTGGCCAGTTCGCCGCTCTCGACGAGCCGCTTCAGATCCTCAAACCCGCCGATCAGCGTACCTTTGACGAATACCATCGGAAAAGTCGGCCAGCCGCTCCACATGCGCAGCACGCCGCGGCGCTTCCACTCGCCCAGATAGCTGCCGAATTCGAGGTATTGATAAGCGATCTTCTGTCCATCCAGCAGTTGGCGCGCTTTTTTGGGATACGGGTTCTGGCGCATCCCGACCACCACCACCGGATGCGCGGCCAGCGCCGCCTGCACCTCGCCGATCACGTCGAGCCGGTAAGTGGCGACGCGTTCGCGGATGGCCGGGTGAAGGTGGGATTCGTCGAGAATGGCGCGGGACATGGAAAACTCCGGTTGGAAAAGAGGAGGGCGCGCAGGCGCGCCCGAGGTCAAGGTCGGGACGGCTCAGGGCGCGGGCGGCAAGGACTGCCGCGGCCCCGGCAGGGCGCCGCTATCGTCTTTCAGCCCGATGCCGGTGAGCTCGCGCGCCAGCGCGGCGGCGGCCAGCCAGTCGAGCTTGCGCGCCGCCTCCGCATAAGGCAGCCCGGCGGGCCGCACGTTGGAAATGCAGTTGCGCTCCGAGTCGGCGCGCCCGCTGCGCGGCGCCCAGGTGAGATACAAGCCCAGGCTGTCCGGCGAAGACAGGCCGGGCCGCTCGCCGATCATCATCACCAGCAGGCGCGCCCGCAGGCGCTCGCCGATCGCGTCGCCCAGCGCCACCCGCCCCTGGCGCGCCAGCACCACCGGAATGCGGCTCCAGCGCTGCGCCGCCTGCGCGCGCAAGGCCGCCAGCAGCGGCTGGGCATGCTGCTGCACCGCCACCGCCGAAAGCCCGTCGGCGATCGCCACCGCGATATCGCAAGGCGCGGCGCAAAGCAGCGCCGCGCTCGCCTCGTCCAGCCTGCGTCCCAGGTCCGGCCGGGTCAGGTAGGTCATGCGGTCCGGCGCCGCGCTGTGCACTTGCCGCGGCGCATAGCCGTCCGCGCGCAGCGCCGCCTCCAGCGCGTTCATATCGAAGGCCTGGTGCACCGCATCGCGGGCCCGCGCATGCGCGAGGCCGAAGTCGAGCACCGCCCGGGTCGGCAAGCCGGCTCCGGCCCGGCCCAGGGCGATACGCGCCGGCGTGAGCTTGCGCAGCGCATCCCAGGGATCAGGCGTGACCGAGGGCTCATGCGTGACGGGATCGCGCGTGACCGCGTCGCCCGCGGCGGTATCGGGCTTGTCGCTCATCCGCGCTCCAGATCGGCCGCGGCGCCGAGCAGCCGGTTGCCCGATGCGGCGGGCAGCAGGCGCCCGGCCGCGTCCACGATCCGCATCTTTTGCAGCCAGGCCTCGAACTCCGGCGCGCGCCGCAAGCCCAGCGCCTCGCGCACATACAGCGCGTCGTGGAACGAGGTGCTCTGGTAGTTGAGCATGATGTCGTCCGCCCCCGGCACGCCCATGATGAAGGTCACGCCCGCCGCGCCCAGCAGGGTCAGCAGGTTATCCATGTCGTCCTGGTCGGCCTCGGCGTGGTTGGTGTAGCACACGTCCACGCCGAGAGGCAGGCCGAGCAGCTTGCCGCAGAAATGGTCCTCCAGCCCGGCGCGGATGATCTGCTTGCCGTCGTACAGGTACTCCGGCCCGATGAAGCCGACCACGGTGTTGGTGAGCAGCGGCTTGAAATGCCGCGCCACGCCATAGGCGCGCGCTTCCAGCGTCTGCTGGTCCGCGCCGTGGTGCGCCCCGGCCGACAGCGCGCTGCCCTGGCCGGTCTCGAAATACATCACGTTGTCGCCCACCGTGCCGCGCTTGAGCGACAGCGCCGCCTCGCGCGCCTCCTTGAGTACCGCCAGATCGATACCGAAGCCGCGATTGGCCGCCTCGGTCCCGGCCACCGACTGGAATACCAGGTCCACGGGCGCCCCGGCCTCGATGCCGCGAATCTGGTTCGTCACATGCGTCAGCACGCAGGACTGGGTGGGAATGGAAAAGCGCGTGATCAGCTCATCCATCATCCGCCACAGATCGACAAAAACGGAGAGCGCGTCGCCCGCCGGGTTGATGCCGATCACCGCATCGCCGCAGCCGTACAGGAGCCCGTCGAACATCGAGGCGGCGATGCCGCGCGCATCATCCGTGGGATGGTTCGGCTGCAGGCGCACCGCCAGGTGCCCCGGCAGCCCCAGGGTATTGCGAAAGCGCGTCACCACCCGGCACTTTTTCGCCACCAGGATCAGGTCCTGGTTGCGCATCAGCTTGCTTACCGCCGCCGCCATTTCCGGCGTCACGCCGGGCGCGACGGCGGCGAGCATGCTGGAGGTCGTCGTATCGGCCAGCAGCCAGTCCCGCAACTCGCCAACGGTCAGGGACGAGAGCGGGGCAAACGCGGCGGCATCGTGGGTATCGACGATCAGCCGCGTCACCTCGTCGCTTTCGTAAGGGACGATGGCCTCGGAGAGAAAACGCGCAAGAGGCAGATCGGCCAGCGCCATCCGCGCCGCCATGCGCTGCTCGCTGCTGGCCGCGGCCACGTCCGCCAGCACGTCGCCGGAGCGCGGCGGCGTCGCCTTGGCGAGCAGGTCCTTGAGGTCGGCGAACCGGTAGCGGGTGGCGCCGACGCTATGCGCGTATCCCATGCGGCCAAAGTATACGGGCGCCATGTTGCCCCTGTGTAAATCGCGCGCCGCTTTTATTGCTGCCGCGTAAATCCCGCGTAGGACGGGCTCTCCGTAGGACGACTCTCACAGGGGCGCCGCGGTCCGGTCAATCGTGCATGCCACCGGTAGAAAGTACCGGGCGCAAGAGCCGGTTCACGCTCCATTTCATGGGCATGGGGGCTGCTATCTTTTGAGAAGAGAAGAGCAGAGCAGCCATTTCCCCACCTACCAAAGGAGACCAGCATGGACAGAGCCATCTACTGCATAGCCCGCACCGGCACGCAGGCCGAACGCATCATCGCGGAACTCAAGCGCGTCGGCTTTCTCGGCGAAGACATTTCGGTGCTGCTGGCCGACAAGGGCGGCACGCGCGATTTCGCCCACGAGCACAACACCAAGGCGCCGGAAGGCGCGGTGGCCGGCGGCGTGGCCGGCATGGGCGCCGGCGCGGTGATCGGCTGGCTGGCCGGCATCGGCTCACTCACCATTCCCGGCGTCGGCCCGCTGCTGGCCGCCGGCCCGGTCATGGCGGCGTTGAGCGCGGCGGCGGTCGGCGGCGCGGCAGGCGGCCTGATCGGCGGCCTGGCGGGCCTGGGCATTCCGGAGTACGAAGCCAGGCTGTACGAAGGCAAGGTGCGCGCCGGCAACATCCTGATCTCGGTGCACACCGAAGACGGCAAGCAGCGTTCGCGCGCCAAGGACATCCTTGAAGCCGCCGGTGCCGAGGATATCGCGAGCAGCGCCGAAGCCACGGTGTAAGTCCTGAGGAAACGCGGACCAAGTCCCAAAATCCGTGCGATGTGACATCACCTTCGCTCTGGAATCGGGGGTTGCGAAAACGCAAGTGAGGGGCGCAGCCCACTTGATCAGTATTTCCCCGATCCTTTTTCGATTCCAACCACCAAGGAGCAAAGCATGACCAAACTGCAAACCCTCGTTTCCATCCCCATGCTGGCCCTCACCCTGGGCGCCGCCCATGCGCAGCCCACCGTCACCGGCAACATGGCCGGCGGCAACAAGCAGTCCGCCGACACCACCCGCCCGGACTCCGGCGCGCCCGACGCGGCCGGCCAGGCCAAGGTCTGGCACGACCAGGACACCCGCGCCGACCGCAAGCCCACGCGCGCGGAACGCAAGGCCGAGCGCCAGGCCGAACGCGAGCGCCGCTCGGCGATGGCCGCCAACCCTTCGTACAACCCGGGCAGCACCCCCGGCACCGACACCAGCGCCGCACCCGGCGCGCCCGGCAACAGCGGCGCGCCGACCTCCCGGTCCAGCTCCGGCGGCACCGGCGGCGGCAAGCCTTAAGCGGCAGGCCGCATCGGCGGACGCGCAAGCGTCCGGCTTCCGCAAGGCGCCATGACAGCGCCTTGCGCCACTACCATAGGAGAGATCTCATGAACTCCCTGAAAAAATTCCTGATCGCCGGCTCTACCGCCGTAGCTGCCATCGCGGCCTTGCCGGCCCACTCGGCCGGTGCCGCGGCGGCAGGCGGCGCTTCGGGCGGCGGCAGCGCGGCAGCGGCCGGCCGCGGAGACGGAGGTGCCTCGGCCACGGCATCGGGCTCGGCCGGCGGCAGCGCGGGTACCTCGGGCACCGCCGCGGGCGTCGGTACGGGCAGCGTCGGCATGACTGGCGGGGTGGCCAATCCGGGCGCCACCGGCATCAGCACGGCTCCATCGGCCAGCGGCTCGGTCGGCGTGCTCAGGCCGAACGGCAGCACTTCGGGAACCGTCGACCTGAGTGGCACCGCCGGCACGACGCAAAACGCCACGACACAAAATGGCACTGCTGGCACGACGCAAAATGCCACGACACAAAGCGGCACTGCCAGCACAGCGCAAAACGCCACGACACAGAGCGGCACGACAACGCCAGGCCTGCCCCTCACCGGCACCGCTCCAGGAGCCTTGCCGCCGAACGGCGGCACCCTGAGCGGTAGTGCGGCTGGTGCTATGACCCCGTCCGACCCCAGCCTCACCGGCAGCGCCCCCACCACCCGCCCGAACGGCAGCGCAAGCGGCGCGCCGGACGTGAGCGGCGCAAGCGAAAGCCGCGCCACCACCTCGACCTCGTCGTCGAGCGCGGCCACCACCCAGACCCGGCCGAACGGCACCAGTGCCGGCCAGCCGGACGTCAGCGCCGGCACGGAGACGCCGGCCACGTCGGCCTCGAGCACCGGTCGTCTCTAGCACCTCTGCCGCGTCGGCCGCCTATAGTACCGATCGCCCGTAGGACCGGCCGCCTGTAGCACCGGCCATCCGCGGCACCTCCGGAAGCGCCACGCGCCGGCACGTTCCGGCAACTCGCCAGGGTGGCCCGCGGGCCGCCTTGTTTCGCGTTACGGTGGCCCGTTCAGCAACAATGTGGCATCGGCCGCCGCCAGCTTGGGCGTACCACTGAGTTTCATCGCCAGGCGCAGTTCCCCGATGAGGATGTCGAGCGCGCGGTTCACCCCCGCCTCCCCGCCGGCACAGGCGCCGAACAGCGCGGCGCGGCCGATCGCCACCGCCTGCGCGCCCAGCACGCGCGCCTTCAGCGCATCGATCCCGCGCCGCACTCCAGAGTCAATCAAGAGCGGCACGCGGCCGCCTACCGCCTTGGCAATGTAGGGCAGGGCGGTCGCCGACGCCTCCGCGCCATCGAACTGGCGCCCGCCATGATTGGAAATCCACAGCCCGTCCACGCCCATCTCCACCATGCGTGCCGCGTCCAGCGGATGCTCCACGCCTTTCACCAGCAGCTTGCCGGCCCAGCTATCGCGCAGGCGCGCCAGGTCGTCCCAGTTGTAGGCCGCGTCCAGGTTCTGCCCCACCAGCGCGGCGATCGTCAGGCCCGCGCCTTGGTCCTGCATCAGGCCGCGCACGTTCTCGAACTCCGGCAGGCCGGCACGCAGGGTGCGCCAGGCCCAGCCCGGATGGGTCGCGCCTTCCCACAAATGGCGCGCCGTCATGCGCAGGGGAATCGAGATGCCGTTGCGCAGGTCGCGCTCGCGCTTGCCGCCCGCCTGCAGGTCGACCGTGACCACCAGGGTCTCGTAGCCGGCGCGCGCCGCGCGCTCGACCAGTTGCGCATTGAAGGCGCGATCGCGCAGCACATAGAGCTGGAACCACAGCCGCCCCTGCACCGCATCGGCCATGCGCTCGATGCTGGTGGTGGACATGGTGGAGAGGGTGTACGGAATGCCGTGCGCCGCCGCCGCGCGCGCCAGGGCGATATCCGCCTGCGGCCAGCCCAGCATGCACGAGCCCATCGGCGCGATCACGAAAGGCGCTTGCGCGTTCCTGCCAACGATCTCGGTTTCCAGATTCGGGCTTGAGACATCGGTGAGCACGCGCGGCGCCAGGCGGATGCATTCAAAAGCGGCGCGGTTCTCGCGCAGGGTCAGCTCGTCCTCGGCGCCGCCGTCGATGAACTCGAATACCGAACGCGGCAGGCGGCGCCGCGCGATGGCGCGCAGGTCGGCGATGGAAAGGGCGCGCGCCAGGTCGCGCTCGATGCGGTTCACGGGATTTGTCTCGGAGTGGCGGCGGCGCGGCTTCCGGCGCGGCCTGCTGTGGATGAATGGCTGGATTATAGGGACGCCGTGCGCCCCGGGCCCCTGTAATGCATCGCATCAGCTTTCGCGGCTTGCGGTGGAAGATTCCGGTTCGCGCCACCAGAGGCCGAAACAGTACCCGGCCCACGAAAACGTGCCCGCGAAAACGCGACCCGCAGAGCGAGAAATCAACTACACATAGCGGATTGCCCCGCGT
>Ga0307511_10003437_pt1 | contig 16283 bp, 8 predicted proteins | sample 13_EM_MG_FD_200266 | JGI IMG/M metagenome (GOLD analysis project Ga0307511, IMG submission 200266) | Populus trichocarpa ectomycorrhiza microbial communities from riparian zone in the Pacific Northwest, United States - 13_EM | ecosystem: Host-associated > Plants > Roots > Unclassified | place... | reverse complement strand
GGATCTCGAGCGCGCGCGCTATTCCGGGACCGTATGAGCCATTGACGCCGGCCGTGCACAGCCGGGTCGGGTCGAGCTCATGGGCGCGCCGGATCATGCTGGCGGCGATGTGCTCGCCTTCAGGCGTGCCCTGCAGCTTCCATTCTTCGTTGCCCATGGACCACAGGATGATGGCGGGCGAGTTGCGATAGCGTTTGATCATGATCTGGAGTTGGGCGAGCCCCTCCGGGCTCGAGCTCATGAGCCGCGTTTCACACATCATCATCATGCCCATCCGCTCGCAGGCCGCCACCCATTCCGGTGTCGGCATGTTGTGGGACGTGCGCACTGCGTTGCAGCCCATCTCGCGCAGTATCGAGAGCCGGTCCCACTGCAGCCGATCGGGGAGGGCCGTGCCGACGCCGGCGTGATCCTGGTGGTTGGAGGTGCCCTTGATTTTCACGGACTGGCCGTTCAGGAAAAACCCCTTCTGCGGGTCGAATGCGAGCGTGCGGACACCAAAGGCAAATCGCTCGGCGTCGTGCACTCGACCTGCGGTCTCGACCGAGACAACCGCGTAATACAGGTACGGACTCTCCGGCGACCAGAGGGTTGGCGAGGGCAGGTTGGCAGTGGCGCTGAATGTGACCCCGCCCCCGGGGGCTATGAGTTGCGGCTCGGTTTGAGCGGTGGCGACCGTCCGGTCCATCGCATCCAGAATCTTCCAATGCACAGTTGGATGCGCGTCTGTGAAGTCCTCGTTTTCGACGACGGCCGTGAGCGACAGGGCAGTAGCATCGGGCTTGACATCCGTACGGACACAACTATCCCACGGACCCAGATGGACTGCCGCGGTTTTGGTCAGCCAGACGTGGCGGTAGATTCCAGCGCCCTCGTAGAACCAACCATCGCCAAAGGTGGCATCCACTCGTACCACCAGTATGTTGCGCGCGCCGTAGTGCACGAAGTCGCTGATGTCGAAGCGGAATGGAGCATAGCCGCTATCGTTTCTCCCGATGAGGCAGCCGTTGACGAATACGAGCGAGCTGCGAAAGGCACCGTCGAATTCGAGCACGATCCGGCGGCCGGAGTCGGTGGCGGGGATGTCGAAGCCGCGTCGGTACCAGCCGATCGAGGTTTCCGGGTAGCGTCGGCCGAGAGGCTTGTAGCCGTGGCTCTGGAGCGCTTCGTCGCGCACAAAGGGCAACTCTACGGCCCAGTCATGCGGCAGGTTCAAGGAGCGCCACCGGGAATCGTCGAATTCTGCCGTGGCGAACGCGAAATTGCGTGTTTTGGCGAAGTCTCCCTGGCCGGCACCGAAGTCGAGGTCCCGTAACGGATCGCTGGCGTGACCGGGAAGGAACTTCCAGCCGAAGTCCAACAACAGTCGCTCGCGCGGTGGCACGGCCCCGAGCGCCCCTTGCGCATGCTCCACTACAGCTGATTGTGACGGCCCGAGCGCAAGTGCGTTGCGTGCGATGAGCGAATGAAGGGCGACTGCAACTGCGCTGCGCAGCAGCTCGCGCCGATTGGTTTCAACCACGAGAGTCCTTTGATTCAGCCCGCGAGGACTTATTTCAAACCACAGACAGTTTTGCCGCAGGCAGTTTTGCGCCTGCGGGTCGGTGGCTGTCAGCCGGATACATAGGTCCGGCCTGTTCGCAAATTGCAGCCACCATGAGTTGTGCCCCGGGCGAGAGCTTGTGGTGACGCCGCGTAATGAGTCCGAATGCGCCCACGTCCAACGGCAGATTCCGGACGAGCACGGTCAGGATGCCCGCCTGACAGCCGGATTGGACGGCTTCCTCAGGCAGAATCGTCAACATGTTACTGTTCTGCAGCAGGGCGGTGATCACGGGCAGACATTGACTCTCTACAATGTTGCCCGGCAGTGGCAAGCCGTGGCGTACCAACATCGCGGCAAGCCTGTCGCGCACCAGGCTGCCGGCTGGGGGTAGAATCCAAGGCTGTGCCATCAGTTGCTCGAGCTGCAGTTCCTGGCGGCCGGCGAGCGGATGCTCCGCACTTGCAATGACGGCGTGCGGTTCATCCGGGGCGAGTGGCTCGTAAACGAGCTCGTCTGCGGACGTGGAGTCGAGCACTCGCCCCACGACCATATCGAGCTCACCTCGCACGAGCTTCTGCACGAGCGCTCTGCTGGAACCGATCTCAATGGAGGTGAGAACACCCGGGTGGCGCTGCTTCATGCGCACTACTGCCATCGGCACAAGGTTGGTCCCGGGATTCAGGACGGTGCCGATGGCGGCTTTGCCCGAGAGCCCTGACTTGAGCGCCACGATTTCATCGCGCGCGAGCCCAAACTCGCTCAGCGCGAGGCGCGCATGCCGTATCAGGATCTCGCCGTAACAGGTAGGCGCCATGCCCCGGGCATGCCGGTCGAAGAGCTTTACATCGAAGTCGCTTTCGATCTGGCGCAACAGTTTCGAGGCTGCCGGCTGGGTCAGCCCCGCAGCCTCTGCCGCCCGCGCCAGGTTACGTTCCTCATCGAGACGGACGAGCAAGATAAGCTGCCGTGTCTTCAAGTGAAATTGGTTGGCCGGCCTGGTGCGGCGCGCTGCCAGGACGCTTAAAGTGGCCGTGCTGCGCACGGAGCCCAGAGCAGTCATGTGTGCTTTCAAACGACACCCCCCTCTAGAAGTCGCTGAACTACGCCGATAGAAAGGGGCCGCCGCGGCTATTTCAATTGATTCGGAATTACTTGTGCATTACATTAATATTTCGCGACACATCCCTTTGATAGTGTTGATATTTGTACCAATACTGACGAGCGGCGGCCCGCTTGAATGAGCCGCCGCGGCAGCCGGCTGCGCAGCGCATCCGATTCGAAGACTTCGAAGCGGACCTGCGCACCGAAGAATTGTCCAAGTCAGGTACCCGGCTGCGGCTGCCTCACCAATCGTTTTGTGTCCTGGCGATGCTGCTGGAGCGGCCGGGGCAGCTGGTTACACGCGAAGAGCTGCGCGCCAGATTGTGGCCGGCAGGCACACTGATCGAGTATGACCAGCGCCTGAATGCCGCCGTCAATCGCCTCAGGGACGCCCTGCTCGATGCGGCAGAGGCTCCGCGGTTCATCGAGACCCTGCCGAAGCGGGGCTACAGGTTCATCGCGGCTATTGAGCCGGTGCTCTTGCCCGCGCCGCCGCCGGTCACACCCGCCTTTGCCGGCGAATTGACAGGGGTCAACGTCGCCGCGCCGCCGGAAGTCGACATTCCGAGCTCGGAACGACCTGCGGCAAGTCCGCCGCGGCCGGCGCCTGACGCTGACAAACCGTCGCTCGCGGGCGCGATGCGGCCCCGTCGAAAGGTCTTGTTCGCGGCAGTGGCTGGCCTCAGTGCGATCGTGCTTGTTGCAGTCACAATTTTCATGATGACCACCGGTCGTCCACCGACGCGCTCTGCCTTAGGCCGGCAGGTCGTTCCCTTGACGAGCTTACCCGGCAAGCAGATCGCGCCGACGTTTTCTCCCGATGGTAGCCAGATCGCTTTCGCGTGGAACGAAGGTACGGATGCGGGGCATCAGTTCGATCTTTACGTTAAATCGCTCGGATCCGAGCGCCTGCTACGCCTGACTCACCATCCTTCCAGGTGGATCAGCTCGGCGTGGTCGCCGGACGGAAGCACGATTGCGTTCGTAAGACAGACGGACGAGGGCGCCGGCATCTTTGTCATTCCGGCTCTCGGCGGCTCCGAACGCAGCATCGTGGCCCAAGGGGTTGCCGTGGGTTACGTGCAGCTCAGCTGGTCCCCCGATGGTCACCGGCTTGCCTATTCGGCCTACGGACCGATGGGCGTACCGCGGGTGTACATTGTTTCGCTGGACACTGCGAATGCGCGGCAGCTGTCGCCGGCGCCCGAATGTTTGAGTGCCACGGACCCTGCCTTCTCACCGGACGGCAGGCAGCTCGCCTTGGTCTGTGTCTCGAGTGCGGCGGTATATACGGTTTATGTCGTGGGATTGCCCGATGGGCCGGTGTGGGCGCTGGCTTCGATGTTGGGTGAGCCGCAGGGGCTCACTTGGGCCGCTGACGGAAGCCGGCTCATCCTTTCGAACGACGCCGGTGACGGCGGTGAGTTGTGGCAGCTCACTCTGAACGGCGAGCGGGAACAGCTGCCATTCGGCGAGGACAGCTCGGCGCCAGCGATCGACGCGCGGGGCGGGCGAATGGCTTATGTGCGCGGCCGCAAGACTGTTGATATCTGGCGTGCGGATCTCACGGCTGCGCAACCGGAGGAATCGGCGACCAAGCTGATCTACTCCACACGGACTCAGGTGTTCCCCAGCTACTCGCGGGACGGGACGCGTATCGCTTTCCAATCCAATCGCTCCGGGAGCGTGGAGATATGGATGACGGATGCGCAGGGTGCCGACCCGGATCGGCTGACTTCGTTCAACGGACCCATGACGAGCGCGCCGGGTTGGTGTTCCGACGGGCGGCGGATCGCGTTTGATTCACGCCTCTCGGGCATCTCGGCCATATACATCGAAGACATCAACGAGAGGGTTCCCCGCAAGCTCGTCACTTCGCGTGGCAACCTGTCACTGCCTGTCTGGTCGCAGGATTGCCGTTGGCTGTTTGCAATCGACGGCAACAACGCGTTGTACCGAATTGCGTCCTCCGGTGGCCCGGCTGAACGTTTCACGGACCATCCTTCGTCCTATTGTGCCGTGGTCTCGGAGCGACTGGTCTTCAACGTTCTGGAGTCGACCGGCGTCGTGCTTTGGAGCAAACCGGTCGGCGGCGGTCCGCAGGCGCCTCTCGAGGGGATGCCGCGAGTCAGATACGACGACTCCTGGGCGGCGAGCACCACCGGCATCTTTTACAGCGATTCGGCGTCGAAGCCGGTAAGCGTCAACTTCTATGAGTTTGCCAGCCGGAACACGCGCAGGTTGATGACTCTGAAGCAGACGCCAATTCCCGGAAGCGGGGCCGGAATCTCCGTTTCACTCGATGGACGCTGGCTGCTTTACGGTCAGTCAGGCGACGAATCGAGCGAGATCATGTTAGCGCCGGATCGGTGAGCCGGCGGGCGGGACATGCTCTTTCTGACATGCTGACGGCCGATCTTTTCAGTGGTGCCGGTGCGCCAGGTGCGGCTATGTTCAAAGAGGAGGACACAACTCTTTGTACGGAATCTGCAATGGTGCTGCAATGGTCAAGAGCGTTTTGATTGTTGGCGGTGGTCCTGCCGGTTGGATTACCGCGTGCTATCTTGCCCAGACGCTGGGTGCGCAGCTCCCCGACGGCATGCTCATCACCCTGGTCGAATCGGCGGACAGCGAGATTGAGGGAATCGGTGAGGGAACCTCCCCGACTATCCGCAAGATGCTGCAGCGGATCGGTGTCGACGAGACGAGCCTGGTCACGCAGTGCAGCACGAGTTTCAAGCAGGGCACAAAGTTTGTGCACTGGCGCTACCCTCCGGGCCGCGGGCGGCCCAATCACTACACGCATACTTTTCAGCCGCCGTCCGAGCCCAACGGGCTCGATCTGCTGCCCTACTGGCTGCTCGGAGTTGCCGGCCGGGACATCCAGTGGGACGAGGTCAGCTCACCTCAGAAGCGGGTCGCCGACTCGAGCCGGGCTCCCAAACGCATCGAACATCCTGATTACCAGGCGCCGCTCGAGTACGCGTATCACTTCGATACCGTGAAGCTCGCCGCTTTGCTGCGCAACCGGGGGGTTGCCTCGGGCGTACGACACGTGCGCGATGTTGTGGATGCGGTGAACCTGATGGAGGACGGCTCGATTCGTTCCGTGACCGTCCGGGCGCACGGAGAGCTGCGGGCCGATTTCTTCATCGACTGCACTGGCTTTCGTGCGCAACTGATCGGGGCGGCCCTGGGCGTGCCGTACACGTCCTGCCGCTCTGTTTTGTTGTGTGACAGCATCCTCGCAATGCAGGTGCCGTACGAGCGGCCCGACGCGCCGATCTCTTCATATACGACTGCCACCGCGCACGAGTCGGGCTGGATCTCGCACATCGGACTCGACAGCCGCCGCGCAATCGGCAACGTGTACTCCTCCGATCACCTGGACGATGCCCGCGCCGAGCAAATTCTGCGGGACTATGTGGGCAAGCCGGGGCACGCCCTGACGACACGCAAGCTGCGTTTCGAGCCCGGCTATCGCGAGATCAACTGGAAAAAGAACTGCGTCGCCATGGGACTGTCCAGCGGCTTCCTCGAGCCGCTCGAGGCCACCCGGATGCTGTTCATCCAGGAGGCGGTCGTCATGCTCGCCGACCTGTTCCCCTGGGGAGGGGATCTGCAGATCGCGGCAAAACAATACAACCACATCATGCGCCGGCGCTACGAGCGTGCCCTCGATTTCATCAAGCTGCACTATTGCATCAGCGAGCGCCGGGACTCGCGGTTCTGGCTCGACAATGTCGATTCGGCAAGCATCCCCGAGAGTCTGCAGGAGCTGCTGCACGTGTGGCAGGACCGGCCCCCCGGCTCCATCGACATCGAGCAGAACGTTGACTCGTTCAAGGAGTCGAGCTGGCGACACGTGCTTTATGGCATGGGCTTCGAGACCGATCTTGCGCCCCGGGCCCGGGCGCTCTGGCACAACGATGAGGCCCGCGCAGCCTTTGCGCAGATCAGAGGCCACTCGGACTTCAGGTGCAGCACCCTGCCGACCAATCGCGAGCTGATCGCGACAGCCCACAACCGCGCATTCGGCCTGCGCGGCGAAGGTCCGCCGCCGAGGCTTGTATACGACGAATGTCAAAAGCTCCGAGCCCGGGTGAGAAATAATGCCGCCTGAGTCTATGACGAGGGCTCGCCGTAGATGATGCCTCGACCGTCTGTTCCGACATATACGCGTCCAAACACGCGCTGATCGGCGGTGATGACCCGAAAGCGTCTGCCATACTCATGTGCGGCGTCGTTGATGCGTAGCCAACTCGCGCCGGCATCATCGGAGCGCCAGATCGCCTCGAGGTCGCCACGTCTGCCTATCGCAAAGAGAGTCGGATAATCGCCGTCGGTCCTGGGTTTGCCGAAGGCCAGCGCCGTGACGGCCACGTCACTGCGGCGCTCGAGGAAATTGCGACCACCGTCGACGGAGTGGTAGAGGCGCCCACGGCAAACCAACCATAGATCTGCGGCCCTAGCCGGAGCCGCGAGAAGCGGCCACGGGTCGTAAGCCCGCGGTTGCACCGCGCAGGCATGTACTGGCAAGCCCCTGCTCGGGACGAAGGTAAAACTCTGGCCGCCATTTTCACTGATCGCAACCCGCGAGCGCTCAAAATCGAGCGCATAGAAACGCTGCGGATCGAGGCGATCGGCCACCACGCGAGCGAAGTCCGGCAGGCCGCGCACCGCCGTCCAATGTTGACCGCGATCGCGTGTGAGCATCGGTACCTGAGTCATGGCAATGAACGTGGCTCCGTCAGCGGAGACTGTCACCACGGCGTCGGCCTCGTCCCGATAGTAACCGGTCAACGCGGCAGGAGTGACTCCCCGCGTGTCAGGCGGCAACTGCAATGGTGTCCAGTTCCTGCCAAAATCCTGCGACCAGGCTGCTATTGCGAGGCTGCTATGCTGCGATCTGCCACCACGCATTACAATGTTCGGACTGCGTCCGGCGAAGTCGAGAGTGTGGGTGTTGTCGAACAGGGGATTGGTAAACAGGGTTGGCGGCGAGACTTGCAGATCCTGGTGCGCGAAGCCGCCGATGTCTCCAAAGCCGGATAGCAGTGGGGGACCTAGAGGAGGACTCGCCAGTGTCAGAATCGCCGTCTCCTCGATGCCACTGACCCACGGCCGCCAGAGGATACGCTGCGAGCGCGCTGCTGCCATCGGCTGGTCGGTTTCATACACCGCTGCACCAGTCGTATAGGCAGTGTGATTCGAGTCGAACGGGTCAATGGCGACGCCCGCCATCCACCAGCCGAAATCGGCCTGCGTCTCGCCCCAACGAAGAAACGGCGCAGCGCTGGGATCGATGTCACTGCGCGGCCGCAGGCTTTCCCAATGTTGCCCGGCGTCCGTGCTTCGCCAGAGAGTGTCCCGGCCCATCCAGCAATCTACGGTTGCGGCGAGGAGCGTATCGGGGTGCTGGGCGTCAACGGCCAGACCCATGAAACCACCGGCCGGTCTGGGCGGGGTGATGTTGCGCCAGGATGAAGTCGAGGTGTCGAGCGCGAACACCGCACCGTCTGTGATGCCGTTCGGACCAATGCCGTTGCTGTAAGTCAGGTACAGAATGCCGGTCGAGGCAAATTGGGCACGCACCGGCAATAGGTCGGCGCGCGGTTCCCCCGGCACCGGCTGCCAGCTTGCACCTGCATCAACGGAGCGGAACAAGTGATGTTGGCCAGGATCAGCGACCGCTACGAACACCGTGGGCGTTGGAGTGTTACCCGGGCCGACGCGAGGATCAAACAACACGAAACTGATGCCCGCGTGCGTTTGGTGAGGGGCGGGGCGGCCCAGGCCCGGAGCTGGAAAGGTTGTGACGCGCGACCAGGTGCGGCCACGATCGGCACTTCGTTGCAGGCCATCATGGCGCGAACCGAAGTACAGAATATTCGTGTCGTGTGGGTCGATTGCAAGGCGCTCGCCGAGGCCGCGTCCATCCTCGTTGCCACCCATGCGGAATGACACGGGGAAGACATTCCAGGTCGTGCCTCGGTCGTCGGATCGCAGGATGGCCGCCCGCCCGGAGCTGTACATTCCAACCGCGGCGTAAACGACGCGCGCATTGCGGAGGTCGGGAGCCACACTCTCCACGCCGAAGTAATTTCCCTCGGCCATTCCGTCCTGCAGCGCAATCCAGCGCTGCTGACTCTGATCATAACGATAGACCCCCCCGATGTCTGTACGCAGGTACGCAAGTCCCGGCTCGACAGGGCTGAACAGGATATTGGGTGAAAATCCGCCACCGCCTACCACTACGTTGTTCCAGACGTAGTGCGAAGAGCTGGGCATAGCGGGCCTCGTAGGCCCTGCATACAGGCCAACGAGCGTGACGCAAGCGACGGTACAGTAACGGCCTTTCATCGCTGTTGGATCAGCGCGCCGCGGTAATCCAGGATGCCTTCAGGGCCGGCCGGCGCCTCAGCGGCATTTGGTTCGGTGCTCGATCGCCCATCGCAGCCATTGTCGTGATGTTCGTGACCGGCGACCAATGGCATTTAGGCGCGTGGCCATATCAATTTGTAGCTGGCTTATGATGTCCTACGACACGCGAGGCCCCACGGCCTTGCGCCGCGCGTGTGTTAGGTTACCGGCGCCGGGACATGCATTTTCGGGCATTTCTCAGGACGATTTTCTCAATTGTCCCGGTAATCCTGGTAGCGTTATCTTCCGGTCCAGGAGGCGCAGGGATCACCACTATGAGAACGGCCGGTACAGAATGGTACCCATGCAGTGGGACGACACTGCACGCGCTCTGATACTGAATGGGGGAGACTTCAATGCACTACGTGATTGTCGGCGGCGGCTCTTCCGGTTGGATGGCCGCCGCGGCAATGGCCCACGCGCTCAAGGGCTCGCACAACGTGACCTTGATCGAGTCCGATGAGATCGGAACGGTCGGCGTGGGGGAGGCGACCATTCCGCCCTTGCAGTTCTACAACAAAATCCTCGGTATCAACGAGCGTGACTTCGTTCGCGCCACGCAAGCGAGCTTCAAGCTCGGCATCGAGTTTCACAATTGGGGAAGCAGTGGCCAGCACTACTTCCATCAGTTCGGTGAGTTCGGCTCGAACATCGAGGGCATCTCCTATCATCAGATCTGGCTGCGGCTCGCCGCCAACGGCCATCCTCACCCCCTGAGCGATTACTCCCCCGCGGCGGTCGCCGCCGCCCAGCAGCGCTTCCTGCCGCCCATTCCGGGCATGCCGCAGGACATGCCACAGCTCGCTTACGCCTATCACTTCGATGCCGGGCTGTATGCCCGTTTCCTGCGCCACTACGCCGAACAGCGCGGCATCGTCCGCGTGGAGGGGCGAATCGTGGAAGTGGGGCGCAACAGCGAAAGCGGCTGGATCGAGAGCCTGCGCCTGCAGGATGGCCGCGAGATTCGGGGCGACTTCTACCTCGACTGCTCCGGCTTCCAGGCGCTGCTCATCGGCAAGACTCTGCAGACCGCATTCATCGATTGGTCGCACTGGCTGCCCTGCGATCGCGCGCTCGCCGTTCCCTGCGAGAGGAATCCGGACAACTTCTTTCCCATGACGCGCTCGACGGCGCATCGCGCCGGCTGGCAATGGCGCATTCCCCTGCAACACCGGACCGGCAATGGCCACGTGTATTGCTCGCAGTACATAGGGGATGAGGAGGCCGCGCGCGTGTTGCTCGGCAACCTCGATGGCAAGCCGCTGGGTGAACCGCGCCTCCTGCGGTTCACCACGGGCCGCAGAAGCAAACTGTGGAACGGCAATGTGGTTGCGATCGGCTTGGCCGGTGGGTTCCTCGAGCCTTTGGAGTCAACCAGTCTGCACCTGGTGCAGTCCGCCGTGTTTCGGCTCCTCTCGTTGCTACCGGTCTCGACGCAACCCGACCCAACAGCAGAGGCCGAATTCAACCGGCTGAGTGTCGCGGAGTTCGAGCAGATCCGCGACTTCATCATTCTGCACTACGTGTTGAACGAGCGGGAGGAGCCGTTCTGGCGCGCCTGCCGCGAAGCCGTGATGCCCGACACGCTCGCGCACCGCATCGAGCTGTTCCGCACCCGCGGCAAGGTGGCTCGTCACGATGGCCAGCTCTTCGCGGATGCCAGTTGGGTAGCGGTGATGCTCGGGCAGGGCCTGAAGCCGCAACATTGGGATCCGCTCGCCGATGCCCTGCCGCTCGCCGAGTTGCAAGCGCAATCCGCGAGTCTGCGCACGCGCTTGCAGCAGGGCATCGCACGGATGCCCGGTCACGCAGAGTTCATCGAGAAGAACTGCAAGGCTGCATGACCTGCGGCAAAGGCGGCGAGCACCCGCTCGCCGCGCTTTGCACGCCGTTCGTCCCTGAACGGACGCTCTTCCGTCAGAAGTTACCTCGCAGATAGATCCCGAAGCGCCGATCCGAATCGACGATGTTATGGTACGTCAGTCCGGCGCCGTTCTGGTTGTCGATCAGCTCTTTCAACTTCGTGGCGGTGATATTCACCACCTCGAGGCCCAGGGAAAGGTGCTGATTGAGGAACCGCCACTGGACCGATCCGTCGAGCTGGCCGTAGGCATCCTGCCACACCGGCAGATTGATATTCGCCGCGTTGGTGGTCAAAAGGAAGCGCGAGCGCCAGTTGTAGGCGAGCCGCGCCTCGAATGCCGGCACGCTGTAATACAGCTCCGTGTTGAAGGCGTGGGGGCTCAAACCCTCGAGCGGGTAGTTCGCCAATTGCGAATTGAGCACCGTGTTGGTGTCATACGGGTTTACGGAACTGTTGCGGGTTCCGGCGCTGGTGACGTACGTGTACGAGGTACGGGCCCCGAAGTTCTTCAGGACGCCCGGCAGGAACTCGAAGAATCCGTTCCACGCCGCCTCGAATCCGCGCACGTGGCCCTTGCCCTGATTTTCCGGACGCGTGACGAGCACGTCCTGGGTCACACCGTTGTTCGTGTACGGCAGGTTATGATTTGTGCTTGCGAGGAAGCCGCTGATCTCCTTATCGAAGAGCGCTCCGGTCAGGGAGTTCGTATCGCTCATGTACCACTCCGCCGAGAAGTCATAGTTCCACGCGCGCATCGGCTTCAACTGCGGATTGCCGGAATTTCCGGAGAAGCGCATCACGCAGTCGCCTTGGATACCCCCCGTTGAGGGCAGCGGTGTGCAGACTCCATTCGCCAACAGACCGGCAGTCACCGCGACCGAGATGCTCGGCTCGAGCTGCCCGAAGTCCGGCCGGTAGATGCCCTTGTCGATGGCAAAGCGCAGGTAGACCTTGTCGGTCGCCTTGTAGCGTAGGTTGAAGCTGGGGAGGACGTCGGTGTAGCTCTCTTCGCCTATCTGCTGAGCCGCGCCCCCGTTGGCGAAGGCCAGCACGCTCGGGTCGACTGCGGAAACGTTTCCTGAAAACGGACTGAACTTCAGGAATGCAGTGCCCTGGCTCTTGGTGTGAACGACTCGAACACCCACGTTGCCGTCGAACTGATCATGCTTGAAAGAAAGCTGCTCGTACTCGGCGTAGGTCTTCTGGCCTTCCGGGTTGACTCCCAGCGCGCCGGCGCTCGCGCTTTGTGTACTGTAGTCGCCGTTGAACGGTGTCCAGCCGCAGGGCCCAACACCGTTTCCAGGCGCGCATACCTGGTGGTAGAGGTTCACGAAGTTGTTGAAGTTGTGCAACGCCGACGGCTGCACGAACAAATACGAGGATGGCGCATGACTGCCGTGGAACCAGTTCGGCAACGTGTCGAGGAAATACGGATAGACGTTCTGGAAAGCCGCTGCGGTCGCCACGTTCGGGCCGCCCCAGGGGAAGCTGACGGCGCCCCAGTTGTAGTTCGCCTCGCGCGTGGTCGAGTTGAGGTCCTCATAACGCACGCCGAAGCGCAGCTTGTCCAACCAGGAGCTGTTGTCGAAGGTGTACTCGGCATCGGCGCGATAGGCCCACACGTTCGCGCTGTTGTCATTGTGGTAGTCCATGGCCCAGGCGCTGTAGACGTTGTTGGGATTGGCCAACAGCGCCTGCGCCGAGCTCGGGACCGTGATGGTGGGAGCAATGGCTCCATTGACTTGCAGGCCGTACGTGCCGGTGTTGGAGTAATCCGGACCGTAATTGGTGCCCGCCGTGAGGTCGTAGCCCCGGATGTCGGCCGTGGAGTGCTGAATGTCCGTCTCCAGATGCCACGCGTCGCTCGGGCGCCAGTTCACGTGCAAGGACACATCCTTGTTGTTCGATGCCCGCGTGGTGTAGCGCGCGTCCCCGTTCCAACCCGAATCGTTGATCGTGCCACCCGTCAGGAAGCCGTTGGCGAAGGTGAGATTGCTGCCGCTCAAGGTCTGCCCCGGCCCGTTCCCGAGAGCATCCTCGTCTTCTTTCCAGGTCGCGTGCGAATAGAAGTACTGCAGGTTCGCATCGACGGTCCCCTCGGGGGAGCGCCATTGGAGGGCCGAGGAAACGCCGGTGCGCTCGCGCTTGACGGTCAGCTGACGATAGCCCACGCCCCCAGACGCATAGACGGTCTGACCGGGAACCAGGTCCGTGCGGGGGTAGTATTGGCTCATACCGATGGTGTCGCTCTGGCTCCAGAGCTGCGAATTCGCCAGCGAAGTGAGGAATCCCAGCTCACCAATGCCAGTGGTCCAACGGTCGCTGAACAACACGGAGGCAGTTGGCCGGGTGCGCTTTGCGAGATCGCCGCGTGACTCCTCGACGGAGAAGCCGAGAATCCGCCCGGCCGAGTCGAAGGGCAAGCGGGTACGCAGGTTCACCGTGCCGGCAACACCGCCCTCGATCTGCTGCGCGGATGGATTCTTGTACACGTCCACGCCGGCCACCAGCTCGGGTGGCACGTCTTCGAAGCCCAGGACGCGACTGGCCTTGGCCGAGAAGGCGCTGCGACCATTGAGCTCGCTGCGCGCCCAGGTCAAGCCGCGAATGGTGACCCCGGAACCTTCGGTTTGAATGCGATCGGCATCCCGCGGGTCAGGCACACGGCCGATGGAAATGCCCGGAATGCGCTGCAGGACCTCCGTCACGCTTCGGTCAGGCAGGGACCCGATGTCCTTGGCGTCCACCGAGTCGACGATCTCATCCGCGTCTTGCTTGCGACGCTGCGAGCTTTCCAACTGGTACCGGATGCCCGTGACGGTGACTTCCTGAAGCTGATTTTTGTTGTCCGTCGCGGCTGAAGCCGTGCTGTTGTCCGCGCCCGCAGCCGCATCGGCAGCCAAGGCCGGCAACGAGGACACCGTCCCGAGCAGAGTCAGCGCCCCAACTGCCACTACTGGACCGCTTTGGCGCACCGCGCGCCGCACAGCCAACTCGACTTGCGAAAACTGACCCGCCTGCACGGGCAGTGAGATGTGCCTCTTTGAAACCACGACTTTCCCCCTCGCTCGATCAGTGACAGTTGAGAACCAGTGCCGCATGTGACCCGACCCCGGAACCGGGCGCTCGGGCCAGCCATGCCCCAAAATGTCCTTGTTATAAGAAGCGGTGAACGTTTGAGGCCGATCGACTCGGGCTGCGGTTCACCGTAAGTCGTGGTCTGATTTCACGATAGCGCTACCAAAATGACTGAACTAATGAATTTCGAGCCGCGAGCCATGTCCTAAAGAGCAATGGAAGCAAACACCGCTGCGCGCAACGCGCGCATGGGATCCGCCACATGTCATTTTGGACATGCGTCATTGCCAAAATGGTATGCCCGCACTCATTCGGGCGCTAACAGGTGCAGCGGCTGATCTGCGAATGCAACGTGCACAGCCTGGTGAGTTTAGAGTTGCACTACCAGGACCGACGCTCGCCTCTGCGACGATCATCGTTGAGCTGACTTACGACGGTTCGGTATGGACCTGCCACCCGGACGCTTTGAGTCCAGGTAGCTCGCCGCCGCTTTTTGGAAAGACTCTGATCTTGCGGGCATACGGACCGCGACCTTGCGGGGTAGTTAATTCCTGCAGCCCCGGTCAGATCGCTGCTCAGCGCCGCCAAACGATCAATGTCATCGGATATTGGATTGTTATCTGGCCGGCTGAGAGCTCGGCTCTTAATCCCAAGGTGTCGGCGCCGCTGTGGGCATCAGCGAGGTACAGCGCACGAACTTTCTCCAGGTCACCAGGCAAGGGAAATGACGCTGCGAGGACCGCCTCCAGAGGGATCTTAGGAACGTAGTACGACGAAACCGCCGTCTCCACGAGACCGATCGCCCTTCCCAGAGCACGGAGCTCTGACGGCGGCAGCGCTCGCACGTGGGAGGGGTCCCTGAGTTTCTCAGCCCTGTTGAGAGCTCCCGCTGTTTGGGGCTCCGGGGACAGATCATTGATCGCGATCCGGCCGTCACGCGTGCATACCCGCGCCATCTCTGCGAGCACGGCAGCAGGATCTGCGAGGTGATGAAAAGCTGCTTGTGACACGACGAGGGAAAAGGTGCTATCCGGGAAGGGTAGCGGGAGGATATCCCCCACACGCCAGTCCATGTTTGTAATACCCACCTCAGCCTGCAGCACACGGGCTTGGTCTATCATCGCCGCAGTCAGGTCGATTCCGGTGACATGCTGCGTCAGTTTGGCCAGCGTCAGAGTGAGCCGCCCCACGCCGCAGGCGACATCCAGTGTGCGGTCGGTTGCCAATGGCGCTATCGCATTCAGGAAGGGTGAAGGCGATGCGCCGCTACCCACTGCGGTCAATTTCGCGTAGGACTCGGCTTGCCGGGTGAATTGATCAAGAACCTTTTCATTTTGCGCATCATGCCCGGTCATAGTCGCATCTCCTGTTGACGACACATTAGCCCGGCCGCGCCTTGACCGCTGTACCCCCAACGGCCACACTTTTGCTTTGGTCGGCCAAAGTAAGCGGTGATGCATACTCCACCTAGATTGGTGAAGATGAGTCGGCCAGGTGCGCCGCTGCAGGCGGGAGCCCACCTCAGCACGGGCATGGATGTTGACGGTCCCTGGCACATCCACGACATGCACCAGCTGCTCTATGCCTTTGAAGGTTCGGTCGAGGTGCAGAGCGAAGACGCCGGGCATTTGATCCCACACCAATTCGCCGCTTGGATCCCAGCGGGCGCCGTCCATCGCACAACTATCCACCTCGTTCGCTCGGGGTCCGTCTTCTTCCCTCCGAGTATGGTGACCGGTGCGGGTTCGCGGGTTCGAGTTGTTTTGGTTCCACCCCTGATGCGCGAGATGATCATGGGCGCGATGCGGTGGCCGATTACGGAGTCCGTGCCCCCGATCGGTCGCGCGTACCTCAAGGCATTGGCAATGCTCTGCGGTGAGTGGATTCAATCAGAAGCGCGGCTGGCGTTGCCTACTAGTGCTGATCCGCGCGTTCGCAAGGCGATGGTCTTTACGCGTCAACATCTGGCGACCACCGATCTGGCGTCAGTCTGCCGGGTAGCCGGACTGTCTGAGCGATCGCTGCGCCGACATTTTCGCGCGGCCACGGGTGAGGGGCACGGGCACCGCAGACTTTAGTTCAATGGTGATGTTGTCGTGGGGGCTCGCCAGGCCTCGCCACATGCACTGCCTCAGCCTGGCTCTGGACCAGACGTAATAGTCTGTCGATTATCGTATTGTTGGTACCGCGGAACGCCACTCCATACTGATGAACCTCACGGCGCGTTATGGAGGCCAGAATAGATGCTCTGCCCATGCCCGGACTCTCTAC
>Ga0307511_10003436_pt1 | contig 16289 bp, 11 predicted proteins | sample 13_EM_MG_FD_200266 | JGI IMG/M metagenome (GOLD analysis project Ga0307511, IMG submission 200266) | Populus trichocarpa ectomycorrhiza microbial communities from riparian zone in the Pacific Northwest, United States - 13_EM | ecosystem: Host-associated > Plants > Roots > Unclassified | place... | reverse complement strand
TGCATGCAGATCACACTCATCCAGGAATTCTACATATTAGGACATGAGGGCGGACACATTCTGTGTCAGATCAGTGCTCTAACATGGGAATTGTACCAATTGACAGGTACTCAAATGAAATAAAACCGAGATAAACAGGTTGCTCAGTGTTCCATGCAGAGATGTGCTCGGCTAACTTTGATTAATGGAAAGAGGAAGGGGAAGAAAATTATCACTCAATTCATCACTAGAATTCATAGAACAGATAATTTTTTTTAAATAAATTACAAAGTATAAGCTTTTCCACTGGTTGCCAAACTCTCTTTGAGGTTCACCTTCAATACAAGCATCAATGACCAAACTACATTAACTCAACAGAGAGTGAGAGAGGGAGAACCTGGTATTCCTGAAAATATACAAATCCTGTACAAATGGAAAAGAAAGTCCAAACAATCTGAAACATCGGCACAATGAGAATTGCATCAAAGAGTGCCAATCCTTCATTCAACCTTGTCATCTGCGCAAGAAGGAAGTGGGACAGAATTAGATGATTGGTACATTGCTATCTCCACCATATTGCAAATAAGAAGAAACAAATTGACTTATATTATCTTACCCAAAATCCGGCTGTACTAAGAAATAGAAGAAGTATGGAGTAAGTAAACCAGCTGTGCAGCTGATAATCACTAGACATGGCCAATCTTAACAGATTGGAGCTGTAAGCAAAACACTTGCCATCAGAATAAAACGTGAATGCCCAATTATAGTGCTCTCATCTCAGAAAGAGACAGGGATATTTTACGCAAAAACTTACAGAGATTTGGCAAACAATACTGAGCACGATCCTACCGCACCTGAAACTACAGCATAGGAGAAAGGAAGCAACATTTGCCAATAAGGTCTAAGATCTTGTCCTGAAATGGCAAGTATAATTTCTCCTCTCCTGCATATTATTGCCAAGGTTAAATGTGAAAAGCAGAAAGATTGTGACTTGAAAATTCATCCCCCAAACAAATGCGAAAATGATAACCAATCTCCAAATCTCACCTGTAAATGTAGTGGTGCAAGGCAACAAGAAGTATTAATACCAGACAGTAAAAGAGGAATGTCATATTGCTGTATTTCTCTGCCAACTGCTCTGGTGTGTACACTGATAAGAAACAAATGGCAAGAAATTTAGTTTTCTAACCATAAAATAAGCACTAACCAAGTCTTATAGCTGTGGCTTGTAGGTACAGCCATGTGGATAAAGCAGAATAATGCGAATGATTTATACTTATGGATCAAGTGTGGTGGAAGAATATAAAGAATGCTGGAAATGAAAAATACACAATTAGAAGCATTGCTCTTTATCTAAGATGGGATATCCATTTTCTAAAAAACTCAATTAATTAATTCTCATACTTTTACGAAAAAAACTAAAGGAAAATAAAGGGCATTATAATACATGCATGTACTTAATTATGCCATTCTAGAAAACTAAAGGTGTGTTCGTTGTGGGGGTAGAAGGGGTGAATAGTTACCATAGCAACTTTCACCTTCTTTAGATATTTTTGGTACAATTATGGGGACAGGGAAAATTTTAAGAAGGTTAGGGAAGAATAAAAGATTTTTCAAGGGGATTTTTTTTTTTTTGGTTTTTATGCCTTTTCTCTCTTTTTTGAATTTAATTCTACCTTCTCTTCTTTTTCTTTCAACCTCACATCTAGGACAATCAATTATATTATTTATTTAACAATTGCATTTAATTTAAATTTTGTTTTCACTTATATTGGGATTTGAGACCCACTATTACCCGCATAATTTTTTCAACTCCTACCAAAGTCCTTAACACTTAACCCCTTAACACTTTTTACACACTTTAACATTTCACCATTGAATCTTACTTCCTTTACATTTCCCATCCAACCTTTTCACCCGATACCAAACGCAAGAGACAGTAAGGACATTAAACGTAACATGTTTCAAGAGCCAGTCAAGTACCAGGAGACTGATGGTTGCCAAAAGCAACAAGAAATATATTTCCAAGAACAATAAAGGCTGTGGCTACCAGGACTCTGAAAAAAGAAAGAGAATATCAATCAATTGGAATCAACTTAGTAACAGCAATGTGGTGAGTGAAATGTTAAATTGTGCTATAATCTTCAAAATTTGTGTCACTTCTCATTTCACATACTTGACAGTGACCATTTTGTTCAACACGAAGTAAGCAAATGCAATGTTTGATACAAATTGAATAGATCCCAAGGCTGCAAGAAGCGACTGCACAGAAAGAAGAGAAGGTAAAGAAAAATGAAACGAACAACTAATAGAAAGGAGGGGAAAAAAACTTTTTCACAAAGTTCTAGAAAATGAAACTCCATCATTGCATATCAGAAGGACTGTGGGAATACATGATCTGTAACTGACCTGAGCAGCATATCCAAAGGAAATGAAATTAAGACAATTCCCAAGAAAGAAAAATAGAATACCTGCATAACACAAAGCACACATATTTAAGCTAAAGATCGCATACAAGTCATTCCCTTGTACTTCTTAGAGAAAACTCCCATGCATAACTAAAAAACAATGAGACAAGTCCATACCAACTCTCCATGTCTGGAAATATATGATAGGCTTCACAGGAACCTTCCCACTTGTTCCCACATTGTCTTGCGTGGAATGCCTCTCTCTCTGTGAATAATTTAGCCAGATTCTTTAAAGCTTTCTAAGCTATGTGAAGATGTAAAGTGAAGCTATTAAATCAGTAGTTGATGTTGGAAATTGAACCCAGCAGTTCTAGGATATTTGGAATCCAAGTCAATATGTAAGTAGGACTTGTACAATGTAATTGTCTGAATAGGAGTTCCATACTAGTTGGTTTAGGACTTTTAAGGGTCAATAAATCTAGTATAAAAATATGGGTTGGTCCTCATTTATTTGTGTCCAATCTGTGTAAAACAAAAGAAAACCATGTGTGTAGTAGTGGTATGGAAAAAGAAATAGAAACTACGTAGAGCAAAATTAAGGATCCAGGGAAGTGCCACCGTAAGTTAAGCTGTGTGCGGCAACTTGTCTGTGTGGGTTGTCTAGGTTGTGTGGCAACCATGGTGCAAGCTGTGTGGGCCACAATTTGTGTGTGTTGAGTGTGGCAGCTCAGTTCCGAGAATTAAAATTAAAATGCCAGCATTCATTTCTACTCGATAAATCAGTGTTTGTGTGTTAACACTTTTTACTTCTCTGCAATTGGCATCAGAGCCAATTCGCAGTGCATTCAAGGAAACATAAAATTGTGATTTCCTTGAGTTCATGTCTCCAAGTGGCGTGTATCACAAGAAAGCTAAGTCTATTAATCTCCATGCTAAAATTAAAGGTTGATGGCAGCCTAGAACTTTACATCAAGTGAACCTAAAATCAGTTCAGCTCATCTCCACAGTAAACTCGTACCAAAGTGAAATCCATATTATGATGGAGCTGGCCACAAAGACAGTAGATTGTATTATGTATATGTCATAGCATGCTTGAGCAGCATTGAACCCCATAAACTTTTCAGTGATGGAAAAAATGTTAAGTCAAAGAACGGAGATGAATTGTAACAAAATGAAGTCGACATACCTCATTATGACCCAATTTAAGAAGGTTAGTCCCAAAGTTGATAGCAATGCTGCCAAAAAGATTGATAAAAGCTCCGATGACCCACTCCCCCATGGCTTACAAAATCTAAAGCAGTGAAGCAGGCAGCCCACATGCAGTTGAAATGCCAAGCAATGCAATGCTGTGAGATTGATTATTAACTATTCAGATGCAAGGAAACATGACAAAACTCTCTCAGGTTCGTAACTGATCCGGCATCACCCAGTTCAAGCAAACAATTTGCCTAGAACCCACATTGATGTGCTTTCAATTAATAATAACCTGAAAATATACAAAGAGCAGATGATGGCATGAAAATTCAAACCCAGCACAGAAAGATCATATCTAAACCAAACCCTTTAATGTTTTTCCATAAAAAGAATCAATAAATAAATAAACACAAATGAAAGGCATGGTTGTTGAGATTTATTAGCTAACACTGATTACATGGACGATCCACCAAAACGAGAAAGAGAAAAATTGGAATAGATCTAAACTACTCCGTCGATCAGAGAAATAAATTCCCAGATCAAATAATAAATTAATCATCTTCTAGTATAATCCTCCGATTAAAAGTAAGGAGCGGAATTTTAACCGAAAGCAGAAAAAAAGAAGATTGCGGAGCCTTACCTTGCAATGATCCAGAAAACAGCGTCTCTTTCTTTTGTTGTACGTGTTAACTAGTGTATAAGAAAAATTATAAGAAATCAATCAACGTGTAGCTCCTCAGGTACGGTCGTGGCAAAGATGAAGATGAAGATGAAGAGTCAATAGCAAAATCGTGAGAACTCTGCCTCAGCGACCGCTCTTTCTTTTACCTCCGCACTCAACTGTCGGCTGAATAATCTTCCACGCGTGGTCCTGCCATTATTACCATATGTCCCTCTCTTTTTTTTAACATCTATGTCCTTTTTTTATGATAAAAAATATTTTTTAAATTAATTTATAATCTATTAAAATTATTTTTTTCAAAGGATCTAAGAATGTATCCTTTTGAATGTAATAAATTTTTAAACTTGTAAAATTAAAAAAATAGAGCAAAAATTATTAATTAACACAGATAGAAATGTCTTGAGTACTTCAATTTTTAATTTCATGTTCTTACAATAAATAAATTTTCAATCTTATAATAATCATAAAATAAATTAAAAATAATTATTTAATATTTATGAAAATTATAAATTTCACCATTGATAAATAACCTCATTCCAGTATATTCTTCAGCAATTTTGATTAAAAAAACACCAATAAATATTTATAAAATAAAAAATAATAAAATATTTATTTAAGATTGTGATAATTTTATAAAAAATAAAATAAAATAAATTATTAACATTAAATTTTTAATTTCATGTTCTTAATACTTCGAATAAATAACTTTTCGATCTTATAATAATTATAAAATAACTTTAAAATAATTATTTAAAATTTAATATTTATGAAAATGGTAAATTTTACCATTAATAAATCACCTCATTCTATTATTTGTTTCAATAATTTGACCATTCATTGTCAGAAAAGAAAAGAAAGAGGAGATAATATTGACCATTCAATTTTGCAATCCAAGTGACGACAAAAAGGAAAAAGGAAGAAAAGTAAAAAAAAAAAGAGAGGGAATATTCAATATTGGGAGGCTAACACGAGCGTACCAACAAACACGTGCGAGATGCAAAACGGGTGCGAGACCACTATCAAACCGGGCTCCTCCTGTTTTTTTTTAAAAAGGTTTGCCGCGGCATCGTTTCATTCGAAAACCGGCGTGGGATACGGAGATGAGCACAATCGGCGGCGCCGGAGGAGATTATGATTCCAAAGAAGAATGGACCGAATTTGAATGGTCGGAAGATGCGCTCTCAATTATAGAGAATATTGAGGAGCAAAGTTACCAGATTCATCCATCGATTAAACAAGAAGAAGAAGAAGATGGAGATGGTGGTGATGGGAGTTTCTCTGCCGAATTCTATCGGTGTGGAACCGATTGGTCTTGCCTGTCGCCGGCGGCTGAAGTAGTTGAACCTTCCCATTCAAGAAATCTGAAACAGGCGAATCTATGGCAGATGTGGGGCCAAAACAAACCTTCTTCCCTTTCCTCTCCGCCTCCGAAGAAGAAGCTGAAGCCAACTCAATTTTGCAGCCAAGGCAAGGCGGCTTCCTCGTCTCCTAAGCATAACCGCCCTCGCGCTTGCCCTTTCTATAAACGGATTCCAGGTAATTCCTCTGCTCTTATTTCGCTATTTTAATTTTGCTTGTTGCTTTAAAAAATTAATATTATTATTATTATACAAACAAACAGATACAGGTTTCTCAGTTGATGCATTCCGGTATGGTCCGATCCCAGGATGCTCTGCGTACTTCCTGACCCACTTCCATTATGATCATTACGGTGGCCTTACCAAAGGATGGTCTCATGGCCCTATTTATTGTACTCCTCTCACTGCTCGCCTCCTTACAATCTGTCTCTCCCTCAATTCCTTGTAATCTTCCACTCAAAATTATATTTATTTATTTATTTTTTTACGCTTTGATTGATTGATTGAGGTTGTTTTTACTTTTAATGCTTCTGAACCGCGCAGATATATTCATCCATTGGAACTTGACACAGAATATGTTATTCAAGGAGTTAAAGTAACATTACTAGAAGCTAATCACTGTCCCGGTGCTGCTCTCCTTCATTTCCGTCTCCCGACTGGACTCTGCTATTTGCACACTGGAGATTTCAGGGCTTCTAAACTTATGCAGGCCCATCCACTTCTTGCAAACAACAGAGTTAACGTGCTTTACTTAGATACAACCTATTGCAATCCAAAGTACAAGTAAGATAAACAAGCTTCTTTGATTATTTTTTTTTGATGTTGTTCGGATATGTTTACATTGCAATTTCTGTTTCAGGTTTCCTTCAAAGGAAGATGTGTTGAGTTATGTTGTTAGAGTTACTAAGAGTTCTCTCAAAAAGCAACCTAAAACCCTTGTTGTTGTCGGAGCGTATAGTATTGGCAAAGAGAGTGTTTATCTTGCCATTTCCAAGGCATTAGGGGTATGCTTCTTCTTGTTTCATCAGACAACATTTTTATTTTCATTTGGTCGATCTTTTGCATTTTCAGTTTCCTGGATCAACAACATTTATGGCTTTTCTAGTCTGTGATTATCATACACATTGACATCAAGTATAATTTCATCTGCGTGTTCTGTGGAATATAAATGTTATTGAAAAGTTGTCATGATTGTCTGTAGCATGTGGTCGATCTTTTTTTTTCAGGTTCCCCACACGAAAACCTAATTAAGATATTTGGAAAACAGAACACCTTTCCTCGGCTCTAGACCACAAAGTAGGAAGGACTAAATGATAACAGAATTCATGAATTCAGTTTCCTTCATTAAGAAAAAAGAGGACCAAGAAATAAAAAATCTTGGAATCAGTTGAACGTTAATTGTTTCAAATCATTTCAGGTTAAAATATATGCAAATAATTCAAGGAGACGGATTCTGCAATCTTTTGGTTGGCCTGATCTTTCGACGAATCTTTGTACAAAAGCTATAGACACATGTCTTCATGTGCTGCCCATATCTTCCCTGCGATATGAGGTCTGATTCCAGGCTTTTTACCTTTTTTGTCTTGAGAACTACATCTTCATTGTGTTGATCCATCATCAAACTTTGTTGTTCCTTAAGACCTTGAAGGATTACTTGAAGAATCATGTAAATCAGTATGCAGCAGTTTTGGCATTCCGGCCAACAGGTGAAAATATACTGATTTTCTTATGTGTTTAGCTCTGATTTTTTTCCCTCTGTTTTGGACAGTTGCAAGAAAATTCTGCTGAACAGAAATATATGTTTTCATTTATCTTGGTTCACTCATCCAGGCTGGACTTACTCAGAAGGTTTAGGCAGAGAGCTTGATCTAATTAGGCCTAGCACTAGAGGCAACATCACAATATATGGTGAGACAATTTGGATTTGCAGTTCCTTGAACTAACATAATATTTTATATTCTGATCCAACCTTTTGTACTTGCTTCCAGCTGTTCGAGAGGCTGATTTTTGGTCCTCTAGTGTTTCAATGTTTTAATTGAAACAAAAATCCTAGTTTCTTTGTAAGAATTTCTGTTAGCCATGATGATTATCAAGGTTTCCTTAATCACTTTTGCAGGAGTTCCATACAGTGAGCACTCTAGTTTCACAGAGCTGAGAGACTTTGTCGAGGTCTATCTCTTAAATCTAATCATCATATCCATCTCTACATTCTTAAGAAACGCCAGCTATTGTCCATACTCTGCACATATTGTATGCTAATGGATCTGCCATTTTCCGTTCTGATTTCCAGTTTTTGAAGCCTGACAAGATAATTCCTACAGTAAATGTTGGGAATCCAGATAATCGAGATAAGATGCAATCTTATTTCCGGGAATGGCTTAAAGGGTAGTGCCCCTGCAGGAATCGATGATGTAAATTTGTGGAAGTAAAGAAATTTGGACTAGACTAAGCGAGTTCTATTGCGCATGGTAAATTTGGGTTGCCAAATGATTAGCCTTGATATAAAGCTTCACCATTCATCTACAGGGCGTGTTCAAAGTAGTCTCTCTTACGCGTGTATATTTTGCTGGAATTTCGTAAGAAACAAAAGTGAAGCATCCATGATCCAAGCTGCTGACTTTCCCCTTGATACAGTTATAGATAATCTTGTAGTCAATCTTCATTTATCTGACTATTTAAAATTGTTTGAGAATTTATACATGAGCAAATGAAATCCTGCTGGTTATATTTTTTTTGTTATTTTTCTTATTGTTGTTCAACATTAACATCTTAATTCCAGACAACAGATTCTTGGTGGCTGCTCCCACTTTGTCATAAATTCATTAAAAAAATATCCAATCAAGGAAAAAATAATTCTAAGTATCAAAATAAACAATAATTCACTACTTGAATCCACTAAATTATGAGAAATGCACAATGTATAGCGCTTGAGTGTTTTCCCCTCAGGGCTTAATTTTTTTTTAATTCCTTCTTATACAAAATCAATTATACAAATTATACATTTAACCAGCCTTTGGATGTATTGTCAAAGTTGCAGTAAACATATGGAGAGTAATAGTATGCAATAATTACACTGACACAGGGGAGAGAACTGCAGGGGGGACCCGATTTTCGGTGGGAATCTCAACAAACTCAGAGAGGATTGCTCGGAACTCATCACCGGTCATAGTTTCCTTCTCAAGGAGGACTTCCACAATCTTATCAATGGCTTCACGGTTGCTCCTTATGTGACTCAAAGCAATTTCATATGCACCGTCTGATATCCTCTTCACAGCAGCATCAATGTCTTCTGCGAGCTTTTCTGACATCGAATTCCTTGCCATCATTCTCATGAAGACATCAGCGCTTTGAGCTGATGCATCCATTAGTGACCATGGTCCAATTTCTGACATTCCAAACGTGGTTACCATCTGTAACCACAGGATCAAAAAACACTCCTCATTTCAATTAAATTCTTCTTGATGAAATATGCAAAAGGGCATGCAGAAATACATACAAAAAGCAAGACAGATATGCCACACAAATCACCAAAAGAAGAAAGGAAAAGACATGGCAAATGTGACTTCAAATTAGGATGAAATTCTAGACTCCAGATACTGTCTTTAACTCAAGAGCTGATCCAGATTATGTTGACTTATCAACTAACTAAAAGAGAATCCTTCCATCTTACGGAAATTGGAATATTAAATGCACAGATCCCATTTCCTACTCCAAAAGGACATTACATAAATTGACATAGTAAAACTGATCTTTGTAGAACAAAGTGAACACTGGTCAACGCGTATAAAATTGAAATTTTTGGTTACCTGCTTAGCCAGACCCGTGATCTGCTGCAAATCACCGGCTGCCCCTGTGGTCACCTCAGGCTCACCAAATATCACTTCTTCAGCAGCTCTGCCACCTAATCCTCCAACTATTCTTGCAAAAAGTTGTTGCTTAGAGATCAATGTGGGGTCATCTGTAGGAATAAACCAGGTGAGGCCCCGTGCCTGGCCACGTGGAATTAGGGTGACTTTCTGAACCGCATCATGCCCTGGAGTCAAAGTTCTGAATAAAACAATAAAGAGTGTTATGGAAGTTTATTTTCCAAAGAAGTAGATATCTCAACTGATGCAAACGATGATACTCTAGGTAGAGAGATGATTTTGGATGTGGAGAAGAAGGGGTGATCAAATGAGGGAAGTGGTGCAGGAGTAATAACAAGGAAAAAGGATCGGCTTCTAGTTAGTTTTCAGATTTTCAGATGTTTTACAGGGAATTTTGGGAAACAGGTTAGATGTAGAAGAGAAGTTGTGGCTTTATACTGGAGGAGACTTTTCTTGATGATGCAGTTCATCTATGTCAACTGAGATAGATTAGAATGTAGCATAGTAGAGACCAAGCATCGTAAGTTACTAAGAACATGACCGTTATTTTTCCACTTTCAGTGTAGATGCCAGTCAAAAGTTTGAAAACAAGTCAGGTTCTCTTTCCCTTGTTTGAACATGATTCTTGAGCTATCCTTGGAAATTAGGGTTTTATGGTCTCTATCCTTTCATATTCTTGATGAAATTACTTTTGAGTTTCAAATTTCTACTGCTAGTGAGTTCAGAGATTTCAAGAGTCGTTTATATTGCTGCTTTCAGTTCTCTACGATCAAGTTTTTATAACGGAATTGATTTGCCAGCTCTATTACTACTTCTCAACTTTAGTTTAGCATCAAATGGAGTTCCTGGCATTACTGCTCGGTTCCAAATTCTAATTTGATTTACTCCATCCAATAATTTATAATTTATAAAGATAAAAAACTAAATCTAACTCGGAAATATCTCCCTTACCCGCAAACAGCATGCCCAACTTCATGATATGCAACGAGACTTTTACTCTTTCCATCCGTCATAACAGTTCCTTCCATTCCAGCGACAATCCTATCAATTGAATCATCAATCTCTTTAGATGAAATTGCTGTCTTTCCACGCCGACCAGCTAGAATAGCTGCCTCATTCAAGAGATTTGCAAGATCAGCCCCACTGAAACCAGGTGTTCTCATGGATATCACATCAAGAGACACATCAGCATCAAATTTCTTATTGCCGGCATGAACTTTTAATATCTCTGTTCTTCCTCGAATATCTGGGACATCAACAGTCACCTGCAAATTGGCATTTTTATAATGAGGACTGCCCCAAAGAACAATAAATAACCAATAAGAACATGGTAGCATATTCTTACCTGTCTGTCAAACCGTCCTGGCCTCAACAAGGCAGAGTCGAGAATGTCCGCCCTGTTAGTTGCCGCAATAACAATGACGCCAGTATTACCCTCAAAACCATCCATTTCTGTCAGAAGCTGGTTTAGTGTCTGCTCTCTTTCATCGTTTCCTCCACCGATTCCTGTTCCTCTTTGCCTTCCCACAGCATCAATTTCATCCACAAATACAATGCAAGGAGCATTCTCTTTGGCCTTCTTGAAGAGATCCCGGACTCTAGAGGCTCCAACACCGACAAACATCTCAACAAACTCCGAACCTGAAATGGAGAAAAATGGAACACCCGCTTCACCAGCAATTGCCTTGGCCAGAAGAGTTTTCCCAGTACCTGGAGGCCCAACAAGAAGAACGCCTTTTGGAATGCGAGCCCCTACTGCAGTGAATCTCTCAGGCTTCTTAAGAAACTCCACTACCTCCATGAAATCCTGCTTCGCTTCATCCACTCCAGCAACATCATCAAATGTCACACCAGTGCTTGGTTCCATTTGGAACTTTGCCTTAGATTGACCGAAAGCTAAGGGGAAACCAGGCCCACCAGGCCCACCCATTCCTCCTGATGAACGTCGAGAAAGAAGGAACAGGCCTCCAATTAAGATTAAAGGAAATGCCAGATTCCCAATCAAGTTGAATAGCAAGGAACCTGATTCTTCCTGAGCATTATGTGCAGCAAAGTCAATGTTCTTCTCTCTAAACTTCTGAAGAAGCTCTTGGCTGAGCCCTGGAAGTTGAACACGAACTCGCTGCACCCGGTTACCCAACTCAGGTGAAACAGCCTCTACGATAGCAATGGTTCCATTCTCAAACAAGTCTACCTTTTTCACCCTATCCTTATCCAAATACTCCAAAAACCTAGAATATGACATCCTGGAGGAAGAAACCCCTTGGTCATCAGCAAATGCTTTCCCACCTCCTAGCAAAGTGGATCCAACAATCCCAACATTCCCAATCAACAGCTTCAGAAAACCCCTTCTTCCTTCATGCCGTCTCTTGTCCAAAACTGCCTTAACAGTTAAAATTCTTGAAGTCTTACATAACGGAACACTGGTAGAAACAAAAAGATGACTGCCACAGAACTCCTTCGTCAAATTCCGTTTGGCATTACTGGTCGATAAACCATTTCCTACAAGGCATGCCGACGACGCTGCCATCTGGTAGCAGACGAAAGCAAATAACAATCCCAGAAATACAAAACGTACAAAGGTCAGTATTCTAACATCCAACAACATACAAAAGTTGTCTCGATATTCAAATTGCTGACAATTTCCAATCAATTCAATTGAATATAAAATAACAGTAATATCAGTTCTTTACAGCAAAAAGTAAAACAAAAATTAAATCAATTCAATTGAATATAAAATAACAGTAATATCAGTTCTTTACAGCAAAAAGTAAAACAAAAATTAAATCAATTCAATTGAATATAAAATAACAAAGTCTTAAACAATTATTTATTCCTAAAGAGAACTAGAAAAGGTGAAGAAGTAAGCATACCTTGAAGGAAGGAAGGAAGGAAGGACGGAAGGAAACGAGAGATTGGAGAACACAGTTATACTAATAGTATCAAGTAGTGTGTTGTCAGAGTCAGAGTTCCGTTACGTGTTGGTGGACTGCCGTTAAAAAAAAAAAAAAAAAACTGAAATAATTTTGGATGTGGTTTAGGAATGGTATACGTGGCGCTTTTTTCATGGCTGATTAATCACCCTCAACCCAACGCTAGATATTTCTTTTCTTTCTATTTTTTTGCTCTCGCTGTACATCCAACCCCAACCCCAAGCCATCTGCTATTTGTTTTTTCAAAAAAACCTTTTTTTTTATTGTGTAAAATACTACAAATATAAATAGCAGTATTTTATATTCAATTTGCAAATAATGTATGATTTCAAAGGGTTTAATGATATTATAGTCTTGGGTTCCAGAATGGATAGTTGGGTTCTTTATACTTATTTTAATACTTTATCTCTCTATTCAAAACTAATGCGTGACAAAATCTAAAGAAAGATAAAATTAAGAATTAAAAGAAAATATATCAAAAGAAGAAGAAGAAAGATGATGGAGAGAAGGAGGAAAATTAGGTGTTGAAAAAATTAAAACTTTCAAACTTTTATCAAATCATCATAATATAATTATAATTTCTAGAAAGTTACATATAAATAATAAATAATAAAGCAACCAATTATTGATATTTCATCGTCCCCGTCAATACATATGTGTGATCTGGTATGTAGATCTGGTATTTCTACCAACTCTCATGGGGTTGGAGAAACCTGACCTCATCAAGTGTAGCTTGGGATACTGATAGTACTCCCAAAGATCTGGGTCAATCTGCTGCAATGTATCTCTAGTGATCAAAGTATAATTTGAATCAAGTCATCTTACCCAACGAATTAAGAATCGTTGACCTCACCATCTTTTATTAAAAAAAAACTTGTTCACCTAAAATAGCATAAATATATTCACGCGGTACCGATGACAAAGGGAATTAGGGTAGGGGTTTCAAGAGAATTATCATGAGTGTGGTTGGGTGGGGTCTCAAAATGATCATTTGGAATGAGTTGGGCCTCAAGTATTCAACAAGATCTTCTATGTTAAAAGTGGAGCTAATGCTAAAACCAGGAACATAAGTATTTGAGCCAACCCGTTGTAGCACTTTGATTAGCACAACACTACATAATTGTAATTTTTTTTATTGGCTCGAGAAGGATATCGTTCAAATCTAATCTATATCATGACATAATCTTTAATATTAAATTCATTATGATGTCAATATAAATCAGCTTAAAGTTTGTATTAAGCATTGCTTGCTTAAATCTTCTTAGTGACTTCGAGATGCAAATTCTGAACTCTACATGCATATGACATAGCTGACTTAGATACCCTAGTATGGGGAGACATGGAAAGAAAGTCTAAAGGCTTTTTTAATACAATATGATATTTATGTATCTCAATATTGACATAAAACACACACACATAAATATTAACCATTTTATTTCTTATTGAATCATAAATAACAGTTAGATAATGGATACCTAAAATCATAATGGGTAGGGTATGAATATCAATAAATTTGACTCGTGGGTACCCATTTCTGCTCCTATTTAAACCTATAATCAGAGTCATTAGACCGAAAGTACTTTCTAAATGGTGAAATAAATAAAAAAAAGCAATCACACAAAAGGATTCAAAATGATCAAAAAATAGCAATTAAAAGAATGATTATAAAAATCAAAATAAAAAATAAATTAGAGGAAAACTACAAATTTTTTATCAGATGGTGAAATTGATAAGAAAAATAACTTGAATAAAAGAACAGAAAAAAATTAAAAGAATGAGGATCAAATTGAAAAATATAGTATATTTTAAATTTGAATTGAATGATGAAATTAAAAACACGTCATTTTTTTTTACAAAAGACCAAAGAAAATTAGAAATCAAAAGAATAAGGACTCAATTAAAAAAAATAACATATGACAAATTAGGATTGAAAGATGAAATTGAAAACAAATAAAACTTTTACAAAAGGATCAAGAACAAAAATCAGAAGTTAAAAGAATAAGGATTGAAGTTGAAATACCAACATCAAAAATGACCAACCTCTAAATTTTGAGGAAGGGGAGAAAAAAAAAGAAAAAAAGCCCTACCGATTATAAACTACTTCACCATTGCCGACACACACCACACCAACATAAAGAGCACATGGAAGAAAGGCTTTTTTTTGTAACTAGAAGACGCCACACGCACCGCTCTAAGTGTGATGACGACTTTCATATGTCGCACAAGCCAACAACTTTTTTTATTTAAATAATATGAAATCGGTGTGAAAAGATCAAATTGCCATTGATGTACTTGGAAATAAAAAAACTATAGTGAAAAATATCAAAAAACCCCAGTACGCACTATCTAAAATTTTTTTTATTTAAAGGATAAACTTGTTATTTAGTTGCATTTAAAAAACAAAAAAGACATAAATACTCTTGTGCGCTAGTTTTAAAAACCTTGATTTGATTTGAAGGGTATTTAAGTTATTTTATTATATTTTAAATAAAGAAGAAACACGTATAATCAATCATTTTAAGAGGCTGTTTGTTTATGCGGTGGAGGTTGCGTTTAAAGCAAAACGCAGGAGCCAAACGTTTGGTAAAGAAAAAACCACTAGTTACTGTTCATGGGCCCCATTAATTTCTACCTTTGCAATGCAGGATTGGAAGAAGCAGTCAAAGGCTGCTTTCACATGGATCTCGCTTGTTTCCGTAAATAATTAAGTTTTCATTCTCTGTGGGCTCTACATGGTAAGAAATTAAAACTAACAGAAAACGCATGGGCTGCCAGACGGGATAAAATAATTTATGCCAATGCCAAGCCATCACTAGCTTTCTTCTTATAAATGATGATTATGGCCATGTTTGGATTATGGTTAAATTATAATTATTTTGCTATTTTTAAAAATAAAAATTAAATTAAATTGTTATATATTAATATCAAATTTTTTTTTTATAAAATAAAAAAAATATTATTTTAATATATTTTAAAACATAACTACCAACCTATCCGACCCAGTAAAATAAAATAAAATATTTTTTTAATTGTGTTTTATATAAAAAATTAGTGTTTAATATTAATTAATGATTGTAGTACTTGTCGAATGTATTTTATACATAAAGGAATTGTAGATAATTTAATGGAATAATAAAAAATATTTTATATAAAATATTATTTATTTCATGATGTAATAGCAGTAGTTAAATCTCAATATTTAAATTAAAAACCATCAATATTAATATATATTTTTGTTCAACCTCAATTTCAACCACAGTTTTAACCAAATATCTATTTTTTCAAACCAACCTCAACTAAAAATACTTTTTATAAAATAACTTTTTTCAAATCATAACCACAACAGCTACCGCAATATCAAACACATTACAAAACAGCTATAAAAAAAAAAAGAGATAAAAAACACCTTTAAAACCAGAGCATTTGATTTTCTTCTGGAAGAGCAAAAATATCATCACATTGTAAGGGAAAATAATAAAATATATCTACCCTCACAGTAAATTTGCCCTCGTCCGTGGTAGTTGTTTTGTTACTAGCAAACATTTTAGGTTGCCTTTTTTTTTATTTTTTTAATCGAAAATGGACCAATCACAGAAGAAAGCGACGAGCGGGCCCTACCGGTTTAGGTTTCCACGCCACTTGCTTACCGAACAAGAAGAAAACAAATCTGAGATTAGAGAATTAGGTTCCTTTCTTTCCCGTTCATCTTCCCTTTTCTTTTGTTTTGATAACCCCCACCAGGCACCAGGCTAGCATCTGTAAAGTTTGAACAGAATAAAACTTTATATATTTCAGTAAATTAATTATGACGTCATGATCGAAAGAGAAAGCAGCCAGCAGTTTTATTCACCAGACTTTCAGATATATAT
>Ga0307511_10003434_pt1 | contig 16302 bp, 14 predicted proteins | sample 13_EM_MG_FD_200266 | JGI IMG/M metagenome (GOLD analysis project Ga0307511, IMG submission 200266) | Populus trichocarpa ectomycorrhiza microbial communities from riparian zone in the Pacific Northwest, United States - 13_EM | ecosystem: Host-associated > Plants > Roots > Unclassified | place... | reverse complement strand
AACTCTGGACATGCTGTAGGTTGGAAATGGTAACAAGGATGTGTAGGAGGTTTCGGTAAATACGATGAGTGTTGTTGTAGCCGTATGCCTTTGGATCAAGGAAGCTGACCCACTCGATATCGGGAGAAACCGATTGGTGACCCCTCAATTACGTAACTTTGTACAAGTGCCCCCATGGCCCCTCCATGTCCTCTAACTAGTTTCCTTACACGTAGTAAGGTTTACCAGAATATATGACTACATGTTTACCCTGCAGAAAGGCTCCTTGATTCCGATATCCCGTGGGATATGTATTTTTTAACATAATCTGCTATGTAGTTCACTATATGTCTTTATGTGGTTGGCGGTTTGTCCTGATACTGAGTTCACATGTATTATACATCACGTACAACGTATATTGAGCGTCGCAAGTCCCTTGGGGCCACAATTCCGTCACATCAATTGCTAGTACCTACATACTCTAATTCCGACATTCCATTTTTCACCACCTCATATGGCAATGCTCACCATAGGGCGGCACTTGCAGATGACTTCTATGTATATACTAAAACTCTGGTTTTAACTTGAGCCTAGTTGCATTATAATTTGATATTTTAACAATTAAATACATGCATCGCGGAAGTGCGTCGGATCCCGGTAATGCGCCAGAGCGCGGTCAAATACGTTATCAGGGATCGTGACACAATCAAGGACCGCCTTGCAGGCAACGATCAACCTCAGCCAAGGAATGCCGCGGGGAGTGCGGTCCTTTGGTGGAAGCTCCCACCCCGATATCTAGGTGCACTAGGAGCATTATCTTTGTATGGACCTACCGGCACTCTGACCCCATGTCTCCATGCTACTCAGGCCTAGCTGCTTGGCTACCGTATGAAATTGATTGTGAGAAAGTACTAAAGGGTTAATGGTACCTTAGACTATGAGCCCACTTGCAGGGATTTGCAGCTGTCAAAGCCGTGTAACTAAGACAATACCTGACCCGACATGGCAACACAGGTACGGTGAATTGGCCTCAAACATACCAGGCCAAGTGTGGTAAATTCATAGCAAAGCAAGGACAGGGAAAATCAATCTCCCCATAAACGCCATGGCGAATGCGGAATATAGCGATACATTGTATCCAAGGATTTGTAGAACCAAAATCAGAAGAGGTTGTGGAGGTTGAATAGATGCCGGTCTGAACAACTAAACACCCCTGCATAGAAAGACAAGATCCGTATACAATTCCACGCACAACACCTCAGGGTACCGCGGGAGCAGCCAATGACAAAGTATGTTACCTGTTAGACAGGGGAACGGATGTGGCTGCAAGGAACTAGCGAGGCAAACCTGAGCGAGGGAGTTCAGCTCACTGTTTAATTGACGTCGATTAATTAAACAGTGAACAAGGGAGCGCATATAGTGCAGATGGTAATGCCATGTGTAGCAGGTGAAGGTGCGAGCTGTATATGTACGCTCGACAGGGTTATGGTCCGTAATATGGTGCCGCATATGAGTAATGAATGTGTTAAAAAATTTAAATAAAAAAAAAAGACAGCGAGAGGGGACTGCGCATGCGTACATTGGATGTTGTATTTAGCGGGGACACCAGGTTAACTTGGTGCACCCAAGCATCCGGCCCGCCTTCCGGGCCGGCTCGTCATAGTCCCAAGAGGGGACTGCATACGAGTAATGAGTATTCAAAAAACAGAAGTAAAAGTGTATATGTACGCAGAACCTATTCAGGGTAATAGGGAGCAGGGATCCCGAAGTGCGAATAGCAAAGAGCGGACGCAATTGCAAAGCAAAGGGAAATATCGTCTAACACGAATAGGTATCTCGGAAATGAGAATCGGGACCGGGCAAGGTCAGAAGTGAAAATTTAGGCTATCGCGCAGGACACCTGTGGGTTCAAGGTGGCTGCAGGTGGGTCGGGATAAGGAAGAACGCGGGTATGGTGAATGCGCGTTCCGACAGCCACCAGAAGCTAGGGTGGATCTTAAACATAGAACCTTTAGAAAGCAAGCTCCGGGACGTCGGAGTTGGTTAGGCTGCTCGCAGCATTCACACAGGAAATCCGAACATCAAAGCCTTCGCAGACGAACCCCTCGCTCCCGGCTGCTCAGCGTGGTATGATGGGCGAGATCCCCACAACCCCAAAGACAGCCCCACCTTGACGGCCTTTCAACACTCACCGGTCGATCCACTTAAGTGATCCTACGGGAACAGGGACGACAGCCCCCCCCCCCGATCGAACATCACAGCATGTTCGAACTCAAGGACGAGAGGAGCAAACAAACAGGACACTGGGTGGCAAGCATCGGGAAACGACTAATGTAAGGATTGATGATAGCATAGACAGACGGTACAGGCAAAGAAGGGTTCGTGGCCAGCGCCTACGCGAGCGAGCAGCCATACCCGAGCACTCGAGCAAGAGGACACAAGCATGCTCCACATCCTCACAGACACGCCAGCGGCGCTAAAATCCGTCGTCTAGCCCAGTGAACGAGCAGCCCCCAGATGGGACATCGACGCCAGGATCAAGAAGGCCTTGCATACCAGGCAACAACCAGACACCGCAATCAGGTGGGTGAGAGCACACATTGACATCCCGGGGGCCGAGGCGGCAGACCGGGTCGCAGTCTTCCAGTCCGTACTAGGGGAGGTCGGCGGCTCCCTACATGAAGTCACGGAGGCGGGTATTAGAGCCATCTCCCAGCCTATACGCAAGACGGATCGAACGGCCCCCAGATTTGGTCAGCGCAGATACGAATGGAACAGATGGGATCTCTTTGCCTCTACGTGGCGCAGAACGTAAAGTGGTCCCAAAAGAGCTGGCTACTCCATTTAGGGAAATATGACTCCCGAGCTGCAAATGCGGACACCCCATCCAAGACGGCCACCATGTCACGATCGACTGGCGGCGATTCCACAATGTGAGAACAACCCTAGTGGGCCACCCGGGTTCCTGGGAAGGCCTAGACTACCCAATTTGGAGAAAAGAGGAAGGTCCAGGAGCAAAAGATGATTGCGAAGCAGTAAGAGTCTTTTTAGCTCCTTGTGCAGCCAGATTTCCTAGACATTGTCACGCAGAGTAATTTTTATGTCGCCATTATTTTGCTTTGGTTCCCTCCTCTACTCTGGGTATTTCGCGCGGGTTCACCAGATTTACTTGTCGTTCCCTGAATCCATCTAAGTTTCTAGACGGCTCGTCGTGGACCCTCAGGGGAGCGCATAAGAGTCACCAGTATCTAAACAGAAAATAATAAAGAAACCCGCAACACCTTAATTCCTGGATTGTTTATTTATTTATATATTCATTACGAGAAAAGTGGATACCACCAACTCAGATGACAGCTCAAGTGAGGCCTCATGAGAAGAGGAAGTTAGACCAGGTAGATCAAGGAGCACTTTATTCGACTCATATCCATTTTGTATTTGGGTTGATACAGACGAGAGTGAAGCAACTAATTACGCTTTGAGATATCTCTTACCCCATCACCACCATCAGGTACTACCACACCCATGGCGACGGAGAATTCCATTTGGGTCAGAGGTAACTTGGGTTGCCTGTATAAACATGGTCCGAGGCAAATTTTGTTAGAATGTGGGTAATATGCTGACGCAGGTCAATTGAAAATACTAGTGCATACGAGGATATTATTGTTTCTTATTTGTCTGGTGATTACAGGAATTGGACGGAAAAGGGATTTTCTCTGTTAGTACTGACGACTGAATGGTATATATAAGGGGGCCGGATTTCCATACTTTCTGCATGCACAGTTTTCTGCTTTATATATAAAACGAGTACATTCTCTTCTCTCTCGAACAAGACCAAGCCTGGGGGAACGATTTCTTCCTATTTGTAAGTGGTCATATAGAAGTTACTGCAACCATCAAGGTAGCGGATGAGGGCTTTATGATCTCTCTATTGGGTTACCATATCTCTCAAGGACATCCATTTTTAGTTTTATTATAAAAGATTCTGTACTCACAGTTAGTTTGCTTGCAGTTGCATGCCGTAGCAGTAGCTTTGGCCTTTTCCTTGCAATCCACTTCCGAATCCCTTTACGCCGAAGCATCCGATCTAAAGTTCGCGAATGAATATTCTGCAATTCTGGTATACTGTCAATAAGCTTCAATTTCGAGATTGAAGGATCACCTTCAATCAGGGCTAGTACGGCGTCTTCTGTTGATTTTGAGATCTTTTTGGGTCGACCTGGAGCTGTTCTATTTTGGTGGTTTCAACACTTAATATAGCGCTTAATGAACTTTTGGATAGTTGCCTTAGATGACCCAACATGGTCGGCGATCCGCCCATATTCCCATTCTTGCTCATAAAGAATAGCAATTTTTCCTTTCTCAAACTCACTTAAGCGTTTTCGTTCAGTAGCTGCTGGCGTTGGCGTATCGGTATCGGTAGCTGCATCTTCAGCGGTCTTGGGAGATTTGTGAAAAAAAAATGAAAAATCAGCGGAAAGGAAATCAACGAGAACAAGGAATAGTTAGAGTAGCAGAAGAAGGAGAAGTGGAAGCTAGTGAAAGTGTTAAGATATGAGCGGAAGAATAGGTTGCATAGACTTGTGGTAGAATGATTGATTGAATTATCGGTGGTCTTTTACCACCATATATATACATGAATATTTCTGCATATATCATATCCCGGTATTATATCATAATATAGGCTCTATGCGGTTCATGCGTATAACGTTCTCGGGTGTGATCGGTAGAGTGTATTCCTTACAGAAAGATCCCCAGTACGCTTGCACAAGGCTTACTCAAAATAAGGCGGCTGCTGGCGGTAAAGCAGAGAGGGGGAAGAGAAAGGAGAAGCAAGGTTGGAAGGGGAAGGAAGATGGGAAGGTGAAAGGGAAGGAACGAGCTAAGGACAGCGAGATGTTAGAATGAAAGATGGGTCAGACATGCCCGGTGAATTGCACTGACCGATGTATGAAGCACTGCGCAGCACCTATGTTAATAGGGAAATGAGCCAGAAAACGAAAAACAACCTCTACTCTGGACAACTGTATCCCCAAACCTGATACATGGCTAGCCCGTCACCACCAAAAACAGAAGGTAAAAGTAAAATATAGAAGCTATTGAAAAACCTGATGAGGCTAGGAATCCAGCGATGCATCAGGAAAGGACTTGAGATGTTCTTCGAGAAACCCCAAACTCGTACTATTAAGTGTCTGCATCCTCAACAAGCCACTGATGGATTCACTCCGAGCTCGTTTCACCTCAGCGGCAACCAGTTTCCCCATCTCCTCGTTCGTGACCAGTTGTTCAACCTCCTCCTTCGTAGCCATGGTTTCCAAGTCCTCCTTCATAACCATCACTCTTCCCACGTCCTTCTTTGTAGCCATCTGTCTCGTAACCACGCGGAGCTCTTGCTTGGAACAAACCAGCCCTTCCTTGTTTGCAGTCTCGAAGAACCGCCTCCGTTTAACTGCCAACCCTTTCACACCCCACATTCTAGCCCTTGCCGGAAGCGGCTTCCCAGTATATGTCATGGTGCGGTTGGCCTTGACGTAATCGTTTAGAATAACATTGGCATTCCCAGGAACCTTCGGTAGCGGTCCTTAGCTGCATGAATAAAGACCCCAATGTCATCAGCTACAGTGTCCTCTGGGCATCCGCAAGCAGCTGCAAGTTTACTGGCAGAAGTAGTAGACATCCACCCAATAGCATCCCGTGCGGCATCCACTGTGACACTGTGAACACCGGGGTTCAAGGGGTCCAGATAGCGAAACGAGAGGCACTTTATAAGCCTATAGACAGCCCGTTGGTCTGCCAGACGCAAGTGGGCTCGCACGTCTGCCTGGCAGTTACGTACAAAGCCTAGATACTCGGGCCGCGTAATGATGAATGTGGTGTTGGGGTCGTTCGGCGCGCCTGGGGGCTGTGCTGGGGCTGGGGTGTTGGATGCTGCACGGGCCTGAGGATAGGATTCGTAGCCCAGGTGAGTAAAGGTCTAGAGACTCATAGTGTGGGTAGTATTGTTCATGTATGGAGAATGTCAAAATTACTCAATTCAGGTCGGCACACCTACCAAACTAGATAATTCCCTAATGACGACTATGTGAAGTCTATGAGCGGCCTCAGCGTTCTTTTTCAACCTCCTAACATATTTCGAAACCTGTTCATGTTCGCCCGCTCCAACCATGATCGCTGAGGTCCCCTTGGTGGCTTTGGAGCTGGCTTTCACAGCCATTCTCCCCAGGGCCCATGCACGTGGTAGGCTCATTTTGGTGGGGTCAGTGGGGTCTGCAGAAGTCAATGGATCATGGTAAGCAACATCGTCGGGGGCAGTGTAAGTTGTTATGATTGTTGAGGACTCAGAACGATCGTCGGATGCAGTAGAGGAAGTGGGTGTTCTGTACGCCTCTATACTTCTCCAGCTTCGAATGGACGGTAGAAGTAATAACCCACCCAGTAGTAAAACACCACTATCAGCACCAATTAGGATCGAGCCCCTTGGCGTGTACCATATCGCAGGAAACAAATTTCTCTGATATCAGTTTGCACCATATATATATACAGAACCCGCCACGCACATGGATGTACAGTAATAAAAGTTATTCGGCAGAAAATGTGACCGCTCATGTCCTCAGTGGTAAAATACCTACCTTCTAACCCTAAAATCCCCTAACCACCTACCTTCTAACCCTAAAATCCCCTAACCAGACTAAAATACCCGCGTCCGTAGTAATATGTAGACAAACCGATCATAGCTCAAAACCGAACCACTGATCATCCACATTGCCCGACCCGGTGGCAAGAATCGGGTTGTTTTGGCACGGCTGACGAACCAGGATCTGTCCTGCTTGCTAGCATGGAGATGTGCTGTCAAGCGGTCTTAGTCTTCTTAGTAATTGGTTGCATGATGTTTGCCGAGACAGAAAATGGTCTCTAAGAAAAAATACAAAAAATACATAAAAATATGCTTCCTATAGCGGTTACAGCCTACGCCATCTGCCACAGCTCACGAAACACCACACCCGCTTGGGGGTGCCACCTGTTGATGATCTGACAGGAACCATGTATAGCATCACGAATGGACGCATCTGGAGCGGAAGCTGGACCCTTTGGCCTCAGTCTTGCCTGGTAAGCTGTTTAGCGGCCGGGTATAGGGCAAACGTAGTAACGCGGCCTAGCATGACAGGGTAGAAGTGACAGCTAACCTCCATTTGTCCGGCCACGTACTCCGATGCCTGGTGCTAATCAGACTACGACACCTGACGCATGCACATCAAATCCGATCGCCTGCACTACAAAGTCCACAATATTGAAGGAGCCAACGATGCAACTACAGTCGTGGGTACCATCCGGGATGGGGGCACTGTGGGTGGGAGCTGGTCTTGTCGGCCTCACTCTTTCCTGGCAAGCTGTGTGGCAGCCGGGTGCAGGGCAAGCGTAATAACCTGGCCTAGGAGGAGTGAGGGTAAAAGCACGTAACCCAGTACACGATTCCAGATTAACCCTCCATCCACATTTTGCACTGGCTGACATACCGACTACAGTGCACCCCTTGGCTCATCTCTCGCGTACTTGCTTTGCTCGAGAATCATGGACTCTACGTTTCCCACCACGTCAACCCCTCACACGCACCTCTGCGGCCCCATACCGATGGCATCCTCATCCTAGCCTCCGACCGAGCATACTAAGTTACAAACACGAACAATCCTAGTGCCTCGCAAGCATTGTTACCTCGCTTCTCATGGATGACTTTGCGGGGGATTGGGTCACTGGCGGGAATATTCCAGACAGGTATCTCTTGCGGGACAGAGGTATCTTATGGGGCAGGGGGCACAGATGAGAGGCTATGGAGATGGATTTGAAGTGCCCTTGATGGTGTTATCTCGGATTGGTAGGATGGGTGTCGTTCCGGAGAATGTGGTGGGGAGTATGGAAACTTGTTTTGTTAAGTGGCTAATGTGGTGGTGTAGGCTGGGCAACTGAAGAGCACGAACTGCAAGTCACCCAACCATCACCGCCAGCACCGATGGCAAACAAGGTCACGAACTTATGCACCCTGCCTGGCTTGGAAACATGAACTCTCCCTTTCATGCATCCTGCCCCCCCCATTTCCGAATCACCCTCGACCTTGTCGCCACCTTCCCCAAGCATCCTACTACCTAGTCCATCGTACTCCACATCACCAATCCCACCTTGGATCCACTTCAGCCTCAAACTCTGACAGAGCTAACCAACATGACAAATGTTACCATATAACTGTCCCCTCCACATCCTCGATTGGTTCTCTTGTCCCGAACTTGCTCCCAATGGAAAAGTCTTCTCTCCGTATGAACTATCCCCGCTCACCCCCAGATCACACCATAATCAAATTAGGCTACCGTGATGCACACGTTATCTCCGAAGGGGCAAGGTCCCTCCCGGTGATTACTTTCACCATCATAGGTCTCCCCCACCGCGGCCACGGACGCATTCAAGGCGATTCCGTCTCAAACCTACACCCCCGGAGAGGCCACTCCTCTGTAACCCAGCTTGTCCGGAATAGGCTTGGAAACTCAGGATTCGACCCTACGCCTACCCTGCTGGAGCCAACTACCCAAACAACAACGACAACGAGCATCCCAAAAAACAGCCCGAAAGCGATGTACGCGAGAACCAGAACAGATACAGAAATTCCAAGATCACGAGAAAGCCCGCACCGAGATCTACCAAGCCCCCCTCCACCTCCTCCGTCTTCCCACTCTAAGACCCTTTGCCCCGCCCTCAAAGATTCAGAACTTCGCGATAACCTGCACCACTTCCCTCCTTCCCGTACTGACTGAACCTGGGAACACAGGGTTCTCACGATATCGGGCGGGAGTCAGAACGAAGATAACTCCCACACCTCAGCCAAGCCAGGCACAAGGCGGACCCTTATCTCAGAGCTCCGAAGCTCTCCGCTCCTATCGCTATCACATATCACAGGCAGTCCGCATCCAATGAACACAACCTAATTTCTACACCGCCCGGTTGTGAGCTGGCCCACAGACTCCCACGAATATATTTCCCCACAACCACCACCATCACCACCACCAGGCGTGCCTCGTGCTTTGGTAGCTGAACGATGGCAGGGCGTAACCGGGGTCTCGGCTGCCCCACACCCTTCTTTCCGATCCTGAAATGACGTCAAGACCAGATGCTATCAATCATAGGCAAACACCGATATCATACCCTGGAGCGCTACAATCCGAACCCAATCGACCCAGAGGTATGTCGAGGCACCGACCACGTAGTCGCTCGAGGTAACATGAGACTCAGTTCACAGGAGTGAATTGTCCTCCCCAGACAGAGGGAGGATCCAGATGAGTACCTCGACATCTACACCTCCGACACCACAATCGTAGGCCTGGACCCGCCACCTGATCCAATGGGGGACCCAATAGTGGCAAACCTATTGCGGTGCCATCAGGATTGCAATGAGTGCGGCTTTGCACCGTCCTCCATTACCTGCATAGTAGGGAATCCTCATAAGGTCCCTCAGACCCACACACGAAGGTCTCATAGATCTCATAAACACCCCAACCAGCGACTCCGACTCCGACAAAAGCAGGGGAAGGGTCAGGAGTCCCAGGTCCGCAAGCGTCTGCTCAGACAACTCTTGCATACGCGCTACCCCCTCTATGCGCTCCCTATCGGGACCGGCCCCAGGTGTCAACATTTCCCCATTGGGATACCCATCCCCGCTATGTGACCCAGAGCAATTGCTAGCCTTCATCCACAACCCCAGAGCAAAACATATCGATACGGCAACGGAGACCCTGGGGAAAGAAATAAAAGAAACCAGTGACATTGTCGCAGTTCCTCCCCGGCGGGATCACAGAGTCCATCCCCAATGTTCCGAGTCCCAACAAACGAACGAACGTCGATCCATCACCAACGTTAGTATCGGAGCCTCCAACGGCAACGCCCAACAATGCTGAGTTCGCCACCAAAGCCTTCTAGCCACACATTCGAGGTACTCCCGTCCTCCTCAATCCCGGCCCCGATTGGTGTCGAGTCCCCCGTAGCCAAGAACAACCCTGCCAACAAAGGACCGACGCCCGCGGGACTCAGAGAGGCAGGACGCAACCTCTGGATCCCTAGAGGGGCCGTGGAATCCCTAGCAGCGAGGTGGATAGCTTCGACCGGCTAGCACAGGCACAAGCCAATGCCAGCAGCATTAAGGCCAAAAACTCAAGCAACAAACCCTCCAGACCCTTCGGAAGGTAAGTTGTTCGGAAGTAGAGAAGTGAACTCCCTAACCCGGAAAAACCGAATCCCAAGTAGATCAGCTCCAAGGTCGGCAGAATAGACTCAAAATATGTCCTCCCTAGCAGAGCAACGCCATAGCGATCACTCCAAAGAACAACCGACCTCCCCTTCAACGGCCACTCATATCAATTCCACTCCGCTTGGCACCAGAATCAAGGGCATATAAGTCACGAATCTCGACTTTGAACACGCAGACAGAAAACGCCACATCGACCGCGAGCTCTCCCCATTCGGATACCGCCAAGCGGCCCCTATTTCCAACTCCCCATTCGGCCCCCTGTCCGCACCAGATGAGTATATCGAGAACGAGATCGAGCAGGCAGGCAAAGGCAAAGGGAAGGATCGAGCAGAGAGGCTGACTCGCCTAGCTCACGAGCTCCAAAGGAGCTGGAAGAGTTCATGCTGGATTGGAATTCAGCTCACGCGGAGAGCTTCTTCGAAGTGTTAAAAGGATCCTCTCCTACCTAAGTCATTAGCGAGCCGCAGGTGACACGCCCAGTGAGAATGATGGGGTAGGCAAGAGACCCAGAGATCGTGGTTTACCTGGAAAAAAGAGACCCAGCAGATTCCAGGATCCCCTCCCGTTCCTAGAAGACATGCTGGGGATCGCACGAGGCCCGCAGATCGAATGGGCGGCCAGAAAATAGGACGGCCATCCGCAGACTAACTGCATGATACACGGGGTGCGCTAACATTACCAGCCCGCCTCCAGACCCCCACTACCACCACCGACCAATGTAAAAAAGGAAGAGAAAAGCAACAAGTAAAAAGATATCACCGCCGACCAGCAACCCCAGCCCCGAGCCCCCGAAAGCAATCTTCGACAAGGCGACACTCCCACACTAGTGCGGAGCGATTCCCTAAGCAGGATCACGATTGCTGGATGTCCACCCCACACATGTCCAGACAACAACCACGTGACCGCGTTCAGCCTCGAGGCAGAACGCACCCCATAGAAATGGGCTGCGCAACCATGATCAAGCACGCTGTCACAATTAGTAGACACCTATTCCGCACCCAGACCCAGTACCCAGACCACTCTACGGTCCCCATCAAATGAGTATTCTACGAGCTCGTTCCACCAGGCCTACATGGCCACCAGGATTTTCGGGATACGAAGACCGGACTGGCATCGACACGCCCTCAGCGCGTATACCTGGTACCGAACCGAAAAGGGCCCCCAGAAGGCGTGGCTATACAGGATAGGAAAGACAGAGGGACAGTCCTGTCCTTGCGCCCATCCAGAACAGACGGGAGAACACATAACATTCCACTGCCTATTGCACATCAACGAGAGAAACCGGCACCTAGGGGAAAGAGGTCATGGATCGACATAGACACTCCCGATTGGCGGAAGGATGGAGCCGACCCCCCCTACGATGCCATCGAGGCATTCTTCGACAACTTATACTTCGAATCGTAAGAAAATAGGAGAGTTGGAGTCGAAGTAGGAGTTGGAGTTGGAGTTGGTAACTCGAGGGAGGTAGGGCAGCCACCCGACTATTGACACCGTCAAAAATCTGCAACAATTTTCCCCCAGTCCTAGCCCAAGAAGGAGCAGGAGAGTCGGAAGAATGGGAGGAGGAGGCGGAGGGGAGCTGGAGTGCTAGTTGAGCGGCCTCGGATCTGGAGTGACCAGGGAGGGCCGGGGCGAGGGCGACAGCGGAGGAGCGCTAGTTGTGTATTTATTGTTTTCTGCGCGCGTAGGGCCCCCCAGATTAACTTGGGTCGCCTTGAAACCTACCGGAGTTCCGGCAGGCTCTTCATATCCCTCTTACAGGGATACATACAGTAATGAGATTTTTTTAAAAAAAAATTTAAAAAAATGGCCACCAGGATGAGAGGGCATGGGGCATGGCCAGGGAGATATGCCAGAACCAGGGTCTCCGCCAGACAGCGCCCCCCCCCAAGGCCTGGCCAAGGGCAGAGGCGACGGATACCCAGGCAGACCCAGCTCCCTGAGGCCCCCGGTAACCGGAAACTGCCTCACATACCTAAACTCAGACCACTTGATCATCCTAGCCGGCTTCTGCCTGACTCTTTACCTGAGAAGTGGAGATAACGCATTACATCGACACAGCCGGCTACACGGTAACCGAAGCACACCCCTCGCACTCACCACCCTCAGACAAGAGGTAGGCCCGATGCGGTTACTGTGGCAAAGGCACCCGCGACGTAGGAGATTGCTACACCCGGAAGAGTGACATCAGGCGCGGAACTACCCGAATCAATGTTTAGAAGACCTCATAGAAGCTAGCAGGGATGAGGCCACTCCCAAAGCACCAGAGGGCATTTACCAGCGGACCACACCTTACACTCCCCCTCCCCCACAGCTTCCCTACACAACCCACTAGAATCACCGTCGCCCACACCACCTCACACACCAAGGAAGTCAGACAATAGGAACAACAGAAGCAGCATAATGGTGGCTTCCTGCAACGTCAACAAGTCAGACCCTAACACACAAGGCACACGAGAGGGACCCAAGGACAGCGACGTGGTATTCAGAGGAGAACTACGCATCACAGAGATTGGGCTTCCTAAGAATCACACACCTCACAGGAAACACATCAGTCGTCACATGCTTCAACACAGGCAACAGGAAAATGTGCAAACGCACGATCTTGTTCCTGGCCCCGCTGGAGACCACGGGAGCCAGTTATTGCCTAACTAGGTAACAATATATCTTGGCCGATACATGTAGGTCATAGGAAAATAGGATGTGCTGAATAAAACAGAAATTAAATAGGATATGCGAAAACAAGTGGGATTTAAGGGAATCAAGGAAGAACAGATGCAGCAACACGAATTGTAATATGAAACTCTGCTTTAGAAGGCTCGGAAGCGGGTTTTTGGGACTCTGGGGTTGAACAAGATTTGTTCGCATATTTCAGATTTGTAGGAGGGCACCGGATCATGCATTCTAATGTTAAACGTTTGCGGGAGCGGCGCGGAGTTTCGCATTTTCCCTTGCACTTACATGTAGTATCCGGAAGTGTCGATGAACCCAATTGTGCTGCCTCACAATGGCAAGCCGTTTACACCGTAAGGAGACAATTCTTCCCATATCATGAGTTCTGGGTGTGTGAAGGTTACAGGTGAACGTTGCAGGTGTCGAGTTGGGTAATATCCGTTAATAGTCCTATGGATTGTCTGTGGCTGATATCGGTCTGGGTGGGTTTTTTTTGTGATTTTACAAAACAGGCGGCGGGCATTGGCTCCGTGGCGATCGTTGCGTGGAATATAGAGATATACCGACTCGCCAACTTCAAACCGCGCCATCTCATGGGTTTGCTTGATGCTCATTTGACTGCGGGCTTTTACCTATTCTTTTGAACTTGAGCTAGCATTATGGATGTATCGGGTAGGGTGATGCTGGGTATGGGAATATTGTCGGACTGGTGGAAGCCTTTATCACCAATGGCACTTGTAGGATATTCCTTATCTGAGGAAGAAGAAGGAGCCAGGTCTGTACTCGATAAAGGATGCATCTTCAATGTCCGGCGATCCGTATCAAAAGATTGGCTGCCTATCAGACCTAGTGGTAATAGGGCAATGCGAGGCAGACGCACATTCTCGCCGCTTTCGGTTTGCTTGGTTTCTTTGTGATGGCGGAAGTGGAGTAGTGTGGCATACCTGGCCTGTGTGGCAAGCCCGCCTTGTGGGGCAAGTAGGCCTGGGCACGAGCCGAGCCGGCACGAGCCCAAGGCGGCAAACTCTCGAGCTTCGGCTCGAACCCGAGACATGCCAACGCCTAAGCAAGCAGTCAATTTCCGCGGATATCCATGTGTGGTAGCAAGGGCAATAGCACTCGATATAGTGGCTGTTCCCACATTACGAAATGTCCACAACGGACGTGAATTTAAGAAGGCACCTCCTACTAAAATATATTACCTAATTTGGCAACTTCCGGAACCGTCGACATTACCAGGATTACCCTCTCGGTTAGTCTGGTTCCTCTCGGTATTTATCAGCCATACCAACTTACCCAAGCCAGGTATGTACCCTCGGTTCTTTTATGATTCAATAGCGTGTCCAATTCTGACGAGTATTCAGGCTTGTTAGATGAGTATATTATGAGCGCGAATGGGTAACGGTATCGGAAATAATGGATGGTGGAATAGGAATTTTTTTTTTGTTTGCATATTCATTACTCGTGTGCAGCCCCCACGTGGGGCAATGACGAGCCCCCCGAAAACGGGAGGATTCAAGGGTTGGCAAGTTAATCCGCCGCCCCACGCGAACTATGTACAAAATTGTAGCTAAATCTTCTGAAAGCCGGGCCCCTGCTGGGGAAGCCGCTGCAAAGACGTAATAATAAAGCTGTTACGCTACGAAATTCGTGAAACATGTGGTTGAGTACCGAATGTCGTCAACCACGGACACGACAACGGAAATTCTCAAAAACGGCAGAACACAACAACCAGAAGAGCTACACACGAACGGACAGAACCACGAGAAAGCCCGCGAGAGCGGCAACGACCTGATCCTCTTTTCTTCACCCTTACCCAACATTACTACCCCTTCCCCCGGCTTTGAAGTTCTGAAATCCCACGATAACCTGCACGACTTCCGGCACACACTGTACGGACGTCGTGCCAGCTCAGAGCTATCACGACATCGGCACCCAACGGCAACAAACTAAACTCCCACACCAAGAAACAGCGAACGAGAACCACAGGTCACTTATCAAACACACGGACGAAAAAGGCCAAAATCTGAGCAGCCACTCAGAGCTAAGAGAACTCCCACACCGGCCCGTTTTACAACACACCAGTGATCGAACCAATAGGACACGACGGAAACTCCCACACTAAACGATAGGAGAGCTGGCCGACGAAAACTCTCACACCAGGCAACAGCGAAGACAATCTCACCCCAAACAACACCAGCACAGTGATGGAGGGTCTTCTGGGATATGGATATGGCGAACCGGAGCGGGATGAAGAGGCAACGAGAACAGGGATCCTGAGGATGGAGGGAGGGACATCGATGGTAGTATACCCGCTCTGCAAAGTCACTTTGGGACAAGCGATAGTGGTGGTAGCCGCGGGAAAAGTTTTTTGTTTGGAAGCGGCATGGGACGGGATGACGCAGGAAGATAAAGAGAGGTTCAGGAAGGCAGCAGCAAGAGGGACGGGCTGGATAGACAGGAAGGCAGAGAGCGCGACCATTCCCGAACAACTAGGAAGAGGCGGCAGATGGTGTGCCCACAAAGGATACTCGAAGGAAGCCAAAGCGGCGGTCAGAGACCCAAACGCGGTAGTGTTCGGAGTGGTCTGTCCATCACAGCAATCTGGGGGAACGATAGTTGTGGGAGGACGATGCAGCGACACGGCACAATTCTGCGGCACATGCGGAGGGATCACAGAAGGTAGCAGACAGTGCTCTCCCAGCGGATCGGAATTCGGAGGGGAAGAACTCAACATTGTCGCAGCTGACAGACAGTGCTCTCCCAGCGGATCGGAATGTGCAGGGGAAGAACTCAACATCGACGCAGCTGACAGACAACTCAGAGACGAAGTCGAGGAAAGGGACCGGCGGAACATAGACAGACAGCTAAAGGAGGAATCTATTGAACGAGACACAGGGTGGGAACCGTGGATGGCGCTCGGACGACAGACAATCCAGAGAATCGAGGATGTTGCAGAGAGATGGGAAGGGGAAGAAGAAGCGGGGGTGAGAGTTGCGACGCCAGGGGAAGAGACGACTGGAGAGAGCGGGACAGTCAGGGGAGGGAGACCGGAACAAAGAGGCAAAGGGAGCTAGGCGAGAGAACGCTGGGTCAGGCTGGAAGAGTGGATGTGCGCCTTATCCAAAGAGAACGCGGAGGTCAGGGAAGAGTTAAAGAAAGGAAGGGAGCTTACGCAAGAGCTGTCGAAGAACGTTCAGAAAGCAAGGGAAGAAGCGCAGAAGGCGAGGAGGGAAGCAGATGAAGGCAGGGGGGAAATGAAGAAGTGGTTAGCGAGCCTGGGAAACGAGATACACGAGGGAGAGACACGCGGACGCGAGTGCCTAGCAAAAATATTGGGCTCCATCACGGAACTGTTCGCCAAGCAC
>Ga0307511_10003432_pt1 | contig 16303 bp, 6 predicted proteins | sample 13_EM_MG_FD_200266 | JGI IMG/M metagenome (GOLD analysis project Ga0307511, IMG submission 200266) | Populus trichocarpa ectomycorrhiza microbial communities from riparian zone in the Pacific Northwest, United States - 13_EM | ecosystem: Host-associated > Plants > Roots > Unclassified | place... | reverse complement strand
CCAAACACTCTCTAAATAACAGCGTAATTTTCACACCCCCAGGATAAAGTATATATTGTCAATTAAGAACCATCACAATTAGACTTTTCGATAAATAATATAGGAGCCACTAAAGCTTGAAACCTTGAACTAAAAATCCCTGCCTAAATCTTCTTGAATCCTCCAGAAATGAACTAATTTGAAGTTGCTAAGCCATGATTAGGCTAAGGAAAAAGGGATTAATTAACAATTAAGGAACAAGACTTAATAAGCAGGCGATCAAGAACACCCATTCGTGGGTGGCTTTGTTGTTTTTTAAATAAGTCAAGTATTTTAGCATACATTTAACTTGGACCAAATTTATGCCATGAAGTCTCATTCTAGATAATATATTATTTTGACCTTTGACTCGAAGCATCTCAGCCCTCAAATCCTGAGCTTAAATATCACTGATCCTTCCCCTCCCTTTATGATTTTTATTTGCCGAACTCCTTTTTTTTTCAAACTCTAAATTCAACCATTACGCACAAGTTTTCCTTTAATCTTTTGGTTAAATCACAAGGTAGCTCGTCACTTGAGTAGGTAAGAAGCATGAGGGAAAAAATTTGCTTGCCCAGCTACCACTCGTGAGCATACCACTAGACAAATTTTTATACTACAAGTATACGACATGACACGTTTAGCACGCTGACATTACCTATACTAAACGTGCTCAACTCTCACTAACATGCTCTTGTCTAAATGAAGAAGATTTGGTCAATTGTCGACGCCAGGCATCAAAGCACATACAAGTTGTCTTTGTTTCAAATTTAATTAACGTATCTCTCGATGGGTTAAAATGAAAAAAATCTTAAACTTGCTAAAAAAATAATATAAAATTACTTGCTGGGTTTTATCTAATAATTAAGATTTTTAAATTAAAATAGTTTTTTTTTAACATAATACTAGAATTGACTTTAATGACTATGTGGTTAATTATGGGTTGAAATCCAATATTTTTTTAAGAAATTAAAAAAATAATCTTAATTTTAAAAGATATATCAAAAACAAAATGAAATAATTCATTGAAATTCATCTTAATTTACTTATTTTTAAGCCATAAGACTTGGTCATTAAAATCATAATTTTGCTTCTGATTGGTTAATATACCATTAGGCCTCTAATCACTCTCGCAGAACTGTCTACTTTAACAGCAAAATTTCTGTCATTTTGGTATTTGTTTTTTTAACTTATGTACTGATCATAAGCTAATCTCGACTGAAATTTCATCAAGAGAAAATCCTTGCAATATAAAGTTGTACGCATCGAAGAGATAGTTTATTGCTTGCTTCAAAGCTTCTTTCTCTCGAAAAGTACATACATATGCACGTTATATAATTATTATACTCCACGTAAACTCATCATTGCTAATAGTATATTGACTTGTGACTCGAGCTAGAGTTAGGCAATTCTTTTAATTTATTTATATATAAAAAATTAATGATGTTGTTTTAAAAAAATCTAAACCGGGTTTTATTTATGATGTACTTAGATTAATTTTTATTTGATTTAATTTAAAATTTTATTTAAGTCAATAATTATAAATCAAGTTAATCAATTACTTTTTTTTTTTTTTTTTATAACCCGAGGTGTCCGGGCCAGCTTGCGCGCACCACGACTATTTCCCGGGTCTACTGAACATCTTGCAAGCCCAGTAGACATGTAAGGTACCGCGGGGGTGACAGACATGTACATAAAAGGTTAAACTCGGGACGGGAGCAAAGCAAGCCTCACCTGTTGAACATTGAGCTAGACCCTCAAGTGCAAAAGTTAATGAATTACTTGATTCGCTAACTGGAGGGTGCTTAAAAACACTGTAAAAGCTAAAAATGACAAGTAAATTCGCGGGAAGCTAGAAATGAAAAGGGAATAAACCTAAAGCAGAAGATTGCAAACAACATTAACGGGTACAACCATCCTAATTAGTGGCATCTTGATACAAAAACTCAACAATTTCTATAGATAAAAAAATCCAAATAACATCGTATACTTTCTTTATGAAAACGTCAAATTGAATTCTTACATCCTAATCCCTTTATAAAAATTACATGATAACTTCGAGGAATGTAACTTAACTGGTCAGATTCTGATTTTGATTTTCAAAAATCACCAGTTCGAGTCTCACAAACCTGAAGGTCACTGGAGGCTTACATGGTTGTTAACTTTAGAGCCCGTTGGATTAATCAAGGTGCACACAAACTGACTCGAACACCCATGTTAATCTAAAAACAAAATTACATGATAATTTCTTTGAGCAAAAGATCTCGAAGAACTGAAACAGCAGCACCCTGTTTGAATAACTTAGCTTAAGCTGCTATGATAATTTATCTTTTACCATTAACCAGGAGTAAAATCCACGTTAATAAAGCCAAAACTTCAAAAAACCATATCTTTGTTTTTAATTTACAGAAGTTCACGCCTAGTTGTTCGTCAATTATCCATATCATGCGTAGACTTTCCACTGGCACCCATAAATAGTTAATTTCTCAGTTGTCTTCTGACAGTATTGTTTCACATGAACTCGTTGATTAGTAGTGGTAGTTCTGATTTCTGAGAGTAGGGCACAGGGATACGAAAAAAAAGTATAAAATATTCCCACGTTTAGGAGAGTTTAATCAATGAATATGCTTGTAATTCATGAGTACGTGAGTGTTATTACAAAAACAAGAAACATTGCTAGCTAGCTAGATTGATAAATATTATTGGTCGTGAATACAAGTCACACTTCGGGTTCTTGTGGAGTCCATTCTCTCAGGATTTTTATAGAAAGGAATCTTGCATGTGAGAAAACGTGTTGTCAAATGTACATGGAGAGACCGACGACTTACAGTTAGTAGTGTGAAGTCAGAAAATTATATATTTTTACGAAAAATATATACCTAAATGTCAAACTGATCTTAACAACCCTCAATTATTCAAAATTACTCTTTTTTTAAAAAAATAATATATTTTTTAATGACACTATATACTTCATTAAAACAAAGCACAAAGCCGATTCAAATCACAACACCACTTGGATCCATATATATGGCATTAGAATAATTAATTAATTTTAATGTTTTTTTATGCATCTTCAAGCCATTTAAAATAATTCACATAATATTATTCATGTGATTTATGGGTCAATTCTCATTATTTGTTGAAATAATTTATCTATAGTATATATACCCAATTAACAAATTCCTTGGATAAAAGCTAACTATTAGCCTCGATTAAGCCAGTTTTCCCATCACAAAATGTATTCAACAAATTATTACACAGGACAATCTTAAATAATTCAGACAAAACCATAAGCCAAATTTGTAATGAACCTTTATAAAGCTCCAACTACAGGCTATAGTCGTTGAAAAATTCAATTCAAAGGTCATTGAATCTCACTACTGCCAGTGCATGTGCCACCATGTTGCTAGCTTACTATCTAACAAAGCAGAGAGGTGTTTAACGAGTGGATCTCCTTAAATACTGGGGGTGCTTGAGATTTGATTATGATGTCTTGTGTTTACCACAACAAAGCAGAGAGTTGTTTAGTGATGTCTTGCGTTTGAAAGCATGACGATAATTGTTTTTTAAAATATTTTTTTATTTTAAAATATTTTAAAATAATATTTTTTTTACTTTTAAAAACCAACTTTTAATATCAATACATCAAAACAATTAAAAAAATATAAAACAATTAAATTCTTATAAAATGTTATCTAGGTCACGATGCGCTAAACCCTTCGAATATATACAAAAAAAGATGGGTGGAAAATATTTAACATCAATAATCACATATAATCGAGAACCATTTGGACATATATATGGATTGTAGAATCAAATCAGATCTCCCCTTTAAACTTCATGGTCACAAAATGCCACCCTAGGTGTCCTCTACTTTATACAAAAAGTTAAACGAGCCCTAGGATATATTAATTTAGACAATAATTATTGCATAATCCCACATCTCGTGAATCTCAATTATTTCACTGCACATCATATACTTTCTAAAAAAGAAAAAGAAAATCAGGGTGTCGTTTTGCACAAAGTAATTAAGCAGCCAGGAGAATCCAAAAATATGTTCAGTGAAGCATCATACAAATATCAAAGCGTGCCCATTAATAAGATTTTTCCATTTGCCGACTAAATTTAAACCATTCATTTCAAAATCAACGATCAGATCCAATACATAGAGGTTTTAACTATATATATATATATATATTCTGACTATTTTAGAATCATGCAAAGCAGATAGCCATCACAAATTAGATTATATTTGCTATACTTCTCAAATTCAATATTGATCTTGAAAGCTATTGATGCTCAAACTATCGTTATTCTAAAGTTTCCCAAAAGTATTAATCGGATGAATTGAAGGGCATGCATATTTAATACATCAGCTTCTGGCTGTCGAGGGAAATGCAGAGAGGTGGTCGTAGAGATGAGGTCGAATGGCCTTTAGCAATAAAGGAATAGTAGGTAGCAATTGTGGTGAGACTGAGACAACTAGCTAACAACAAGACTTTCTGTTACTAATAAACAGGACGTAGATCTTCTGCAGCCATGCTCGTGATGATCTTTATAATTATCAGCAAGTGCATTGACTCTACTGTCTCTTGCACTTTTATTTAATGCTGAAGGTGCCCCACGTTTTGATAGAGTAAAAGAGATAGATCAAGCTTCATTACAGTGAGAATTAGATCATGTTTTAGCTGACTAATCTCTTAAAAATGATTAGTTAGAAACTCGGATCCATGTCTTGCCCTGATCCTAGTTCATGCCTTCTCTGATTGTGATTTATGCTGTTTCTTTTTTTCACCTGGGCTACAACTGTAGCCATGGAAAAAATGAATGATGTTGCATAGAAGCTATGTAGACATGTCGCATAGAAGCTATGTAGACATGTCCTTCAAAATCAAGATTTAGTTCGGATGTTAAGTAGATTTTTTCTTCATAATATTATTTAGTATGAAATTCTAAATAAAATTCAAGGATATATATATATAAAACAATAAAAAAACATAGATAGATTCTGTCGCTAGAAGGAGGGCTTGAACCTCCGACCTTGTGGTTAACAGCCACACGCTCTAGCCAACTGAGCTATTCCAGCTGTGTTGATACGAAGTAGCGATAAGATATAATAACTAACATTTTTTTTTATACGACAAAATTTTAAGGTCAAAATGAGCTGTCAGGAATCTAAGAGTTCACCAACAGCAAAACACAAATAAAAAAATACCTCACGCAGTAGGAAAGTTCTTTTTATTTCTAGAAAGCAATACAGGCGAAGGTGTTGCGTTCATTGTTGCCTTGAAAAACTTGATCCAAAGAAACATGAAATAGCTATCCAAGCAAAGCCAATGCTTACAAGCTGTCAACTTCAAGCGAGCAAGCAAGCTAATGTGTTCTCATTTGTCAAATCTATTTAGTCATCGAGAGAAATGAAGAGAAGCATATCCAGTTTACATCATGAAAGATAAACATCCAACGCAAGTCTCGCAATTTTAAGAAGCAAAATTCTGCTGGTGACCGCTGGAATACCACACATCTTGTCCACAGCACATTTGTTGATCATATTATAACTCTAGGGGCAAAGTAGAAACAAATATCAAAAGCAATGGGAAGGAATTCAACTCCTAAGCCTTAAGACAAATAGTAAATATCACACGGATGATTATGCAATGCAACATACTGACAGACAAGTAGAAGCAGCCACTAATTTTCCATCTTGCCAATGCAGTTGTGAAACGAACCCTCCAAGATAACAAAAGGAGATCCATTGTATACAATCTCAAATCCAGCATGCGGAAAAATGATGGTGATTAAGAATCTAGTTGGAAAAAATATACATAGTGTGGGTGGATTATCAGTGTTTTCTCAAGCATAAAAAGCCCCCCTAAGACAAATTTCAATGACAATGATTCAAAACTAGATACATCATGGATAATTTCAAGTTACAACACCATGAGATCCCTCTGGATCCTCAAATGTACACAAAAACTCATCTCTATAAGACCTATAGCCCCAAGAAGGCTCAGCCGTGTAAGAAAAATCAGTTTGTTGCCTGCTATTTACCAAAATGAAACTAGCGTGACTTACATTTAGAATCACAAGCAGCTCTATCAATGCTATCCCCTCTGAATGGCTGTCGATTAGCTTCTGACAATGAGAAAATGGCCAACATGGCAACTAAAAAGCCTTTTGTCTCAAAATCCAACCCATTTTACCCATCTTAAAATCCGGCTAACTCTGAAGGGCAATTCATAGTCTTTTGTAATGGCAGGCTCCCTCCTTGCTGCCTCAGTTTCAGACCATACATAGACCCCACGCTCTTGTTGACTGCCAGGCACAGTGTTGTCCAGGATGACAGCAACAAGGAATGCAATCACCATATTTAAGGACAGTAACATGTTCAAAAAATAGTTCAACTGCAAACAAAAATATAGTAATTGCCAAAACTGTTAAAACGATAATGATGTTACAGTAATTTCCATTTATGGTTGACATGATCTATGTGGAAAGATTATGTTTGGGGCATAAGTCTCTTTAGAGATTCTCAAAACATGGGAAGTGGGAACTTTAAGACTTCTTCGCTAAATGAGGTGAGCCACCAAACCGTGGTTTCAAGGAAAAAAGGAAATGCTAAATGAAAATTCAATCAAAAACGCATTTTGATGTATATGAAAATGTACAAATTAAAAGATGACAATTAAATAGAATAGTATATCTTTCAGCTATTATGTCGATAGTGTACGAGCATCTATCAGAAAAATCTTGATCCCTGAAGGTAGTAGTCACCCTAGATTGAGGTATGATGAATGAGATTGAGGATAGATGCAATCATGCTGCAGCGCTTTTTCATTGGTCAGAAAACATAAAGGAAGTACAGGTGTGGGGGAAAAGAAAAAAAGAATAACTCTAATTTATGTTTCTAGCAATCAATAACATGCAAAATTTTTAATGAAGAATAAAGCGACAATGTTTGATAATGAAACTATCAAGATCTTAACATGCCAACAAAAAAATTTAATAGTGAATATAAGTCAACAGATGCATACCCCTTCATATTTGCTGCGGAATGGCCCATGAGAGGCCACAATGTATGGATGTAAATAACTCGGGACAGACAAGTTAGTATTTGGAGAGATGCCATATTGCTGAAAGTATGCTGGTACAGACAGGGAGAAAAACAAAGATAAACCGACTATGATGATATTCCGGGAGCTTCCAGCCTCACTATATCGCAGGTTTGATAATCCCAATGCTGAAAGCATTGCCCACATGAAACAAAGGAGAGCAGCAACCATGACTTCAGGAATTGAGGCGATAAATCCTCCAACTTTACCTGTTTGAATAGAAAAGTAGGATATATAAGTACCGAGTACAGAAAAATAAAAAGAAGATTGGAAAAGGAGCCTCTGAACTGGATCAATTGTGTATGCTCCTAAATTCAAAATGCTTTTACTACTTAATAAATAAATAAATAAAACCAAAATAGTTTTATCCAAATCAAAATGTGCCATGGGCAACCTCCTTTATGATTAAGGATAACAGGTATTAAATTAAATTTGATCTGCACATTATACTCGTTTTACAAGTTCACTTACATTATCAGACAATACTAACATGCTAGATCAGTACTTTTCAACATAATTCAACCAGAACCATATGATTGTTGGCATCAAATTTGAACATGATTGTATTATGAATAAAAACGTTTCCATTGTAAGTTCTGTAAAACACATCTTTTCTAAATTATTCATCATACCTCTGATCATTTTGAGATGGGTTTATTTGAACTAAAGTTAGAATTAAAAATTTCTAACAGCCATAATACTTGGGCAATTCTTCATCCTTTTTCTTTAGTTCTTTTCTCTCAAGTTCAAGAGATGATAGTTTATAGTTTATTTGACTCAAGATCATTGTCAAAACAATCCTAGGAAAGGATGGGTAGCCCTGACAACTGTTTATTTCCATAATGCAAAACATTCCTTCATGCATTCGATTTGTACAAATGTCCTTCTTAGTCATTATGTGTCTTCTTCCTTTAATTCTTTTAAGCAGTTCCTCTAGATTGCAACGATTATCTTGCATGTCATTTAACAGCTATTTCAATCACACAGTAATGAACCAAATGATATTTTGGTTTCATTGCAAGGCAAATGCTGGCGAAAGGTGCTGGGTGCAGCATGTTAAAACAATACAGTGAAGAACTGCAAAATGATAAAGACACAATAACCACAAATAAACCAGCCAAATACCCATCATGAGCTGAATGTTCCATAAGATGTCTCTTAGACAAACCAAATGAAACAAGCCCGCCATCATTGTTAATCAACCAATCCATACAAAACATACAATCCCCATGTTGTGAACTATAAAATTACAGGCAAAAAGCTTATAGTGCTCGGATTAATGAAGCTGTTAACTATTAAGTTAAAGACTTACCTATAAGGGATAAGAGGATCAAAGCACATGCACCTAATTCAACTGCTCTGCGGCTGCCCATTTTAGTCACAGCAATAGTGTGCACATTCTCAGTTAAAGTAGTAGAACCAGTTCCGGTACCCCATAGACCAGCCAAGACACTACAGAGGCCTTCAAGACCAATCCCCCGACTAACAACCCCTGGGGTTGGAGGTCCAGATGCCGCCAACAATGAAGATGCATGATATGAACCAACCTAAGTTCAAACCCAATCAAAATCAGGGATATAGTCATCTAATTGTTGATAGGTCATATAAGCAGCTTTATACAACAAAAAGCAACAATAAGTGTTAATTTTGTTCATGTATGTCAGTGTTACTATCTCAGTTTAGAGTGTTATGCTTCTATAAGCACAAAGTATGAATTTTATTGACTTTACAGGCATAAGCACTCTCCCAGAGATGTGTTTTTTTTTTTTTTAACAACAGCCAACAGATATTTTAATGAATGCTAGCTAACAGATGAATAATTTTCACAACAAAAACAGCAAAAATACATGAATCAAGTATGAATGAACCTTAAAGAGTAAACAGCCTGAATTTGTAACAAGTTAAAGTGGTAATAAGGTCAAGTGCTAACAAGTGCCTCTCAGCACATATCAATCTTAAAGAGAACACACTATTGACCACAGCAGAAAGGGTCTTCAGCATTAATATCTCTTGACACGATGCTTAGCAATTTTCAAAAAAAGGTATATTTAGAACATATGGCCATAAATTTTTCCAATATTTCCACGGTGAAATTTCCAGAATGAGATATCTTATGATCCTAATTTAGATTACAGCAACCTCTTTACTAAGATTGACTTTAAGAAAACTATCCAAGTGAAGGTAAAAACATAATTAGTATTTGCTTCTCAAGCAAGCTTCGACCATTTCACCAATGCAACCAGAGCATTCAGAGTTCACTTCCTGTTTTCTTTTCTTTACCAGTATATCCAGGCCAAATCCTAAAAATTATATTCTGTTTATGTAAAAAAAAGTTGTGGTTTTATGCATGTGGAAACTCCAGGATGTTTTATGATAAAGACCAGTGTAATTTAAAGTGAAAAAAATGAAAGGCATATAGGAAATTAGATTGTTAGAAAATGTTAATCTCCAGGAGAGGTGTCAATCATGACATTGAAAGGAAACCAACCGAATCTACAGATGAGATGATGGACACTGCACACATAACAAGAGCCATTTTCCACTCAAAGACAGGAGTACCCCATTGTAATGGATAAGGAAACCTAAACCACGGGGATGATTTCAGCGCATAGGAAGTATCAACTCGGCAGTGCTTCATGCTGGAAACATGCTTTCTGCAGTGGTCGGATATAATGTTTGATGCTGGAACATTTACATCACAACCTTTGTAACTATAGACCCCTGCTTCAGTAAGAAGGAAAGCAGCCGCCCATGTGATTGCTAGACCCAATGGAACCTGGCAATGAAATATTGTTAACCTCATTATCTCGCAATACCATTTTTAACAATGTAATGGTCTTATGAATTAAGTTGCTAAAGCAGTGTGCAATGTTCAACGCCAACCCCACCACCAATACTCAGACCAAGATTAGAAGGCCAGTGTGGTTTGGGCACTGAAATTAGGTGTTAACAATATTAAAGCTAGGTATTGGTTTGTTTCTCCAATTTGGCCTGTCTTGAGGGCCATTCAACTGGTATTTGTCAGTTCTGTTGGGTTGGGCCTAGAAGTGGGGTTTTTAGACTGAGAAGTCTATTGCTGGTTCTTAGAAGAGGACCTCATTGTGGAGGCTGATAGGTTGCTCAGGATTTCAAACAGAAATTTAGCCATTTGGGTAAGCTCTAGCAAACATTACAGAATACACAAAGGAAAATAATGACAGGATGATGTAAAAAGGGAGAGCAAGACAGCAACAGTAATAAACATACTGATTTTATTTCAATTGATGCCTTTTTTTTAAAAAAAAAAAACTTAATTATATTTACATTAATATCTCTTCTCTTTTATTTTGTTTACAGAACTTCTTTTAAATGATATTGATTTTTTTGTTATGACTTTAAGTTTTGGAGAGGTTTTTTTGATTCATCTATGGTTTTGTTTTTATCTTTTGTGTAGATAAACTATGTTTTTTTAAAATAACAAATATTTTTTTTCAGATGATATTTTTAATATGTATAACCTTACATGTTATTCTTTTTTTTCTTTTTATTTTATTCAATCAATTTAATATGTTTGTTTATTTCTATTATCGTTTGATTAATTAGTAAACATGATCAGGTAAATGTTCTATTTTTCAAGATTAAATATATTGATCTATATCTGTCTCTCGGTTTTTCAAGTTTTGTTTTCAGGTGTCATTAATGATTTTTTATTTATTTATTAGTGCACATAATTCTTAGTCTATTTGATTACATGTGTGCATATACTTTTTGATTTGTTAAATTTTTTGAACTACAAAAATGCGTTGAAAAAACCTGCATATATAATTTTTCATGGAAGATAAAAATATTTAACCCACGGTGGAGTGCAGGTGAGTAGCTAGTGGAAAGCTAAAACGTGACAGAAAACTTACTGCATAAATAAGAAATATGCGATGACCAAAAACAGAAATCTTGCGCAGGTACTGCAGAAAGCATGGAAAAAAAAATTAGATGTTTTAGCACACAACAATAATAAATAATTTTAGCAGTAATAAAAATTGAATTAAAAGGCAATACTCCCAAAAGAAACTAAATACTATAATTCAAGGCAAACTTTAGCTTCACCGAAACTTACAAGAGAAAACATAATAACCAGTAATATCTGCACTACACCAATCTCAAGACAGGTACCAACTCGTGGAAAGCCGTAACTATAAAAAGAAAGCCCAACAGCAGCCAAAGTTGGGGCAACAACCACTGGATTGATCAACCTGAAAAAGGAATAGAGACAAACGGACGTTGAGTTATTGTGCATCTTTAGAGAGAGACAAATGACAGCCAGGGAGGGAGGCAGTCATCAAGCTAGGAACATTTTTGAGAACACCAGCATTGACAGAGATGATTTTCAGCTCATGCTTCAAGGGCATTCTGATACTGTTTTTGAGAGAGGCTATGGTGCTCTTGGTATTACAATTTGCAGGAATAAAGAAAAAGTGCATGTTGTTCAAAGAAAACATGGAATTACAAAAATGTGAAGGAGCAGTAACTCATTAAAAAGTGCAGCTAGTAAAGATGCTGAAATTGTACCTCAAAAATACTGACATCAGTCCACTATATCCAAGTAATGTTTGAAAAGCTGAAGCTATAATTATAGCTCCTTGTAGCTCTTTCATAATATGCTTGAAATTCTGCCAAAGGAAAAATATTTTACAAATCTTGCAAGGACGATATATTTCTCAGTAACGAAATTTTCCGTAACATTATGCTGAGCTTGCTTGTAAAATTATTCTTCATAACCTTAGATAATAACTTATGATTGCTTGGTTTACAGATAATAAAACTTCAATCTTCGATCAATGATACAGAATTACAGATCGAGTCTAGCTATGTATGTCCTGTCTTTTTCTACTTTCTTTATATCTTCTTACCCTGGCAAACTTAATATTTTTCAGAAATTCCAACCACTGCTTTAGATCACTACTAAATTCTTAGATTCTTTAAATTTTAAAAGTCTGAACAGCTAGGCATGAAAAATTAAGCAATCAATTTGCATAAAAATATGAAAATTTAGGAGCTAATTAGCAAGCCAATATGACAATCCCCCAACCAATCACATATATACCAACTCTCTTGATAATGCAAGTCAATTGATGGGCCAGGACTACAAGGAGGAAATTTTACAATTCTCAAGAACCCTCACTTTTTTGGGTCTTTCAGGTGATCTATATATATAACAGAGATGCCATATAACTCTGATGCCTTTTTAGTTTTAGCCCAGAGTTCTGATACAGTATCTAGATTCTAGTGTATGATTTGGTTAAGCAAATTCATATTTATCAGATTTTATGTTTAAGGCATAAATATCACCTAGTAACCCAAAATTTTAATTTCAAAGATAAATAAGGCTGTGCAGTTAACATTATTTGAGGCTTGTTAGCAAGCTGATTTGATGAAATATCAATCATCTACATTCTACTGGCCTTTTCGGTATTGCAAGCTGTTAATGCTCTAAATAATACAAAACAGTTCAAAGAAAATGATTGAAGAAAAACCAAGCCATGCAAACACAAACAACAACATGGTAAAAGGTGAACAGAGTGTTTTCCACATCAAAGTGTTATAATTATTCAAGTGAACAAAGAATGAAATTTGTATAAAACATCACCTATTTTAGCAGAGGCAAGCACAAAAAAAAACAAGCTCGCTTTTGATCTCAATTGCATGGTGACAAACACAAAAAGACAACCACTGACATGTATGTTCTAACTAAACAAAATCTGAACAAAAGAAACTTACATTTCCATTTAGTCCTTGAAACTCAGGAGAATTGATTATTGCCAGTGCTGGAGCAAGGTAAACAAATGATGGGCCCTGTATCAAAGGCAACCTTGACCCAAATGACGTATGCAAAAGAGTGGTTACTCCTGAAACAAATAGCACTGTGGACACAACCATTGAAGTATCCTCCTACACCAACTAAATCAGATCAGATCAAGATAACCACAGTACATTTTCTACCAGACGGTGAATATCATAAGAAGTTCAAGGAAATAATTCACTACTACTCACATGAGTGCCACCCATTGCAGGAACTATGACAAGTGGAATGAGAATCAATGAACCTAAAATTGAAAGGTAATGCTGGAAACCATATAGACCGATGGGAACTGAAACATTACACAAAACAATAAGCCAGTAAAATTAACCACAAACCAAATAAAAATAAAAAAAGTTAAACATTACAATCTATATTTCGGATCAATAAATAAAGCTTCAAATATCAAACCATGAAACAAAACCCTTCTAAGTTGCCAGTAAATCCAATAACAAAAAGAGTCCTTCCATCATATCGAATAAACAAATAAAACATGAAGCGCGATACCAAAAACCAAATCCTGGCGAATTTAAAATGACCACTAAAATTAACCAAAAAGTAGCGTCTTTTTTTTTTGCCCCACGATATCTAATGATCACCAATAAATAAACTAATCCCACGCATCAAATATTCGATCATAGCGCCACCCAATTATTTCAAACTACCAGCAAAACAATAAAATATTATGTCTACTCGCAAAATTCCTAACGAACAAGTTCAACTCCAAAACTCCAAATCAGCATAATCCAACTTAAAGATATTGGTAAAAATCCATTTATAACACCTTGTTTTACTCTCACAATACCTGATAAAGTATGAAAACCAAATCCAAACTAGTCACAACTCCGAAAAGAACCATACGATCTATGAAACCAAACAAAGCCCAATTCAAATTATCAATTAAAACAACAAAAAAGCACACTACTTTCACTTCCCTCGAACTCATTATAACCGATCGGGCTGCAACTAAGTCAGTAATTAACCAATCAGACAAAAAAAAAACACTCACCAAGACCAGGAGTGTCTCTTAACTCGTACTTCATATGTGTATGTCTCCCTCTGACAAATCCATCATCCTCCACATCAATCACTTCCTCATTCCTCACCCCTGCTCTTCTCGGACCCTCCGGCACGCCATTCGGACCCGCCCCATTTGCCCCATGACCCAAACCATCCTTCTTCGCTCCCCCACCACTACCACCATCAGAGTCCCTCCTCCTCTTCACCACTGTCTGATCCTTATTCTCTGCTGGCACGACCACCGCCTTATCGGTCCCATTCACTGCAGCCGGAGGCGGCGCTGGTGGGGGTTGTGGTAGTGTTGCCCTGACCCGACCCGCTTCAACATCCGGCTGTGAATTCTTTTGCTCTTTCGGCCTCGGAGGGAGTGAAATCTGTCCAGAATCACTCGCATTGGTCTCACCAGAAAACTTGGGCCTAAACCCAGTTCGTTTAGCCCAGGAAGACGGCGGCATTGCTGCAGATTCTGGTGCTGGTGGCCACTGACCTGGTTTGGGCCCGACTTTCGGGTCAGAGTTAGACATTTTCTAATCTTAACACTTCAATCCCTTCCTCTCCCTCGAAAGTGCATAGCAGAAGGATGAGATGCTGTGCAGATCTGAAATGGGTCGTTAGGGTTTTGAGTGTGTATTGGGGTTTTAGGGATAAAAGATTGTACGTAGCTTCTTTGGAAAGAGAAACTGAAGCTTGTTGCTGTATTTTTCTAGTGAGAGAAAGATATGACAAGAGAGAGAGGAAGACAGCTAGTGAAGGAGATAAAAACCGCGTTAGCCATTTGTTTTTTTTAAGGTTTTTTGAGGCGAGATTATGAGAAGTGATGTAATAAAAATGTTTAATGAATTTTTTTTATTTTTTAAAAATTATTTTTGATATTAATATATTAAAATAATTTAAAAATATTAAAAATATATTAATTTGAAGTTAATAAAAAAATAAAAAAAATAAATTTTTTTAAAAATATTTTTAAAATACAATAACAAACATAACCGAGATTTTAATTAGCCGTTGTTATGGATGGGGATGTATTGATTGGTAATTTTCTTCTTAATTTAAAATAACTGCGAGTGATTCCGGCTAAGGACGCAATTCCAAGTCAATTTGCAACTACTTTTGTTTATTTGTTGATTAATTAGTGGTAGTAATGCAGTCAAAGATATCATTGACTGTGGCAAGAAGGATTTCTAATTGAGATAGAATTTTTATTAAAAATCTTTATTTAATTAGTTAATTAAAAATCTTATTACATTATGATAATTACAATTTTTAGTATCTCCATGAATATAAAGATATAATATATTCAAAATTTAAAGCGTGTGCAATATTAGTAAATCAAAAATAAAAAAATTTAAATATTTATTTGTTGTGTTTTCAACAATAGATAATATTAATTAGAGCTTCTTAATGATAGAAAGTAGGATTATGTTTTAGGAGTTTAGAATATCAAATTTATCATTTTTTTCAACTTACAGATCATAATCCAAAGTTTTATCAATCAAGTTTATAATCTTTATTTAATTAGTTAATTAGAATGTTTATTAAATTATAATAATTAGAAGTTGTAATCTCTATATATGAATATAATGTCAATGTATTTATGTAAAACTCGGTTAAAACTCTTATGGAGTAAAATAAAATTTATTGATTAATTAAACTAATTAATCCATAAAAAAAAATGGATTGAATTAAAAAGAAAATAAATTTAATTAATATGAGATTGGTGAAATAAATGAGGAGGTAGACTATAAATACCTGTTTATTTATTTTTTATTTTTTTTAGTTTAACGTGGGTGTCTGGGTCAGCTTGCGCGCACCTTAACTAATCTCACGGGCCCTGAAGTTAACGACCATGTAAGTCTTCAGTGGCCATCATATGAGCAACCACAGGGCTCGAACCTGAGATCACAGAGGAAGCAAACCTCTTAGTTCCAAGTTTTTACCACTGGACCACCACCTAGACCTGTTCATTTCTCTTGATGGCTGGTGGCTTGCTTGAAGGAAGAAAGGGTGATAATTGTTTGATTTATTTTTCTTTTTGTTTCTTGATAAATCAATCAAGTAAAGGCTAAACTACAGTCAGTAAGGGATAAACAAGCGATCAAAAAAGATGATTGGGTGGTTTGGTGGGTTGTTTTTAAGAAACAAATTGAGAGTTAGGGTTTTGTGGGGTTGAAAAGAAGGAAAGGAAAAGTGAAGGAAATCTTGATTTTCTTGCATCCATCACTTGATTCAGCACTTCAAGATATAAAAAGTTAGGATTTTTTTTTTAATTCTAAAAAACATAAATAAATTGTAGCAAAACCTTTAATAGGATAAATTTTAA
>Ga0307511_10003431_pt1 | contig 16311 bp, 14 predicted proteins | sample 13_EM_MG_FD_200266 | JGI IMG/M metagenome (GOLD analysis project Ga0307511, IMG submission 200266) | Populus trichocarpa ectomycorrhiza microbial communities from riparian zone in the Pacific Northwest, United States - 13_EM | ecosystem: Host-associated > Plants > Roots > Unclassified | place... | reverse complement strand
AACTCTCGCATTGTTATCACTTGATTCTGCTCATATACTCATTTAACAAGTATTTTTAAACCTTCATTTTCACACCCACACTGTAACATATGATTGTGGGTTGCAAATTGGATTATTACATTATTTATGTTCTTTTGTTAAAGGTAACAACTAAATGAAAGGGATAATATATAATTTGTAAAAAAAAAAAAAACAAATTGATAATATTGATGATAATACAAACGTAGATAAGTTTGGTTTCGTAACCTCCCTAACCTAAGCAATTAAGCCTGAAGGGATGTTTTAACACCTAATACCCTAAAGTCAACTGACTTGGGAGCTGTTGGCCCAGTGCTTGTTACATGGGTTAAGGAGAAAAGCTTAAGGGAATCAAACATTGCACTATCTACGTATTAGTATCTGCAACTCGAGTGCTAAGCTCGTAAGGGTGTCTCAACACCTAATGCCCTAAGACCAACTGGTCTGGGAGTCATTAGCTGAAAGCTCGTTACATGGGTTAAAGATGCATTGTGTTTTAAGTTATATGTATATATATTTAAAAAAAAAAGAAAAAAAAAGATAATAATCTCAACCCAAGGAAGTTAACCTTCGAAAAACATTAGAACAAAATATTGTTTTCTTCAAATAAAAGCCCCATCATCTATGTTTTCATACATTGAGCACATAAAAAGAAGGTTTATTAATATCTTGTTTCAACAATATGCAACAGATATATAAATTTAATGAGAGTTTGTTTATTTGGATAGATTAATGGAAGTTGAATGATGAATGCCTTGCTTTGTAAAACTTGCAAATTGTTTTTCTATTTTAACATTTTGATTACAAGGGACTAGTAATAAGCTAGTTGGGGGGTGTGATTAGTACTTAAAAGTGTATTTTTATCAAGGTTTTATATCATCATTTTGCACTTGAAGTATCAATAACTCCTTCACTAGAGCATGCTTTATAATAACAAGTCTGATATTATAAGATACCTTTAATTTATGGTAAATGTTCATTTTAAATGTAGGTCTATCACATAAATCAAAGAATTGATTGATGAGTTTAACTACTGTAATTGAGAAGACAAAGAGAGGGCTAAGCTTAGAAAAGAGATGCTGGTTGAATTCAAATTGGAACACCATTCAGTTATTGGATCATAACTGGAGCTGTAGAACTTGGATTTACGTCTGGTTTATATGGATAGAAAGTTAAGACATAGGCCTAAAACTTTCATGAAGAGTCCAAGATTTAAAAGGACCATTTTAAGTTCAAATTGTAGCAATAATAGAGAAGTCGGAATCTGTCCTACAACCCAGACACTGTTCAGTGTTCAGCCCATATCTCGAGTTCTAGAAGTCCAAATGACCTCATTCTTGTTTTGTTGGAAAGCGGAGATAATTCTCAGAACTTTCATGAAGACTATCTATTCAAAATCTGATGTTAGCAATGACGTTTTCTTCAGACAAGAAGATAAGGATGGTTAGCAAGTCAAGAGGTGGCCACCCACTCAACAATTAGTCATCAAATCAATAGTTCTGAATTTTGGCCTATAAAAGGAGGCATTTGCCATGCATTTAGGCATCTTGGTTTTCAGATCAAAATCATGTTCTTGCTTTCTCTCTCTTTATATTTTTGTAATGCTTAAGTTTTACTTTCATTAATCTCTTGTTTATGCCTTTCATTTCCTTTATTATACTCATATAATCATGTTCTCCTCTTGTTTATCTATGTTTCTCTTATTCTTAATGTTTAGCTAAGTTTATTATGTTAAGGTGAAAAGGTTACACTAATGGTGTAAGAATAAGTATAGTATAAACTCAACATGAACTTCAATGTTTGATACTAACATGTTTTATATTTATTATCTTACTCACTCTTAATACCTTGCTTGTTAAATGGTTAATCTAGATTTGTGTTGAACAACCCTTGGTACAACAAATACTTTGCACTTTCATAGGCCAACTGTATGGTATAACCGACACCTGTGCTATGAAAGGAACTTGATTTGTTGTTAACATAAGTTATCACCATGAATACCTGATAATATTTATAAGTATTGGCATTACTCGAATAAGATAACTAATGTAATCATGTTAACAATTTATAATCCGAGTGGAACCTCCTTTGTGTGTGGTTTCTAGTCAAGTAATAAAAATAGTTTATACTATACTTATTTGAAATACCATTAGTGGATCCTCTAACCTTAACAATTGTTTTATCTTCGTTTAAATCCTTACATCATTATCACATCTCATAGCTCTCTTCAAATCTTTTCTTTTATTTATAATTCTATATAGTTCACCTCCCTATGGTTCGACCCCGGTCTTGCCGGGTTATTTATTACTTCGACACTCCTGCACTTGGGATAAGACATCAACTCTTTGATCGTGTCACCTTGTTAATTAACAAAATGCAATGATAAATCTAAAGAATGATATGGTGAAAAACATCCAGATACTAGATGATACTTTTGAAGTTTGAACCTCTTGACCAAAAAAATGTCACTTCATATTTTCACCAAAAGCAAAACAAAAAGTTTTCGTCACTTTTGAAAACCTCTCTATAGGAATCACTTGGCTTTCTTCATAACAAATTTGCTTTGAATCAATGTCAAAATGATTTATGTGTCTGGAATAGCTTTGAAATTCTAAAATTGATGCATGAAAACAACTCCTTGTCAAACCTTCCTTCACATGGCCTCATCCCCCAAAGAAAACCCGAATTGAATACTTGGGGGTATGATCAAGCTGGGGGGCAATAAAAAACACATGGTAGGGTTGGCTCCATGATTCCCTTTCTAAGAAAAATATCGAGTAGAATTGGCAACCCTTTAGATAAAGGTTGGAGAATGAAGAAGTATGAACGAAGAATTGGCTCCATGTTTGGCTTCAACTGTTGATTAATGAGTTGACGCAGTTATGGTCCTCCGACGCGTTGACTTGTGATGTATCGACGAAACAAAATTTTCCTATAAGGGCAACTTTGATATGGACTATCAATGATTTTCTGGCTTATGGAATGGTTTCTAGTTGGAGCACGCATGGAAAATTAACATGTTCATACTGCATGGAAAACAACAAGGCATTCATGATAACAAATGGGGGTAAAACATCTTTTTTTACTGTCACCGACTTTTCTTGCCAACGGATCACAGGTATAAAAAGAACAAAAAGGATTTATTTTTAGTAGAGTTGAAAAGGATGTTGCACTCCTATGTCTTTCCAATGAAGAGTTGTATGACATTGTGTCAGAGTACGTTGACATTGTGTTTGTTTCCAATCCGGTAAGTAGAAGTTTCCTGGTTTTGGTTTGACCCACAACTAGATAAAGCGAAGTATTTTCTAGGAGATTCCTTTTTTGGAAGACCAATCTCCTCCGCCATAACCTTGACGTCATGCACATAGAAAAAAACATGCTTGGGAACATTTTCAACATGATCATGGACATGAAGAGGAAGACAAAGGATAACACCAAGACTAGAATGGATATAGTGTTGTCTTGTCATCGTAAAAATATGGCGTTGGTTTATGCTGGGTCATAAGTCGCAAAGCCCAAAGCAAGCTTCGCCTTAGACAAGAATGCACAACTACTAGTGTACCAATGATTGAAGAGTCTGTCTTTTTCCAATGGACATGCCTCAAACATATCAAGGTTGGTTAATTTGGAGGATTGCAGATTGTATGGAATGAAGAGCCATGACTGCTACATGTTTATGCAAACACTCATTCCATTAGCTTATCATGTTTTTTTGCCAAAGAGAATATGGGATGCACTCAAGGAGATCAGTCATTTCTTTAGAGATATATGCTCCAGCAAGTTGTAGACACAACACATTGAAAGACTTGAAACGAAAATTGTCGAGACAATATGCAAACTTGAGATGATATTCCCTCCATTATTTTTTGACTCTATAAAGCATCTACTATACATTTACTGTATGAGGCAAAAGTTGGAGGCCTTGCCCAGTATAGATGGATGTATCCATTTGAAAGGTTAGAGGTTACATATGCAATGTAATCTTCAATATTATTTTAGTTGTTTTTGTTAATTGAAAATATTCATTTTATTCCATGTAGGTACTTGTTCAACCTTAAAAATAAGGTAAAAAACAAGGTGCATGTTGAGGCATCGATATGTGAGGCCTATATTGTTGAGGAGTTCTCAACATTTATCTCGTACTATTTCGAGTCTCATTTGAGAACAAGAATCAATTGCGTACCAAGGCATGGTGATGGTGGTGAAGTGTCTTCAAGTGAGAACTTGTCAATATTCTCCAATCCTTGACGACTCACGCCAAAAAATACGGTAAGGATAGGATATTTGTTGGAAATAGAATTCAGACAAGCACATAATTATGTGTTGTTTAACTGTGATGAACTAAGACCTTTTATTTAGTAAGTATACTACTTAAACTTTGTTATTAATAGACTATTTCTCTCATGTATTATCACAAAATCATACATTGTTGAATACCTCGTAGGCAATATCGTCAATATTTACTATCTAATAACTCACAACTGACCGAATCGCAAATCTTTCGATTACAAGATGAATAATTTGCAACGTGGTTCAGAACACATATAAGTACTATCACAAACTCATTATCTATTAGGATACTTAATTTCATTATAGAATTCTTGATCATTATTCATTGTTGTACTTGATGTACCAGGTTTATAAAATGGGAAAGAATGCTAGCGCTATATTGTCTCTACTAAGTCTGGGTCCTAAAAGAAAAGTGAAGTGCTACAATGGGTATTTTGTTAATGGGTACGTGTTTCATACTAAAGAATATGGGTAGGGTAGAAAGAAATATAATAGTGGAGTTTGTGTTAAGCGATCAACTTCTAGTGAGTTTAAAGTTGACTATTATGAAAAATTAGAAGAGGTAATTGAATTGCAATATCATAGGGAGCATAATAATGTCTTTTTATTCAAATGCTATTGGTATGACACCGCTGACAGAGGAATCAAAGTAGATCTCCATCATGGTTTGGTCAAAATTAACTCAAAAGCTAGACTCCACAACTTCAACGATGTCTTTGTTTTCACCAAGTCAATAACTTAGGACCTCCCAGTATAGGGGAGACTCCGCCGAAATTTCAGTAGAAATTTTGGTGAAACCTGTATAAAAAAATCTAAATTTTTTCATTTACTTGTTGTGTGTTATCCTGGAAATTGGGATTGTTATATTTGGTATCAAAGTGACAGGTTACTATTCCAAGGGTTGGGATACTGATGAAATTTTGAAATGTATTTCATGATGATCTAGACTAGACAAAGGGACATGTACTGACTTACCCTCTGTGTATGGAGGAGATGATAGCGTACAGTCTAGGAGTGATCTATATTAGGATTCCTTGATGATAGATACTATCACTTATGTACTAGTGGCATCGGCTCACTCCAAGAGGGGTAAATCTATAAGTTGTCAGAAGGATTCTGTCTCCCAACAAGCAGAGGTATCGTTACCGGGAGTGTTTGAGAGACATAGGCAGTTGGATGGACTCCTGCCTAGGGTGCCAGTAGTTGCACCTATTCCATACTCTGATCTTGCTTTTCTAGAACAAATTGTGAGAGTTGTTGTAGCAGGGATGGCTGAAGCATTTAGCTTAGCTCTTAAACCAGAAAGGGTAGTCACCTTGGTGCTTTGGTTTAAAAGGATGAGAGAGATGGGTTGTGTGACCTTATCAGGAGAGGAGGATACTGAGGTAGCAGTGCATTGGTTAAGAAAGGTAGAAAAGGTGATGACTTAGATGCCAATTCCAAAGGGGTCTCGAGTTGATTGTGCGGCCCGGTTGTTAGTCAAGAGTGCCCACTCCTGGTGAGAAACTGTAAGAAATAGGAGATCTGGGGAGGCACTTATATGGAGAGACTTTAGGGAGGAGTTTAAGGAGAGATACTACTCATGACAGCATAGGAAAGAAAAGGAACATGAGTTCCTAGACTTACCACAAGGGGATATGATCGTCTTTGAGCATGAGAGGAGGTTTTAGGATTTGTTTATCTTTGCTTTTGGTTATCTCCCCATAAAGCGCCATCGGGTAGAGAGGTTCTGAGATGGGCTTTAACAAGAGTTGAAGATGGTGCTAATAGTGATGTCATTTCAGTCCATTCGTGAGTTGGTATAGGTTGGTTAGGGGATGGAGAGGTAATTCAAGACATATTGAGACTAGTGAATGAATAGGGTCAGACAGCCAGGGTTAAGAGAAGAGATTTTGTATACTCCACTGGTAGGCCTCCTCTTCCAAAGAAGGGGACAAGTGGGTAGTCTTCTAGGCAGTTTTAGAGGAGGGGGAATTTACTGTAGGTAGAGAATCAGAGGGTTCCAAATATATTAGTAGTGGGGGATCCTCGGGAGGTTTGGCTTGTCAAGGAGCCAGTGCTACAAGGGGATCTTTTGAGCATAGGGGACCTATGTACCCATTATGTGGAAGATGTAGCTTGAGACACCTTGAAGACTGTTCGGAGACACCAGGTAGGTGTTATATTTGTAGAGGCAAAGGGCACCATTGGAGGGATTGCCAATATTTGGAGAAAGGATGTTTTTACAGTGGGGATACAGGCCACAAGAAGAGAGATTGTCCTCGTAGGGCTGCAGGAGCTACATAGGTCAGAAAGCTATTACATAGAGTCAGCAGTAGTTGGTCACTGTTGATCGACCAGTGAGGCCTACCCAGTCTGGGACGAGTGCTAATTGGGGTTGGCCCAGGTTCCAGCAGGAGAGGACTTATGGTAGAGTATACCACATGTTTTAGGAGGATATGGTAGTTGCACCCAATATGGTGGTAGGTACAATACAGTTAGAATTAATACAAGTTTATGCTTTAATTGATCCTGAAGCCACTCATTCTTTTATAGCATATCGACTTGTAGATGAATTGCATGTATTTCCAAGTGAATTGAATGTGGGGGTAACAACTGATACGCCTTTAGAAGAATACATAGATATTGATAATGTTTATAAAGGGGTAAAACTACACATCGAAGGGTTAGAATTGAGGCTAGATGTAAATCCTGAGAAATCAAGGATGAATTAAATTAAAGAAAACAAACTAAACTAAAAAAAAGAAGTGGGGGCAAAACGAATACACTTAAAGAAAATGGAGCCTAAATGAAAATAAGAATAATTATAGAGCATAAATACGACTCTCTTACCAAAAATAAATCTACAATTATCGTGAAGAAAGAAGAGAGGGAGTTTTGGTATCTGTTTTTACAGATCAAGACAAAAACACCAAATTTCAAGAACCCTTCCAAGATTAAGGGTTATAGGTAAAATAAACACTGATGGGCAAGGGATTAACAAGAAAAATTGAACAAGAAGAGAAGAGGGGAGGGCCGGCTGTCATTAGAAAGAAAAGAAGGGATCCAGACCTTGATTCGTACCGGGTAAGATATTCTAAACGTGGTCTTATGAGTTGTTTTAAAGTCGATTATGAATTGATGCCTGGATGTTAAATTATAGATTTGAGTTCTATAAGTCCAGATATAGTTAAAAATCTGAGGAGAGGTCAGGCAGTAACAATTCAAAAACGAGACAGTAACAGTTGGACAATAATAGTCCAAGTGTTTGTTGATGAGCAATTTTGACTATCTTAGAGGCAGAACTGGGTTCTTCTTAATTCATAGAACTTGTAGCCTCATGTCTTAGCTTTCCAACGAGACTAATATCGCTTGAATCGGAGTTCTATAACTCCAAATATAGTTAACAATCTAAGGAGAGGTCAGGCAGTAACAGTTCAAAAACGAGGCAGTAACAGTTGAACAGTAACAGTCCAAGTGTTTGTTGATGAGCAATTTTGACTATCTTAGAGACAGAACTGGGTTCTTCTTAATTAATAGAACTTGTAGCCTCATGTCTTAGCTTTCCAACGAAACTAATCTCGCTTGAATCGGAGTTCTATAACTCCAAATATAGTTAAAAATCTGAGGAGATGTCAGACAATAACAGTTCAAAAACGAGACAGTAACAGTTGGACAGTAACAATCCAAATATAAAGAAAGGAATGATAACTAGAGTTGGACAAAGAACGACAATATTAATGGGTGAAATGAGAAAAACATAAAATATTAAGAAATGATTGAAAGAAAGACTTATTGGTTGTTGATATGGTTATTATAAAACATATCCTTGAGTGAGAAAAATTTATGAGATAAACCTGTGATTTGCAGGAGGGACCAAAGGCGTGGTGCAACAGCAGCAGCAGGGGAGCACGAGTAGAGCTTCTATTGGAAGTAGGTGAATCGCACCTATACCTTCTAGTTAAATTCCATGATTTAATATATATTACCAATGTGAAATGTGAATTTCTGAATGTATGTGTATTCAAGGGGAAAGGTTGTTGTGTGAATTGCTAAGTGATGAAACTATCACTAACAAAAGAAATATGAGAAGTGTGACTTGAGGCGTAAACTAGCATACATTTAGTGTATGTTAGGATCCCGGGTAAGGGGATCACCGCGTATTGGCTAGCATACATTTAGTGTATGTTAGGATCCCGGGTAAGGGGACCACCTTGCATCGACTCCTACGGGGTGATGCTGATGATACCAGTGAAAGTGGTATCGGTAATGTGTTAAACAAAAATAATCATGTTTGATCTTATAAAGTCTGGAATGGAGGTTAATAGTGGTAGAGGGCACGATTACTAATAGTTGAATAAGGAAGAGATTCTAATGAAAACCAGAAGAAAGAAGTGAACAAAATATGAATGCATGTTACCTTGTTGATATTGTTAGATTTTCGTGTTGTTATATTTATGTGATATTCACCTTTCAATAATATGTATTTTGTTTTATGATCATCGCATGCACGACATGAGTAGATTCTAGCTTATGTTCTCTTTTTATAATTTAGGTTCTAGGGGGTATACCCTTGTATTTTGTAAACATGAAAATGTTTGTGTAACTTAATTTGTATAATTAATGTTTAAATTTGTTTGAATGAACTTAACTTTGTAGTTCTTATAACCATATTTCATGTCTATGTATTTATATTTTTTATCCATCCATAATGATATTTTTTTATATAATGTATATTATAAATATTGTGGGTGATAGGTGTGAGAATATTTGTGGAAATTGAAACCCAGGCTGATTGGGTCAGGATTTAAGTTATGAGATGCGAGTTATTAGAAGTGTAAACAGGTTACATGTCGATAACTTGGGACCTCCCGGTTTAGGTAGATTTTAATACGAAAACCATGAGTGTGTGTGTGTGTGTGTATATATATATATATATAATTCAATTACTCTGTTTTTCGGTGGACATGAGATTGTTGTTTTTATCCCGGAATAGGGGATGTTACAGTAGATCTAATGCCTTTGAAGTTATATGATTTTGATGTGATTCTGAGTATTGATTGGTTGAGTAAATATAGAATGAAAGTGGATTGTTTCACCAAAAAAATGACAATTCAAGATATAGGTGGAAAAAGGGTGGTACTTAAGGGAGAGAGAAAAGTAGTTCCAAGTTATTTAATTTGCATCATGACAACTGGGAAATTGACTTTGGGTTTGGAGGCATTATTTGTAAGGGTCGCAAGTTCAAATCTTTATAGATCATAAGAGCTTAAGGTATTTGATCTCGCAGAATGAGTTAAATATGAAATTTTCCATTTACCTATTTTGTGTTTTCCTAGAAATTAGGATTGTTAAAGAAACACTTTTTCTTATCAGCTTCTCTATTATCACGACTAAAATCATAAAATTGGGCATTACCTTCCTCACTCCCTTAAATACTACTTTCTCACCACCCTTCCCTTGGATAGTCATTGTTTTGGTGAAACAATCTATTTGTGCCCTATGCTCGCTTAACTAGTCCATACCTAAATTTAAGTCAAAATCATTCAAGTTCAAAGACATCAAATCTACCCTCAACTCATATCCCCTAATATACATTTGAACCCATTTATATACATCATCAATATCGATGTTTTCTCCTAAATGTGTACTAATAGTTACTCCCTTATCCAATTTATTAGGTGATACATGCAATTTAGTTATAATCTAGCATGATACAAAGGCATATACCTGTATACAATCTAGTATTAATGTACCCGCTACAACGTTTGGTGCAACTCCCACATCCTCCTGAATGCATGGAGTCCTCTCCTCCTAAAACCTCACGCCCCTTGTTAGCACTTGCTCCAGACCAAGTAGGTCTTGTTGGTCTATCAACCGTAACCATTTGTTGCTGGCTCTGTGTGGCAGTGCTTTGATCCTAAGTAGTCTCTACATTTCTACGAGGACACTTTTTTTTCTATGGCTTGTGTCTCCATAATAATAACCTCATCTACCTAAATACTTGTAACCCCTTCATTGGTGTCCCTCACCTCTACAAATATATCTTTTTAGGGTAGTTGACAATCTCCAGGGTGCCTTTAACTGCATCTGGACATAATGGATATGCAAGCCCTCACTGCTTTGTCAGCCCACTTGAAGTACTTGTCCTCTAACGAGTTGGTGCACTAAAAGATCTTCCCTACTAACTTGCATATATCCTCATGAGCTCGCTCCAATGGTAAAGTTTCCTCCTCTATTCTTAAATTGTCCAGATGTTTGTCCACCCTTCCCATTTCTTTGGTAGAGGGGATCTACCAGTAGAGTACATAAATTTCCTCCTCTTTGTCTATGTGGTTTGTCCATGTTCAATTTCCTCTCGCTGTTCTTCTCCGATCACTCTCTACATACCTTGAGCAGCTTATACCAGCTCTTGAACAATTTGAATTCTTGTACAAAGGTTCAAGAAGTAGAGTAGACAGTCATCAAAATCACTATAAAAATTTATGTGTTTATCTCTCTCTCTCTCTCTCTCTATCTATTTATCTATCTATCTATCTCATTTTATTTGTGCTTTGAATAATTGTTCTTGTTGTTGTTGCCAAATTTGAAGAGATAAAATTGTTCTTGAACAATGTTTATGAATTTTTGCATTTTTGAAGTAATTAAGAATTGTTTTTTAAAGTGCTAGAATTTTAGATAAAGCCTTAATTTACTCCCTCCCCCCTATTAGGCTTTTTAATTCTTTCAATCGATATTAGAGCTTGGACTCCTTATTTGACATTTAATCACCTAGAAGAAAAGATCATAAAAGGGTCAATGTTTAACTATGGCTTTCTTCTTTGAATATAAAAACTATGCCTATTGAAAAGTTAGGAAGGAAACTTTTCTTGAATCATTGAGTGTGAGATATTGTTGAGAATGGATATACATGACCTATTACAAGAAATAATTTGGATAAAGAGGTTATTACAGCATCCATATGTGAATGGGATGATAAATAAAAGAAAAGGCATTGTTATAATGTTAAGGCTATAAATGCATTATTTTATGCTCTTAACCATATGGAGTTTATTAGGATTAAGTATTGTAAAACGACTATTGGGATTTGGAAACTTTTAGAAGTCATTTATGAAGGGACAAGTCAAGTCAAAGACTCTAGATTGGTTAGCCTCACTAGAGAATATGAATTGTTCAAATGAATCTAATGAAAATATTTGTGATATGTATACTAGGTTCATCACTTATTTTAGTAGACTTGTTAGTCTATGTAAAAAGATCACAAATGAGAAAATGGTTAGCAAAATTTGAAATCAGGTTATGTGAAGTATGATTTCTCAAATGTCATAATGAGTTTAAAGTTTGAAAAAAAAAAAGAAAAAGGCATTAAAGGTGTCTACTTGGGATGACAAGGATGTTAGTGCAACCTCTTCAAGTGATTATTAAATTAAAGGAATTAGCCAATTTATATTTGATAGCTAATATTGACATCATAAAAGAAGAGATTTTCTTGATGGAAAATAACAACATTAACAATAATGATGTAAGTGAACTTTAACCTCAAATTACTTTCGATAAATTGCAAGATGAAATTGATTATTTGTTTCATGAATATAAAAAGATGCATAAGAAAAATGTTTTACTTCAAAGTAAAGATGGTACTATTTCAAAAGACTTTGATGTTTTGCAAAATGAAAAGGATGCCTTATCAACAATGAACATTGATTTTAAAACGCAATTAGATTCTTTAAAAAATACACCTAATTCATCAAATGAAAATTTAGTTAAAGAAAATGAAATTTTCAAAATGTAAACTATTGATTTAAACTCTATTTTAACTAAATTTACAAAAGAAAAGGAGAACCTAGATAGACTTCTAGGTAATCAAAGATCCATGTTTGAGAAAAGTGATTTAGGATATAAACCAATGAAAAATAAAAAAAATCTAATCAACCTTCTTTGTTAAAGCATTAACATCTTCAAGCGTAAGTAATTCTTGTGACAAAAATGGTTTTCATGAAAAACATTACATGCACAGGTGTAACGACCCAGCTTTTTCAAGGCCAAAATTGATGGAGATTTTTTTTATATATATAAATCGTCAGGTTCTGGATGTTTTTTATCATATCATTCTACATATTTATAATTGCGTTCCATTCATTAACAAGGCACAATCCACGTAGGATAACGTAAATCAACATTCCCATAAAATGGATTCTCAATACACATGCCCATAATATTATATTTTCATACTCATAGGTTTACATTACATCGTATTGACTTACTCATAAATTCATATTCTTGTTCTAGTCTCGTTATCATCACAAGTTCATATAAGAGTGTCGAACGACAAGTTATACAACTAGTCCTTTTGTTATCCTGACCTCATGTAATTTCACAATATAACATCCTCATAAGAAGAAAACCACATGCGTATATTCATACACGTCATATTTACATGTTCGCACATACACATGCGAATATGTAATCTTGCAACAAGCCAAACAGCAGCATCAGCCAAGGAGAACATATGCCCTTGGAAAACTAAAGCAAGAAGATCTTGTTGAACATAAGAAAACAAAAGGCTTGTGCTGGGGAACAGCCTCCCTTGAACAAGCAACCGGACCATAAAGCAAAGAAACCAAAGCAAGCTTAGGTTGCAAAACAAGTACAACACAAAGGCATGTGCAGGGGAACAGCCTCCCCAGGACAAGCACACCGAAAATCACTAGGGAACATGTGCCCTTATACAAACAGAAGGTTTGATCCAATAGACTAGCCAAACATCCTAAAAAAGGGGGAAAAGGCTTCGATAGCAAAAGCAACAAGTAGGAAGCCAACAAGCAGCAACCAGCAAGCCACATCCAACTACAAGCCAAACAGCAAGCAACATGCCTGACAAGCAAGGCATAGAGGAGCAAGCAACAGCCAGCAACCAGCAAGCCACATCCAGCAACAAGCCAAATAGCAAGCAAACTAGGGAACACAATGTATCTCCCAGGAGAACAGGGCAAGAAATTGCAACCAACAGTGGGGTAACCCCCAAACAAAACCGAGAGGATCAGACTCCCGCAAAGCCGATGCAAGACCAATGTAGCATCAAAAACCAGGGGCAACAAGCCAGCAATAAAGGGCCGGCATGCAGGATCAACAAATGAGAACTAACATCAATCCAGCAGGATTAAACAAGAAGCCAAATGGAGAGGCTACATATAGTGCCAGAATTGCACCTGCACCAGCAAAACAGGCAAGAACAAAACATAAAACATCACTACAACAGGCAGAAATATATGACTGCACCAAGAAAACAGGCTGACAAAGGCAACACCAGAATACAATACTATAATAACCCAAAATAGACACAAGGAGATATTCCTTAACCAATATTCCGCAAGAACATAATATATCAAAGGGAGGATGATGGAGTTGAAGCTGAGCTGCCCTGGATCCTGAAGTCAGCTGAGGAGGAGCTGTTGGAAGGACCCCTCTTTCAAATCATAGTTCTTTCATATACTTGGTATATGCAAAACATAGTACACATGAACGCATCAATTCTTGAAATTAACATCCTATTCATCCCTGTAATGACTTGGCTTTTTCAAGGCCAAAATTGATGGAATTTTTTATCCGTCCGGTTTCTGGATTTTTCCAACACATCATTCTTCAGATTTATCATTGCATTTTGTTCATTATCAAGGCATAATCTACGTAGAATAATGTAAATCAACATTCCTATAAAATGGATTCTCAATACACGTGCCTATAATATTATATTTCTATCGTATTGACATACTCATAAATTTGCATTCTTGTTCTAGTCTCGTTAACATTACGAGATCTTACAAAAGTGTCGAACAACAAGTTACACAACTAGTACTTTCATTATCCTGACCTCGTGTAATTTCACGACACGACCTCCTCATTTGATGAATACCTCATATGTATTTCCATACACATCATATCAACTTATTCGCACATTCACATCCGTGTTCCATTTCAATTTTCATTACTAGTCTTTACGAAAGGGGTCAGACGACTAATTTAGTGATTAACACGTTCGTTCATATAGAACTCATATCACTCATAACATGTGAATATATAGTTCTTTTTCAAAATGTGTGAGCTGCGAAACGGATTTCCCTACACACCATGTTGGTATGATGTCCTTGTTACAACACAAAATAATTTCAAGCATTATAGGCAATTTAAAGAAACATAAACAATATTAGCGTAACATTTCATTCATTGACCAAAAGAGTGTAATTCTATCATTTCTCCTTATGTAAATACCACGTTAATAATTCATCAATTACCGAGGCTAATTACAATACTCAAACTCGATCATTCATCTCGAATACCGTTAGCCGAACTAATGTTATTCTCTGTTTAAACCATAACAATCGTAGTTCTTTCATATACTTAGTATATGCAAAACATAGTATACATGAACGCATCAATTCTTGAAATTAACTCCTAACTCTCAAATCCAGCTATCCTCGTAGGATGCTGACACGATCAAAGAGTTGATGTCTTCTCCCAAATGCAAGAGTGTGAAAGTAATAAATAACCCGGCAACACTGGAGTCGAACCACAGGGAGGTGAACTATATAAATTACAAATAATAAAATGATATTGATGTTGAAGAGAACTTTGAGATGTGATAATGATGAAAAGATTAAACAATGATAAAACAATTGTCAAGGTTAGAAGATCCACTAATGGTATTTCAAATAAGTATAGTATAAACTCTTTTTATTACTCAACTGGAAATCACACACAAAGGAGGTTCCAATCGGATTATAAATTGTTAACATGATTACATTAGTTATCTTATTCGAGTAATGCTAATACTTGTAAATGTTGTCTGGTATTCATGATGTTAATTTATGTTAACAACAAATCAAGTTCCTTTCATAGCACAGGTGTCAGTTATACCATATAGTTGGGCTATGAAAGTGCCAAGTATTTTTTGTACCAAGGGTTATACAACATAAATCTAGATTAACCATTTCACAAGTAAAGTATTAAGAGTGAATAAGATAACATATACAAAACATGTTAGTATCAAACATTAAAGTCTATATTGAGTTTATATTATACTTATTCTTACACCATTAGTGTACCCTTTTCACCTCGACATGATAAACTTAGCTAAACATGATTAAGAAGAGAAACATAAACAAACAAGATAAGAACATAGTTCTGATGAAAAGCATAAACAATAGATTAATGAGAGCAAAACTTAAACATTACAAAAATATAAAGAAAGAGAGTGATTAGTACTTAAAAGTGCATTTTTATCAAGGTTTTATATCATCATTTTGCACTTGAAGTATCAATAACTCCTTAACTAAAGCATGTTTTATAATAACAAGTTTGATATCATAAGATACCTTTAATTTATGGTAAATGTCCATCTTAAATGCAGGCCTATCACATAAATAAAAGGATTGATTGATGAGTTTAAGTACGGAAATTAAAAGGACAAAGAGAGGGCCAAACTTAGAAAAGAGATGTTGGTTCAGTCCAAACTGGAACACTGTTCAGTCATTGGGTCATATCTGGAGCTATAGATCTTGGATTTAGGTCTGCCTTATATGGATAGAAATCTAAGACATAGGCCTAAAACTTTCATGAGGAGTCTAAGATTTAATACGCCGTTTTCAAGTCCAAATTATAGCAACAACGAAGAAGTCCGAATCTGTCCTGCAGCCCAGATACTATTCAGTGTTCAGCCCATATCTCCAGTTCTAGAAGTCCAAATGACCTCAACTTTGTTTTTTGGAAAGCTGAGATAATTTCCTAGAACTTTCATGATTTAAGTTTGTTCATATTATGACGTTATCATTGACATTTTAGCAAACAATAAGATAAGGATTGTCACCAAGTCAAGATGTGGCCACCCACTCAACAATTAGTCAACAAATCAATAGTTCCAAATTTTGGCCTATAAAAGGAGGCATTTGCCATGTATTTAGGCATCTTGGTTTTCAGATCAAGATCATGCTCTTACTCTCTCTTTATATTTTGTAATGCTTAAGTTTT
>Ga0307511_10003430_pt1 | contig 16312 bp, 19 predicted proteins | sample 13_EM_MG_FD_200266 | JGI IMG/M metagenome (GOLD analysis project Ga0307511, IMG submission 200266) | Populus trichocarpa ectomycorrhiza microbial communities from riparian zone in the Pacific Northwest, United States - 13_EM | ecosystem: Host-associated > Plants > Roots > Unclassified | place... | reverse complement strand
TCAGCTTCTCCCATATCATGATTTGTCCGATCTCATTTTCTTGAAGGTCAGAGATCCAGAGCAAATTTTTCTGAGTTGCTGGTAAGAGCTCCGAGGAGCGGACCACGTGTGAAAAAAAAATCGGGAGACACACCCTTGCAGTATCCCTGACGATACTTAAATAAAGGTAACGTCCATCCAATTCTGACACCGAGACTTCCCACATCCAAGTCGGATGTTCGGCATCTTTGATAACCAGGATATCTTCCGCTGACGGTGATTAACTTATCAGCACCATCGCAGGGTAATACGGAGTAAACCAAACCACTGGTCCGGAACTGACATTGTGGGGTCCCAATTTTGTGATAGTATACTGTCGCGTCTTGGTCATGTGTGGTCTCAGTCCCGGCTTTGTCCTCTGTTGCCGAACCATGGGATTCGCGATTCGGAAAACGCTACATGAGAACACCCAATGTCACCGGACCATCATAACCTATCTTGGGAAAACCCCCGGAGCGTGTCTTACCTGGTAAAAAAATCCTTTCGAGTCGTGTGTCCATGTGATGCCGGAGAACTTGACAAAACGAATTTCCTCCGAAAGTCGCTTGATATGATGGTCCTCGTCAACTCCTGGTGCCAGAGGATCGCTAGTGCGGCGGACATAGATCGTGCAAAAATCGCTACCCTGATGAGCATTGGTTCGACGATGACGAATTATTTACAGAGAAGTGGAAGAGGCACTTGCCGACAGAGAGATGCCGTATGCATAGTATTCACCCGAGCGGGAAAAAGCAGACGTGGCAATCGCTGCAGTCCCATCCTTGGACAGCAAATTGGGCTGGGGGAAAACATGGTTTTCACCCTTGGATAACATGAGTTAAACACATACATCGAAGTATATTTCACCCCCCAGCTCCCCTTTGGAGAAATCGGGAAGTGTTTCATCTTTGGAGCGGTAGAGCACTACAACCGGCCGATCCGATAATCATACGAGGACTCAATCAGATCAAAAATACATACCGGACTGGGCTTGGAGGCCACTGTTGTAGTACCAGTACCATCGCCCGTCATATTTGAGTGATGGGGCACCGAACTAATTTTTAGTACAGGACGATGTCGAGTAGAGCTACGAATGCCAACTGTACCTTTTCGTAGTCGGTATTAGTTCTGATTTCCTTCTCTAGTTTTGCACGATCGGGGTTCTTGTCCAAGTAAGCCCTTGTAAATGCGTCTTGTTCGGTAGTCCAAGCATCGGTTTCCTTGGAATGTTCTTCCAGCCACTGGTAGGGATCAGCGACGCTGACTTGGCCATGCTGTTCGCTTTTGTAGACGTCAACATGATCGGAGCGACGAGCTTTGGGATACTGGTTGGGCGTCCAGGGAGTGGGAAACATGATGGTTCTGGTGTGAGATGGTCTGGAAATGAAGCCAAAGAGCTTACTGCCACGACGTGTGGGATTCAAGACACGAAGGCCGAATCTCAGCATTAAAACTAAATCAGGGTGCCAACGGTCCCGGTTACGCTACACCCGAATTACACAGGAGATGGATCTCGTATGGAAGCCGATGAAATCGCTCCAGCAAGCCGGTTGAGCCCTTCTGGAAGGACGACAAAGCGGCCGGTGGATTTGAGTGCGCGATATGTCAAGGATATGGTGCAATTGGTTGGCCCTCCTTCCGACAGTGATAGTGCTCTGGCATACTGAAGGTGAGACCAACGACAACGACAGCGGACCGAGTCTCGTACTATGATCCTCTCCTCTAAGTTGCTTCCTCGAGAGTCGAGGAACGTGAAGACAAGATTTTGTAAACCCAAAGTGACACAAATTCGGCAACTTCCTCCTGCACTCTGACGAGCAATCAATATGGATCAGGTTGGTCGTAAGTACATGGCTCAGACAACGACCAATAACCATGTGTACGATGATAGGATGCATTCAGACAGCTGCTTCACGGCTCTTCGACAACCCCAAAGCTTCCAATTCCTGCAGGGCGACCGAGCAAAGCGTGAGCTCATTTCTACAATATCCTCGCACAAGCCAACTACTTCGCAGCGCCCCATCGGCGCCATCTGAAGCGACATTCAAACCCCGGAAATTGAACAAGGCCAGCGGAAAATATCGAAATCGCGCTGCAGAGAGAAGAGAGGGGGTGGTGAATGACTATGCCCAGGTGTGCCTCTGTTACATGCGCACTATTAGACACGTCACTGCAACTAAGGCTATACATAACAGGTCGAAGCCATACTCGAGGATTTCGAACAGCGAGCCGCGCACGAAGGCAAAGATGTTGTAAGGTCGCGATAAACCTCAACTTTCGTTCTTTCCCTCACCCTCACGTATGGAACTACTAGGTCGAAGAGCAGCGCAAGTACTTGGGAGGAGACAGCCAACATACGATACTAGTTAAGGGCCTGGACATGTCTCTTCTGGAGCAAAACAAAATTCGAACAGCGGCTTCCACCGAGGATGACGATCTCCTAGAACAGGCTTTCGTGGATGCTACAACTGTCGCGTCGGGATCAAAGAAACGGACGCGAGAGGATATTATACGCGAACTCAAGGCCAAACAACAGAATGGGTCTGTGGATCAAGCTGCTGAAAGTTCCAACTCCAAAAATGTTGAAGAGGAAAGACTAGCTTTTGAGGTTGCGAAACAGTCAGGGAAATTTAAGCCAATAGGATTCAAACCAATAGGGCAGAAGGAAGAGAAGTCGAAGAAGAGGAGAGTTAAGGGCGAGAAAAATGGAGAGAAGAAAAGGCGCAGGGTCGAGAAGCATCCTCCAAAGACAGATCAGGGATCGAACATTAGCCCAGAAGAAAAGCCCACAGCGGACTTGCCATCTGATTCAACCCAGAATCAGCCGCTACCTTCATTGGAGCCGGAACCAGAGTTGGTTGACGAAGGCTTCGATATCTTCGCTGGTGCTGGCGAATACCAGGGCATTCCGGAGGATGACGTGTCAGACAGTGAAATTGATGGTAGTGAACCTCGCATTCTTGAACCGCCATTGAAGCGTCTACAAGAACCACCACTTCCTATCAAAGGGGAGTGGTTCGGTGACGCGGGGCGTGAACCTACTCCGCCTCCAATCATACGTGCATCTGTGACAAAGTCCCCTGCGCGAGAAACGGCTATCGAGGAGGTAGAGGAAGGAGGGCGACTCAAGGCTCTGGAATCGTCCACTCTCCCTTCCATTCGCGATTTCCTCGCGATGCAAGAGGCAGCGGAGAAGTCGGAGAAGCGGAAAGCACGTAAAGAGAAGAAGACAAAGAAAAAGAAGGGCAGTGATGATAACGATGACTGAGCATGGATAGGATACATAGTACTTTCATTTTCTATGGAGTAATCTCGCCCTAGATATATAGTTGGCGAGTCCAGGTCTGGCGTCCATTTCGTCGATGGTTCTAGAGTATGAGATTGAAATGTTGAGATGTCATTCTATAGCGTACAATGGGGCGAGCATACCGTTTCCTCATTTCACTTGCCCATGTAATATCTTTTAGCGGTGGGGCGTTCAATGAAGCCCCAAATATCCCAATGACGAGAGCCAAGATGCACTCATAGTACACGATCTGGTACGGCAAAGGGTGAAAAGTGAACTTCACAATAATGCCGAGGACTTACGCTCGAAGAGATTGGCTTGTCGGGCTGTCCGAGGGCCTTCAAATGAGACAATTCTACAACTGACACGTCAGCACAGACGTGATTTTGTACTTCAAAATTCTGACGGTTGTATACTGCGTAGATGGCTGTGGGGATCCAGGAATTGTCATCAAGGATTTGCCACGTATATTTTCCACGTACCATGAGACAGGAGCAAAGATGCAACCAGAAGTAGGGGCTTTCCAAACATATTGTTGTGCGGAACAGGTACTAGTACTACTACTACTTAGGCTTGGAAAGTGACTTACATTGGATGCATCTGACCACGTCTTATGTAATATTAACTGCTTAGTCAGCCAATCTAATTGGATCTCATTTTCATCCTCTTCACCTTCAATGCATCAAAACTACAGTATAACTCAAGTATAACTGAGTCCATTTCGAGCCAATCAGGTACTTGCTATTCATCCCAATCGCTCACAATTGCATGACATAACGAGAACAAATGTAAGTGGTATTGATGGTCAGAACACGCCAAGTAACGGAAGTTCATACATATGAGGAGCAAGAGGCAGCAAGATCCCACTGTCACCGGATGGGGTGGCCACCCATAATCTTCTCCAACGTCTTTGCTCTCAACGGGGTATCCGCAAACAAAGCGCGGACGAGCTTGACAAGTTCGTCAATCTCGAAATCCACTAGTGCGCCTTCCTCGAAAAGATAGGTGAGGTCTGCTATAGAGGCTTCCTGTAGGGAATGTGAGTCCTGCTGGGCGAATTACATTTTGATTACTTACCAGGAGTTCCGATAGGTAGGAGAATTTCAACCACGAAGGGACAAAAGAAACTACAAGGGATGACTACTCGACTGTTAACGCTGGCCCAAGTGATAAGAGGAGCACTCTCGCCTCATCCGTGCTCTTGACAAATAACCCTTCGAGGGAAGCAAGTATCCTGCAAAGCTCGCTCAGCTTATGCGACTCCACCTCTGGTATATCCGGTATTGCCAAGATATCGTCAAGTATCCGTGATAAAGCGTTGTCGACTACGTTCCCTATGGCGAGGTAATACTTGGAGTTCGGAAGAACAGGCTACAAAAGGGGTCAGGTACTTCAACATCAAATCTGTCAGAAATAAACACACCTTCCAAGCCTGCGCTACACTACGAATGTTTCGGAGAACTGCCATAATCACCGTCTCATATTCGTCATAGCGATCTTGATCCGAAGTTCCGATGAATCCATTCGCACCTCCGAGGAGATCATTCAAAGCCATGACTTGCTTGTCCTGATGGAGACTGGGTCAGCAATACGTGTATTCCACGAGGAATCGGAAACTGACGACTCCTTCGTGGAACCAGCTGTCCGTAAGAACATTCAATTCATCCCTACGTTCCCTCAGTTTGCCTTTGACGTCTGAAAATTCTTCTGTCTGTAACAGCACCCGGCTCAGTTCTTCGGATAGGTAGTAGCAGTCATTAGAGTGCTGCATATGCTGCGCAGGCTGAGATAGACGTGAGGCGGCTGCAACAGGGTATAATGCACAGTACAAGTCGATGACCAGAGCACCAGAATGCATGATCAGGGTTCCAGGAGAGGACGTAGACGTCGAAGGCGAGGAAAAGATGCCAGAGGATGCGAGAGACTTGCCCTCTTGGAGACACTTCTCGACAGTCTGGATAATGTCCGTTATAAGAATAGAGACGGGATAGGTCTCCTTGGTGACATGACAGAGTTTTGAAGAGCCATGATTGGCATGTCCGGTCTCTCGTTGTTCAGGGTTCATTTTCTGTGACTTCGGGGGGACTCCTGTCGGCGGTGCTGGTCGTGTAGGCAAATTTATGGGTATAGTGGATTCGTGGACATCGGTACTGTCAGCCCACGGGACATTATCCCACATTCCTCCTTCTGAAGGCTTTGCTGCAGATCCATCAGCTGGATCAGCTTCAGGTTGTTCGGACGGCTCATCATCGTTCCAACCCCAGGCATCATCAGGGTCCACTTCTGCTTCTGCTTCAGGAGTGGGCAAATCCCCCTCTATCTGTCCCGACTGGTCAATGTCATCATCGAAGCCCCAGCTGCTATCGTCCACAGCTGATTTAGAAGATGACGTTGCAAAGCTCTGGTCGTCTAAATTCCATGCGTCAGCTTCGGAGGTCGGGCTAATCTTCGTGATGCTGTCCTCTTGTAGGACAGATGCCTTGCCATGAACGCTCGAAGTCGGAGGACATGCGACGAATTCTGCCATGAATGTCTGCCCTTTGAGAATAGCACGTTCCAAGACCACATCCCGAAAGGCGTCAAGGATGTATATCCGTCTGGCCTTTTCATAGTGAATACAAACGTTATCCGCCCATGCCCTTATTTCACTATCGGCTGAGTCGCCTCCGAGGAGACCCGCGATATACCGGGACTCGAATGCCACAGCTTTGCGAGTTAATTCAAGAAAATCAGGGAGGGCTTCCAGTGTTGAAGGTAACGAAGGAACCAGAAAGTTTGCAATGATTGACGTTGTTAGAGGTTTGACAAGACTGCGCAGAAAACCTGTCCTCTGGACAGGGGGTAGGTGAGGGAATACTTTTTCGTCGAGGAAGTCAAGAAGATTCGAAAGGTTTCCGAGTGAGGCACCGCAAGAAGCGGAACCGTTTGATGTGAAACGTTGTAACTTGTGGACAACCGAACCCGATGAGTCATCCTCAACAGTGGAAACCATCGAATACCCATTCCGAAGGGTATTGTCAAAATGATAGGTGGTGAGGTTGCGTCGCAAACTGCTCAGGTGAGCGGATAGAGTAATATGTGAGAGCGACGAGAGAACGCCGGATAATGGTAAAGGAGCCTTTGAGCCTGGAACTGCAGTAGATTGTCACTGGAGGAAGCAGTAGAACATATGGCTAACAGACCGAGTACAGACGAACGAATGACTATCTCTTGCTCGGATACGTGAAGACATTGTGAACAAGCTTGCCCCAATAATTCAGAGATACGGTTCTCAATTACAACCAGCGTTTTCTGAAACGAATACATGAATAACCATAGAACCAGTTGCTAATTACGCACTTTCATATCCACGGTCACACTAGCCTCACCTAGTGGACCTGGTGCAACCGCAAGTAAAGAGCTGAGCCCTGAACACTTAAGTACCGCTGTAGGAAGGTCACCAGTGTCAGTCAACTTCTGTACTGCTTCGAGCTGTGTCTTGCATTTCGCAAGATGGAGTAGCGATGCATGCATGACATCAGCGTTCAAAGACGCTTGAGCGAGAGCTTGATGTTGCCTAAGCGCCGTAAGGAGTATAGAAGTGATCCCGGACTTCTATGATTGAGCAAAAAAAGACTAGAAGGCAGTAAATAATTCACCTTGGGATCGAATACAGTGTGGTTCAAAGTATTGACAGCATGTGACATATTTGACAGTCGCTCTTGAGCAGATTTCGCGGACAATAGTTGTGCATTGAAGGCAGTCGAGTCAGTGCGCATACGGTCGTGAATTCGGTTCTGTACCGGAACATTAAGTCAAAGCTCTGAGGTCGTATGAGGTGAATGCTGACCTTTGTCTGGCGAATGCACTCATCGAGCTCTGTTCTCCAGGACGATGCAACTGAGGAGTCCAACGTCTTCCATGTCGCAGAATCAAGCTTGGACAGCGTTTGAGATGACACGTCAACCTTGCGAGGGAGATGAGAAGGTAAGGGAAAGGCCATGACTGCAACGCTTCCGCGTGTCCGACACCCGAACGTGGAGCAATTGAGGGCTGGTCACGTGATGCTATAACTGGACAGGGGCTCTTTTGCAACTTTGTAGCTAAAAAGTAGAATATACATGCTCTATGCAGTGGACTCTCCTGTTCTCGTCACTTCCACTTACTGCTTCGCCATAAGCTCCACAGTGTTCTTGAAAGCACCAATCATGGCAGACAACTGAATCTTCTCACTGGCGCCAGTGGATAGCCGATGCCTGATCCAGTGAGCCATTTAGTGGAATGAATAACAGGCCTTACTCACTCGACTGTTGCAAGGAAATCAAGGAGATATACCCGAGCATGAGGCTTCAGAACGATTGTTTCCGCATACTCGTAAGCACCGGTTAACAAGTCCTGAAGGGCGAGGCCACGTTCAGTCTTCAACGCATTCACCACTACAGAACGCCAAGTCAGAATAAAAGGGTTGGGCGTCTCGGAACGTACACTGGTATGATGTAGTGAATTCATCAGAGAGCATGGAATTTACGATCGTCTCTATGTCGGAGGGATGAGGATTGCCGGTGCAGTTATAGACCTCAGTCTCCCCAACAGAGTCATACGCAGCATGACAGGCTTGAAGGATATTGAGGGCCCTGCGCATGTCGCCCTTGGAAAGTTTGAGTAGCGCATTTTTGCCATCGGGCGTCAATTTCACTCTGGAATTATGCTTCAAAACCAGATTGTGGTCGCCGTAAGCATACCCACCCTTCTGCTTCCACCACATTGATCACTCTCTTCTCGACCTCGCCCATGGGCAAGGGAGAAAAGCGGAATCTGGTGCACCGGCTTTGAATTGCAGGTGCGATCTTGTTCACATAATTACATATGATGCAAAAGCGAACATTTTTGGTGTATTGCTCAATGACGCGGCGAAGGGCGGCTTGTGCTTGCTGTGTCATCATGTCCGCTTCATCGAGGATAATGAGCTTGAAGCCCTTGGAGAACAACGTGCGCGTTTCTGCAAATTGCTTGATTTGTTCGCGAACAACGTCAATTCCTCGGTCGTCCGAGGCGTTAAGCTTATAGAGTCATGAGGACACGAGTAACCCCACCTGATCATGGTGGTGCTTGACCCACCTCTAGGATCTGTTTCCTGTACTCTGGGCCATATATTCGCCTTGCAACAGCTAAGATGGTTGACGTCTTTCCCGTACCAGGTGGCCCATAAAACAAAAGATGTGGAAGACGATTCTTCTGAATAAAGTTCTCGACTGCATGCCGTGGAATCATCCTGGGAGGCAACCAAGGAGGCGAGTTACTTACTGGTTGTTGTAATATCCTTGTGAGATACGACATCATCCAAGGTGACTGGGCGATATTTCTCAACCCTGGTGCAATCACCATGAATATCAATGTAAACAATCAATGCAAGACGGCTACGTGCCAAGGTAACGTTTCATTCCCGTACGGCAAAGCATCTTCAACTGCCTTTCCCTTTCCCTTCGATGAAAATGGGATGGCAGAGTCCACCTCCATCTGGTCGTCACTATCCATTGTGTGTTGTAGACTTTAGCTTGAGTCTTGTAGTATACGCGACGCGACGCGCTTGCCAAGGCTTATCTCAGCCACTTAGTCAGCACTCATTTCTCGCGCACGGGCCATCAACACGGATGATTAAGGTTTCATCTGTGCTTTTTGTATCACTACGACTTCGTCCAGACTCCTCTTGCCTTGTCGACGACTCCACCGTTAAGTTCGCTGGATAGACAGAGGCATCCAAAACATGCAAATCTTCGTCAAGACGTACGTTGATTATTTTCCAGAACGATTGACCTTACTCACGGAACCATAGCCTCACGGGCAAAACCATCACTCTCGAGGTTGAATCCTCTGACACCATCGACAATGTCAAGGCCAAGATCCAAGACAAGGAAGGGTAAGATACAGTGCTTCGGTGCAAAGATTCTTTACCCAATTGATATCAGCATTCCCCCCGATCAGCAACGTCTGATCTTTGCTGGCAAGCAGCTCGAAGATGGTCGCACTCTTAGCGACTACAACATCCAAAAGGAGTCCACCCTGCACTTGGTGCTTCGCCTTCGTGGTGGTGCCAAGAAGCGCAAGAAGAAAACCTACAACGTAAGTCTCCACGCACATCTGTTGTTGGAGCGTTGCTAACCATAATATAATAGACCCCGAAGAAGGTCAAGCACAAGCGTAAGAAGGTCAAGATGTCCATTCTCAAGTACTACAAGGTGGACTCGGATGGCAAAATCAAGCGTCTTCGTCGCGAGTGTCCAAGCGCTGAGTGCGGCGCTGGCATCTTCGTAAGTCTCATGCCTTTACCTCCCTCGGCAGCAGCAGGGCCAATGAGTTGTTCTAGATGGCCTTCCATAAAGATCGTCAGTACTGTGGAAAGTGTGGGTTGACCTACACGTTCCAACCTGGAACCAAACCCCCTGTCGTGTAGACACTTTACTCAAGATGACTTAGCCATAAATGTCCGTCCTGCGAGCCAATACATATGTTGAATGTAGCTGCTGTGAATTACAAGCTTTATCATACTGTGCGATCATAATGTGCCTTCTGATCTCAAATTTCTTTCACTCCACTTGCAAAGATGAAGTCTCCATTTACACGAACATGTACGATATCTACATATAATACTGTTCTAGAGGAATTCTAAGGCGTCTAAGTCTATTCCTGCCCCAGCAAGATACTGAACCGATCAAAATTGTCCTGTACGCTGTCCCAAGCATCCAAATGATCACCAATGTGTCCTCGAGTAACTTCCTGCAAGTAAGGAAAGAGCGATTTAAGAAAGAGCGGGAGTGAATCTGGATTGGGCCTCGAATGAGAACTGATGGTCAGAGAAGAGAGTCGCCGGTGCTCTTTGCATAATATTTCGGGGATAGTTGACGCTACATCAAGGGCAATTACCAGGTCACTGAGTTGCCTGCATCCCTTTCCCAGAGCGTAAAGCGATGCAAGTGTCATCCTGGGTTTCCAAGCTGACTGCATATTCTCGAGCGCAGTATCCGCCCCCAAGTGCAGTGACTCTAAGGAAGGCCACCAGGTCACTATTTCCTCGATGTCAGCGTCGGTTAGGTCCGGAACAAGTGAGACATCCAATATAAGATGTCGGATTGGGAGTTTTGAAAGTAAACGGAGGTTGTCTATCGTGAGCGCGTTGTCTGGGGGGTATAGTTGGATATTACGTGGGTCATCAGTGAGTACTATATCCTCTAAAATTAGTTCATATAACTGTGAAGTTGCGGCAGTTATGGTCAATAGAGTGGAATGCCACGGTATTGACAGGGTTCCATTGTCAATATCCATGTGAAGGGAGAGCAGATTATTGAGAGGGATGTGCCGTAATATCAATTTTATGACGGATAACTGGGCGCGAACCTTTAAACAACGCAGAGATTGGAAGAATGGTTCGCCTCGTCCGCAGTGATCTATTACTGCGCCTGATAGGCGTTCGAAGGACAAGGTCGTTGCATGGATATCGAGGTCCGACAAGACAGGTAATGACGAGATAGCCATGAAAGTTGGCTCGGTGATCATCGAAAGATAAAGCCAGAGCGACTGCAGCGTAGCCAGCGCACTGAATGGCTGTCGCAGGCATGTTGTATTGTATCCCCTGATCGCCAAGCATTGGAGAGAACGATTCTCTTTCAACTGCGCAAGGACACTGTGTGTTAATGTGGACGCCAATTCGGACATCGCGTAGCCCACATTTAGTGAAATCTTCTCCAGCCGAGGAGAAAGACTTGTGCACAAACGTAAATCGCGAACTGCTGGGCCCCCAATGCAGCAACCTTGAAGGCTGGGTAGCAGGTGTCCCGATTTGCACAAACGAAGCCAGATGTCAGGTTTCGCCTTAATCTGGTGACGGAAAGAAATATATTGGACACGGCTCGCATATCCAATGAAAGCAGTAAGGTTCTCATCTCGTAAATGTTTCTTTAGCTTCTGCATTAATAAGTTAAGTGACGAGGATCCTTGCATTTAAAGTGACGTACGATGGTCCCGGTCTTGGTATCGGCTGAGAAACCCGGAAGTATAGCCATCAGGGGCACAGCTGACGGGAGGTGTCTCCATATACAATCGAGGGCAGGGTCCTTCCAAGCTTTACAGCATCGAGCGACGCAGCAGAGAGAACTCCTGCCATCATCCAGGCAGAATTCAAGGATAGCTCGTAGCGTCTCGTCGATGAGCAAGACTTGATGCATTTTTTGGATGGCGCCTGCAAGACCTAACCAAAAGATAAGAACAAAAACAAAAGCTTAGGCAGGTAAATACCTGTGGACGCTTCCTTGACACACCGCCGTGCGTTGGCTGTGTGAACCAGAGGAAAATGGGTGCTAAAAGGTGCTAAATTTTCAAGTTTGTGGATGGCTGTGATCTCACGTGATGTCCACTTCTCCCTGTAGGTACCGAGATGCTGAAGAAAAGAAATCATACATAGGACAACTTACGAGCCAAGTCCTGTACTCCTCACGGAAATACAGTGCATGGACTGAAAGTTAAACTAGGTTTCAGGTTGGACTATACGCAATTGAAGTGTTACAGAGCCTGTTCTAACGAATACGGAGTGATTGCCATGAAACGTGCGATGTGTCATTTCATGCAGTTCGATCATATCACAGTAACTTACATCCGTAGAGAGCCTGACCGTTGGATGTACAAGAGGGGTTCGGTGGCTTGTGCAATTATGTGCCGTTCTGATGGTTATTATGCAACGAAAATCCACTGGGTTGTAACGACTAGGCCTAGCAAGCAAATGGACATGTCGCAGCACGAACAGCACATGTGACGGTGATTTTGTTGGACATTGTGATAACCGATGTATTGCCCCGGGCTTCGGAGGTGACGAGAAAGCGAAACAGCCATGTTCAGGCAGGGGGCCTTTATGGGTCATTGGAGGTTTCTTTGGATGAAGCAATCGTCTGAACACGTTCGTAGATCTCGCGCTTGCGCTGAGATACACGGAACTCTTCCTCACGCCGTCTCATCTTTTCCCTCCTGCGCTCGTCATCGCGCAGTACCCCTTTATACATGTCCTGTGTGCGTTGAGATCAGTACTGAGGGAATATGATGTACACACCTCGCGCTCTTTGGACTGTTGGTAGTGTACTCCCCAGATGATCAAGGATGAGATAGCGCAAGATGCGACTAAGGCCGCCTTCGCGCGGGAAGACATGACTGCTTGTGCCAGATTGGCACACGACAAACCACTGACAAGTGCCACAACACAAGTAAATACCATCCTTGCTGGCTGACGCTTACATCCCCTCCGTTTCTCGCTCTTTTTCTACAGGTAACGCATGCGTGGAGGTCATGGCATCCCTCAATGTGTGTCTAAACGCATTAACCGTCAGTTTTATTGACCTGTATTTGCAGGAGTTCGAGAGCACTTTGGAAGAGGTCGTCAATGCAAAGCGATTGTCGGCATCGAAAATGGCCAGACTGACCGAGATCGCAATGAAAGCTCTTCAGGTATAGCCCAGTACCCCTTCGTGGATCCTCAGTCACATTTTTTGCAGGATGACGCAAAGCTCGTTGCCATTCTCTACCGAACACATAAATCACTGCCGAACTCTGCCAAGGTGTCGAGTCTATATGCCTTTGATGCTCTTGCTCGTGCTGCCAGGAGTGCGGTGACCAAGAATGCCATAACGGGTGATCTCAACTCGGAAAAAGGTAATGCTGCAACCTTTCTCCTCAAGATTGAAGGCGTCTTGGACAGTCTCTTCCAAGACATGATTGCAATAGGCAACCCCGAAGCCAAGGTTAGTCATAAGAATGCATTTCCGTGCAACACCAGGTCCACCACGACAGGGTGGTGACTGCGGTCTTTCATTATTGTACTACCGTGATGCCGATATTACCCACAACACTGCTGCAAGATGCATAAACAGCTCGTAACGAGTTTTTGTCATACGGCTATGCCTCCTCCCTTCTTGGTCGACCTGTTTGTAACAGCCTATCGTTCTTACTGCCATTCAACCACAGGAAAAAACGAAGAAAGTTCTGGATATATGGATCAAATCAAATACATTTCCGTCGACAGTACTAATGCGACTGAGGGATATGTTGACAGACGTTACAAAAGGTGCTTATCACGAGTCATACGTATCCGCTAAGTATTTCTTCTGTTCGTGTAATTCTAGCTATTTTTTGCTGGCACTTTGCCTCAAATGGAATGAGTATTCAGTTGCTGAAATATGGTCTGGTTGTTTTCTGTCAGAGTCCGCTATAAGGCCATCGCCTCCCAGCCAACACGTTATAGTCGGAGCGCCCGGAAATTCTCCGACCCCACCGCTTTCTCCACCATCATCAACTACACCCAATGTGGACGTGCAGTCAATGTTGTTGTCGCTACTCGGGCAAGCTGCTCAAGTAACTGGCCAGATTCCTACCAATAGGTGACCCTTTTCTAGCGGAATGCAAACTCAGATCATTGACCTTTCATCCTAGCCAAACCCCACCAAATAATGTAACGCCACAACTCGGGCAAGCGCAACTAGCATTGCTGCAACAGTTGGCGTTGACCGCCAAGCTTGGAAATAGTGTACAGTCACAGCCCACTCTGTCTCCCCAGGCGTCCAGTGACCAAGCACGCGCCCCACTAGAAACCTTGTCAGACAAATCCACTGCATCTTCTCAGTCACTTCCGGGGACGCATCCTCGTTCCAATTTACTACACCCTGGGGATCCGCGATCTAGTGGCCATCCCGAACGTTTAAAATCTTACAACGACCATCGTGATGACCGCTTCGTCCATCGTGGCGGTCACCGTGATAGCTACCGTGGCCGACGAAATAGATGGGAAGGTGATCGCTTTCATTGGGATCCACCGTCACGGCCTCGAGATAACCGCTCTCGTAGTCCGCGAAGGTTCGAAGGACGCGATACGCGTCAGCACAGTCCGCCTCGCCGCCACGCAAGCGATAAAGAACCCAGTCGTACTGAGCTCCCCAGCTCAGCTATACCTGAAGGTGGTAAAGACGAATTTGGACGTGATCTCAGACCGTCCTCGGTTACACCTCCCAGACCAGTGTCAAGCGAAGACACACCAACTCAAGCTCCAGTGGTTCCATCTGTAGTTCCTGACTCCGCAGCTGCGCCAGATTGTCGTATACCTGTATCAGACCAGTTGCCTTCGGTAGCTGCGAATACACCTGCGCAGAGTACTGACACGCATGCCTCGAATTCAGCGGCATCGGAGCAGCGAGGACTAGATCAATTTGATATCTCAGCGTTTGATGCCACTGCTCCCTCATCGTGGGAAGCGCTAGGAAACATGTGGAAAACTACATACGACTACATCCCGTCACAAGAAGAACTCATGCAGTTCATCTTGGCTGGAGGAATTGCTTTAGCCGGCGCTACAGGCTGTCACTATGACAACTCTCAAAGCCAGTTCCATCGACTTGAAGGTACGGAGCAAGGTTTTAGAGGAAATGGAGGGTGGCAAGGAGGGGGACGAGGCAGCATAAACGAAGGCAAAAGGCAATTCGGTCGCAGCGACTATAGGGAGGCAGGACAATGGGAACACTCGAATGCAGAATACACTGGCACGGACGCCATTGTACTTGGCGAGAGTGCTGGCGCTGAAAAAGAAGAGGACCAGTGCTCTGATGGACACTGGCATGACTCAACATCGGTCAAAACACAAACCCGTGGAGGTCGGATGCAGCGCATTGGAGATAAATGGTTGTTTGTGAGAGACCCTGTGTCTTGAGCCTCGTGAGTATAACATAACCTACAATTATTGTAATCATCAATCATTTACCATTCTATATCTGATTCCCATAATCACACCTTTGCAATGGATAACCTATCTTCCAGTTAGATCAAAATTCGATCCTGACTCGGCGAGAGGAACACATCGTTGTTACTTGCCTTCCCCTTTCATGATAATATTCAGGACGTTACGAGACAGCGTTCCACCATCCAGGTCTGCACATACCTTTTTGTCCCGGGTCAAGATTTTTCCGTGCTGTTGACGGTCTGCGGGCCGGAAGGGAACATGTTACTTTTAGGTGAGTCCAATGATTTGAAAGTGTAGGGACACCGAACTAGTAGTAGCGTGGCGCTGGAGCAGGCTGCAACTAGATTACGAGGATCTAGACTGCAATAACAGGTGCGTTTTTGTTCTAGGTAAGGTACTAGTTATTGGACGCGTTTCTTCCCAATCAAGTGCACAGATTAAGCAATAGCATCTGTGCTGACGTCTGTTGGATTATATAAACGCAGCAGCCTGGAAGGTAGAGTGTCCGCAGAGAGTGTGTAGATAGTTGTCACCCCGTAGTGGATCGTCTGATGCGAAGGAGTCGTCTGAGGTTGTCAGTAAGGCAGAAGTAAGAGATCACTCACCGCATCATTGGCCTATTATGCGTGCTTTGCACCCCGAGAAACAGCCGCCTGTTCAAACATCTCAGAGCCACACGCAAACGCATGCTAATCAGTTCCTTGGAGTGAGACCCGTGTCAAGTTAGACACTAGAGCAGTTTGTTTCTTCCGAATGCAACTGATAATGTCGGTAATTCCAATGCTGATTACGCATGCATAATCATGGGCAAGGATACACATAAGATACTGATTGGGGGCCCTTGAACCGCAACCACGACCATGGTCTGTTTTCCCACGCTACGACAGCTGGGCAAGGTAGTGCACAAACGATAAAAAGCACACCGAACACCACTGGCCCCCCCCTAGAACGATTATTACGAGTCATTAAGTTGCCCAAAACACACGAACAATACCAGACAGTCGTGGCAAGAACAACCACACTCAGCGACCACGTACTCACGAAATTTTCTACCCAATGTAGACATCCTGAACATACCAAAGACCAACCAAAGACGAGTTGAAACGTGAATCAATCACACAAGCAACACGATTATTCTATGTGACAGTCCACTGTGATGCTGTCCCCTCTTGCGAGATGTTCGCCTCCCTTTTCCCAACCTGAGGTTTTAGTGGGTATAACGCCTACCAGGCGCCCTTCAACGGGTTTACCAGTAGGCTCACGGA
>Ga0307511_10003429_pt1 | contig 16315 bp, 21 predicted proteins | sample 13_EM_MG_FD_200266 | JGI IMG/M metagenome (GOLD analysis project Ga0307511, IMG submission 200266) | Populus trichocarpa ectomycorrhiza microbial communities from riparian zone in the Pacific Northwest, United States - 13_EM | ecosystem: Host-associated > Plants > Roots > Unclassified | place... | reverse complement strand
TTTTTATATTTCTCACGCCCGTCCAGAAAAGGGAACACTTTCAAAGTTGGGAGGTTCTCACGATATAAGGTCATCCCAGAACCCTTGCTTTGCAAGCAAGGGAATATGGACATATACAGGAGACGTCTATTTTATATTGTTTGTGCACAACTGTACCGTCTTATCGTGGAACGACTGTCCCCGTGATGAACAGAAACAGAGACTGAACAGTTCAGTGAACATGCAACAAGCAGGACAGCCGTTTGACAGTCTCTTGTACTTCACGGAGCCCTTGAATTGCCCCCCCCGAGCGTCTAAGCGAGCGAAAAAGGTGTCTTACAGCATGTCCTTCCAAACGGCCGGGAGTGGTGTTAGTACCTACTCATTCCTTCAAGGACCTGTTGTCCAACCCAAGTCTTGCTAGGCTCGATGCTCGTGAATCCCCTCACACAACCTGGTTCTACGCAGACGAACTTATTCCTAGAGGCAAGCTCTGTTAGCATCGACAAGCCTTTTGTCTTGTGCTTACCATCCGCCGTCCTCCATGTCCGCCATCTTACTTCCAGCCTCTGTTTGCGGGTTCCAAATGACAACATCCTTCAATCCACTTGTCCGGATCTGCACTCCTGCCCCGGGCCATATCACTTCATATTTTTGTGGTGCATCCTCGTAGACTGAGTCGGTGAACTTGCGCACATCGACATTCGACCTCGATTCCACCTTTGGTTTGTTTCGCCCTTCCTCAGTTGCTTCTGCCTTATCGTAGTACATGATGTTTTGCAATGGGTAGACAAGGACCTCATCTGCAGGAGCCAGGACGTAATTGTGGAATAAGGCTTGAAACTCGAGACTATCCGAGGTCGAAGTATTAGTGACATGAAGGTCGGTGCTTAGCTGATGCTCTTGCAAGGCCACCACGTATTCTAAACGGAATGATCGATTGTACCTGGCGATGATACTCGGTGTGGGGCCCAAAGCTACCATGTTGATGAGGAAGGTAGCCCATGGACAGGGTTACACTTACTCAGCCGCACAGAAACACAGGTGTCGTTATCAGTGACAACGCTGTCGAATTCCCATGGTTCACTTCTTGCGAAGCCGTGTTGAGATAAGCGGGAGTGTTCGGGATGAGTGGGTGGACCGAAGCAGGGGAATACTATGGGGATCCCGCCTCGAACTGCCTTGGAGCCATCAAGAAGCGCCTTTGAGGATAAGAACAGTCGTTCTGCGGGTTCTAATTTCGCTCGAGAGCCCGTCTTCCAAGATATGACGGTTGCACCATAGAGAAGTAGCTCAGCTGAGGCCCCCTGAGAAGTGCTTGGTGATTGTGTTGATACATTCTTGGGTAAGATTTACCTTGGGATGGGTGAGCACCACGCGGTTGTCGAGTCGCTGAACGGGCATCTTGGATGAGGTGGTGGTCGCTGGCGTGATCAAACCTCCCCTGAAGTCACGCAGGCCAGCATTGACATCAGGACGTTGACCAAAGAAGGACACATCGTAGACTACAAGTACTCTCTCTTAGACTTGTCACAACTTTCAATCAATCACGATACTCTCCGTGTAGCTGCAACCCTCATTGATCTCACCGCGTCGTCCTGACTTCCTTTGTTGCAGCGCCACGATGGACTCAGGATTCAATGTAGACGACGTATGTCATTTCCCCCGAAATTCCCATCGATCCATCAACCCTTTGTTACACAGATCGCTCCAATTGCCGTCCTTATGGACGAATTACGGTCTGACGAGGTTCAGCTGCGACTCAACGCCATCCACAGCATACCCACGATAGCCCTTGCCCTAGGACCCGATCGTGCTCGGGCTGAACTCATCTCTTTCCTCCAAGATTCTGTCGACGATGAGGATGAAGTGCTTCTCGCCCTTGCCGAAGAACTGGGCCGAAACTTCGAAGAATATATTGGCGGGCCACCGTATGCTCATGTCCTTCTCGGACCCCTCGAAAACCTGTCTGCTGTGGAAGAGACACTTGTAAGAGACAAGGTACGTTTTGTCGTACACTTAATCGCGGCAGTGCAGCATCATTCAGGGCACCCCAGGCTGCCGAATCCATTGCCAAGATAGCTGGTGTCCTATCGCCCGCACAGATTGAAGAGTTTTACATTCCCTTGTTAAAACGTCTATCACAAGGCGAATGGTTCACCTCCCGAACTTCCTCTGCTGCACTGTTTGCTCCCGTATACCCGAAAGTATCGCTATCAGTACAGGAGGAGTTACGGAAAGGCTTTGGCGCGTTAGGTGCAGATGATACACCTATGGTGCGCCGCGCCGCTGCACGCTCACTGGGGGTACATCCATCCCTCGAATATTGAACCAGTCTGACCCAGAATATCCGAAGGCCTTCGTCAAAAATTTTTCCAAGCAACATGTTCTCACTGATGGTCTGCCAATCTACCGCAGACTCCAAGTTGACGATCAGGACTCCGTACGGCTATTGACTGTGGAAGATCTCATTGTCATCGCCCAACAACTCACTGCACAAGAAGTCAAGGAGCAGCTATTGAAACAAATAAGGCAAACTGTCTCTGATAAGAGCTGGAGAGTGCGATACATGGCTGCGACGCATTTCAATGAGGTAGGATTTTGTTCGCCTGGCACGGCAGTCCAAATAATTCGTCCATCTGGGTCAGCTCGCGGAGGCTGTCGGCGTAGAACTTGTCAGAGAGGAGCTGATCGGTCAATATGTTCAACTCTTGAAAGATAACGAAGCCGAAGTTCGGACCGCTGCTGCGGGACAAATCCCAGGTAAGGCTCTACATTGTGCGGGTATGAACCTGAGCAAGCTTATTTCGTATTTAGGTTTCTCCAAACTGCTGGACAGGGAAGTCATCCTGGCTCGTATTATCCCATGTGTGCGCGATCTGTCACACGACACTTCTCAGCATGTCAGAGCTGCTCTGGCTAACCAAATAAGCGGACTTGCGCCCCTTCTCGGAAAAGAAGCAACGATCGAAAATCTCCTACCTCTTTTCTTGCATTTGCTCAAGGACGAATTCCCGGAAGTCCGGCTGAACATCATTAGCAAACTGCAAACAGTCAACGGTGGTATGGTTCGCCGTTTCATGAATTCTGTGCTTTTCTGACCGCACCCCAATTGTGAAGTCATTGACATCGAACTACTTTCTGACAGCCTTCTTCCTGCCATCCTCGAACTCGCCGAGGACAAATCGTGGCGCGTGCGGCAAGCTATTATCGAATACATTCCTCTACTTGCCACACAACTTGGGAAACCTTTCTTTGACGAACAGCTTGGGAATCTGTGTATGTCCTGGCTGGGAGATACTGTCTTCAGCATACGTGAAGCTGCTACCGTCAATCTGAAGAAACTGACGGAAGTCTTCGGTGTTGATTGGGCCAAGGTTGCTATTGTCCCCAAGGTTATGGGCATGGGCCAACATCCCAATTACCTGTATCGTATGACAACCGTGCAAGCGATAGCCGTAATGTCTTTGGTTTCGTTTGATTCTCATTCCACTCATGGGATATCTTCAGACAATCGCACCTTCCTTGACGCTACCAATCATACAAAGCGACATTATAGTGCCGCTGCTGCAACTTGCTGCGGACCAAATTCCTAACATACGATTCAACGTTGCCAAAGCTTTGGAGGTCCTGGCTACAACCTTTAGCAGTACTCCAGAAGGTCGGGAGTTTATCAAACAAAAGATCATTCCAACCCTGGAGCAGCAGAAGAATGATGGGGATGCTGATGTAAGGTACTTCGCAGTGCGAGCATCACAAAGGGCTTTGTCGCTTCTGGGCATGACAGGTATGCAATTGCGTTGGATTTGAATCGGCATCGTCTCAATTAACTTCAAGGGTAGCATAGAAATATACTGAACCTTTGAAATACCCATCCATTTATTCCATTTCTTACTTCATGAACACTTGGAGAGAAAAAAGTGCTTTACAATACCTAGTTTGATTGATGAATTTTTAGGTTTCAGTGTTGGTTCAGTGCGGTGGTTGCTTTCTTGCTTCTCGGTGACCAGGGTGCATGGTCGTTCTGATCATTATCCGGCCCTCCAGAGTGACGGGCCAGTCTCCACTGCCTCATAAGATCAATACCTATGCCTGACGGCGACCGATATATTTTATATTGTAGATTTCTGTACTAGAAGACCCTTGATGTTGGAAGCGACGGCGAGCAGTTAAAAAAATGATTCGCGCTTCTGGTTGATAGCGTCTAAATCGTTTCCCATACATAGTCGAAACTTTGTTGCTCATCATTACCTACGGCTCGTCAAAAATCGCTCGTTCGGTTTTGGGTCCTTTCTACGGTCCAGCGTGCCCCACCCCCCAGAGTCTGCTAAGAGGAGTTTGTCTGGCTCAGGGAGACTAGGAGCCTGCTCTGCTTCTGGTCCTGCTTTGTTACATCTTGTTCAACCATTTTGGCATGACGATACCAACGATGACCACTGAACCTACGAATTCTTCTCACTCATTGCCAGCGATTCCTACTCTCCCCCCAATCTATATCCCTGACCACGAGGACAATCTGAACGAGTTCTCGAGCCCTCGTCTACCACCCGTTACCCTCTCCCCCCAGGGGCCCACCTCCTCAACCACCTCGTCATTTACAAGATGTTCTTCATCTACAGGCCCACCCTTGCAATACCTCCGAAGATCCGCATCCGTCGACTCACTACCCATTTGCCAACCAGGGGCTTCCTCTCGCTCGCCCTCACCGACGGGTGCCAGAAGCACCATTTCTACCAACACGGATTCGTCGCATGCCCGAAGACCCGAACTATCTGTTGGCTCTCGCCGTCGACGTGAACCCGAGACTATACCTCCGTATGCGCGAAGTCGTGGCCACAGTGTAAGTACCATGAGTGATGGTCACGATTCTGCTTTCGAACCGGACTTCGAGTCGGATTCGTGGCGACCCTTGAAACGTCCAGTAGATAAACCACGGCGAAGTTCAGTTAAGGGGAGCGAACAGGCTCACCCCTCTCGGCGGCCTGGTGATCTGAAACTTCCCTCTCGTAACCAACCCCCTCCAGCTCTATTTAATCAGTTTGCCCATCCTTTACCCCGAGACGATACTCGACGATTACATTCCACCACGTCACTACAGTCTTTTCCGAAACACTCATCCCTTACGGATGTCATGTCTGGTCGAGTCAGGAGCGGAAGCCTCGGTTTGCAGGCAGACCCCTCAAGTCTGGCAAGTCGGAGTTTACTCATTGATGCCGTCCAACCAAAAGTAAGTCATACAAGTATATACGACATCCACTTTTATCGAGGCACCGAAGTCATCCCCAAGGGAATTCTCCGTTGCGGTTGTGGGCACTCCTGGCTGTGGAAAGTCCACTTTCATCGCCGAAGATGCGAGAGCTCAAGGCGTGCGCGATATCTCTGCTTTATCTATGCCTGGTAATCCTTCTCCGCGATTTCGATGTAAGCTCCACGCCAATTCTGCTCAATACCTGATAATATCTACTTCTCTAGATACCCGGAAGGTCGATTCTTCGATACTCATTGTTCACGAGTTTGATATTACAACGGTCATCACCCCCCCTCTGGTGGATGGCATCATTGTATGCTATGACTATGCCGACGCATCGTCATTTGCTCCCATCCCTAACTTTCTTCGTACGTTTTCATTACTTTTTAAGTTCCCATCCAAGAAAACTCACCTGAGGTAAAGAATTGATAAGTCCAATGAAGTGCTCCAAGATCACGGTCGCACTCAAATCAGATTTGGAAGCTGCAGTTGATCCCAAGGAAGTTATAAGCCTACTTGATAAATATCATGTTGGTTTAGTTCTAGTGGATAACAGTGGAGATGCCGGGAAGATGAAGATGAGAAAGGTCTTCAACTTTTTTGTCAAGTCATTACAAACACCAAGTAAGTTACTGGTGTCGTTCGGACCATCATACTCATGTCTTTCTGTCCAAAAGCGAACCTTCGAAATCCTGCTTCACCCGAAGCTGCTACCCCGCCAGTTCTCTGGGAGAGCAGGGGCTCGGTGTCCGGGACTCAGTCACCATCGCCTGTAGTCTCGACTCATACAACATCACTAGACCATGCAAGTTCCTTTCAGCTCTCTTCCACACCTACCCTCCCAACGTCTCCACCATCGAACTCTCCATCTCGTGCGCGTTCCACCTCGGATCTTCATTTAGAACGTGAGAAGATCAAGACAAGAGAATCGGAAGATCGGAAATTGTCGAATGCACGCAGTATTAACAACCTCCCTTCTGCCTCGAGCCTTCAGTCTGGTTCACCGTTATTGCTCCAGCCGGAACCCACGAACGGGCATAAAGATGAGGAGCGTCGACTTTCTAAGGAGAAGGAGACGTACGGTTTTTCCCCTATTTCTTACATTTCTGAGTATTTAATTTCCATCTAGACGGTCTGCTCAGTATGCCACGTTAGAGGAGTTACTCGACAAGTTGCTATTCCTTGCAGTTAGTGGAGACGGTCAGTTGAGCTTACTGCGATTTTTCGATATGATTCACCTGTTACTTCCAGACCCAACTTTTATTTCACACTTCCTACTTACGTTTCGGCGATTTGCAACGCCTCGGAGTATCTTGCTAGCTATGCAGAAGCGAATGCGGCAACTGGACAATTCTCTAGGTGACCCGATGTTGGCCAGCTTTGCCCAGATGAGGTAAGGTATTGTGGTTTGAGACCTGTAGCGTGTGGCTAAATTTTATCTCTTTTAGGATATGTCATCTGTTAGAGACATGGATGCATAATTATCGTCAGGACTTTGCTGTACCAGGTGCTGCTGGAGCATTGAACGCCATTGTCAACTCTCTTGTCAACAAAACATACCTTCTCCACTACGGCTGTGACTTCAAGCCATTTTTGGAGCACATTTCTAACCTAGTTGACACTGATGCCACCTGGGCACAAAAGACAGAACCATTACTGGATGAAACTGAAGACCCCTACCTCTTCTCCGATGGTGAGGACGACTCGCTTGTAGCAATAACTGTGGGGTCGGCTTCCGCAAGCAGGTCCTCTGTCGCGCCCTCCAATGAAAACTCTGTCAGCTCTAGCTCGAGAGAGCGCAAACAGAGTTTGCCATTGAGTGCCAAGGCACTGATCATGCCCACCTCGGCCCACGTTCCTGAGGTACCACCGAAGCAACTATTGAAGGAGCTTTCCAAACAAGCGCAGGAACTGCAGACCTATGACTGCTCTGAAATCGCCGAGGAAATCACACGCAATGAAGCAATGTTGTTCATGGTGATAGAGGTAAGGTTTCACTCATTGTCACTACATGTAATTGAAAGTGGCCGTCCAGCCAAGGCATTGGCTACGTTATGCTTTTGTTCCTGGTCGGAAGGACCCAGAATCAGATACCATTGCGAGATTCAATGCCATGTCTAATTACCTTGCAGACTGGTAAGAAAACATGGTACCTTGTTGTTCCGATTATGTCTAAAGCGCTGTAGGGTTGCATCTCTCATTCTCTGCCACGACAAACCAAAAAATCGGGCAAGGCAGATCGAGAAGTTTGTCGGCATTGCTCACAAACTTCGTGCTTTAAACAATTACTCGGCTTTGCGTGCGTTCGTCGCTGGCATTAACACCTCCACATTTCAGGGCGACGAGACTATGGAGCAATTCAAGACCAAAGCTCCAGATCATTACAAAAATCTATTGTCATGGGATATTCTCCTGCAGCATAGGGGCGCACACCAAGCATATCGAATGGCTCTCAAGAACACCAAAGGAGCTTGTATACCAGCCCTGTAACTGGTTTATCTCACCAAGCGTTACGTGCTTCTGACCGCAGCTTTACAGTGAAGTCCACATATCAGACCTTATCCGTGCTCATGAGGGAAATCCCGACTTCAGCCCCACTGAACCCAACAAAATTCATTGGGGAAAGTTCAATATGCTGGGACGCTTCATACAAACCACAATGCAGTGCCAGATACAATGCCAAACGACCTCTGACTATAATTTTCCTGAACGCCATAAAATACGAGATCTGGTGTTCAGTGAATACATTATGTCAGAAGGGGTGAGCAAACATCATCTTTGTCAGGCTTTATGCTAAGGCAGTGCAGATGCAAGTTTCTAGGATGGCACCTGTTCCGGAGTCCATCTTGGATGAGCCACTCAAACCAACTTTACCTCGGACGTTCCCTCGTGATGATGCACCCTTTCCCCAAGGAATTCGCAGGATATTCCAGTGGTGAAGCATTGATATTATGCAATGGATTGACTCGCTGTATCACCAGTGTGCTTTATTTTTATCACAGCATCTATTGTCGGATACCCTGTTGCATACGGATACGTGTCATTTGCAAAAGCAGTTGGGACTCAAATGTACGATAGCTTGCCCGTCGGATATAGACATTTGGCTAGCAGTTGGGTCAAGGGGTCGCAGACACCGAGTGATACGATGTGGGTTCCATGTTGAAGCATATGACGGCCTCGTAAATGTACCAGATGTTTGGCACAAAAAAAGGAATTTTGAGAAAGGACTGGACTTTATGTTGATGCTGGTCACGTGGCGGATGATCTTGTAGAAACTTGATAAAATTATAATGAATTCAACTCAGCTGCTCGACACTCGAATCGTCATGGAATTCCCCATGACTGTAGACTCCGACTCTGACGAACAGGGCCAACGCTCCAAGAAGCCAAATAACGACCAGGAAGTCAATGAATTCGATCCTGACTTTCGATTTGAACTGGTTGGCGATCCATACACAGACCTGTTACATTCAGACTCGGAGCGGACACCAGACACTGTGAACAAGATATCAAAGGTCGGAATGATCAGTGCTTGCTGGAAACCGAGTTTTATGTCATGCATATACAGAACCCAATATCCATCGAGGAAGTTATCGCAAGGCGCAAACTAAGCGCAAAGCGCAAAAGGGTGGATGAATACGAGTCAGAAAGCGGTACTGGTGACTCTACTAGTACTGAACGCAGTACAACAGACCACGAAATATCCGAAGGGGAGGATGCTTCATTAGAAGTGACCGACAGAGGCGTATCTGTGGATGACAGCGAGTCGCAGCAGGACTCCGCTAGTGAAGATGATGATAGCCTCTCGGTCGAGTCAGAAACTGAAACTCAGGCGGAGAAGGATCGCAAAGAAGCCTTCTTTGACTCGGAGACGCGCCGGGACAGTCATTCCTCGTTTCTCACAATGAACCTTTCACGCCCGTTACAAAGGGCCTTGACTAGCCTTGGCTTCATGTCGCCTACTCCAATCCAGGCTTCCACAATACCCGTCGCTTTGTTGGGCAAGGATGTCGTTGGGAATGCTGTCACGGGTTCAGGCAAGACAGCAGCATTTATAATTCCAATATTGGAGCGTCTTTTGTATCGAGAAAAAGGCAACAATGCTACCGCGACACGCTGTCTTATCCTTGTTCCGACCAGAGAACTTGCAGTCCAATGTTTTGAGGTGGGATCCAAGTTGGCAGCTTATACAGATATACGATTTTGTTTGGCAGCAGGTGAGCTGAATAACGCGTATTTTTTGTTTCACTGCTTACATCGAATACAGGAGGTCTTTCACTCAAGTCGCAAGAAGCAGCTTTGCGTACACGGCCCGATATAGTTATTGCAACACCTGGCCGCCTAATAGACCACCTTCGCAATTCGCCCTCATTCACTCTCGATGCCCTTGACGTGCTTGTACTGGATGAAGCTGATCGAATGTTATCGGAAGGATTTGCCGATGAACTGAATGAAATTATCAAGTCTTGTCCCGTGTCTCGTCAGACAATGTTATTCTCAGCTACGATGACAGACTCTGTTGACGAGTTGGTGAAAATGTCGCTAAATAAACCAGTCCGTCTGTTCGTTGATCCAAAGCGAACCACTGCAAAGGGACTGATCCAAGAGTTCGTCCGTGTCCGTGCAGAGAAAGAGTCGAACAGAACGGCGTTGCTGGTCGCTCTTTGCAAACGGACATTCAGGCAACGGGCTATTGTTTTCTTCCGTAGCAAAAAGCTTGCGCACCAAGTGCGCGTGGTGTTTAGCCTCTTGGATATGAATGCTGCAGAGCTACATGGCGACCTTTCTCAAGAACAAGTGAGCTCCTCGTATAATCCTCGGTCTTCTGCTGACACGTCATTAGCGTTTGAAAGCACTCCAATCATTCAGGGATGGCCAGGCCGATTTTCTACTAGCTACTGATCTTGCGTCTCGTGGTCTTGACATCAAAGGCATCGAAACTGTCATTAATTACGACATGCCTAATCAGATTGACCAATATCTCCACCGTGTGGGTCGGACGGCCCGAGCTGGAAAATCTGGGCGGTGTGTGACTTCTATAAATTAAGACCTCGCTGACTTCGACAGTTCCGTAACATTGGTAGGAGAGGGTGATCGCAAGATGCTTAAATCTGTAATGAAGCATAGCGCTTCGGATGACAACATTCGACACCGTGTCATACCTGCTGATGTTGTACTGAAATGGTCAAAAAAGGTAGAGGAACTAAAGGGTGAGGTTGTTGCAGTCTTACAAGAAGAGAAGGAGGAAAAGCAGGTACGTAGGAGACCGATTATCAGGAAGATGTTCTCATGCACCATTTCCCGTAGTTACGCCAGGCGGATATGGAGCTTAAAAAGGGCCAAAACATGCTTGAGCATGAGGCCGAGATCTTCTCCAGACCGGCAAGGACCTGGTTTCAGACTGAGAAGGAAAAGGCGCGAGCAGCAGGTGATACCCTGTCTTGGTTAAGACTGACACATGAACTGACTGGTGGCACTCGACACGTGATAGGTAAGAGGCAAGGTGGAAATGGTATTGTCCCCGGCGAGTCAGGCATATCTCCTGATGATCCTCTCAAAGTACGTCCAAAGGCCGCACAAAGCTGTCTCCTGACATGGACCTCAACAGCCGAAGAGGAACAAATACGCAGGTCTCTCCAGAAAAGTAAAACGTCGTAAAATGGCTATTGAAGCTGAGCAAGAACCAGGTCAAAAGGGAGCGATAGATGCTGCAATACGTTCGGCGAAAAGACAAGCGAGACCTGGCAAGGTTGGTACAGTCCAGATGAAAAACACGGCATCCATGAGTGATGGGCGAAAGAAAGTTGCTTCTAAAGTTACGTCACGGGTAGGAGGTGCATTCAACCAGGATCTGTCTGCAAAAAGGGAGGGAATACGGGCCAGGAAAGGAGACGCCATTGGCGGCATGGGTCGACAGAAAGGTGGAAAGCGATAACAGAATAGTAAACATACATTGGATAGGAATTCTTTGACTACGCCATGAAATAACCCAGATGTAAATACCTATTGCTTTACCAAGGACCCTGCTACATACCTTGTTGGCCGTCACAAAATGTCAAAGCGCAGTTGAGTATCTGATAATACATATCGTTGTTGGGCTAGCAGACTGCACAATTTAATAACCATATGTTATGTAATGGCAAATGATGTAGATCTTTCGCAATGTGTGATTTCTTCTCCCTTGTATTCAAACAACCAGACGTGGAATTGCTCAAACGTTTCTCCAAACCTTTGATTACGTTGGCTCTGAACAATGGACTGTAATTCCTTTGCATCTCTTGCGACCTTCAAGCTACCATCGCCGTGCCGATTATTAACCTCTGCCTGTTGTCCGGACAAAGACCTTGTCGTCCTGTTAACTAGGCTTGGGGGGCGTGATAGAATAAGTTTATGGAAAATGCAAGGCTCAAGAAAATGGGAAGTCGACATAACTTCCGACGATGTTTCTGCTACGGTTGCTGGCCTTGCCTGGAACCCAAGTGGTGATGGCTAACCTTTATCTTGTGTGGGTCTTTTCTCACTTCCCGTCAGGTCAGACCATTGCTGTAGTGCACGACTCCGGTCGTATTACTTTGCATTCTGTCCAAGACGGTCGTGTCGAACTTTCACTGTCCGCACATCTCTCCTTGGGTGCCTCTTACAACACTCCTAGAGTGGCTGCGGTCTGGTGGTTTCCTGGTTATCGCGCACCCACCAGTGGCGTTATTCCTGACATCTTCAAGAGGGGTGGCACGAAGGTATGTTCTCCCTTCTATCTCGTATATATGGAGTACACTTCACAGATTAGAGTAGACTGGTTCAGCACTGTCAATTCTGAAAATATTACCTCTGCTGGACCCCCTAAAGGAAGTCGGCGGAAATGTGACGTGAGTAGTTACGCTAGTGATGAAATGATTTACGACGCCTCAGCAGCGCTACCGACCTGTTTGCTTTCCAAGGAACGCAGACAAGGTCTTCTCAACACGCATCCATCCCTAATGTGACTGATCAATGGCCCTCCTTACCTGTATCGAAGGATACTTCCATAGGCTCTCCAAATCAAATGGATGAAAGCAACTATAGGGACGGTGACGCAGATTGTTCAACCCACATTACGAAAGAAGATAGTCTATTGGTTTTAGTTGACCAGAATGGTGGGCTCCACCTTTTCTTGGACGGGAGCTATTCTCTTGGATCGGTCTCTCTTCCGGGAGGGCTACCTACTACGCTCCTGTACAAGCATCCAAGGAAGCCGCTACTCCTATTCCACCCAGAAAATCCAGGTGGTGATCTCCTGTCTGTTGGAATGCAACCCCTTTCCATCGACATTCCTCTCCTTGGCGTTTCCATAGTCCGCGACTTCGCGAGGCTGTCCTCTGCTGCGCGTGAGTTGACGAGGTATATTATGAGCGTTCTCGCCGAAGTGCGGGAAGGATGGTCTGGATCATCTGTGGTCACTGGCGCAAAAGAAATCAGCAATCAGTGGGTGCACACTCTGGAAAGAAGACTGAAGGAGGAGTACGGCCGTAAGTCGACTGCAACGTATTGGTTAACATGCCACCTTACGATCATCGCGCAGAGGAGAGTCCGAACGTCGTTCTTGAGCTCACCAGTTTCCTTGCCACCGGGGCGGCGTCAGAAGGACTTGCAGATTTCATAATGAGCAGTGACCAGACAAGTGATAGAGTATGTGTTTCTATAGTGCGCCTACATATTTCGAATTCACTGTGCTGTAAGGCGCTTCAAAAGTGGGACTCTTCAGTGACCGATGCATTGACGAAAATGCGTGATTATTCGAACACCCGCATCATCCCAGCCCTCGAGAGGCTCCACATCATTCTTGAAGAAATTCGTGGCTGGTCACAAATGTGAGTGGTATTTTTTTTTACGGATCACCGTGAATTACCTTCACGTCTCGCTAGGCCAGATTATGTACAATTTGCCCTGGATACCAAAGACATCACCAGCTGCTTGAGCATGGTGGAGCGTGGGATATTCGCCTCGGCATGGCTCGCTACTGAAGCGAGGAAAGAACTGAGAGCTTTCAAACAATTTCTTACATTCCTGCGGTATGGTGGGTTGGATCTGCTTTTACTTGGATATGACCCCTCAGACCTGGATCAGAGACAGCAGCTGCCAACATGACTGGGGAGACCCAGGCATTCCTTGATTTCGACATTCTTGAAGTGAATGGCTACTTAATGTCCGGTCTCATGGGTAGTCAAATCGACCGGTGGTTTACAGGGTCAGCTCCTCAGTTTAATCCCGGGGATCTTTTCACTTCACAAACTCCAAAAACGCTGGACGAAGCCCTACAATCAGCACACGCCGCATTGCAAGATGCTTCGCAAACTGCCTGGCAGCCGGTGGGTTGTCTTTTCGTGTGGATACTAACGTTACGGATGAAGTGGATTGATTGTTTCAGACCATCGTGTGCATGGAGCTTTCACATCTAGACAGAAATCTAGACGCGCTGGTGCAGGAGATAGCTGCACGGTGCCAGCAAGTTTTTTCGACGGCTTCGCACGCCGCTGCTCGATCTGCTGTGATATCAGTTGATGGTGGAGCTCTACCACCCCAGGCGGATGAGGCGAGTGCGGCTTCTCCGGGAAGTATATGTCTATTTGTTCGTCAGAGGGTAATCTACAAGGACAACGAGGTGAACAGCATGCTTTTTTTTCTTTTTTTTTTTCTTTATTTCTTTTAAAAAAAGGGAATATTTCTCACTGGTTTTCGCTTCGCACAGCCCGATGGCCACTTGCAATATCTCGCCATCCATTTAAACTCGGAAGGAAGGCCGCTCCGTGAGTGAATCAGCTTCATCGCCTTCGGGAATTCAATGTGTACAAAATAGTCTGCCTAAGTCGAATGCCGTACGATCGGTATCCTGGGACGGCGCACAGCGTGGAGGCCGCTTTGTTGGAATGCTCCACAGATGGGGAGGATGACGACAGCGCAGGCTCAGCCCTTGACATATTGGATGTAGATTTCTTCGACGATGAGATGATTGTTTTGGTCTATCGAATCAAAGGGACTCAGGGTACGCGGCGTGGCCACCACACTGCACGCATCTCATTCATCGTAATCGTAACTGTAATTCTAGGACCGGTGTATGTCGCTACGGCGAACTACACGACGCTGAGCTACGAGAAGCTGGAATCAGAAAACTACGTAAACGGCCCCGCGCGGAAAGATATGATTGCGGATGTGTTACAGCACTGGAGTAGGGGGCATGTAAGTCTCATGTCGTCCCTGGCATGATCTTGGCGAGACCCTCCGACGACTGACGGCATGCGCCAGCTGATGTGTGGTCGGGTTCGGATCAGGAAGTGCCGACGACTGGCCGCGTGCAAGGGCGGCTCGATATCGCTGGCGGTGAACGGGCGAGCTGGACGGCGGGTGGTGTGTGTGCTGGATGGGGACGGGACGACGATGGAGGTGCTGGACATCGAGGGGGACGAGATGGATGCGGATGAAGAATCGGAGACGGAGATGGTCGGGGCATGACCCATAACGGAATGGAATCTCGGACCGGGGCCCCTCTTGCCACCATCTTGGATCGTGATTTACGGGGAAGGACAAGGGCCTGCAGGGTGGAGGATATGGTGAGCAAGTACTGGTAGTTCACTTGTAGTCCGGTAATGAACGCAGATCTACCACCGCTAACACGTTGGAACTTGGTTGTAAATGTCTTGGGCTGCTGAGGGAGGCGCTCGACGGACTGGATTGTAAATACGCTCGCTTAACTCGAATCGCCATCGCGCGTCCCTCTCCTCGTGCCCTGGTTTCGAATTCTTTTTTCTGTCCGTTTTAAACCTCCTCCAGTGCGCTGACCGTCCCCACATCGCCTCTCCTCCCCCTCCCTCTTGCCTGCTTCGCTTTTGACGCCCACCATGCTAAACAGGCTCGACACAGCCCACTCCCCCCCAGATGACAAGAACGACTTCAAGGCAGACATCGACGACGCCTCCCCTCGGATGTCCGACATCGCACTCCGCAAGAAGAAAAACGCAGATGCCCAGGCTGCCTTTCGCCAGAGGTGACCCACCCGCCGTCGTGCGTCCTCGTCTGCTGATCGTTTCGCCTCCGCTCTAGGCGCGCCAACTATATCGCCACCCTCGAAGAGACAGGTCCGTCAGTCTCGTCCACCGTGATCGTGCCGCTGATCGTATGCTGTGCAGTCACTTCCCTCGAGTCTGTCGTCCTCCAGCTGCAGGACTCGTGCCGCGAGGCTCGTAAGGAAGCCGGCGAGCTAAGGCAGGATAATGCCCGACTGCGACAAGAGTTTCGCGATCGCGAAAAGTTCTGGAGAGCCTTGTACCAAGCAAGAAAGTCGGGTCAAGCGTCTGACACTGCCGACATCCCCCCACTGCCATCCACCTTCTCTCCCGCCCACTCTCAACCCAGTGTGATGCCCAATCGCTTACATGCGTCGCAGACGGGTCATTACAATGACGATAGTATAGGCTACCAGGGAGGCGATGAGTCCACTACCATGTGCAACGGCAATTACACCTCCTCTACTCCGAGCCACGCATACCCGGGCCACTCGCCGTCGTTATCATACACAGGTGTAGATAATGAACATCTTTCTTCTAGTGGAGCTCCGCACCAAATGGGTAGTAATCGGCCCTCGAAGTTTGGCCAGTACCCTTACCCCGTGCAAACCATGAATCGTGACAGCACATGGAACCACACTATAAGCTCTTCCTCTAGCGGTAATTCTGATCCCACGACTAATCTTATCACCCCTGATCACAATTCAATAGGGTCTCCCACGTTGACCTCTCCAGAGCTCTACGTCAGCCGTCCTCAGTTTGTCGACGAACAAAAGGCCCCCCTCAGTCAATTGGAAACGACTCCCTATATTTTCCCTGGTAGTCGTTCAATATCCCCGTCTACGTCCACGCCGCCCTCTTCGTCGTCCACCTCACTCACGTCGCCATTCCAATTCGCGTTTCCTCCAGAAGGCACACAGGATCAACCCGAATTCGAGTACCGCCGACATTCTACCGCACACAATGCCGAGGTAACACTCCACGGCGGAACGGCTGATATATCACTCGCAAGTGCGGGAAGCGAAGGCGTGCGGTACAGAATCGGTCCACG
>Ga0307511_10003428_pt1 | contig 16316 bp, 14 predicted proteins | sample 13_EM_MG_FD_200266 | JGI IMG/M metagenome (GOLD analysis project Ga0307511, IMG submission 200266) | Populus trichocarpa ectomycorrhiza microbial communities from riparian zone in the Pacific Northwest, United States - 13_EM | ecosystem: Host-associated > Plants > Roots > Unclassified | place... | reverse complement strand
TAGACTGCTAGTTCACTAAGGTCGGTGGGTACATATGTTGAGGGCTCACAAGCCTGGTACTCAGCGGTATTTCAGTGGACTAGCTATTGTCAGGTTTACACTTAGTAGACATGGGGCCTAAGGGCGGTCATACTAGTTGGTATATGTGTATCTAAAGTAGTGTAATGGCGAGGCTGGAATCTGAGAGTGGTGTGCGAGGACGTAGCTATGGGGTGAGCCCGAGAGCTCGGGGTGAAGACGCGGGATGAGGGCAGCGACTTAAGCAGAGACACGTGCAGAAGATGTTTATGCGTGTGAGAAAGATATGAGTGACGGAGCAAGCTATCTAGCACCACCTTGGGAGAGAGAGAATGGCCTTTAGCACAGGACAGAAAGGAGCTCAACTAATACCTATCTTGAATACTGCAAGCGTTGTGCTTGGCGGTAACGACAACGGAAATAGGCTAAGCGCAGGCGTACGGGGTAGGTAAGGACTGGGTAAAGGAGATATAGTACTTTTTGTCCGAGACAGAGTTCGAACTCACTTCCCCACAATTATTTGATCGTATTTATTTAGTCTTGGTGTCATCGGAAAGCCGTTATTGCGGTCTCCACTCCACAAGTGCTAAGAGCCAGGTGCTTAAGGTTCGGTATACGGCAGAACGCGCAGTGAGCGATGAGGTTCGTCACGTGCACGGTACCGGGGCTCGCACTTACAGGTGGCAAAAAATATCATACTCCACCCCCTTTGCATAAAGCGGCCCAAACATTGCAAATCGGCTAATTTTGTATGGTTAGAAGCAAGATATACATTGCATCTGTATGGTGATTTTTGCCATGGACTGTATGCCAGAGTTAGAGCACTGCGTCCGTACCTGGCAGCCAAAGGAGTCTAGCATTATGACGTTTGACGCATCATGGCGGCGGTTAGAGAGTTGACGATCAGCAACTACCGGTATAGCGGCCTCCGTGTGTCATGCCACAGTGGAAGTTTTGGGTACATATATACGTACGGAGTACTCCATACATATATGCATCCGTCGCTTTCCCCGTCGTGATGGTAGCGTGGTCCCTCGCATGAACCTAGCCCGGACGTTGCCTAGTCAGGCATCGCGCAAGCCTAGTTCAACTTCAAAATATCCAATTAAAAGATATGCAGAAATTGGATAGCACTTGTTAGGGGGTACGCTACTGGTATGAGTGGAGATGATCTCAGTAAGAGAACTGGCTATGCCGGCAGTGTGATTGAGTTCAAGTAGTAGTAGTGAAAGGTTGGCCCGGCAGCCTGAGCAGGCCCAGTATGTAGCTCTGTAGGCATAAGAGGTGACCACCCTCGTGTCGCGTTTGCATCGGTTGGACTTTGATAGCATTTTTGTGCATATCGATTCGTGAAGTAGCAGATAGTTCATGAAATCCTATTATCTTAAAAGTATGAAAAAACACGCAGAGGGCCTAGATTGTCATCCGGCACATTGGGATTGGCTGGGTGAGTCTCACGTTGAGTGCTCATAGGCGTACCGTATATTCAACCTGTTGATAACTGTCACATACTGGCTTCTGCAATGTGTGTACCGGCAAAGAGGAAGAACTCCGTTTGGCATACCCCTATTGACGCGATAACGCCGAAGGTTTTCAATATGCTTTCAATAGCTGTTTAGGGTCATGCAGCTATACAGCGCTACAGCATCACATTTTGACGGGTTATGGGATAGGGTGAGTTTAATTTATCGTCGATTCCCACCAAACAGTTCCACCATCGTCATGGCCTCCCCCTAGAACTCCCAGTAATCTCTGTGGTCACCCAGACTAGTATACCAGTATTCGTCTGGGAACCGCAGGTTAAGGAAGTAATTATGCACTGTATAAGAAAGTAACTGCAGCTGAGCAGGACTGGCAACGATTTAACATGTCGATGTACCGTGAATACAGTAAGAAGAGTTGTGTCAGGTTCTACGGATACATACCCAGTCAATTGAATTTTCCATTGATTCTAGCGGTAAAAGAATGGCAGGGGTGGTAGGGATTGTTTTACATAGGCCTAGGAGCAATATGCTGGGAGCTGTCAACTTGTTTGCATTCATGAATATGTACTACCTACTTAATGATGGTAGGCCGTACATAATAAAGTACCTATGATAAAGAAAGTAATCGCGAATAAGACGCTGGGATAGCTTCTGGCAAAACACAAATAAGACTGCAGGGTTAACCGCTCGATGTACCTAATCGTTGCGTATCCGGACTAAAGGTGGGAGGCGCGATTAACATAAGGTGCTGTGCAGGGCTAGGACAGAATATAAGTACATCGGTATGTACATATTGTATGTAGTGCCATTCAGATGTGAGGACGCAAGATACATGCAGGCCAAGGCTGGCCATTCTGCATACGGCAAAGAAATCGGAACAATCGGCTTGGACAGCAACAAGCTTGGCCTGCAATCAGCCCGAACTGGAGTGGTTAGGCTAGGTTATATGCAGGCCAAGCCTGGCTATGCTGCACAAACTGTTGCTCCGATTTTTAGCCATATGCAGAATGGCGAAGCTTGGCATGCGTGCATCCTGCGTCCTCTGTTATGCATCACGGACACTTTCTGAATGGCACTGTACATACTGTACATAAGTACGGAGCAACAAAGAATGTATATTCAACAACTTTCGCGATCGTAAAATAAACAAATCGGTGTAGTTGGTTGTTGATTTAAGTCCTCTGGTACTCCTCGCATGCGAAAACCTACATGTGGCTGTGATCAGCGCACCAGTATATCAAGCTAAATAGATACAGCCGAATCAACGCCCGGACAATCTATTCATGCATGCCTCGCTTCTGGTCTCACCGGCGCAAGCGACTCAGGTGACACCAGTTTGTGTGACTCCAGAGACATCCTGAGATGTCATCTAGTCAGTGTGCTTTGAATCCATGCCTAAAGAAATTGCCTGCGCCATACGAGGCAACCTCCCGTAGATCCTTATAGAACGTTTTTATATACACCCTTACATTCACTGTGATACAGACTTAGCTTTAGACGGCCCTTAAAACATCAGATGACTTCGTTAGCCATGATGTGGATGCGTACATGACACGGATGGAAATTGACGTCGTGCGAAACGCAATGAAGTCTATAAGTAACCGGGACGTTGTTCAATGATTTTGACACTGACACGCGTGGGACATGCTGATGCACTTAACCTCTGCTTGTTTCTGCATTCACTCCTCGACTTATACGCTGGTTGCAGAGATCGAGACCTTCTGTATATGCACGGCGGCAGCAGGAACGTCTAACGCTGGGCTGGTCCAACTTTAGGAGGCCTCAGGACTAGAGTTTATTATAATTGGCGGTTGCAATTACCTTGTCTCATTTGCCATCACCCTTTACCACCCAAGCTATCACGCACGTTGAGTTTGTAAAGGACAGTCACATATCGATTCCCGTCAGGAGCGCAGGTGCTGTTGTCTTTGGGTAGGATGTTCCCAGTGTCCTCTCTGTACCTTCAGCGATAATGTTTACTCAACACTGAAATATACCTAAACGTCCAATTTCTCTAGCTACCATTTTTGCATTGCAATTGCAATCTATTTTCGAAGTTCAGCACACCCCCGGCTCAACAGGCCCCTCAAATGCCTAGCCAAAACGGTTACATTTTCATCATCATCTCTCTCTTAGTCTGCATTTTCGTTGTCCCTCTGATTTTACTATGCCTCTGGGGCTGCAAACGTTTCACAAAGGGAGTGCAGAATAATAGTTCTCGCTCAAGGGGGGGTGATGCCGGTGGCGGGGGTGCTGACACCAGCTGGGGAGGCGGAGGTGGAGGTGGGCACGGGGCAGGTGATAGTGGAGGAGGAGGGGGATGTGATGGGGGATGTGGTGGAGGGGATTAGTTTTGACTACGAGAAGACTATGTATAAGGATTGCGAGTTCGGTGAGCTATGTGGCGGTTAGAAGTGCTAAATACCAACCTGACAATGATTGAACCACCTGGTGGAGAGGATGCGCATGTATCAGATGCCAGCAGCTTTAAGTGGACTCCGGCATACTAGTGTATTCATTGGAATATGAAAGACGCTTCCATGCGTGAATTTAGTGGGTATGGTACGGGTGGAGGCTTTAACTGGCTTCACGGTATTATGGTCCAACTGTTTCTAAGGCAAAGAGGCTCAGATATTGTGGAAATATAATACATGTGTGATATTTTCTTAAGCTAAGTAGGCAAGAGTGCATGTGAATTGCTACCGGAGGAAAATACTTGGTGTTATGATGACTGTCTATGGCCAGTTCATCTAAGCAAAGAGTATCTAGAATATATTTATATGTAAATACTCTCCCTGGGTCGGTTTGGGAAGAAGGTATGCAAGGCATGTCTTGGGATATCCCTATTAAACTTAAGAGGGGCACCCCCGATATCCTGAGAGAATCTATGTACACTCTTGAGCCTATTATAGTGAAGACCTGGTAAAAACTGACTGAGGTTACCCTGCAGGGGCCCTCTCCAGAAAGGGGTAAATCCTAGAACTGCTCTACCTACAGAGATTCTGCTACAGCATTCAATTCCTACCAAACTGCTTTACCCTAAAGAGAGATTTTCAACCCTTTTGCGTGCTAATTTAATCAATATTGCATTGCTTATTGTGAGGCATCGATGCATCTTATTGATAGGGCCTTACATCCAACAAGAGAGGTCTAAACGTAGCTCCCAAAAGCGCACTCTTGACGTAGGAAAGGATTTAGGCTATTGGGCGCTATATTTAGACCTTCTTTAATAGTGGTATGCTAAGAAATACCTTGCCTACACCCTAAATAATCTCAGGGGCAGTGGTACCCTCACGCTAAGATATTATACTCGCTCTGTTCTTGGATTTCAAATCGGAAGTCAAAGCAACCATTTGTGCTACTTATAGCCTCATAATAGTCTTTGTTAACTACTTCCGAGTACAGAAATTGTTCCAAGGACCTAGCGGAATTAATTCCCACTGGAGAGGGATATTCTGCAAATATGTTCTGACCCATACGTCAATACGGCCCATTCATCAATAGGCCCAGCCCACCTGTCAATCTGACGGCCACAATAATATTTTAATATAATTATCATATATATGGAACTATTGAGAAATACGGGACTACGGATAAATAGAAAAATCAGCTCCTGATTTGAATAATACATTGAATACTCGAATGCTACGGAAGAGGGCTTGATCTAGTATATTTTATTTATATATCTCTGGAGGACTTGATTTTCTCGTATTTTCATTATTATATTTTTCTACATCTGAGGCCTAGATTTTCTAGTATTTTATGTATTTATATCTTATATTTTTCTATTTATCCGTAGTGCTCCATAGTTCCGTATTTCTCAATAGTTCCATATATATGAGATAATTATATTAAAATATTATTGTTGCCGTCAGATTGACGGGTGGGCTGGGCCCATTGATGAATGGGCCGTATTGACGTATGGGTCAGAACAAGGACTGCTGAATTGTCGGCATTTGCTGAAAGAACACTATTAGGAATTTTTTCTAGATGACAGGCTCTATAATGATGTTTTTCGGCGTTGATATAGATTGGATTGGGGTTTGTGCAAGCGACTGGTGGTCATCCAGATAGCCTTCCACTTAATAATTCACATCGAAGATATCTACTGAATGTCTGCCATACCCAGACCGATTTATTTGTTCTACTGTATGTAGGTATTGAACTTCAGCGCTGGAAAATTTACCTCTGTTTATATTCTTCATTATATCCCTATTTTCTTGTCCCTTAACACCCACCTTTTATCCGCTATCCATACATCTTCAATCTCTTGTTATCCCCACGGAGTGGAATTGTTTAGCTCCCCATTGACTCGGTCTAGCTTCACCGGCCTGGTCTAGCTCCTCTGACCTGGTCTATAGTCAAACCTGTGACATTGTGCATCCAGTCTAATCGCATATTCGGCGAAAGATCATAGCAAGCCGCTGACGAGTTTTTTTGTTTACGGAAATTAACATTATCATAAAGAAAGTCTGCATACCTGTTAGTATCTACAGGCACTCTAATAGTGCATAACTAGTATCTGGGACTAGGCTCTACCCTGGTGCAGTCCGGATATACAATCTTAGGTATCTGTATAGAAAAAGTTGAATCTGGGAACATTGTAGAGGTTTTTTTTTAAAAAAATGTATATGAAAAATGGAAACGTTGTAAGTAGTTGTAGTATAAAGGCGGGAAGGGCCCGCCCCACAAAGGGAGTTCTCAATATCAGTAATTCACTTCGCTTGGAAGTATTCAGATTTCATATCGGCAAGCTCACGTTGATTCAGAAATTTGTCTGCTACATGATATCGATCAGCTGAGCGCTCTCACCATATCTGTTGGGTCTGGAGACGGAGTATATTATACTGATCGCACTGAGAAGTGGATTTGAGTGGAGCGAGAGATTGGGGCAGTGAAAGTCTCGGGGTATCCTGTATCTAGTTGAAAATACGCTACCTTTCTCATTTTCGCTCTACCACATAGTCGCCTGCCTTACTACATAAGAAGTGTTCTGACGGACGTGACATGTTCGACTGTAGCCCATTTTATGTGGCTGTAGCGAATGGACCGACCCAGTCATGACTGGGTCGGAACATATACACGCTTCGACGCAAACATAGCAGTCAGAAGAGCAAACCTCCCAAATGGCGACCTATAGAGACCCTTAGTCACCAGTCTAGTAAACGCCACTTGCCAAACGGATGGCAATTTTGAAAGCTTTTCGGGTGCCGTGAAGGCCGTGAAGCCTTAGGAATGGAGCAAGCGGCAATGCCAATTACTTGCGCCTTTACTATGAGTGGCACAGCCTGTTACACTTGCAACGGTATCGAACCCGGCAGTAACTCTACACATAGTATAGACAGCCTTGGGTCTTCTTCAAGGAAGTTTACCTGCTTATTGTGGGCGCCACTTGGCCAAAGGGGGAGGATTTGGAACCAGTAGGGGGGGTGTAAAGGATAAGTATACTTCATTATCATGTCACGTTGGTTGAGCAGAGGCATGACATATTCGATGGTGATATATCTGATCTAACTAAGGGAGGGTATTTCCCGACATATATTGGGGAAAACAGCATCCCGTAGTATTCCTGCATCGGCGGATCAGTTCCACACTTCCTTTTTCAGATATTCCTTCGATCCATTCACCTTTGCTACCGGCTGTATGGTTATCCTATTCTAACAGGGATTAATAACGGGGAAAGTATGGTAGGAAAGTATAGTAGATGGCAGGATGCTCGACTGCCACAGTCCGCAGGAAACAAAAATGGGTTCAGGTTCTGGGATATGATAAGATTGAAGGAGCGGAGGGTAAATATAGTATTGGTGTAAAGACTGCGATTGCGCGACTCATATGCTCAAGCGTATCTATAACATGCTTTGGTAGTTTGCCTTCTTGTTCTTTATTTGGCGGGGCGGAAGCTACATTGGTATATTCGTGGGTCAGGCAATAACGAATCAGAATGGCTAGGTCCAGAACAGCTAAGCAATCAGCATATATGCTGAGAGTTGTATGAGAAATATCCCTGACGCCAGGTAAATTGGCAAATATGCATTCCGATTCTTTCGTGCGTGACCCGAGTACACCTCTACCTGTCCACCTTGCGCTTTACCCTGATCAAGAAACAACGGAGAGTAGTGTAAAAAGAAATTGCGCCACAAGAGATAGACAAAAGATATTATGACCGTTGTAAACTTCACTTTCCATCAGTATCCTCCTCTACATTCCATTCCATTCATCATCAGAGGTGAAGGTGATGAGTTGTTAACGTCATCATCATGTTCTCCATCATTTGAAGGGTTTGAGGCAATTTTTCCGGATTCTCCCCTTGTTTATGTCTGCCGTCTCCCACTGATCAAAAGGAAGAGCATGAGAGGTGGATCTGGTTGGTCAAAAAATAATTATTTATAGGGGGTTTTGAGTGTAGCAGAGTGTTTTGCTCAGTTGACATTTACCAACCTCAGTACAAAAATTACCTAAATCGCCCGCGACCGATGCCCGCGAGCGGCCCAAAACAACTGTATGTATATATATGTGTATGGTTGAAAGGGCCCAAATTGTAAATGGCTAGGTATGGCGGCAATGGATAAAGAATTAACGTATCATAGATATTTTACACTAGGTACTTAGTTTAGGGAGTACATTATTGCCGTGAGTTCCCATGCCATTGATTGCAGGAGGCACGATAGCTCCATTGACCATTTTTTAACATCCAAAAGGCCTTAGTTCGAAGTCATGCTCAAGCTTGGCTTGATCAGTAACCCACGGAAAGATTGATATGTACCTTCTGTAAGCAATTGTATAGCCCGTATCCACTAGCTAGACACCGGCACAATTATAGAGCAATTTGCAAAAGCGCTTTTTAGAGATACGAAAATAATAGTTATTTATCCTAATTGCCCATAAGGCCCCAGGCCCCAAGTACACAGCCTGCTTCCTGAAAAATTATTGCCCTGATTATGGTGGTTCACATGCACCTATGCGGTATGTGAGTGTACAAGCATGGTCTAGCTTTAAAATAGGCCCAATGGGTATACCCAGCCACCACAATTTACCAACATCAACTGTGAAAGCTCCAGGCCAGTCTGTTTAATGCTCATTTTGCGCTACACTTCTAGTTAAAGTGAGCTGAATTGGGTAAGTAATTTAATATGCCTGGGTATACAAAAGTCTCCTTTATTGACAGTACATAAGACAGTTCGCAACCGACTGTCTGGCCTTCCCCCAATTACTCCAAACTATCGACTCCTCGTCATTTTACGGTTTCACTCTGAGCGATTGCACTGTCAGACGCTGGATACGTACTGAAAACATACTCCAAGCCCATACGCCAACGGATCCGGACATATTGTCTCGCATTAGATGCCTGAACACTTGCCATCCACTCGCAGCATAGTACCCTTGCACTGTAAGTAGAAGTGTTGACAGAAAGGAAGCGGGGCTACGCAATTAATGTCATGCCTTAAGATTATTTTAGAAATCAAGCATAGGGGGTATTAGAAGCTCCTGCGGGACTAGTTTGTCACCATCTTATTTATCATCAAGTTAGTGACTCTCGAATGTACCTATGGCGCTCACTTGCAGAGCTTGCAAATTGTTGTAACCCGACTCACCTCCTTGCGGTGATCTGCGGGGGCACATTGCAGCTATTTGCGATATACCCCCGATAAGGCCTAGCGGTAGTTCCACCAAGACTTACAGCCTAAGGGGATCAAGACAACCCAAATACGAGGTTTGTGCATTCCCTTAGTTCCTGATTCCGGCCTTCGTTTTATATTGCCAAGAGCGGATTGTAGCTCGATGGGGCAAAGTCCCTAAGCTGGCTCGGTAAATCCGCAGGCCTTTTCCCAGTCTTATCCTGGTGTCACAAAGTGCATGATGCCCGGCAGTCAATTTATATTCCTCTTTCTCCCTGCTTCGGCATTTAGGTAGAAGCAGAAATAGTATGCGCTACACTTATGTACTATACGATCCGGAATGTATACGAGCACAAACATACTTATTAGCAGATCAACCTTGACCATAGGCTGACATCCCATTCGGTGGATACAAGCAATATACGGGGTAGGTATCCCCATATATATCTGCAGGTCAAATAGGCATATGAATCCATCCAAGTGCGCATGTACTCTGCATAGGTCGGTAGTCTCAATGCGTCATGGTAACCGATTGATGATACCTACCATCAGGATCTTGATGCTTTATAATTAAGGGTTGGGTACTTTATGCAGTAGGATGAGTGACTCGGCCACCTCAAAGGGTCGTTCCATTTAGCTCTCTATCGCCCGATAAAGCTCAAGTACGCTTCTGCTAGTGGCCAGTCAGTCTCGTTCCAGTTTCAGATTTCTCACAAAGTTATCTCGGCCATAACGATGTTTGTGAAAAGCATTCTTCCAACCCTCGCCCTCATAGTTCTAGCGCTTGCGATTGAACCCACACCATCAGAGCGCGCAAAATGGGATGCAGTGTGTATGGAGAGTGAGAGAACCCCGAATTATGAAATTAATATGATAAAGTTAGTGTAAGAACAACCAGGGCTAATTGATTTGTAGGAGCTGGGCCACAATTCCGGATGACCTTTGATAGCAATGGAAGTGAGTACCGCCTTGGGTCGAATGAGAGCATTGCATATAGCCGTGCCCAATGATGTGTTCCCTCCGGTTAACCCAGCATATAAAATCCAGAGCCAACTGGGAGTTGTGAAGCACCTCCTTTTTGGAAGTGCTATTGGGGACCATACAAGGTGAGTCAATTGACAAGGGTAATCTCGAGCTCAGGATGATACTGAATGAAAGCGGTTTAGGACCCGAAGACCGGAGCCGACGGCTGTTGTGGCAAAGACAAGGTAGGGATTGATTAATCAGGGAACGATAGTGTTGGTATTTGATGGTCGTGAACCTGACGACGTTTTCATCGTTCTAGGGGTTTTTTTCCACCGACTCAATATTCGCACAGGAAGGAGGTTGTTGTGTATCTCCCACTGTCTACAGCTATGACAACGTGTCTGGTCGGGGTGGCTGCTGTCCCTCTGGCCAGAGTTGGGCCTATGATGCGGATGCGGGTCAAGGGGGGTGTTGCCCAGGTGGAACTGGCAAGAGATGGATCATGGACAGCACCAAGGTTTGCTCCCTTGTGCACCATTTTTACTACTCTCCGCCCTCTCTGCACTGTGATTATGTGCTAATATCCTAGACGTCATACAGCGCTATGCAAGCTGTTGCACTGTCAACGAGGTTGTCTCCGTGGAGGTCGCTACAAATAAACCAGGCTGTTGCCTACCTGGTTTACAATTCATGACCGACGTAACGTCGGGTGTTGAGGGGTGTTGTGCATCAGGGAAAGTCTTTAGCTTTGATCAAATCTCTAATCAGGGTGGGTGTTGTGACCCTGGCACGAGTTTCATGGTCGATACAGCCACTGGCAAAGGAGGGTGCTGCCCCGCAGGCAAGGCCTACACCATTGACTCTGCGTCTGGGAAAGGTGGATGCTGTAAGTAAATCTTTCAGCAGTTGATCGGGGTTCAGTTCAGCTAGTAATATCCCACGCACTCAGGCAACCCAGGAGTCTTTTGGAAGGTAGACACTAGTACCGGTCATGGTAGTTGTTGCGCCGCAGATAATATCTTCTCATGCGATTGCTCGTGCAAGTAGGTGCACAGGAGCCCCCCCAGAAATACCGGTAGCTAATCAGACAAAACAATGTAGGCCCAAACCATGCAATGTTGGCTCCGGATTCCTCCTGCGAGTCTGCATTCATGATCTCGACTCAGAATGTCGCGAATATACCGACCCCGCATGCAGCCAAATCGGAGTCTGCCACGATGTTTTGGCCGCTACGAGGGGAGTGAGTAGTTATGTCGTTAGCAATGGGTGCTGCGACTTTTACGGGAGCCGGGATTGTTCGGGGCCGAGCTTGAATCAGGGATGTAATAAGCAGATGACGGGTTCACAGCTCAACGGGCTGGGTTTGAATGACAAATTGAATAGTGCGAAGTGTAGGTATCCTTAGAACAAGAGATACCGACTAGCGGATTGTACGGGAATATGAGTCGAATGTCCCGATATAGTATATATAAATATACAGACATATAATTTAAGATTCCTAGGCCGTGGCCTTCTCGCTGGAGCTTACTCCTTGCTACCCTGTATAACATTCACAATCTTAGAGGAAAGCTTTCACCGGTATGTCCTTTGCTACAATATACCAAATTCTTCTTCATCGGACTTCTAGCTATCATGGAACTCTTTTAACAGGTTATGCATAACTCCGCGGCTCTTAAACGCCCATCGGAAGAACCTATTAAAAACGAGGTAGCTAGACTCCGAAGTTTTCCTTGAAGTCGAAAGATCCAATTGAGAGCCTCTCTAAATGCTTTCTCTACCTCCTCTGCCGATGTCTCTCCCGGCGCAGCTATCACTCTCGCATGTGGTTGGAGAGAATCGTTGTATGTGATGCATGCAAAGATACATGCACTGATACTACCTCTGAATAATATATAAGAGTTTGTGTGGCGATTAAGCGAAAATATCCTTATGTCAGGTATGCTTGCGACGAGAGACTAGGTACTGTATGTTACTACTTGTATTCCTGAAGGTCAGGCTAAATACCATGTAGCCTAAATATAGGAGCAGGGAAATGAGTCTTGGGTCAGGACGTAATATCAAAAACAGCCAAACATTGCCAGTCTTAACATGTAGTTTTCAGCTTGTCCACTTACTACATGTATCCCGGGAATCAATTCTAATTTTAGTCTACATTGCTAATGCATAGCACTACTATTATTCAATTTCTCTATTATCAGTGTATTGGTAGTCATATATTTAATCACACCTATTCCCACTACTACTGGACATTCCCATATTATTATTCTCCATGTAGGAGACACAAGTCTTCCACAATGTCTCTCTCTCTTTGCTTGTTCCCCAAATATCATTGCACACGTTTCGATATTGCCAACTTAAATCGGACTTTAAGGAAAGCATTGCTATTCCCCCTAGGGTAATGGGCGATGCCAATAGTAGCACCATGGGCCATTTAACAGAGTCTATACTATCACTTACGTGATAGTGTATGTCTGTTATTGGTTCCGCTAAGTCGAGGACTTAGAGGGTCTTTGAGAGCATATAGATTTCCCAAGTGGGAAGAGAATTAACAGGTGTAATCTCTCTGTATTGAAGCTATCTAAGGCTTGTCTGAACTCTGTCTGAAGTGATCTGATTTGAGAATCCACCTTCAGAAGGGCGGAACGGCTCAGTACTTATACTAGCCACCAAGCCTTCTGAAGTCTGAAAAACCTATTTTCTGGCCTTTAGAGAAAACCTGCTTTCTGGCCATTCCAGAAAGCACTCCTCCATGACCATAAATACAGGTGTGGAAGGTCAGGCCTCCAGTACTCAGAAATACAGGTGTGGATGCGTAATGCATCACAATGAAGGAAAAGTACATAAGGACTGGATATGCATAAGGTAATGGTACATAAGGTACTATGCCCGAGCTATCTGGTATACTAGATAGGTGCTAGGAAATGTGTACAAAGCCAATTATAAGAAACGGTCTTCCGTTATACTTCCCCACTTAAAAAGGATTTCCTACTCTTGTTTTCTTGCCCAAGCTGGAGGTAGTCCGAAATAACAAGTGCATGTACGATAGTTATGAAAATCGCAATCTTTACAATGAACAGTAGGAGACTAATGTAACTTCCAAATCATCCACAGTAAACAGTCATGACATAAGGAACAGTGAAAACATCAGATAGATACAGTATTTGCCATCCCCACCTCCATTGTCAATTCAGAAGGACAATTAAAACAATAGGAAGGAACGCGGGATTGCCAGGTTAATTCAACTGGCACAAATCAGTACTTTAGGAAAACATTAAAGATATCTACTATAAGGTTGGTAGCTGAGGAGGTGATGTCTTGATCGTCAGGACTGAGAGCGAGAACTCTGTCTCATTCAGTTTGAACAATTGACTTAGGGGTTTCTCGAGTATGATACTTTTTGTGCTTCTTGAAGGATCTTCGTTGCTAGAAGGTGTTGGAATAGTTTCCACTTGTCTAAAAGTCTTGAACGATTTCAAGGCTGATGTCTTCAAAATTGATCCACTCATCGTCATCACTTCCGTACACTTTCCAACGTACCAGGTATTGGCTTTTGCTAGTACGAGGAACAGTACGAAATTCGAGTACTCGTTCGACTTCCCATCTGCCTTCCGTTACTTCAACAGGTTGTCACTCTTGATGACCTGGGAAGTTAGTCGAATCGTTTTCGACGTAGGGTTTGATCTTGCGGGTGTGGAAGGTATTGGGGATAAGAGAAAGTCAACTGTCCGTTAACAGTTCGAGTGGGTAGTTGTTCCACTTCTTGTTGACGTGTTGAATGCAGAAAGGTCCGACCCATCTAGGCTTGAGTTTCCTATATGTGGTCAAGAGGTTGATGTTCTCCATGGAGAGAAGAACCTTTTGGCCGGCTGAAACAGGTTGTGGAATGGACCGCTTCTTGTTGGCTTGTTTTGCCTGCTTCACTTTGGAGGAGTATAGGTTGCCTGAGGTGTCAAGATGACATTCCTCTGCGGGAGTATAAGGAGTGATCGGGTAGGGGAAGGAAGAAGGACCTGGCTTTGCCTCAAAGCCTAGAAGTGAAAAGAATGCACTCTGTTGTCTTGCAGTGTTGTCTCAAGAGTTCAGCTTCAGCTGGATCTCGGAGAGTTTGTGCAGCCATTTGTTTCCTTCAACCTTGCACCCTCGTGCGGCTTGGAGGATTGCCTTGTTGGCAATTTCTGACTGACAGTCCATCTGAGGGTGGCATGCGGTAGATGGTTCCAACTTGATTCCCTTTCTTGCTGCCCAATCCTTGAAATGGTCTGACATAAAGAGAGTGTCTCGATCAAAAACAATATAATAGGGATAACCGATAACGGAAGCAACATGTGTATCAAAGGTATCAGGGCACTTCTCCGCCCTAAGGTTATCCGAAACAGGAATAAGAAACATAAATCCTGATTGTTTATAGACAATCGTCCAAAGTGTCGAAAAGCAAATCATATTATCATCTTCCAAAGGAATGTTTGGGTAAAAGGTAGAGCAATAACTGAAAACAGGAGACATCTTAAGGAAATCCATAGTGATATCCGTCCAGCCTCTTGCAGCAACATGTAATATAGTTACTTGTCCTAGTGGTGGCTTGTTGCTATACTTTGTCCGTTGACATGTATCGCAACTCACCACGTATTCCTTAATAAGCCTTGAAAATGGTTGGCAAAGAAATTTATCAGGCAACCACTTCAACATTTTCTCAACTCCGCCATATGCCGTAGCATCATGAGCTTCCTTTGTGGCAGCTTCGAGGTAGTTCTTACCGTTCATGTCGAACGTGCTTGGTAGAACCAGCCTCCATTCTCCTTTCTCATTCTGTTTGGACAAGAACCCATTATCCTTATTTACTCCTTTCTTCCCTTGTGGAGCATTGTGGAGCTGGCTCCACATGGGGTATATCCTGATGCATGCGATGTAGGCATTCCTCATTCTACCATCTTTGTCAACGTGAACAATGAGATGGAAGTTGGGGTCTTCTTCGGGGCCGTCTTCGAGATCGAGGTATATCTTAGCCATATTGGTTACTGGCACGTTTCTATACCTGCGGTCTGTATCTACATTGTGTTTTGCCTTGCTTGTTGATGTATAGTGTCCCTCGCCTTTGCAAAAGTTGCAATGACGAGTAGCAGTAGGTGTAGGAGGAATTGACGTCTTCTCCTATGTTTGAGAATCATGAATAAGGTTATCCTCCTCGCTGGTAGTATGGTGCTAGTGGTGCATAAATCCCACTCCTGGCACATATCTCATAGGATTAGTATTGGATAGGAGGGTGTTATGACATTGATTAGATCCGCTAGCTTCTGCGGAAGCTGCATTGCGTTGTGATCTAGTGGTGACTGCGGCAGAGAGGAAAGAGAGTCTTTCCTCGGCTGGTACGATCTTGATATTGTAGTCCAATGGGTTGTTTCGTTCCGGTTGCTGATCCCATGGGTCGTGGCGAGCAATAGGAGAGTTCCTAATTGCCCATTCTTCCACAGTCCACATCTGAGTGCGCTTTGGAGCTTCTTTGATGTTAAGCTTAGGATTATCAATATCGGGAGTCTTAAATGAGGGGGTGTTGTTTGGAGGGATAGTGGCAGCTTTTAATTTCCATGAGTCTCGCTGACTCGACTGGAATTCCTTCTCCTTCTGATAAACTGCCTCCGCTAGAGTGCAGCCTAAACATCAGTGTCCGTAGGTTCGGCAAAGTGAGCATCTGGTGGTGGGAAAGTAGCGGTTCACATCCTGGTGTGAGCTACCATGCGAGCGGCAGTAGTAGTCGTGACAGTCGTTGTTGTGTTCCTTTCTGTGTTGCTTGTAGAATTCCTAGGCATCACTAACGACCTCTGTAATGATGGCGGGAATATTATCGTGTTAGTAATGGAGGAGGTATCATCTGCAGGAGTGCTGATGTGATGAAAACCATTTAATTGATCTTGTTCAACAACGTTGGGGTGAGGATCGAACTAATACCTGTCAAAGATTTCTTCGGAGATAGTAGAGAGGGTAGGGATATTATTGGTGGAAGGTCTATAGTGGTTTTTTTTTTTTATTGTATGTTGTCGGTCTTGTAGCCGGTTGTGTTAATGAATGAATTGCGGGAAAATATGTATTGGAAAGTATGTAAGGGGATGCGGGGGCTTATTCCTAATGGGCATAGTTATTTGGAGGATAATTACAATATAAGGGATTGGGTCAGGCTAGGGACTTGGGGGGGACTGGCTGGCATCGGGGTTGGGATGAGGAATGTTCGGTTAGGAGG
>Ga0307511_10003427_pt1 | contig 16317 bp, 11 predicted proteins | sample 13_EM_MG_FD_200266 | JGI IMG/M metagenome (GOLD analysis project Ga0307511, IMG submission 200266) | Populus trichocarpa ectomycorrhiza microbial communities from riparian zone in the Pacific Northwest, United States - 13_EM | ecosystem: Host-associated > Plants > Roots > Unclassified | place... | reverse complement strand
ATCTAAATATAGAACGCTAATCTCTTCCCCCCCCCCAAGGTATCCGGGCCTGGGCCATGTTCTACTACATGTTTCGCCAATTCCTCATAGATAGCTATCTTCCCTATCCTATCCTCTTCCTCACTATAATAGCCCGCTTATGGATGCCCCGGCTTCCAATGATCAAAAAATCCCTTTACCAGAAACGAATGGCTAACCGGTACGCCCAACCGCTTCGACCACCACCTTGGCGTATGCCCATCATTATCTTTGATAAAATAATCCACATCCTCCCTCGCCAGTAGAATCCTCACAACCTCATACTTCGAATGCTCTGCTGCATAGCTCAACGGCGTCCTCCCCGAATCACATCTCGAATTCGGGTCAATCTTATTCCTACCCTCCATCTCCAACAGCCTCTTGACGACCTCTACCCTGCCATTAGCACAGGCAATCGAGAATGGTGTCTGCCCGGAAATATCCCTTGTCTCCGGATCTACATACTGCACATCCGGGCTCATAAGTGGGGGAACCCCTCGGTATTCGAGTAAGATGGGGAGAATATGTGCAAACCCCGAGCCTGCCGCCGACGAAAAAGCAGTTCGGCCAAGGATATTCCGTTCCTCCGGGTCCACAAGCGGATGAGTCAGTAGTGACCTGAGAGCATTCTCCTTCCCCGAACCCGCCGCGCAAGCGAGCACAGTGTCTCCATCATTATCCTTGATCGAGGGGTCAACATCGGGATGCCAAAGCAACAAATCTACAACGTCAATATACCCATTCCACGCTGCGATACACAGTGGAGTCGTCCCATGGCTATCCTGCGCATCTACCGTGACTTTTCCCGTTTCAAGGAGAAATTTAACCATGGTTAGTCTGTTTGAGTTTGCGGCCCACCACAGCGGAGTCCGCTGGAAGATATCCCGCTCATCCAAATCCACTTTCCCCGCCCAAGGTTTTGATGGATCGAGGAGTGCTTTGACCGGTTCCATAAGACCCAACTGCGCGGCGAATGAAAGTGCCGCACGACCTTCAGCATCTTTCAGCGTGACATCAATTCCCTCGCATGCAAGAATTCGGTTCGTAAGTTCCAACTCGCCATTACCTTTCATGGCCAGCATAAGGGGGGAGCATCCCTCATCGTCCTGGTGGTTGATATTGACTTTTCCAGTCTCAAGAAGGAGATTAACAATCTCTGTATGCCCACTATATGCCGCCCACCCCAGCGGTGTGCGAACATTCCTACCATACGCTAAGTCCGGATCTATATCATCTCTGGCTAAAAGTAACTTCACCACTTCCGGGTGGGAGTACTCCACGGCGATCCCCAGTGCCGTATCCCCTGCAGTGTCGTGCGCACGCACACTGACGTCAATATTTGGCCGCGCAAGCAAGAGCTCAACCATCTCTTTTGACCCATTGAAGCATGCATGATAGAGCGCGTTTTGTCCGGAGACATCTACTGCATTAATATCCACCTCTTCCGGAGCCCTCGCAAGGAACATTTTGAATATTTCCTCCCATCCCCTCGAGGCAGCCAATGTGAATGGGGTTCTCTCCATATCCCCCTTTTTATCAGGAGCGACATCTTTTCGTGCCAGCAACAACTTCACAATCTCAGCATTTCCCCTCCAAACTGCTTCCAATAGAGGCGTATTTGCTCGAATATCGGGGAGATCTGGCAGGATGTTAGGTTGCTCCAAGAGCAGTTCACAAATCTTAACGTTGCACCTATCTGCGGCAGTGTGCAGGGGTGTATATTCCCCTTGGGATCTATCGCGAGAGTTCACGTCGACCTTCCCCGTCTCCAGTAGCATGCGGGCAATATCAAAATAATTTTCTCTACAAGCCCATTTCAATGCCGTACGATCGAAATTATCTTTTGCATCCGGGTCAACATTTGGCCTTGCAAGCAATGTTTCCACCACTTCCTTCTCACCAACTTTGGCAGCCAAGAGGAGTGGGGTATTGCTGTCATTGTCCCTTGAATCGACTTCTATTCCATCCACCGCGAGGAGAGCCTTGACAACAGCGAGATGGCCTTTTTTTGCTGCAAGAGCTAGGGGTGTCGAGCCTAGATCATCATACCTGTTGAATGCTGCACCCTTTTGAAGCAATAATTTTACTATTTCTTCGTGTCCATGCTTTGCTGCCCATCCTAACACAGTTCGTCCAAATGCACCGGACTTTTCCAGGTTTGTTTCAGGATTCTCGAGTAGAAGACGCACAACCTCCAGATGGCCATTTTTGGCAGCCAGTGCCAAAGGCGTAGATCCGTCGTCCTCTTTATTATTTGGATCCACTGGTGGTGCCCTTTCCAAAAGTAGTGTTACCGCATGAACATGGCCTTCGCTAGCTGCCCATGACAGTGGTGTCTGTCCAATCTTGTTCCTGGTGTTCGGTTGGACATCGTCTCTGTCTAGGAGTAATTTCAGCAACTCGGCACTAGCTCCACTCGCCGCAGCCCATAGCAGCGGTGTCCTGCCACACTTATCCTTAGCATTAGCGGCAATGTGACTCTGGCTCAAAAGCGTCCTCACAAGGGTCAAATTGTCCCTTTCGGCAGCAAGTGACAGCAACGACTGCCCCTGGCCGTCGACGCAGTTGCATATCTGTGACCCACGTGCATTGAGCTCTTGGAGAACAAGGTCATTGAGCTCGAAAAAAGCCGCGACTAAGATTCGCTTTGATGCCTGGGACTTGAAAAAGGCTAACTGATCACCCGCCGATGCCCAATTACTGCCCCACACCTTTGCCTGAACCACTTGAATGGCAGATGCCGTCTTCTTTATTTGGGAGAGGAACTTTACAATGAACTTTCTCATCTGTTGAGTCTTATCCGGAGTCACTTGACGGCTGTGTCGAGCCCAGTTATGCGCCGCATAGTCTAGGAAAGGGAACTTCTCAGTCCTCTTCTGCGGCCACTCTGCACATCCCTTAGCGAATTCAGGGAGACTGAAGTATTGAATGCAGTCGTGAGCCATTGACCAATGAGCATCAGTAAATAAGTCTGAGTGATTAGTCTGGAGATACTCTTTCACCGTAGGGTCTATGGAGACAGTCTCCAGACTCGGGCCGAGCTCAAAAAGAGCTCCACATAGTCGTTTGATCTTCGCTGTGAACTCCCCGACCTTTGATGTATGGTAACTCAGGTCTGGATTCAGGGCGTGTAAGAGCTCAGAGACCGTGAGAGGCTGGAGGGCATTGGTCAGCCACAGCAATGCCTTCCTCGCGAGTGCACGGTCTGCAGATTCGTGTTTTTCGATATCGCGCATCACGAGTGCATAAGTATCTGCAGATCCTGAGGGCAGGGCAATTAGAACCTCCCTTGCACCCTTTACAGTGAGTGTGCGGGACACTCGCGCGAGGTGGATGTTGGCCACCGTCTCTCTATTTGAGATCCCGGGGTTAGCACGCTTCTCGTGGTCGGAAAAGTGATCAGAGGAGTGACTCACATGCCCCCACTTTTGCTGGAAATAGTCTCAATAATGTCTTTCCTCAGTTCCGGATCTTCAGCTATACGTGCAGTAAAGTCTTTATACATCTTGAGCTTTTTTCTTAAATGGTTGATCATGGGATCAGCAGACTCCTCCTCGTCTGTAATGAGAAATTGAGGATTAGTAATTTAGTGACTATACGGCCGAATTGTCTTATAGTCAAGGTTTTTCTATACCTGAATCGTCCGTTGTGCTTGTAGAGTCATCGTCATCTTCTGTATGCCGACCACAAGTACACCACTTTGCTACAGGCTTTGATTGCTCTTCAGCTTTTGCCACGGCAGCCATAGCCTTCAATTGCGGCCTACATACACGCAATGTTAGCTGGTGGCTTGCTTCAGCGTCAAACAATGCGCACTACACGACCACACTTCAAGAAAGTTAGAAGACCTACCCTATCTCTACGATGACGGGAGCCAACCGGTCCATCAACCTAACCAGAGTTGGTAGAGGTTCTTCAGAGTAGGTCGTTGAATCCTTTACATTCTCTTCTCGTAGCCTATCATCACCTCGTTGCTCCCCTGCCTCGGGAGTATCATTTGCACAAACCTCACACTTCTCATGGTGCCCATGCTCCACGGGTACACCTGTTGTAACATTTGCGCATCGGTTCTGCTCCTTTGTGATGTCAAACAACTGGCTCCACATTCCAGGTAATGGCGCAACTTCCTCCTTCTTATCTAGAAACAACTGCAGTGCGGTATCTGACAGCTGCACGCTACTCGCATCCCCACCCTCAGGGCTAGGCGCAGGATCATGTCTCTCATCAGGAGTTGTACTCTCTGTGCCCTCTGCGCTTTCTGTGCTCTCTGTACTCTCTGTACTGTCTGTGCTTTCTGTGCTCTCCGTGCTCTCCGTGCTTTCGCTATTCTCTGTGCTTTCCTTGCTTTCCGTACTCTTTTCCTCCTGAGGTTCGGCCGCTGGGGCATTTATGCTTGTATTTTTAGTGACCTGGCGTAGCTGCTCCCTCGCCAGGGCGATGGCAGTATGGAACTCCGTGAGGTGCTCGATGAGTTTGAAACTCTGCTCATGTACCAAAAGGTAGTCAACCGAGCGGGCGGCAGCATTTGTGGTCAGCTCTAGCAGCGTTTCCAGGTCCGCTGGGAATGTTGCAGGTGTCTTCTCGGCTTTCTCGGCTGTAGCCATGGGGGCACTGGACGTTGGCGTTTCCGGCATGATTGTGAGTGTTTACTTTCCCGATGCGACAAACAACAGAGCTATGGTAAGTACTTAATACCCCAATGACCCCCTGGCAAGAGCCTCTAGAATTCCGGAGTATGTCTAGTACTCTCTAGTAACCAGGCAGGTACGAGGGGTTGTGGAACCAGACTACTCGGCTGTGTATGTAGAAGCGGAGCCGGCGCCAAAGTACGTATAAACCAATTGTCGGTCCTCCAGAGTGCCGTGTAACGTGTCGCTGATGAAATAATCGCATGAAATTCTAATCAGTATCCCTCGACACCACCGTCTCATGCCATCAACTAGGCAAAACACGTTATCCACGCCTCAGCTCAGCCACCTGCGAGACATGAGTAACGTCTGCACAATGATGCATGATGATTCGCTGTTGGGTACCTCAACATCGCAGGGATACATACAGATGGGCAACTACTTTTCCTCAATTCAGGCCGGCAGTGCAACCAGGCTAGGTATGCACATGGCCCATCCCCGCAAGGCGGCTTTGATGCCCCACAAAGGGAGTTTAGTTACACAAACGCCACCACAAGCGTGGGTGTCTTGGGCAGATCAATAGGTAGGCGATATATGACCTCGCGCTTCATGATCAGCTGTAATCGTCACTCGTGCAATCTTTTTTTTTCCCTTTTACTCATTACTCGTATGCACATCAATAGGGCATATATGACGAGCCAACCGGAAACCCGGCTAGATTTAGAGTATATACACTTGATATTGGTCAGAAACAAGTTCGAGATCCGGCTGCTGCTGCTCGATGATATTGATAGCCCGATTGATTTAGGCCAGCTGCAATCAAGTTCTTATCACTAGCTTTCAATAGCGTGCACATCTTATCTACATAGGTGCGTGCAAAGAAAAACGAAAACAGTACACAGGAAGGCACGGTTACGCTCGATACACATCAAAACCTTTTTTTTTTTTCATGTATCCTGACTAGGGAGTCGGGGTATTTGATCTCGTGTCCTGATTATTAGACGGAGTATTGTGATTTAGAGCCACAAATGCTCTGGTCTTGTAGTCTGGTTGGCACGACCGCTCCTATGGTGGTCTTGTGCCATAATATTAATCCTCCCGGACTAGGAGGTGCAAAATCTAGATTGCTCTAGCCTGGCTGAGACTACTATTTGGTACTTGTACCGTGGGTATTTATAGATATAATCTCTCTGATAAACTATATCTACCAGATAATGACGGGAAAGGTTTAGGTTCTGGTATAAGATACTATTTCGTTAGACAAGAATAACATATTAGGGTATAATGCACAATCCCTGCAGATAGGCTAATCATAGGTTTTCCGCAACGGCCCTGAACATTCAATTGAACCTTGATCTGGTTGCACGACCGCGGGTTCCCTAAACGGGCACCGCGAAGGGGTTTTCTGATTTCGTTATATACAACAATTCCTTGTAATTATCCCGGATACTTTGAACAGCACACCCGGCTTCAATAAGCGCAATCCCAATATCACCAGTCATCGCCCAACTGGCTAACCGGGGGTGAAATTAGGAACATCCGATTCGAGATCTTGGTTGGCAAATGGGTGTCTTGCTCCCACTCCGAATCGGAGGAGTCTTCGTCGGATTCGTGGTCATAAAGAAGGTCACTAAGCACACCATTCATTTCTGTTAGCTTCACATACTAGTGCAATCCTCATACAAGACAAATGAACCAATAACGCACTAATTCTCCCTCATCTGCTCGAGCCATTTTCTGGTTGGGCCCGGGCCCCACCTCTTGTTGCTCATCAGGGATTCCCCCTCTATCGGAGATGGGGATTCTCTGGACATTGTAACCTTCAAAGCACCAAACTCAGTTTTATTAATCCACTTTTCGATAGCCTCCTCCGATGCGCTGGAGACTCCTTGAATCATTCCACGATGTTTTCGGCTCACAATATCTAGTTTTCTCAGATGTTCATTAGTCGCTACGATCTGAAAGAAGGCATATGGTCGTACGAGGTGCGTGTTGGGGTCCGGTGTTGTCCCTTGGGTTTCTTGTGTATAACTACGTGAGAGCTGTTAGGTAGTTCACGGCAGTCCAAGGGCAGCACGGATAGTATATGGCTTCAGAATATATATCATGTACTTACTCAACATCCCCATCATCATCCATTTGAAGGTAAACGCGGACATTCATGTGCACTACAGCAAGTTGTGCAAGTGACTGGGCCAGCCTCACTGGGTTAGGGTCTACGTATATATCGAGGCGTTGAAGGTTCTTCATGAAGCTGAGTATGTTGGTGCTGAGGAGGGCCTGGATGTAGATGAAGGAGCTCGTTTCGGGGTGGTTATAGATAAACCGAACTGGGTCTGCATAAACCTTCATGGCCTCAGCTGTAACGTATCCGGTCTCACTGGTCAGTTCATGTCTATTGACGTGCACAGGAGGTCAGCGAGCTGTTCTCACCTAGCTTGGTGTTCCAAGCCGTGCTAAGTGGCACTTTAACCCATTTGCACCTCAGATCCACCGTCCGAATCCTCCTACACAGCCTGAATATTTCCTGGATTACGTATGACTCCAGCACCTCCTGGGAGCCTTGCCTTTCATACAACTCAAGTACAACTTCCTTTACCAACTTTCTTATCCCAACCCCATTCTCGGACTGTAGGTGCTTTGCAAGTTTAAAATACTGGAATGCTCTCCCAAAGAATACTCGTTTGTAGAACTTTCGGCTGCCATATCTGTACCATCTCTTGCAGACAAGCAGGAGAGTGAGTACGCCCTTAGCGTGCTGGTATCCGTCTCGCCCAGCGTCGTGGTACTTCTGAATGAGAAGATCTAGAATCGAGAATTGAATCTCCCTGGGGAGTGAGCCGATGTTCGGTAGCTCGGCTTCGGTAGTGCTTTGGCTAATCATGGCAGTCCCGGGCCCCGGCGGCTTGGGACTTGGGAAGAGCATAAGAGTTGTTCCTTAGTAGGCGTTGAGATGCCGTGCCCGGTGAGTAGTGAGTAAACTGGCAGTGAATACCTTAGTATCCTTCTAACGTAGTCTGGTCCCTTGATGAGGCAAGCCCTCTCGGTTTTGTGCCGACGAGGTGCTTCCCGAATGGTTGCCCTGCTATACAGCGCCTTTTGAAACGAAGGATCACGATATGGCCTTGTTGAAACTCCGGACCCGCCTAGCCAGGCCAAATTATTGAGCCGGTCGCTGAGCCAGACTACGGTAGTGGTATATGTACCAGCTGGTCAAGAGTCGCTCAGTTGGACTATGAACATTCGAAGCCTAGTGAGGTGAAGCTCGACATTAAGTTCATATACCATCATGTACCTCAAAGGCAGAGGCAGTGCCACTACATATACTTACTAGTAGCTCTAGAGTCGCAGAATAAAACTGTTGACAGGGTGGGCGCAGCAGCTGCAGGTTACTGTAGTATCTTTATCGGTACCGATATATCGACCTGTTGCGAGGCTTATGACTAGCGAGGCTCCGCCTATGTCGAGGCAGTGCGCGCCGAGATTACTTGGTTCAGATCAGCCAAGGGATCAGCATTTATGCAAAGAGTTGTATGAGAAATATCCCTGACGACACAAATATGTATTCGTACCTGATCCAAATACGTACAGTACATGCGTCGATCCATAATCTCTTGTAGTGACTCCAGACTTGATGTGACTCTTGTTTTTACATCTAGATCTACCTACCAGTAACTCCTTTGGAGAGTGTTGTGCCAACAGACTATCAATAGAAGCGTCTGATATACATTCATGTATATAACGGGTATGTACCGGGAAAACTGGGAAATAAGACAGTCGGTTTTTGAGACATCACTGTAGAATTAGTCAGAATCCGAGCAACCAGACTAAGCCAAGGTTGTCAATCTGCCCACCACAAGTAGTAACGTGGCTACCACGAAAGGGCAAGATCAAGATTTTCGACAAGGTGTGTCTTATTTCCCAGTTTTCCCGGTATACCATAGTACATATACTGTGCGTACATATATATGTACGTCATAGATCCTGTACATATCGATATCAACCAGTCTCTGGTTCCGGATGTAATTGATATCGGAGGTAGCTCGTACCGAGTGCCAGTGGCCAGTCAGATTATGCTAAAGTTTTCTATGGCTACGCAGAATTTAGCCTCATACCCCACAGAGAAAATTGAGACTTCGAATTCATTGTCACATCGCGATATCCGACAAGACTAGCTAAAACATGACGTGAGATCTAATTTCAAGCGTCAATGGCACTGCATGAGGGTCAGCAGCGCCAAGCATATCATCTGTGTACCATGAATATATTACTGTCGACCAATCGGCTGTCTGAGAGTTACGTTAGAAGCCCATCTCTCTGAATTGATATTAGCAGTAAAACTTTGAACACCGGGAAGAGTAGGGAAAGGGAAATAATATGCAATGCCACTTACGCTAGGACTTCGCTGGAAGCTCCAACCTGAGAACCGGGAACACCACGGTCTGATGTCCTAGTTGTACTGTATGTCCGAAACCCCACTGTCGGCAGTCCCGGTGATTAACTCTGAGATGTCGTAGGTGCCATGGTACTTGGCTTTCACCATTGGGTTCTATATGTTTGGTACGTTATGTAGCGAACTCTGGAGGCGTGGTACCGCAAGCAGACAGTTATGCAGGCATTCGGAAATGGATCGATATATATAAATACCCTTAGCCTGGTCGTACAGATGCCTTTATGTCCATGGGAAGTTAGCTCTGGTAACGTTATAACGATGTGAAGGATATTCTCCGGAATCTGAACTTGTAGACCCTAAGTAACATTCACTACTTTATACCAGCCTGAGTAGATGCATGGACGACTGACTATTGACTCGAAAATATCGGATCGAGAGGTATCTAAGCTGTGGCAAGATCGAATCAGTTGGAAGCGGGCTTTATTGCCCCATTGCATCGGATGATCTTGGCCTAGTGACACTAATCTCTTTTAGAAGACATCATATACGTAGATAATGACCCTCAGGGTATGCAGTGAAGATTGTATTTAATTATGAGACCTACTATCATAATACTGACCCATAGCAAGCATAATAAACCCACATGGTCATCTATGTACTTAAGATTTCTCACGTGCACCCGACATAACTTCCTACTAACATTAAACTACCGATTTATATACTCCCTCGCTTAACATTACAAACATCCAAAGCCGGTGTGGTGCAATTGGTAGCACGTCCACTCTCGTAAAACCACCAAACAGGTTGAGAGGACCAGCGGGCCCACACGCCACAAGGATCGCGGAAAATCGAGGTTCAAATCCTCGCACTGGTACAATTTTTTGTCCAGAAAATCTTTCAACTATTTTGGGGGCGGGGTTATGCAGTTATAGGCAAGTACTGCCACATGTGGGGACGCCTGTGGGAGGCTCGGGTTCGAACCTGGGGGAGGTGCTTGATTTTCTTTTTTTGAACCTTAAAATGAGAGTATATATACTCTGAAGTAGGATTGAAGGCAATTATATCTATGAAGCAGTATAAAGACATTCTCATTCCCCAATAAATTCCAATCTGCAGCTGGTGGCTTGTCAACCAATATCAGAATGGTATTACCTACCTAATCGAAAATTATAAAAGATGGTGTTGTACCAAAAACACATTATGGAAAGGTCTAGCCGCAGATATCTCTTCAGGGTAGTATATCTACGTAAGAGAATGGTCTCGGCCATAGCGATTAGAAGAAAAGGTGGTGCATATGGCCAACCGCCCTCAGACAACCGAGCTTTCATGAAATAGTGACTAAGAGTAATGAAGCTACGTTGTCCATGCTTCCCGATAACTAACTGCTACCTTATTCAGTCACACACATTCTATTACTGAGTACTTAGCATTCCCCTGGTCGTGTTAATAATTTCCGGAGTTTACTTTGCACGCCTCAGAATTGCTTAGTGTCGATCTTGTTCACGCGCCCATGCTAGTCTTATGACCCAGTAGCTTGACCGCGGTATAAGGCTTTTGCAACATCTGCTAAGTACTTGTGTAGAGTGCCCATGCGGTCATAAAGTCCGTCCACCCGTGAGTCCGTGCGGTGCCAGAATAACCTTTGATTAGAGGGAACACCTGTACTTAACAAGCGGCAATATAGTACTGATGTGCCTGCCTGGGAGCTTGAATGAATAATTAGACTTTGCAAATTTGCACAACAGTTGAATCTACTAGGACTGGAGTTACCTAATCTAGGATTCGGATAACTGCACCCGAGAAGTGCTCACCACTTCTTAGCTGTTGAAACCTAGCCACATGATGCCAAGCTACTTGAGTACATCAAGAATGATATGTTGAACGAGATGAAGTATCGCACAAAATCTCCTTACCGTTTTGGGCAACTTTAGAGGAGAAAGGATATTCTGGTTGAGAAAGGATACCGCTACCTAGTCTCGATCTCGGAGTTGTTTCTCAGCACAGACTACCCTCGATCGTGTACTCGACCTATTTCAATGATGCGACTCGGCTACAATGCCAAGCCCATTGCCTGCATGTGCAGTCGATCATTGTCCTTGTGGGGTCGAAACATCAAACCGATACGTAATTATGACCATGCTCTTGTGGCCAGACTCACTTTATTTTTCTTAACAAAGAAGAAGAACTTGCTTTTAAGATCCCGAAGCCTACGAGATCACCCCAATTTGTTGGAATATCATTCTCTTAGGCTTCCTGTTCATCAAGATGTTGGTCAATGACAAACCCGCAGAAACAAACCTCGGTACGATCTAGGTCCCAGCCGACTAGTGTAAGTCCGCAACAACATCCGGCACTAGTCCAAATCCGTATACGGAGTCGGTCCAACCAGACGTGCCAACCAGACTACAACCAGACTACATTTAGCTGTCCGGTGCTTTCTCCAATCAACAGCGGCCTGGGTGGCTTTCACGCACAGATTTCTGGCCTGATCAGCTGACCACTATCAATTGGAAGGAATTTCGCACACGTGGCCGTCGTAATTAAATAAAAGGCGGGGTCACACAATACTTAGTAAAGCATAAAAAAAAAAAAAATCGTTGTTCAGATTCTGGGGAATCAGTCGACACTGCGGGGGTTCTTTAGTACCAGAGATACTCCAAGCTGCAAACTCGCGATATAGCTAGACCTTGGCTCGGAATTCATGGACAACTATTATGGTTCTCAGCCGGGCTCACCCGTGGCGACTGACTTCACCGCTGGCCAAAACATCGAAACTGATGTAAGTGAAGTGTAGAATTATGGCTCCCTATTACATACCTCCCCCCCTGCATGAATTATATGCAGGGCCGCGGGAAGGTAACCCTGATGATCAGCAGGCTAACCTACCCACAGAGTAGATATATTGAGTCTTCCAGTGATTCACGGTTTGCCACTCAATCCCGATACCCTCATCTTTCTGGGAGGAAGACTAATTTCTGGCCTAGCGAATCTTCGTCATCATCTCCTGAAACCATCTCCGTCGGCTCTAGTGTTTTCAGTTTCACATACTCGAATGGGCGACGATACCACTCTGACCGCTTTAAGAAGGCGGACTATTTCATGCCCAACGATGAAAATGAACAGGAAAGGCTTGACATGTACCATCATATTTTCCTCCTCCTGCAGCACGGGAAATTGTACACGGCTCCCTTAGAGGAAATAGAAATCAACCGGGTGCTAGACGCGGGGACAGGGACGGGTATATGGGCAATAGATTTTGCAGAGTGAGTCTCATGCCCTTCAATCTATTGGCGGCAGGGTTTGAAATATATGCTCGTCGGGTGGGGTGACGGAGCTGGCTCAGGTTGTGGGAATTGCCTCTGGCATGGTCCATACCTAGTGTACATTGCCATATTCGGGTCTCAAATCCGCCACCAGAACCAGCTTTCGAGGTTGACATTTTGTCAGCTCTGATTCAGTTCTTGCTTCTTTTGGTTATTTTTTACTGATAGAGCCTTAGTCAGTATCCGCTGGCACAGGTCATTGGCACCGATATAAGTCCAATTCAGCCATCATGGTACGTAACACACTGTGTAATTTCTGCCAAAACTCACCCTGACGAGATCCCTTTGATTACCTAGGGTACCAACCAACTGCAGATTTGAAGTTGACGACATGGAAGAAAGGTGGATCTTTCCACCAAATTACTTCGACTATATTCACATGCGATCTCTGAGTGGCGCTGTCAAAGACTGGCCGCAACTTCTGAAGCAATGCTATAAGTGAGTATACCGAGGTCTCATAGGCCTAGGCCAAGCACGGCCTATGAGCTCTCTGCTGACATAGCCCTCTTTCTTAGTGCCCTAACCCCAGGCGGCTACTATGAGTTCCAAGATTATAGTTGTGAACTATTCATGTCCAACGGCGAAAGAATTGATGGGATTTACCCCGAGTACCCTTTTGCCACGTATCTCCATCACGTATGTGGTGCTGCCGACAGGATAGGGCGTTCCCTCACTATAGGAGGCAAAATAAAGGGTATGCTTCAAGAGGCTGGATTCGAAGAATGTGCTGAGAAGCAAGAGATTTGGCCAATGTCAGACTGGCCGAAGGACCCACATCTTAAGGAGTTGGGTCGATGGGGGAGGCTAGGCGCAACTGATAGCGCATATCCATTTGCTCTCCAATTGTTGACAAGAGAAGGGTGGACGGTGGATCAAGTCAGAAATTTGTCTGATGCAGTGCTGGCATCTCTGCGGAAGGGCGGACCTAAGCATTATGTATCCGTGTAAGTTCTGTGTCTAGTCTCGCCCTATTTTTGTATAAAAGCCTTGACTTACAAGCTAACTAACTCCTCTCCGCAGCTGGTTTATCTATGGGAGGAAGCCATTAAGGGAGTAGGAACCTATGAATGGTATTTTACATTTTGCATTTGATTTTGGTGGGAGTTAGTAGGTTAGATAAACTGATAGCCTAGTGGGGTCTTCGAATGACCAACCTTAGTTGTAAACATTGCTCGCTACAACATCCAAGATGGCGAGAAGAGTTCTCTGATGAGGGAACCGCCCCAAAAATAGAGGAAGTCATAGCCTGGTTAGGAGATCAGGGCACGAGAACTCCCCAAAGAGGCAATGATTAGGAGGTGGTAGCGGGTACTAACGGTCACGAACCAGCCATTTATCCTACTAATAGGTGATATAATGCCATATTACACAGAGCTCTAATACCGGAGCCAAAAATAGCTAGAATCCGGATCCAGTTTAATGTGGTTAGTCTGCAACTAGTTACCGATATACTAGCATCAATAATAGCAATTTAATCCATTAATTGTCATAATCATGCATATCTGAACCAGACCAGCTCTGGTGCTTTTGATCTACTCTCGCTTCAGCTGTTGTGTCTCTTTCCATCACGTAGACCCCATCGGCCAGGCGAACCAGACTAATTGGTCGGAGGAAGCGGCAATGATATGTACTGTATGTTGGCGCCTAATCTACCTTTGAGTGACAACTAGAACTACATAATTGCCTTGTGCTGGATTGCGTTATGGAATGCATGTTTCCCGAATGTAATCTCGATCTTTATATTATCAAAATTAACTGTCACATTGAGTGTGATGAGATTTCAAATCAAGTGTGATGATTGGTCAAAGCCGTGCACGACCTGGTTCTCAACAATACCGCGCCTGTTACCCCACTGTAGCTGCTGCGCTTATCTTTTTTCGTCCCCTCCCAGACTTACCCCTCCGCGAGATCACCCCTCCGCTTAGTGCAGGGCAGGTGTTTGGCTGCAGCCCATGACCTGTCTGTCACCCCTCACTGCCCATTAGTCCGCGCTTTAGCTAGGTAGCGCTAAGCTCGTGCATTTCTCCTCGTTCCCTTTATCCATGTCTCCTGCAGGCCCTGTAGCTGCAGCTGCAGCAACAGCTGTATCTCAGAGGCTGTACGCCAGACGCTAGCAGTCAGTCTCCTGCAACGTTTCGCTTCCAGCATTCTGTCTAGGTGACGTGCATTGACTTTCGGAGTTATATGCATGTTATTTCACCATGCACCTTCTCCTTTTGGAACTAGCGAAGTGGGAAGTTGTAGAGCCGGAAAACTAACCTTCCAAAATTCATCCTAGTCAGCCTGCCTTGTCATCGAAAACTCGAAAACAAAGAACCACGTCCGAACCCAAGAACCTCCCTAAGTGTAGAAGAATCTGGTGAGGTGTTTTGGTCGCTTTTGCAAAATTCTGCTGGCCCACCACTCGATGATAATAAGAACGGCTACTTATTTTCGAGTTACTATGGTATGGGGAGGGTGTACTGGTATATGTATTGATCCTTGCGGCAACGCCAATGCACCGACCATACGTGCGCCGCCGAAAAACCTTGTTGAACCTTTTCCCGGTGCCTGATTGCATTTGTATACTTGCGCTATATCATAAATCGGTTCTCTAGAACTCCGAGTAGGTCCTGAGTATATATGTGTTCGACCCCCGGAGCTGGTGTGTCTGTTTGCACATCTATTGATCATTGACTTGAAGAAATCTCTTCTTGACTTGTTCCACGAAAGTCGTACACTCCTGACAAGAATATTTTCTCACCATGTCCTCTCCCGATCCAAAGGGGCAACCCCAAGCCAGCTCCGCACAGGTACCCCCACAAGTCAGCACTGAAGCTGAAGAAGACAGTGGCAGCGAGTATGCAGATGACGGTTATGGCTCCGACTTGTGAGTTCCCCTATTGGTTGGAAAGTGGAATAGGATCAGGCCTAACGTTATATATCTCAATATAGATCTTCTCAAACAACCTCTCTCATGTCTTCCGTTCGACATTATAAGTATGAAAATGGACGTCGTTACCACGCCTTCGGGAAAGAAGATGCCTACGCCCTCCCCAATGATGAAACTGAACAAGATCGATTAGATCTATATCACCACATCTGGAGCATGATCTTGGGGGGAGAGCTTTATACAGCTCCCCTTGACAATCCGCAGATGATTTTGGACGTTGGCACAGGCACAGGTATCTGGGCCATTGATATGGCAGAGTGAGTCTCTCTTCATCCCAGCGCTTCGCAGAGGCTGAGAATTGCCTGGTATTTATACATTGGGGGTGTAGCTAATTCTGATATTCCGTGTCAGTCAACACCCAGAAGCAAAAGTCATCGGTAATGATTTGAGTCCAGTACAACCAAACTGGTAAGCTTTGATCCCGAGTGCCTTTTTATTCGAGATTTTCGCTCAACTGTAGGATAGGATACCACCGAACCTGCAGTTTGAAGTTGACGATATGGAGGGTACGTACGCCCAGGGTGCTTCTGGCATAGAAATTCCAGCTATGTTGAGGGAAACTTCAGAGCTGTACTAATTTTCAATAGAGCCTTGGGTATACCCAAAGAACCATTTTGACTTCATACATCTGCGCACAATGGCCAACTGCTTCGAAGACTGGAATGTCATTGTCAAGAGGGTATTCGAGTGAGTGTTTGCTTCCCACCTATGCCTAAAATCCTTAACTTATAATCCCTTTCTCAGACATTTGAAACCCGGTGGCTATATTGAAATCCAGGATTACGATTATGAAGTCTTAAATGGACCTCCGGACAATCTCCGCGAACTGCTCCCAGACTCCCCTTTCCTTCATTGGACAACACTCACCACGGGAGCTGCTGAAAAAGCAGGGCGGCCATTCGTGCATGGGAAAACCCATGGTAAGCGCCTGAGGGACAATGGATTTGAGACTGTGACCGAGAATTGGGAAATGTGCCCATATACGCCATGGAATAAGGACAAAAAGCTGAAGGAACGTGGCCA
>Ga0307511_10003425_pt1 | contig 16320 bp, 13 predicted proteins | sample 13_EM_MG_FD_200266 | JGI IMG/M metagenome (GOLD analysis project Ga0307511, IMG submission 200266) | Populus trichocarpa ectomycorrhiza microbial communities from riparian zone in the Pacific Northwest, United States - 13_EM | ecosystem: Host-associated > Plants > Roots > Unclassified | place... | reverse complement strand
CTTTCCCTTCACTGGGGACTCTGGTGGGGACTCCGGCTCCGGCTCATCCTCTTCATGTTCGTCAAAATAATCCTCCTGCTGAGGAGATGAGGCAGCTTGCTGTTCAAGACTGTCCTCGTCATCGAATCCCGCCTCGTTAGCTTTGAAGCTACTGTCCATATCCAACAAGTGCCTAACATGCTCAACTGGCATACTCAAATCCCCTTCTGTCGTCTCAGCTCGCCCGACGTAAGGACTCTCGTATTCATCCTCATCGTGATGGACCTGAGTAACAAACTCCTCCTCCCGCCTGGGGCTTTCTAGCCGTGGGAATGGACTTGGTGAAAGTAGCTGTGGTACACCAAATGGTAATAAGCTTGCACCCCCTTCATCCTGGTCAAGGTCCCCTGGGGTTTGGTTGTAAGCTCGGCGTTGCGAGTCTAGATATCCATTCGACCCCATCTCCGAAAGATGCTGCCGGTCGATTGTACGTTTGGTCAATCGCAGCTCTGGTTGGTTTATTGTTGTTATTGTTTGCTCTTTTTCGGCCGATCGCAGCTCTAGATTAAGCTTTGACTGCTCGTTTTTAGCTTCGCTTAATGTTCGTTGAATTCCGATCGATGCACCGGCACCGGCAATCGCACCCAACCAGGCTGCAGCTGTAATCAGTCGGCCCTTGCAACCCTGCCGAGCCAGAGAGTGACTGACTCCCTGCGGTTTCGGTCCGCACAAGAAGAAATGAAGTGTTTGTTGAAAAGAGCGATTCAAGGGCACCGGATAAAGAATCGTGTGTGGTTTGCTGCTTTTGCGAACCAGGCCAGAAACCAAGGTTGAGCTTCTGGGGCTCGAAACAGTTTAGCGTTGCGGAGCTCGCAGAATGAATTGGGTTTTCTCGTTCTCCGGATGAAGAGGGCACTCGGAAGTCGCGTCAGTGAATGTCAGCACGAGGTTCACTGTTGATGGGGACGGTGGGGTAAGCGGCACTCTGTGTATTCAAAAGCTGGCTACAGTTTCGCGTTCTCGCCCCCCTCGTCTACTATCTGAGCAAAAAGCACTACCTTCAAAAAAGCTTCCCCTTCGTTGTCCTACTCCCACGCTCTCAACTTCTCCCTCAAACTCGGTAAGAGAGTCTTTAGAAGATCTCACACTCCCCCTCAGACTCTTGGCCACCATCAATCAGTACCTCACCGTCAATGCTCTCTGCTGCAGACGTAGATGCCGCACTCTCCTTCTTGACCCTAAGCCAGCGATCCCTGATTCTTACTGTCTCCTTAATCTCAGGCCTGTTTAATATCCAATGCAGTTGCTCCGCAGTAAGCACAATAGAAGAAATGCAGTGATCGCTAGACACACTGCAGACACTTCCGGCACTAGTAGGTCTAGTGCTATACCCACAGTGCCTCTCGCCACTTGATGCAGAAGATGAAGTAAGCACAGTCGTAAGAATGTAGTCGAGCTCGGACTCCTCGAGTTCCTCGAATTGTTCGTGAGAACTATGGAAGGGGCATTGTTAGTCCATCTGCGGAGCTTTTTTAAGAGGGGTACATACACACTTGCTCTGCGCCCCCCCTTGCTCTTGTTGGTTATATCCGCCGGTTCCTCAACAGTCTCGAATGATTGAACAATCTTCTTATATTCGACTGATTGAGCTGTAATTGCTGCTAGCAGTCGAGTGTAGGATTTTTTGACCTTTTCTTCAATATCGATAGCACCTCGCTCGCTGATCGCTCTGCAAAGTCTGGCGTATGATGTCTCGACCAGCTGTCGAGTCTCCTTTTCTTTTAAACTTTGCTCTAATAACTCCTTGTCGAGTTCTTTGATGGTCTCGGCGACCTGTCTTTTGACCTCCGCTTTCTTGTCGAGGGCGGCTCGAAGACGGAGTTCTGATTGCTCAACCTCTTTTGTAGCTTGTTCAAGCTGGATGATTTGCTCGCAATATACGCCTTCAAGCTGTCCAACAGTCGTTTGATGAGTAGCGTCAGCTGATTGGCGTCCAACTACCACCTGTTGTTCTTCGTGAGTGGCTAATTCCTCTACACCTTCCAAATTATTTTCTTCGTTCGAAAGATTAAAACCATCAACGACGTCCTGAAATTCAGGCCCGGAGAATTGGTTCCCGACTACCGGCTGTTGTTGTTTGTGGGTGGCTAATTCCCCTACACCTCCCGAATTATTTTCTTCGCTCGAAAGATTAAAACCACCAACAGCCTCCTGAAATTCAACCGTGGAGATATAGCTATCAGCACGGCCAGTCCTCTGTTCTTTGACACTGGCTACTTCCTTTGGACCCACCGAAGTATTGTCTTCCTCAGGGTGATCAAAACCGACAAGCTCGTTTAATTCAGCGCTTATAGAGCCAGAGGTGCTCTCTGCGTGGCTATTTCTCTGTTGTTCGATACTGGCTAACTCTTCTGGACCCTCCGAAGTATTTTCTTCCTCCGGCTGATCAGCGCCAACAAGTGTTTTCGCAGAACTGGCAGATTCCTCCAGATCCTCTGAACTATTTTCTTCGTTCAGGGATCCAACACCAGCTATCTCTTGAAATTCAGGGACGGTGATATAGCTTTGTGCGCTCTCAGTTCTCAGTGTAGTAATTCCACGGCCTCCGCACGACGAATGCTCTTCTTGCGCAAAAAGAGTCCCGACAAGACCTTCTCCGCTATCGGTATTGTAGTAGTAGTCGAAATCTACAGACCCGTTGCTGTCCTGTGCGAAGCGAGTGCCACAAAGCCCCTCTCCTAAATCGTAGTTGTGAACAAAGGGATCCGGAGAAGGATGATCAATGAACGCAATACCGTCGTCGCTGGTATAACTCTCGGTACTTTGTTCCCTCGACCTATTGATATCACTAGTATTCCCAGTGCGACGTCCGCGCTCGTCTTTGCCGTCGTCGTTTGTTTCCCCACGTTCGTTGACGTCGACGTCGCGAATAGGGCCTGATGCACGCACGTTCGTTAGTACGGCAGCGTTTAGGGATGTAGCGCGCACGTAAATGCGCATGCAGGGGGGAGGGGGGCAATCAAGCTCACCATTCCCGTTTGAATTAGTTACTTTTCCCGATTCCTGCACAGTCTTGATAACAGTCTTGGGCTTGGGCTTCCATACGGGGAGCGTGTATTCGGCGCTTGGCACTTGCTTTGGCTGCGGAGCTGAATATGGCAATGCAGCTCGATCGACCAAGGATAGCCTTGTAGCCTCGATCTTGGGTGCGAGATAGCGGGAGATCGGGCTACTCTGCTTGATGGTGGTATTGACATACTTGGGCCCCTCTTCATCCTTGGGCGCAATCGGCTCGCCGCCTCTCTGAACCAACGTCTTTCTAGTGGCATCAACCTTCTTGAGCAGCTTCTTGCTCAAAGGGCTTCTCTTCTCTGGAGTCTTCCACACGCCAGGAAGTGGTTTATGTGTGCTGGGAACTGGGGCAGCTGCTCTTTGAGCAAGACTGGGATTATTGGCATTAGCTGGCTTAGCTGGCTTAGCTGGAGCTGAAGTATTAACTGCTACTGGTTGAGCAGGAGCGCGAGTATCATTATTAGCACTTGCGATATTTGCAGGCTTAGTAGAACGTGAAGCTGCCAATGGCCGTCTAACTGTCGAATTATTAACTTGAGCTGCAGCTGCTCGTTGTGTAAGAGCGCGAGTATTAGGAGTAGGAGCTGCCAATTGGCGTCCAACTGTCGAATTATTAACTTGAGCTGCTGCTACTCGTTGGGTAGGAGCGCGAGTATTTGGCCTAGGAGCGGCTAATGGACGTCTAGCAGTCGAATTACTAACTACTGCTGCTGCCCGCGGAGCAGGAGCGCGAGTATTAGCAGTAGCAGCTGGCTTAGTAGCCGCCTGTCTTGTAATAGTAGCAGAAATCTTATTATTCGGAGCGACCCTGGCTGCCGAACTGGCATTGGGATGCTTGGCTGCCCAGGCACCAGGCATTTTTCTTGCGCTAGTGAAGACTTGAGGGTAATTTGATGAGAGCTATGATCGAAGCTAAGGTTAGGGTCTTGATCTTTATTGCTTAAGACGATGCAAAACTGTAGGCAACGTTACTCTACAGAAGTTATGTTGATCACAAAAAACAAACAATGAAAACCACTGACGACAAGAAGAAAATAATAATAATAATAAAGCAGAATAGCTAGGTGGATTGAGTGAATATCACGCAACGTACCTTTCGAGATCGAGGTGAATGAATAAAGTGACAGTGAATGTCCTATATGAAGGAAACGATTCAGTTAGTTTAGTTACTATAGTTTGATACTCGATTGAAGCAAACTTTGTTAATGATTGTGTACATACCTTTTCAAATGAATCTCTTTCAACTAGATTACCAGTCGAACAGAGCCGGTATAAAGGCCCAGCGGGATCCGATCAAAGTGAAGTGATAAAGTTGTCAAACTCGAGTCGAGTTGAAAGATGAGGTTAGTGATGTTTATGACACAAAACACTGAATATTTAAAGACCACAAGTTGAATGAGTATTGTCAAGACAATCAAGAGAGAGTGTGTGAGAGTGTGTGTGTAAGAAGTAGATTCGAAATCAGATATAGATTAATTGAATCAACTCCAAAGAGATGTGTAGCACCAGTGCAGAAATTAAGATGGTTGGTGAGAGGGGAAAACTCGAATGTAGATTCTTATGTTCTTCGGTGTGGGGTGGTGAAGAGGAGAAGAGGGTTGGGTAGGAGGGAAGGGGGAGGTTATAGTTGAACCAGATCAGATCAGCTGACTGAACTGAGGTTGCTAGGTGGTAGTGAGGATTGTTTGTTTGTTGACTTTTTTTTTGGTATAGGTCGTGGAGGGACTAAGTGGGAAAGGGTAGTTGAGCATAGAAGAAGGTAGAGATACTTCCTGTTTGGGCTAGTGCGGGATGCGATAAAAGGGTGGGTGAGAGATGGGAGAGGTTGCCAAGAACCCCGAAGATGGTGCAACCAGGCTAGCAACCAGCCTGGTTACGAAGATGGGAAGCAAGAGCGAGGGTTGAGGGTAAGTGGCATCTTAGTGTTTTTAAGAAGCGATACACATGACAATCAGGCACGATACCAGGCAAAGTACACCTAGAGAGCTAGAGAGCGAAGAGGTAACTATACTCGAAATATTCAGTCAATAATACTACTTCAACATTCCCCCGGACTAACTTCTAAACCTCAGCAGCCAACATGTTAGGTGTGCTAGACTAGCTCTGAGTAGTTCGGCGCAACTGAACTGGACTGGACTTGCACGATTACGACTTGGGCTATACGAGCGGCCATCAACGCCTATGGAGATATCCCGGGCTGAAGGTAAATGGTATTTTGTTGCTTACAGGCTTGAGGCCCAAGGCAGCATCGTCTAAGACTTACTCCAACAGCAGCCAGCTCTACTTATTTAGTACGATATTAATGCTAGGAATACGATAGATTATTAACGCTTGGTATATATGGTGAACTGGACTGTAAGAATTGCTAGTTTGGAAATATGGAAGTCATTCCTCCTCGATGAATGAATCCCCTCCCCCAGATTGTGCGGAACCGTCTATGTACAATCTAGATTACTATGACTATGTATACAAAGACCAATGCTATCAAGAAAATGAAGGAAATCATAAGAGCAATATTATCATAGAGCTATATTCAAGATTGTGAAGAAAATTCTGGAAATACGTAGCATGGTTGTGGCGATTGGGGTTTGCAGTATATAAATGTTAGCTAACTTCCCTCGGTTGAAGGCGTATACCCTGATCTCAGTTCCATACTAGTATTGCCCCTCTCCATACCCTTGAGTTCTGCCTATACCACCATTCAGCTAGTCTTTTTCCATCATCAAGATATACTCCCTAACACCAGTGTCAGTCATCATAAATCGAAGCGGAATATATCGATATCCAGCCCATCATACCTCGTACTCTCCCCAAAACGCAACATATCCCCCCCCTTCATCTCCACAAACCTCCTGTCCTCCAGCTTCACCTTACCCGAAAAGGTTCCATCCATACTCTTCAAAAAGGTTCCATTCGCACTCTCCAAATCCACCACATACGGCCTCACCCCCCCTTCCTTGTCCCCAAATTCATTCTTCTTGACTACATTCCTAAACTGAATTACCGCATGCTGTTTACTGCAACTTGGATGATCCACTGGAATATCCGCAACTAGCCTATCCCTCCCAATCAGCCACACCGGCTGTTCATTTAGATTTAACGGCGTACCGACAAACTCGCCATTTTTGAATGTGAATAGTCTCCACCGGGTGTGTGCGGGGGGTTTGCAGGAGTCGACTGGTTCGGTGTACTTGAGGACGACGGAATTGAGGGTGTTGGAGGCGGCAGCGAGGAGACCGGTGCTGCCGAAATTGGCTTTCTCTTTCTCTTTTGGTGGGTCGTCTTTTTGGGGGACGACATCGCCGGGTCGCCCGGGGCCAGAGTGGCCTTTGAAGCTGACTTGTTGGTCGGGTAGGGGGGAGCGGTTTCGGTATCCTCTTGCTCGGGGCTCTCGCTTCGGGGATCGTTCTCGCTCAATTTCTCGATCCCGTCCTTTATACCGACCGCTTTCCTGCATCCTGTCCTCTCTCCCACTGCCTTCTCTATCCTTTGACCTCCGTTGTTCCCGACCACGGCCTCCGTTCCTTTCTCGACTTCTATCCCGAGTTCGACGGCCTACATTGTCTCTCGACTTTCTGCTGTCTCGGTCGCTTTTGGGTCTGTCCCTTTCCCTATCCTGGTCTCTATCCCGTTCCCGTACTCCTTCTTTATCTCGGTCTTTTGGGTCCCAGTCTCGGTCTCGGCCACGTCGGTCAGTGTCTCTTCCCCGGTCCTTTCGGCTTTCCCGCTTGCATTCCTCAACACGTCCGTCCCTACCACGGCGCCGGTCTCGCTCGGGAGACTGGGAGGTGTCCCATCGACTTGACATTATTGGTCGTCGGGTTGCTCTGCGAACCGGGAAAGTGTGGGCGATGGAAATGGCACCGGAAACCAAGGAAGCTGATGAGTGAGGTGAGGGTAACTGTAGCGGACCTTGCTAGCTATTTCGCGTCAACAGAGGCTCTCCGACTTGGCTTCCGGCTAACTTGACAATGCCGAGACTAACAATATTATTGTTGGCTAGCCTTGCACACGAAATTATGACAACTCTGTTACACAGCCCCAGGATGGATTCGTCCTTTTGAGACTAGTATTGTGTTCCTGAGAGCTTTTGGAGTTTATAATGCTTTTCTAGCCCGAGCCGAGCCGATATGAGATGCCAGTCTCGCCACTGAGACGCCGATGAGTAACAACTGGTTCGAAAATGGCACCGACGTCAACTGCAGTCGTCAGCATCCCCAATCAAGCCCCTAGCAACCCTTCAATGCTTCCAGAGCTCTTCCAGTAGATACGGGAGAAAGACGAGCATCTGATTCCAGAGCCTTACTTTTGGTAGGCTAGCCTTGCAACAAAGGCAAAAAAGAGATGAGGTTGAGGCGTGGGGTTTAGGGCCCCCCCGTGACCGTATATCCCACCGCCAGGGCTACTTACATACATAGTAACATTACAGCGGTGACAGCCAGGGAGGGATGATACTGCAGTCGGGTTTGCTATCAACCCGACCGGTCACAACGTATCCATGATCGGTCAGTCAAGCTAAATTGATTGATAAAACATGTAGTACGTAAGGCATGGCATATCTAGTGGGGTAGTAAGGTTCAAAGTTGGAGTCAAGTCACTTGGAACATGAAGAGTCATGTTTTATTGCAGATGGATGCATTAGCCGATAGTCTGGTTCCATTAGTCGTATCCGCTGGCGAGTTACGGAAAGTCACTTGTTTCGTTTGGATTTTGCCGAGATAGAAGGCAGCCTGGCAATTGTGGAGGCAATAAGGATCTGCCTTCTGCTGCGGCACCAGCCTATCAATGCCAACTTTTCATGCCTTGCATCCTATGCATGCGTGCGTTGCATGCGTGCGAAGAGTCGAGGCAGCTAAATCGAGTGGAGCAATCCATAGGCTGACACTCTGGCTATTGAGAGAAACTCGTTCCATGAGGGGGCGATTGGACAGCAATTCGTCTCGAGACTCTCGCCCTATGTAAAAGTACAACAATCTGGGACCTCTATTATGCTGTATTAGCAAAGCACCAAATATATACAGACCCATGCATGATACATATCAATCGTGCTGAATATTCTTCCCTCTCGTCTCGTCTCGCCCTTGTTGGCCCCTAGTCACATTTACTCGCTGGCAATTTTCTCTCAATTCAATCCCAAGCTCCATTATTCCAGGCTCAAGCCTGGCGATTTCCAATTTCTCCATATTACTATTGCTAGCTTGTTTCCCACCCACACACACCCCCCAGAGTTGTTTGTTGCAGTTGTGCCGCAAAAAGTGAAACGAGCCAACCGCACGCCGTCGTTGCTTTTGTGACGGGGCGATAGACACAATGCAGCAACAGCTCATCAACGCACCTCCTTAGTAAACACACGCAAGCCCCTTTGCCTCTAGTTCTCGCTTTGCCTCCCTTGCTTGACCGGATTTACTCATAATTAACATATAAACCTTCCAAGCTCCAGCTTGCGAAGTTCTTGTGGCCAATACGCACGTATCCTTACTAGCTTGTGATTTCCCGACTGTAGGCGAATACACAGCCCGTATGTAAGGCCGTTCCTTTAAGACAGTTGAACGCCCATCCAACAGCTCAACCCTCGCATCAGAACACAAGCAAGCAAGCAAGCAATCAAGCGATATACCAGATATACGATATACGATATACGGTATTCCTGTGGTTCATCATCTATCTCATCGACAGACAGTACATACCGGTACGGGTGCGAGACTGAGTACATACATACTACTATAAGTACAGTACTTACGCGGATGCAGCAGCTGAGGTATTAATAAACCCGGTCTACGCACGCTGTAATATCACCGACAGCACAGCTCAGTAATATCAACTGGTGGTACTGAGCTGATTACTTAGTAAGGCTGGGGCTATGACCTGACTGGAAGTGAATTGCGAATCAACTCTTGTCGAACTCTGCAACTTCACCAACCTCTCAAATCAAATCACAAGGTCATCACACGAGCAGACACTGTGGTGGTGCGGCGAGCTATTACAACCAACCCGATCCTGACGAGGTATTCTTGGTTTCGGGAACAAAAAAGAAGGTTCATCGATATCGATCTAGCATCACCGCCCCAACAATTTATTCTGGAAGTGGTTATTTAATCTAAAGCTTATTGTTCCGCTTCCGCTCCGGCCCCATCCATCCTTTCTTCTTTTCCACCCCGTTCGCTGGGGTCATCGATTCTCCGTGGTCGATAGATAATTCAACATCTCCAGCGAAACGATGTTACCGACTTTCCAAGTCCTAGGACTGAGATGCTGCGCCACGGACCTGTCGGGTGTCTCGGATGATAGTTATACTGATACTGATATTGTGGCTTCCGATGAGGGAAGGAGTAGTATCGTCGGGTCATGCAGTGTACCTGAATGCGAACACGAGAACGCGGATGTGAAGCTGGAGGAGAAAGAGCAGTATGATCGAATAATAAAGAAACACCCTGAGGCAATATTAGTCTACATTGATGAGGATGATGGGGATACGATTGAAGTATGTCCATTTCTTTTCCATGAATTTAATACAATCTAAATTTTAATTTTTTTTTTAAAAAAAAAATTGGTGATGCTAACGAAGATGCATTAATAGGTTGGGTCATCGACTGAGCTATACACTCGAGTAGAAGAACTGCATCCACAAAATCCAATAGTATTTGACTTGCAGAATCCCAAGAAGGGATTGCCTGTGTGGGAGGGTGTGCTACAGAGGATGCATCGCCGACAACGACAAAGATCACCAGATACATCAATACTCTCCGTTATTGAAGCACCAGTGCCAGTATCTGGACCGTTGGTAGATCTTTCTCCTGAAGATGCCGCGCCAACTGTACTGGGAGATTTGCAGGAGGGGAAGCCATTTTTGGCAATGTTTGAGAATGAGCTGTCGAGGTTGATGGGTGGGGCTAGTGATCTCGAGGCCATAGGGGATGCAGCTGGGGAGGGATCCAAGTATACTATGCGTGGAGCTCTTCCATCAACATCTCCAGAAGTTGCCCCTTCATCTTTGCCAGAAAGAGCTCCAACCCCACCCATTGAGCTTCCGGCTGAGACGCCTGAAGTTTCATCTACGACAGAGGAGTTACGACATTCACATTCACTGGCTCAATATATTACTGGATTTCCCGCCAGAAATCCACAGTTGTTTACATCTCTTCGCTCATCCCTCTTGACACTTGCTCAAACTTCAGCCTCGGCAGCAAGGACGGCAGCTGCTTTATCACGCGATCTCCCCGTTACAGATGTTCAGAATGGTATGGAGACAATTCGTAGTTTGTTGGACACTGCTGCTAGGGAAGCTGCGGCTGCGGCGGCCCAGGCTGCAGAAGCCACCAGAAGTATTGATACTAGTGAACTACAAAACTTCGTTGGTACAGTGAAGAATACGGTGAAAGAGGTTGGGGAGGCTTATCAACATGTCGGCCAAGTTGTTGGTGGAGAGGTCAAGAGGGCTGTGAGGGATGTTGTGGAGGGAACAAGCCAGATCAGTGATAGAGTGTCGAGAGAAGAAGCAGCAGAGGAGAGGAGGGAGCTTGAGAGGGCAATAAGGGAGTTCTTGGGAGATGTTGCTGAACCGAATGGCAGGAAGGAGGGTTCTTCGGGAAAGGACAAAGGGAAGGGGAAGGCAACCGAGGAGCCACCTAAGCGAGCTGCACCACCAAGACCATTTGTGGAAGAGGTTCCGGATGAGGAAGCTCCAGGCTTTGCGACGAAGAAGGGAGCCTTCTTTACGGATGCGGGTGTAGTAGTTCCTCCACCTGTCCCGCCAAAAGTGGAACCGGAACCAGTAGATATCCCGCATGTTCAGTCGCCATCTCCCGCACATACTTCGACCCCACCTCCAGTCCCCAAGAAAACTCCGATCGATGTGTCTGATGACGAAAGGAAGAATATCACCATTCACGCCCCAGAACACGATGATGCTGGTGACTCTGACTCCAGTGACGATGACGATGACGATGATGATCTTGCTCCACCTACGAACTTCTCACCAAGAGTCAGCCATTCATCCCGGATGCACAGTTTCACAAGGCACCCAAATAGCATCCCTTCTAGTCCATTCGGTCCATCACATTACCAACCATATAACTCATACATTAACCCAGGTGAAGCAGCAATGAATGAGCGAGCGGATGTACTTAGGGGGCTCCAACGAGCAAGAGATGTTCAAAACCGGGCAGCTGAAACAATGAGGATGTTTCCCAGAGATGATGGGTTCATGAATGGCTCGAATCCCGATATTTCACGAAATCGTATGACGTTCCCTACATTCCCTCCCGGCTTCCAGCCACCTCCACCGCCACCACATTCATCTGGTTCCTCAATGTCACATATCGCTCCTCATATGCCGATGCCAGGCATGCCTTCGTTTCCTGGTGTTAGAGCAAGCCCAAGGATGACACCAATACCAGGACAGCCCCCTGTACCAGGTTCATGGAGCTACATGGGTTTTCCCCCACCAAGGTTTGGTGCTGACAGTCACTTTTGCCCGCTCTTTGAGCATGGTCATGGTGGTTTGCCATCAACATTCATGACCTCCCCACTCCCTCCACCACCTCCACCACCTCCACCATTCGTCCCTCCGGCACCATTTCAAGGCTTCCCCAATTATCCTGCCCCTCCGCCACCCCCGCCTTCCTGGATGGGTGACATGGGTATGTACTCGAGGTACATGCCTGCAGGACAACAGTCACCATCTCCTGCCCAACAGGCGTATAATGCAGCCATTAAGCGTGTACTGGCAGGGATTCCCATGCCGACTCTGCAAGATCAGCTACAGAATCCACAGCTGTCCCGGACTCTATGGGAGGAGATTGAGCGTGTCGCAAGTGAAGTGCCAGTGCCTCCCGGAGCCGTGGCTTGGGCAGGAATGCCATTTGAAGAGATGTTCCGTATAAGATTGGAGGCTAGTGAAGAGGCCGTGTTGAGGGGGAGGAGGGTGGGTGAAGAGAGCATTGACCATCGTGATGTCAGCATGGAGGAGGAAGACGACGAAGAGCGAAACATGAACATGCCGATGGAGAATCCGTTCGCTACCCCACCAAGAATGGACAGCCCTGCGCGGATGGTACATCATAGCCGTCCAGGTAGTATGCAAGGTGCGCATATGCCGACTTTTCCCTCATCCAGGCCAGCATCTGGGGCGAGGATATTCTCCAATTTCAAGCCGAGCCCGACTCCTGCCTCGCCAGCCCCATTGCACTCTCCTTTCATCAGGCGTGATTCACCATTTGTGACGAGAGGACACATTAGGAGACAGTCTCTGGAGTCGAACCAAAGTATGAGTATGGGCAATAGCATGTATGGACAACATATGCCGTCGCCAGCAGCCGTAGCCAGCGATCACAGCAGCGCAAGGAGAAGTACACCTGCTATCCCGGTTGGTTCCTATTCGCAGCCAAGTTCCCCCGCAGTTCCAGTTGACCGTAGGCACATGCCTTCAGCCCCGGCTGTGCCTGGAAATGATATTGATGCCTTCGAGATGTCGTCTCCATTGTTGCCGCATTTGCCGCCACATCGCCCGTTCATGAATCCATTATTGCATAACCTTCACCGGGGAACTCCCCCAGTGCCAGAAGTGCCAGAGGATGATAATACTAATGATGGGGGAAGCAGACAGCCACAGTCACCCTTCATGAGCCATGGCCACCACAATTATCCTCCATCGTTCCCCCCTCATGGAGGCGCCTTTGTCAGGAATACTCCACCTCCACCTCCTCCCCCGCCGCAGTCTTCGCAGCCGCTGATACCTCCAGTGCATCGGAGTTCTTGGGCAGCACCCATCTCGCCATTGTTGAGAGGGCTCTCTAGGGCAAACACATTTCCTACTACCTTCCCAACTCAACACCCACAACAGCCGCCGATGCCTGGTTCGTTCCCGAGCCATTTCGGAAACTTCCGTCAGACCGCAGACGAGATGAGCATGGGGTCCCGCAACCCCTTCTTTCAAGGTGAAGGTATGGGACTGGGAGGGATGCAGGGAATAGGGCATACACATGCCCCCCCGGCAGCCTTCTGGCCTACAGATGTTGATGACGATGAAGAAGATGATGAAGAGGATGATCCATTACATAGGGGAAGAGCTATGGGTAGGGGGTACAGTATTCTCACAGATGATGATGACGGATTTTCTTTTAGATCGGAGGAGGACAGGAGAGGGAGAAGTCCAACTGCTAGAGGACCGAGGGCACAGCCAGGGAATTATACCCCACCGTGTCCCCCGAGGTTCAAGGTTGAGCAGCATTTGAGGGAGTTGGCAGGCGAGAAGGTTGTAGGTGAAGAGGAAGAGGAGGCGAAGGGAGAGAAGCAGGAGGAACAGCAACAGCGGCAGTACGAGGAGGAGAGCGCTGAGGGTGGCGATGATGACAATGAGACAATCCAGGATGAGGGAGAAGTGCAACAGCGGGAATTCAAGGAGCAAGCGGAGCAGCTCCAACGAAGGGAACAGCACGAACCGTCAGCCCCAAATACGCCTACTCAACAGACGTATCGATTACCTGGAGGGTTTGAATCACAGTTTAATTTCTTGGAGCAGTTTGAGCGTGGAGTCGAGAGTTTTGTTCTTCCACAAGCGTTACCTCCCCCACCACCGCCACATGCTGAGATTTCTGTATTTGCAGAAGCGGCTGTAGCTGCAGAACTTGGAGCAGAGAGAGAAGAAACAGATAAGCCTGATACATCTCCACCTCGCCGTCACCCAAGAAACTCGCCGCTTCCAGCCCCACCTGCCCCGTTCTCGTACCCGGCTTCACCATCACCCCCTCATACACCAGTTTTGGTTCTTCGGCCATTATGTATCAGTCGTGAATCCAATACCGCATCAAGCCCTACTGGGAGGAGCGCTGAGAAGCAACCCGCCACCCAGGTTACCTCCGGGTCATCCCAGCCACAACCCCAACCCATCTCACCGCCCGTTGTGCATTCTCTGTTTCATAATTTCGCCGGGCCATCCTCCGGGGAGAGCAGCAACGCTGCACTTTCTCTCCTCCCCTCACACCTATCTCGACGTTCGTCCCTTGACACCAGGATTGACGAGTGTATGGCACAGTTGATCGAGATGGGCTACGCGGATGATGCGGATGGAGATCTTGCGTTGGATAAGCTGAGAGTGTATGCGAGGCATGCGGATGGGAATGTGAATACTGCGGTTGAATTGTTGGCAGAGGATGCTGGGGCATGGGAAGAGCGGGAGAGGGAGGAGGCAAAGGCGAGTGGGAGTGGGAGTGGGCAGGGTGAGGGATGGAGGTATGCGGGGTGGTATTGAGTGAGCTGAAGTGAATTGAATTGAGTTGAGTTGGGTGGGGTCTATGGGAGGTATATCTGTTATGAGGTGTTTGGATTATTGGATTACGGTTTGGTGATGGGATGGTGGGCGCTTGAAGGGCGTTCTTTTTTATTAAACTTGTTGACTTTTCGATTGTGGGAGGTGTACTCTATTATGGTACTTTATGATCTGGGTTTTTACTTTCCGAGTGGCTTTTTCCCTCTCCTCTCTAAGGTTCCAGTTCCTTGGTTGTTTTATAGTTACCCTTTCGTAGCTTTTGCCTGTTTGCTTGCTGGTTATTTTTGATTACGGTTGAGATGGGATGAAGGATAGGACGGCTTTGGGGATGGGACGGATAGGGTATGGAACATTGGACGGGAGCGGAACGGGCTGGGTATGGGATCAGGTGTCAGGGCAGTGGGATAAACTACAGAAAATCAAGGAAAAAAAATATATATAATCAGGAAGGATGCTTTAGGTTTCTCTCTAGCTTGCGAGGATGTTTTTGTGTTCCTGGAATTTGTTTGTTTAAATGGTTACCTAGTTTGTATGAAATGGATTCATTAGCTTTTGTTTTAGAAATGCGTACCTACGGTTAACGACCCTTCACCACTGAGCTTATTATCAGTCAATGTTATACTTCCAGCGCCCACTACCCAACTACTTGGTACCTGCACACCTACAGTACTAGCTGCTCCCATGGATAAACCCATCAACATGCTCCTTGAAGATCTCAGGATGTTTTGCTACGCAACTCGAGTATAATAAGATCAATTACCACAGGCAACTGCCACGTTTGCGAACAGAACCGGCTACGCCGTGATACATATATATTGCGAGACCAGACTCATGTCATGATTCCCAATCCCAATCTCTGCCGGCTGGTGACATCTCACAATCGCAATAACCATCTATACCTATGCGGGGAAAAAAGGCAGCCCACTTCAAGCTTTGACCAAAGGATGGGTTAAATTGTATTGCTGTAAAATCGCCTTGGGCTCATGGGGACTGCTAAAATGTAGGTGGTGCAGATACATGTTTTTCTTTTCCCCCAAACATATTGCCTACTTACTATTACGGTAGCCAACCCAGCTAGGTAGTGCCCTCGGAATACCTATATACTCAAGTATACGCAGCTGCAGGTACTAGTGTAGTAGGCACTAGAGGTGGTCACGCAAAAGTATGTAGATATAGAAGTGCTTAAGTGGCGTGCAATCACTCCTAGGAGGTAGGGGGGGGAAAAAAAGGTATCGTGAGGGGCTGCAATCCTATATCCGGCATGAATATAATGTATGAGGGACAATGGTGGGTCCAATATGTATAAGGATTTCAGAGACATTGGAATACCTCAACTGAACCAGTATCCATATGATGTAGATATAGATATACCAAGGGTGATGTTTCTTCTTACTGGATAATCTGCTAATATGATTCATCGCTGATACTTCATGCCCTGATATCAACCAGACTATTCTGGCTACTGGCCAAGAGGGAAGTTAGGGTAGGTGTGGTTTAGTATCTACCTTAACCCCCCCCCCCTACGGGTAAAGTAAAGTAACCGGTAAGTAACCTAAGATTCAACTAAGTCTAGTTCACTATCCAACAAAGCAACCTTATTCCAGAAGTCACATGTACAGCAACTTTCGGAAAACAGAAGTTGCCTGATTGGGAAGTAGGTTCGTTCGTGGAAGGAAAACTAATTTCTCTAGTTTACATGGAACATGCCCCTATCGAAGCTTTCTTATACCCACGATAAACTGGATATTTATTGGTATGGACTTATTCCCAGCATATACTGTAAGTATCTAGTTCTACAAATCTAGGGGGGTTTATATGAAGTGTGGAGGTGCCGCTTTGTTTCTTCATTCTCTAAGTATAGCTTTGGCACGATTTCCATGCCTTTTTTTTTTTTTTTTACAGCTGAGTGAAGGAAGGCCCCTGATGTCGAATTCTCTGAACGAGGACACGTCTCGTCACATCAGGGCAATGCGGATGAGTAGCCTTCCACTCTCTTACCTGCT
>Ga0307511_10003424_pt1 | contig 16321 bp, 7 predicted proteins | sample 13_EM_MG_FD_200266 | JGI IMG/M metagenome (GOLD analysis project Ga0307511, IMG submission 200266) | Populus trichocarpa ectomycorrhiza microbial communities from riparian zone in the Pacific Northwest, United States - 13_EM | ecosystem: Host-associated > Plants > Roots > Unclassified | place... | reverse complement strand
CCCTACCGGAAAACCACGCAGCAGCAACAAACAAAACAAGAAGAATATCCAAATCACAAACACAAGCAGAAGGTATTTTTTATACAATCAACAATCAAACCCTCAAAGACTCAAAGCTCACAATCACAATTCACAATTCACAATATCACAATCACATAGTATCATGGTAATCATCCCTGTCATAGCCATTCGACCCCGGCATCTGATTCTGGCTATGTTGATGGCTCCAGTTCCCCGGGGGGTGATGGGGTTGGGAAACTGGTGCCCACGACGCTTGGGGCAGTCGCATCCTCCTCTCTAAGACACCCAAAACACATCAGTACACATCAAAGGATGAGCGGGCGGGGCGGGATGGGGCAAAAGAACACACCTTTCTCAAAATCCCCCCACCTCTTCATAACAATCTTACTCGAGTCAAATTCCCCTTCATATTCATGCCCATCCTTCCCAGTCTCCCCCTCAACCTTCCTCGTATCTCCCCAACTGAAGTCGTCAAATTTCCAAAACGCATACGAGGGCAGGACTAAATTCCAAATTGGTAAGGAGAGGAGGTAGATGAACATCCAAAGGACATAGGACCATCTATGTGCTGTCAAAACGATAAGGACGGCTGGAAGACCAAGAATAAGGCCGAGGAGGACGAGGGGAATGACAGGGACGGGCTTCTTGACGAAGGAGATGATGACTACCCAAACGAACGTCAGTTCCGTGTCAACAGCAGTCCAATAATTGGGAAGGGGTGGGTGGGGGAGAACATACTCAAGTAGAATGTGAACATGATTGCCGCCGGCAACACCAATGTCCCAATCAACTCAATAAACACCACAAACTGCATACTGAAGCAAAACGTCCCACACAAATCCCTGACCAGCACCAACTCCATTAAATTATGCACGGTAGAATTAATCCATCTCCTCCTCTGACTAAGCAATACTTTAAACTCCTCTGGCACAATCGTCTTACACACCGCTTGCGGAACGAATATCTGCTTTCTCTTCGGGAACGTCCTGAGCATGAGTGTACTCAAGTACCGATCTTCTCCGAGCAAAAGCAAATTCTTCTTGTGTAGCGTGTCGACAATGTTTTCAGAGTAGTGCTCCACGACGTCAGGGTTGGCGAGAATAGGGACCCAGTAGTTCTGTCCACCTTTGGGCGCTTTGATCCTGTACATACAGAAACATCCAGGAAGACACGTGACACCACCAAAGACCGATTCGAAAGCTTTGGAGAGATGGTGTGAGATGAAATACTCAAAGACCTGGATCATGCTGACCCAACTAGCCCGTTTATTCGCAATCTTCGTCTCTCCACAGAGTCCCATAACCTCAGGGTCATGAACCACGGCCGCAATCATGTGTGTCAACGAATCGGGGAAAACCTTGGTATCCGCATCAACCATGAGTACGGTCTCGTAATAATCCGGCGAAATACCAGTGATCTTCCAAATTCCGTTGAACATGTCAAACTCCAGTTCAGTCATACGCTCGTCAAACATGACTTTCTGCAAGAAGCTCATCAAGATGATTTGTGAATCACGTTTTCCTCGGTTACCAGCCTTGCTTGTAGAAGCTTCATCCGGGGTTCCACATTTGACGACTAGGAGCATAGGAACACGCTGTTGCTTCTCGGTAGGGACGATAGAGCTGTCTCCGTAATCATAGAAACCAGCATAGACCTTAGCCATGTTGTGACGCTTTGTACCGGAAGCAACGGCAACGTATGAGAAAGCCTTGACATGAGCTGGATGCGTAGCGTGGTCTTTCATCATTCCAAGAACAATATCCGGTGTGGCCATGGTTTCTCCGTGACCCTTGATCATACCATCACAAATAACCAACATGAGTTTATGGCTATTTGGATAGTCTGTGGTAGCAATCGAGTCTAAAGTCGTCCTGATACCCTTTTCACCTTCGGAGTAAGCTGTAATCAAGCAGATAGTGTGCGCAAGCGGATATCCGAATGGCTGATATTCCGGTGGTGGCTGAGGAACGACAGCCTCGTGAATGAATCCCATAGGGTCTGGTCCCTCAAGCGCCTCGTACACAGAAGCTATCTTGTCCGCACGAGCCTCACTAGATAACATGCCAGGCGTAGAGTACGAGCCACCTGCTGTAGATGCATCCACTCCACTCAAGGACCCCTTAGACCCATTGAGGTGCTGATACATTGTGCCTGGCGCAAGTAACCTGGAAGTAGATGTCTGGCTAGCCATAGTGGTCGGGATAGCGCGATGCCTAGAACCTGGTCGCTCCTGGGTATATGGGGATGTGAACCTCGAAGTTGTTGGGAGGAAGGAGGATCTCTTGCTACTGCGATCGGCATCCCTGAGTTTTGGCGGTGGTCGGTAGATATCATCAGCCCAATCCTCAATCTCGTCCTGTCTTGCCTTGTTATTCTTCGCCATTCCCTCCGACCTCGCAGCCCCCAATCTCCAGCTCAAGAACCAACCAAAGAACAATGCCAGAACGAATTTGATCATAACAATGCTAAGAATGAAGACCAACGAGACGTAGAGGACAACCTTAGAGGCAATGCACCCAACGGTCTCCGTATCGATGCTACCAACACGGATGATCTCACTCAAACACCTGGCCAAACGCTTATCTGCTGCGGACTGGTAAGCATGAGTGATGTCTGTACCTCGGATGCTCTTGTCTGCCTTCATCGAGTCATATTGTTGAGGCCATTTGACTTCATCAGGGTTTAACCAATTCAAGAGGTTGAGATCCAAAACATTTCCAGAATAGACAATCAGGTTTCTTGAAGAGTTCTTGATGTCATCCCAAGTGAAATACACATCTCCAGAGACTTTCAACCTGTAGTAGGCTTCACGCGCAGCCAAAGATGTATGGCAGCCCACGCCAGGGTCGAATTGCCATGTCATGTTTGGTGTTGATGATCCATCTTGGTTGAACGTTTTGCATGGGAAGTACCATGCCAGGTCTGCATTGTTGTCTGTTGGGACAATCGAGTTCTCCGTTCGTTCAATGATACCTTTACATTGTCCATTGACGTTCTGGAACAGGAAACTCGCGTCTTTTCCTCCATTGGGCGGCTGTACATCGTATAAAATATGCGCACCCCCTTTCCCACGAACCTGGGGGATTCCGGGTGCTGGGGCGTGAATATTTCCTGCACCTGCAAAGTTGTAGGCTCTCCCATGAATAATCATATATCCCGAGTCCACGTGGTTGATTTTGAGCCTTGGTGTCGTAGTTCCACAGACGACCTGAGTGAAACCAAAAGTCAAGAATCCAACAAAACCACAAATGAGGAGAATAAGACTGATTAATCCCATTTTCTCCCTCCAAGCCCTCTGTTGAGCCTTGGCAGGTTTGCCAAAACATTTAAGAATCGCATTGGGGCACCAGAAAGTAATGATAGCACAATATATGTTCCAAAGTGACGGAGGCGCCATGTTTGCTTCCTGTCTTTTCTTATCTTCCTCCATCCTCTTTCTGGTGTCTTTCCTAGTGAGCTTCCGGCGAGGTGGTGGCATCTCTTTCGGCTCTCCCGCCTCATCTGAGTATCGTGGGCTGTTCTGATCGGGGCGAGTTAGAGACTTAATATCAGTAGATTCCGATGATCTTGAGCCAACCTCTGCCTCTTCAACTAGAGGATCATTCCCAGTTGTTGAAGGCAACACATTCATGCCATGTTGTTGTGCGTGTTGGTGGTAGTGATAATTCGGATGGTCTTTGTTTATTCGGTTTCGTTCAGGGCGAATGAGAGAGCGCTTCCGCCCCATATCCCCGATATATCCCCCAGCAGAGGCCATCTCAGGATTATGCTCCTGTTGCATGTTGAGGGGGATGCTGTGGTTCATCGCAGGACTCTGAGGCGAATACTGAACCTGGGTATATGCCGTTTCCAAGTCGCGTGAACGATGGGACCCAGATTGAGGGTGATGTTGTGCGTTTCGAGCTGAGCGAGGCCCAGGTGAAGACACCGGCTGCGGCCGCTGTGGTAGAGACATGTTGTTCAAGCTATTTCGGCGTGCACGTTCAGTAAATTGCAAAATCCAATAAACAAAAAACGCAAGCCAGGTACCAAACTTACAAAGTGTCTGGTTTGCCCTAATAGGGCTTCCTTTCTTGAAACAAAGCTCAGCGAAAAGACTCCACCACGAAAGAAACTCTGTGGCTTGGAGTGTGTTTTGTCGGTTTCTGAATCAGGAGGCCGTATGTAGGTCGATGGCACTCTATGCCCTCGCACTTCTATTTTTCCAACCCCCTGCTACAGCAAGCCTGCTGGCAATTTGTATGCTACCAGGAACTTTTTTTCCAACGGGCACCCAACCGGGCGGCAGTGCGACGACAGTGACTTTGGAAGCGCTTTGAACAATTGTTACACTCTATGAAGCTAGCAGGCGGTGGGTGAGCATCCGAAGAACAAGAACTGCGACCTTGACAAGCCATGCAGCGGCACTCCCCGAGATAAAGTGGTGATGGGGGTACGAGGGGGGGGAGAGGGGCTTCTTTCTACGAACCTTCCAAAAGCTTGATTTCGTGTCTACTGCAGCAGTAGCTGAAAAAGGCTGAAGACAAGCGTGCAAGTACAAATAGCGAGCGTCAGAGTATGCTTGGAGGGCACACAACAGATATTGGGTAACGAGCTGTGGTGTTTCGGAAACAGCCCAGTCGAATGCTTAATTGGGAGAAAACGAACGTATCACCCGCTCGAAGGAGAGGTGAGGAAGAAGAGAGGGCCTTGCTTGACTTGCCGGCGCCGCAACGAAGAAATAGTTGGTTCACGACTGAGAACCTAAGCAGGTTCAGACCATAGTTTGGCCCCTGGCTTCCACCTCAGTTGGTCCTTTTTCGCACTTCCTGGGGCATCACAACAAGCCGCAAGCGCATGGCGAACTGTGATCCCCTTTAGGATACTCATGCCTCCTTGGGCATCCCATTGTCTGAATTTTCACGTTTGAAATGTATGCTTATTTGCTTCTCTTCATTCAGTAAACTGTTCCTGAGCGTGGAACAATAAGGGGTACCTGCCAAGGAGGCGCCAAGGTGTTACCGTCTCGCTGTCTCCGTATGGATCTCACCATCGATATCACGATAATTGACGTAAGTATCTTGTCGAGAAATACCGGTAGGGGCCAATGCTTGTTAAGTGTATGGAAGCTGTTGCTCTTAAGGTAAGGAAACAGGTTTCTCATCCGGCAACTTAACATCTAACCTGCTCGGCACCTTTTGAAGCCTGGCAAGTGTAATAATACACGCACCTAAATGCAAGATGCCAGTGATACATACAAGCCGTGTCGTTGGTAATGTTTGTTTTTGCTAGAAACTTAGTTCAACTCTAATCAGGCTTCAAGAATTACGTTTCCCCTAGACTAATGTTTCCCCCGATTTTGTGTTCTCAAACAGCTAATGCTTAGCGAAGCGACGAAACATCGTCCCCGTCAGTAGACGTCACCAAGCCTTGACATTAGCCAAGTGTTGTAAGTACAACTTACTTAACACGGTCCCCTGACTCTAGAATACTTATATTGTCACGGCTATTCAACTTCTCGCATAGGGTTATATATATTGCCCCACTTCCTCCGTTAGCCGAAGTTGGGTAATGGATATCCAAGCAATGCTCCCGACCTACAAGGATGGAGGTTCCATATAAACAGTGGGAGTGGGGGATATATCCATGAAATTGCAATAAACGGGATCCCCGGGCCATTCATTGCTGCAATACCGTATATTAGGTCCGGGTCGTGATTATTGACGCAGTGGCTACTAATAATAGAAGGATCGCCAGTGTTGCAAAAACAAAGTTGTTGTCATGGCAACCAATTTGGGAGGTGTCACCAGAAGAAAGTTCAGGGTAAGTAGCGAGCCCAAGGAAACCTCGAGATCGGTTAGCCCACTGAGTGTAAAAATAGATAGTATATGGGGGAGTCATGTCTCATAGGAAGTGTCGCGTCTTGGAATCTAGTAGAGAGTGGCATAGGTACTGTAGTGTGCTGCACTTTAAGCATATCAATGAGGTCCGTGCTACCTGAAGGGTACTTGAGAGGTTTCCTCTAAAGTAAAATCATTCCAAACCTAACAAGATATTCCGCAATAAGATTTAATTTCTATGTACATCACAGAGAATCTATCTGAGCGTGGGGGCGTCAATTTTACAACTGTTTGTACCGAAGAACAAATTGAACCCAATGTCGAAAGAAATCTTCAAGACTGGGTTGTTCCTTCCTCACGTAGAATAACTCCGATGCTAATGTAAAAAAGAGTTAATGCGACTACTCTCAGTACCCATAATAGCTCACCGCTATATTGTAGACACGCTGATCCTAAGAAACTGTTGCCCTCTGTTGAATATTTGTGTGAGGGCTGCATACCTAGGACCCAAGATCTCACTTTTGGTCTAGTTGGTTCTAACATCTTCTAACATTACCCGCAAGCCATATGCTTGTAGTAATCTATTCACGCCCACTGCTTCTCTATGTTAGCTAACATTATTCATTAATACTCGCCACGAGCCAATCAAGAGACGTCAATATCACCCAATGTGAGGGTAAGTCTGCAACTTTCTCATTTTTTTTAGTTTTCAGAGGAACTAAGTGAGAGCTGACCATTCTCGCCAAAGAACTATCGCTAATCGAGCGACAGTGTTATAATCTCTAGAGAGTGTCAGCAAATTATCTTCCCATAGAACAAAGCTGTCCTCGTTCCATGTTCCCGAAACCTTACCTCATCTCCTCGCGTAGGACCCTTAGTTCTCTACCTACGTTTTGGCCCCCTCTCCTTCTTTCCCTCCTCTCCCCAGAGGGTATCTGGCCATACATGTAGATATGGAGGTAGAGAGCAGCCCTGGTGTTGGATAACCCCGGCTCGCTTGAAGATGCGCTGCGTCGTCATAAGCAAATGATTTACCGAAAAGGGGGAAATAGGCCCTCAGTTCTTGCAAGATCTGAGCACCAGGACTGAAAGCGGAAATATTTTCATGTTTCTCGCTAGGGACCCCTGAGGTCGAGAAATGTCGCCCATATCTACACTATCTACCTACAATCGGGTAACTCTACTTATTGAGCAATTAGACTCGAATTAACGAATCGGAGCGAAGCGTAGATGACTGAGTAAGTACCGACACTGAGTACCGAAGCGACTCAACAATGAGTCGAAGGCGAAGCCGTAGCATAACGGTATGCATTCCCAGTACTCCCAGCATGGGGGGGGGGATGCTAAGATGTTACTATTGCTCTGTATACCGATATCAAAGTATCTTGCAGTTCTTTAAGTAAGGAAGCAGGTTTCACAGTTTCGTCCCCAGCAACTTAATACCTAATTTGGATTCGCTCGGAAGCCTGGCAAGTGTTAGATGCCTACAAGCTGTGTCACCAGTAGTGTTTGTTCTTGTTAGTAATTACATAGTTCCTCATAAGCGATACTCTGAGCGTGCTCGGTTCCCCCAGATTTCAATGATCTAAAATAGCTAGGAGTCGCCAAGACTTTATGAATCGGATCGAGACTACCAGTAAAGTACAACGCTAGACTACTTAGAAGCAGCGTACCCTTGTTCATATCCTCAGGGGTTGTATTGCTCCACTGGGAGTAATATTCCAAGTTCCTTCCCCATCCGTTAGCCGAAGTAGGGTACCTCCCTAGTGGCTGCTAATAATAGAAGAATCGCAAACCAAAGATTTATGGTCGTTTCACCGGAAGAGAGTTCAGGGTAAATAACGAACCCAAGGTCCCTTAAAACGCAGTGGTACTCGTGAGACATAAAGCAGCATAGCCGCAACCATCAACGCCTGGTTATTAGATTCAGAGAACAGAAATAATCGATACTAATCAAAGTGAGGGCCAAGACCTACTTACAAGCTATCTCGTACCTTTGCACACCCTGCCCCTGATGACCCAGACCAACCCCCACCTCAATTGATTATAATATAATACTCATTATCAGTATCAATAGACTGCTAATGTTTGCCACCCGGTACACTGAGCATGAAAAGCAGAACAAATACAGCAACCAGCGCCCGTATCACCATACACACACTAAAGCATGTCTCCTCTAATGCGAAACCATTGCTGCCTCGACAGTGAATGTATTTGGAAAGTACTTCGGAATGGTTACGAATGTATTGGGATTTTTGGCTCCCTGCTATCTCTATAGAAGGGGCATATCCCTGTCCTAGGATAATGTGTCGGAGGTCCAAGTTGCTGGGTAAAATGAAGCTGCCAAAACCTTCAGAAATGATGGTAATGAGTTGGAATCCGTTATCGACAGTGGGGAAGATATCTTTTTATGGTAATATTTCGCCAGCCCTGGCAATGGGCACTGCAAGGCTGTATTCTTCATCCAGCGTTAACGTTGATTGTCCCATGGCCAGCCTGCGTGGCCATAGCGGGCAACTTCCCCCCCCAAAAAAAAAAGGCTGCTACGGCTTTTGAAGAATTTCACCTCCAGCCATCTAAATCTTCACATCATCCTGGAGACAATAATGTGATTCCTCTCGCACAGCTGAAACCTATAGTTTAGCGCTTTGGCCATCTCACACCAGGTAGAGCAGAAGAGGCAGTGACTACGCTAGTAGGTTTAGTGCCGTTGAGCTAGGGAGACTGCGCCAGATTTTGACTTTTGTTGTATACATACATATACATGTATAGTTTATTGCATTGAAACACAGGGTCAGCTTGCGGCCACATAACCTCTCAATATTCCACCCAATAAAGGCGGGTCTGACATTATTCCCTACCCATGGTCTCTAGCCCTTGGCACCACATACAGCTAGGTGGCAAAATTATCATATCCTGCATAAAGATGCAAGGTATGTCTTGCTCCTTACCCATACAAAATTAGCCAATATGCAGTGTTTGGGCCTCTTTATGCAAGGGGGGGTATGATATTTTTTGCCACCTAGCTGTACTACCATCGAAGAACTGCTTGCGAATTTCAATCAACCACAGAGAATCACCCTTCATTTGTTCTTTGAATGTAAGCTAGATCCCTAAGTGAACAGTAGGGATTTTGTTTGCAAATGTAATGCAATGCTCAAGTTGAACACCCTCACAAGAAAGTTGCCGTAAACCAAGATGAGTTGAGATAGCCTGGTTGCATTCACCCCAACTTATGTCTGTACAGAGAATTTCAATCTCATAGTAAAGTCTACAGAACCATAACTCATTCATTACCCCAACCCAACGCAGGGCTGAAAAAAAGAAGCAGAAGAACCAGAAAACCCGCCATAAACAAAACTTGCTCCTAGAAGTAGAGAATCAAAGTATAAACCCATCCGGTCGAACCTTTTATACAATTGCCTCCACCCACACCCACCTCTCATAGCTCGCTACACACGGAGAGCCTTTGTGCTCCATAGGCCCACCAATGTAAGCTAATTAATACCCAACAAGGAGCCGTTCGTTGATTTCCTTTGCAATCGAGCATAACCGCACTACCACCTCTATGGTGGAGGCATTCAAATTATGGGCATGGCATATGCTTTCCCAACTGAGATGAAATCAGTAGGGCATTTGGGGTGGGCGTATGACTCTCGGGCGCGTTTGAGCTCCCTAGCCAGCTTCCAGACATCTATAGTAATCTTATGGGCCTGAAGAGCTGAAACGATAAAGCAAATGGGATAGGTTGTCATTGATGAAGTTGGGAGCTCCGGAAGACTGCGGGTCGGATGATAGTCCACCAGGTGGTTGTAGGGACCCTTAGCGCCTCCAATATTGGGATATCCACAGAACTGCTCAACAATCTCATCGCTGATTTGGGCTGATTTTCTAGCGTATGACTAAGTGTTAGTTAAACTTTCTAAACATAGCTACAGCCACGGTATACGTACACCGCGGGGGGCGTATGCTTCGGCAACCATCTGCTGATGCAAAGCATGTTTAGTAGTGATGGCCGCTTGGTATTAGGTGCTTGCTCTGTGCGGTTGAAAACCTCTCTGCTTGCTGCAGCCTGTCCAGAAGACCCCTACAGCCGTCGACACGCAGCGCTCGGCACCCCAGCCTAGGTAATATATGTCATATCCTGTGTACTTACAGGTGAAGTCACGATATAAGCAAACCAGCAGGTTTCTTATAAACTGGATCACGTGAAGGGATGCAATTGCCCAAAAGGGTGAGTTCTTATTTCCCATATAAATTCCGGCGGCATTGGGGCCTAGTCTCTTATGCCGCGACCCCACTGCAGCTCTGCGGTCTGCCGCGTTCAGTCCATGCACACGGGTGTGTGGCACAGGGTACAGGACTTCAGGTCTCGCCTACACAATGAGGATGGTGTGCATAGAGGGGCAACGTTGGTGATGAGGGTGTCGCGAACCCTGTGACACGTCTGGCCCAGGTTGATGGTGCTGGAGCGATGGCTGGAACATAGTATGGATTCCAGAATTGGGTAGATACCCAACATATGTTCCAGTCGATCTTGGCTGTAGGATTTGGGCATCCTGGAGGATGGAGGGTAGCTATAGGGGCTTGATATTGGGTATAGGTGGGGATATATCGTTAGATGTTGATATGCCGTTTAGGGGGTACGCTGGATTAATTGTTGCTCCACGAGAAACCCTTGTGGCCATCGGAATCTTTGCCTTCCAAGTCTCATGTGTAAGAATCCCGCTGGAGAATGAGCTACCGGGTAGTTAGTTACTTGACTAGCGTTCAACACCGATGATGACTTACTGGCGAGGCAAACCACCTGCAAGGTGGGGCCTTTGAGACACGGGGGTCAGAGCTCGGAGTCAGCTCCAAGCCTGGGAGTTGGATGGACATTTGGAGCCTGAGTGGAAGGCTTACTCTCGCAATGTTAGGGAAAGGAGTAACCAAAAAGCTTATGGTTGCTCTAAAACAAATAAGTGACAGAGAATGTGACAAGGTACGAGTCAGGCGAGTCCTCGAGTTCGTAAATAATTACGAGACAGATACAAAGAGTCTTGACACGAGGGCATTTAGCAACGCATTTCTACAATAGGAATAACCCATATGTGGTTTAGTCTCGGCACCCGACCCTCGATAGGTTTAGCGAATCACCTCTGTAACAGCACATCTCATAAGCATCATGACTCCGTATTTACAACTTTGGAAACAGTGGCTGGTTGTGGAAACAACTACGCTCTACAGCATGGTTACCAACACGGTCGATTGCTTGTAGGAAAACCTAGTGCAATAATTTAGACAGCAGTTACTCCGATTAGGGCCATCATTTCCACATGGCTTGGAGTTCCTCTAAAATTGGCCGTTTGATAACGATAGGTCTGTTAGCCTAGTATGACTGCGTTCATGGTAGCTTAGGGAGCAGGGTTTAAGATAGCTTCCTTCTATGAGCTTGAATCATTGAGTTGACAGTAACTAGGGTTATAGCCCGCTACCTGTGGCATGAATACAGGTGGTTCTAATTCAGTATTTGTTTAAGATACCTGTGGAGTGAGAGCCAATTCGTTATGCCTGTCTCATATATATTATGATGACAAGATGGGAGTACAATTTTCACCATCCCCAAAGGTATCTTAATTATCTTGTTTTATAGATATATAACCCAATTGTCAAGGCTGAGCATGTGCGCAGAAGCTTATCCCCTGATTTATTTTGCGAAGTATGTAATAACTGTGCTTTGCAACAGTATCAAGAGGAGAAAGTAATGATGCTCGATTCTAGGGCTTCGGCTATCTGATAACGGGGCGTAGAGCGACCATTTACCTACAGACATGTCGGCCATGGCACTAAGGAACTGACAGAATATATAAAAATGTCGATAAAATGAGGATGAAACAAGGTCAGGACATACATTTAGGTAGAGCAGGGAGGGGTTTCAGTGTTCAGTTTGGAGGAAGGTTGCACATACATGTTCCTCAATGTCCGTAACCTGGATTATTACTCATAGAGAAGTCATAAATTTCGTTAAGGGCTTTAAAATTAATATCAGGCTCTTGTTTATCGGATATCAATACCGAGCATCGAGTACATACCTGTGTCACTCCTTAGAACCAACCGACCACCCCCCCCACGACTAGATATTCAATGCAACTTGCATCGACCTCCATAGCCTTCCTGCTCTTTTTATGATCCTCGACCATGCTTTTGAGGCCCCAACCCCAAGAAAACCACAGCTCGTAAACTTTGCTGTGGGCTTATAGCCGGAAGGGCTGCCGAAACATCGGGTCGACCTACTCTGGAAGCTTGAAGAGTTGAGGGTAGCTACAGCATTGCCAACTATATAGTTAGAAGCTAGCAACACATTTACATGCTCAAGGTGGGAAAGCGACATGATAGTAATATTCGGCCCAAAGGTCTTGAGACTACCCCCAAAAAAGGCATGTCGTTCCAGTGCTCACATGTCACGGGGCTATGCATTACTAAGCCCCTGGAGCCTTATGTATGAGTAGTACCCTTTTCCATCAGTGGGGCGCTGGTACGGTAGGCTTTGAGGCTGCTTCCTGCCAACAGCTCAACTTCTCTCCACTTACAATAGTATCGAAAAACTCGGAATGGAATAGCCGATAAATGAAGGGTTGGGGGGGTTGCTTGACACAAGGTAGAAGATATATGACATGGAGGACGAAAGGGGTTTGACAATTAATCGGGAGTTGGCCATGACATGAGGGGTTGAGAGATTGGTGGTTAATATTACTGGATATGGCTAAGCAAGACACTTATCGAGTAGCATGAGACTACTTATGTATACATATAAGTACTCGGTACCAGAGGCTAGCTCGATGTTACGCATTTGCCATCCTGGCTATAGATAAGCTTAATAACATTAATGCACCGCTTTTGATCATGAACTCAATTCTCAAACCTTGCTATTGCGGTGTTACCTTCCTGAGTCTTCCCACCCCCGTCGGTGAATTTGCTAAGCATATCTGAGCTGAATTGGGAACGCTAGATATTGAGTAAAGAGAACAGAGCAGAGCATGCTATGCCGTATCGACTGGTTTTTTTTAAACAGATATGTGATAGAACGGCCTAACTGGGTAGTGACTGCCGTATTAGGTCACTGGGACTTTGCCTGGCCCTGATAGGTTAGATCATGATTGGCTACCCCAACAGGCTATAGAGTAGCGCGGCTTCCTGTGTCCATTAATATTCCTCAGTCTAATGTCATCCCTGCTCAGCTGCTCCATACACCAGGGTGTTGAGATTAATACGAAACTTGTGAAGGAACTGGATATAAGTGTGCAATATAAGTGAGATAGTTGCCAGAGAATACTTGGAGTGCCTGTATATTAACTCTTAAGTGAAGTTGAAGGTGCGTAGGAAGATTATAATGTTAGAGAAGGGCACGGAATTTGGGGGGTTTTGTGCTGACGCACAGGTGCATGCTCAGGGTAACTGAACTCACACCAATTAGTGTGGGGTTGCCAAGAAATCTGTACGAAATAAACCATCGATGGGAAAAGACACAGGACTCAAGTGAATATGGCAGATGCCACGATATACCACTTGCTGCTATGCTGCCAATGGCAGTGTAATATATACCACCAAGCCTAGTGTAATATTAGTCTGGTTGCGTGTAATATACAGCCGGTGGGAGTAATCCACACAGGCCAGGGTAACTTACACCTTTACTGCAAAAGGACTGTTGATGATGTATCCGTAGATGACCCATGGTTCTATCTTGTCAATTATTTTATCTAACCCTGGTATAGAATAGCTAGCATAGTGGCGTGTGAGTCTACATATATACACCCAATACAGAGAACAGAGTAATATGGTACTATTGTAGAGAGTACCCCCCCACACGTCAGAGCAGAGGTAGCGTGGGTAGTTGACGACAGGCTCGGCAACATATTTCCGGGTAGTGAGCAAGCCAGGCTATGGTGGTGACACGAAAAGAATTTGTCGAAATTAACCACGTTGATTCCATCACTCTCATCCGATCTTGCGAATGAGTCGAAGGTGAGACAACCTTAGTCGGACCTAAGACAATTTCCAGGTTTGGAATCATAACAGCCATATTTGTAACCGCTGCAGAGTACGAAGTAGTACAGCCTTGCTGATCAACTGCCCGCCGACTTGGAGGGCACAGCAGATGCATACCTCTCCGTGTCAATCTCCATCCTGTTTGACTGGTTACACGACAGAAGCTGAACTGTCAATTAAGGTGAGGCTGAAATTGAACCCATGAAGTGAGTAGGTAAATTTCACCCCGGTGTCGATTCAAGAGCTTGCTGTTGGTCCACTCTAAGAGTACGGAGCTATTTTCATATCTTTATCGATAAGCCCCCACAATAATACCAGGGTCCGATCCTCAACCAGACTAGATCTCGTAAAACCAGGTTTGCCGGGGGTCTTACGCTCTTCCTCTTCTAGAACTTTTGAGCGAGCTTTCTGTTTACTTTGTATCTAGCAAAAAGTATTCTCCATACAAATCTTCCCTGCTAGACTATGGACCCCGGCTTCTTCCATAACTAGATACATTTTTTGTGTGCTTTTTGCCGGCATGTAACCTTCGTGTGGTTCCGGACCGGAGGGCGCTTTACCTACGCCACAACTGGATGAATGGGGCCTTTGCGCGACACCAAAAGGAAAAAATATTGGTATCACATACCCAGATCAGCATGCTCGAAGCAACTCTGCCATTGGGCAATGCAACACAAGCACATGAAGACCAGAAATTAGAGTAGAGATCCAGACGCCTCAAACTTTTACTCATGTGGCCAGAAGGATTGTGCAGTATGCTTCCTTTAAAGCAGCAGCAGCCCTGAGTATGTATCAATAAACATGGGTTTTTCAAGCCAAATTTAGTAGCCTTCTCCCGCTGATGAACCCTATCCTCGGTAAGTGCCTTGGCCTGACGTCGCTGGCGGGAAAGGTGTCGATTGCTACCTGGGGGTGAAGCCTCACCTGATTCCTAGGATATACCTAGTGCCTCAATTTGGGTGGAGAAGTCCCATGCCGGTGCTTCCCCGCGGTTACCGTACCACGCAGCAATCGAATCCGAGCCCTTCTTCTCGGATTCCGGTCCTCTCAATCGGGTACATATCTTACGCAATCACACTTGGATCGGAAGAGTCAGACCTCATCCCTCCATTTCCCTCCATTTGGGGAAGGCAAGTTATATGAACCCAGCATCAGTTCCTTGCAACGATACGTACTAATGTTCATGGCTGGTATGAAAAAAACCGCCGACGCTGGATGGCATCGCCTGTGTTTATATATGGGACCTGCAGGCTGCTTTTATGTTTTACGTAGTCCGGAGGTCCGCCGGCGGATTTTGAAGGCCTGATCTTGGGATCATGTTAGCTAGCCTTCAATGCAGGTCGAACATTGACCCTTGCCATATCTAGCTTCTTTAAGCCCACAGGGAGAAAGGAGACTTAGGGGGCCGATCACAGAGGGAACATAAGAAAACGTTCAAATTTCGCGGAGAAGAAACCCCACCGGACGAACTGCGCTGCAACGGGGTATTCACTCGCTCATAATTCCTCGAAGGCTGTCGAAGAAGAATCCCCCCTTCAATTTGTGAAACCAGGAAGACCTGCCCCCATACGCATCCACCAGCATCACGTTAAACTGTCCCGACGTACCTAGCCTGTTCTTCCTCTGGCAACCTGGCGACTTTCCACTGGCTTCGGTCTCTCCCATTTTTTGAGCGCTATCTTGCCCGACTATCTCTTCACGGTCACATTCGCTGTGCCGGGAGAACCTCTCCGTGGAGCCCTCTTTGTCAGTCGTTACTTACACTATCCCGAAGGAGCAGGGCCTGGTATTCATAGATCTAGAGCTCTTAATCTGTGAAGCATATTGTCTCTCGCTACTATTCCACCTGTCCTCTACCTCAGCAACGACCCAGCCTGGGCTTTATCCTTCTATATTTGTGATTCACTTCAACAGGTGCATATAGGACACTTGGAAAAGAAGAAGAAGCAAATATAAGCTGCGTGAGTGCAAGATATTCAGCATCAGCAAACTTACTACTGCCAAAACCTCAGCCTCACTATACCTTGATTTCTGTTGTCGCAACTTGATATAGCCACCAATTCAGTGGAAGGAAGGCGCGCCCTATCGTCGACTTGCATCTGCCACCCACTCGCTTATTGGCCAACCTTTGAACGTTGACTGTTCAGGAACATTATTGTACGACATTGAAGAGGCTTCATAGTGTTACTTGACTGAGCCTGAATCACTTTTCGTCCCCGGTTCGTACTAGTCATCTTGTCTATCACATTTTGAGTGCCATGTATCCATCTAGCACTGCCCACAATGTTCCTGTACTTCTCGTACCCCAATACTAACTGGATGGGTATATAGCTCACACTCGTTTCGCCATTCGTTCGCTCCCAATAAGGTTCATCCGAATTAGACTGCCCCCCCCCCCCAATTCACACTTCACACCCTTCGCCATTGGAATATCAATAGTACGGGCGGGAAGT
>Ga0307511_10003420_pt1 | contig 16324 bp, 17 predicted proteins | sample 13_EM_MG_FD_200266 | JGI IMG/M metagenome (GOLD analysis project Ga0307511, IMG submission 200266) | Populus trichocarpa ectomycorrhiza microbial communities from riparian zone in the Pacific Northwest, United States - 13_EM | ecosystem: Host-associated > Plants > Roots > Unclassified | place... | reverse complement strand
ACCGAGGTCACATCGAGAAGAGCTAACAGGTTCTCGTTGCGCTGGCGACCATCAAAGCAAGAACAGCTGCGTGGTTCCAGCACCAGTGAGTTAAGCCCTTGGAACTAGATGATACTTGGCATACCTCCTTCCATCACAGTGAACATCGCCCAGTTCGCGTAAATGACCCTCGTAGCAGTAAGAGCCAAACAACCCCGGAAGAGTTCTGGATATGGATTACGAATGTCTAGAAAGAAGGTTTCAGCACACACGGGTACGAACGAAAGATCACCAATACTCACAACCGATCTCGTCCAAAAACTTCTCCGCGAGTATCCCGTTGGGGATTTGAACAGCTATCAAGAGTAAACCGAGGCCGATCCCAACTCGTTTATCCTTGTTCCAAACCGCATAGGTTCTGATAATGAGGATGACTGTCATGGTGGGCAAAGTAAGTCAGATTGGAAAACCGATCAGCACGAACTCCGTTTCCCCGCCAACGGGGGAATAGGAATGTGGGTGGTGTTCCACTCGTACGTACTTTCCGTCACGTCCACGCCCACAAACGAGATCCCTGAAGAGTGCACAGGTCGGAATCCAGAAATGAGACAAAGGGAGATGTGAAGCGGCAGACACTTACAGCAAGCGGCTCGAACAGCCCTTCTACATGAATCAGGAGAGGCGTCGAAGGCGAACTGATCTAAAGGAAAAAGGTGGACGGAAAGTTATTTAATAAGTGCCAGCTGAACTGCCAATATGGGTGTACGATCGAATGAAAACAGGTGTTTGCTTTGAACGGGTCACAACATGGAAGCTCCGCGCTCAGGCACGCACGTGACATTGGTTCCATTCAGGAGGACGACGGGGAATGGAAATGGGCGGGCAATGTGTCGATAACGGGAAGAGGAACTCACTCCGAACCATTAACGCTATGCCAGCGAATGGTGTGTACCGGGCCATGAGATAGAGCACTTTGGTGTAATTCCATGAGGAACGCCAAATGTACTTCACTTCCTGGGGCAAGATCAACAACCAATCGTAGGCCTTTGGGTGGTAACATTTATCATCAGATGTGGATGAAACCGTGGAAGTCGAAATAGTTCCGCTCACCAGGATTATTATTGTCGAGACTACGCGTAGATAGCGAGTTAGACAATTGGGCTATGCAAAAGAAGGTATATTTCTGACCAAAGAGGGCCTGACAATACCTTTCAGAATCCACAAGCAATAGTGAAAGCGGTTGGGCGCACCTCGACGATGTGTTTCCTGGCAAGAGCTTGCGTCGCGACCTCCACGATATCACCGCCGAATTCCATAATCCTAACCGAAAGGACAGTGTGAGCGGGCCCTGGGACCCACACCTCTCAGATATGTACCACTGAGCCTGAGGGGGGCGAATGACGAGGAAACTGGAACAGGAGGGGGAAAGGGGGGAAGAAGTCAGGCAACAACCAGCGTTATATATAAAAGATCGGTTAATTGTATAAAGTTCGCTCCACGTCAAGACAGAAAGTCCCCATTTGGATTCGGTCGCCTCTCGGGACAAGGATTGGTGGTTTGATAAAGTGTGTGGCGAGGCCTCGGCAAACGAGATAAACATCGCGTAGACGCTGTAGGTGGGGCCAATCTCGATCCAAACCAAATGCGACCACACGAGATGGTCGGGAATCAGCCGCAAGAACCCACCGGAGCCGCACCGTAATCGCCGCTTTTGGGCGGTGTTGGGTCGCAATCATGGGGTTTTCCAGAGGGACAAGATAGGAAGCACGAAGGAGGACCCAATCCACACAACGAGTACAGTCCGTAGACTTTTGGCTGGATATCGGACAGAACGTCGTGGGGAGAAGGTAGCTATCCTTAGCCAGATTCGCCAGACTCGTGATTTGCTACCCTGATGGATACTCGCTTGGAAAAAGTTTCGCTGGAGTGGTCCGGGTCAGACGAACTCGAATCGATCGGAGCACCAGCTTCCGACTTCGATGTTCCGTTCAACTCAAGAGCCTGGTCAACACTTCCTGACGCACAAGAAGGGAAAGGGATCCCGGTCGGGTCATAACACAGGGCTCTCTGGCCTTAAAATCCGGCTATGGCCGTACATACAGGGCCCTCGTGATTTGAGTTTGGCACGGTTCGTTCCCCGTTGGGCGGTAACAGACGCTGGGCTACCCTTCGACCACACAGAAAGCCATTCAATACAATTGTGAGGGTGCAATCGGCGGGACGCGCGCCTTTGGTGAGTGGTTCTGCATTCACTCGAAGCGTTCAATACAGCTCGGCAGCAACGAACCTCCGGGGCGAAAGGGGTGACCATGGTTCCGTAAGCACCTTCCAGACCCGACTGACCTGCCCCCGTCGCGTTGTGAGCAAGCTTTATGAGGTCAGCGCACTGGCGCTGAGTGCTTGCCGGTGGGGTAATTATAAACGTTCAAATTTGACCTGGGTGCTACACAAGAGGTCATCGGGACGTCGTCCTCTCGTCACCTAGAAATAGGCAGCATTCCAGGTGCCTCCTCTGACCGCCACCGTCAGAAAAACTCGACAGCCGTGAGCGGCGTTGACCGAACTTCAGGGGCAGGCTCCTAATTCGGATCCACTGAATTGAATAGCGGTGGCAGTTGGGACGTACAAATGAACTTGGATTAGGTATGGGACGAGGCCCCAACTGAACTGGCTCTCTCCACTAGCTTTATTCGAAAGGACGAAAGAAAAAACGAGCCAAAGCTCATTACGACTTATATGTGTTTGTACGTATGTGGTGGCGGGGAGGAGGTGGTTCTTTCTGCGTGGCGCAACCTGCAGGAGACCGCATGGACAGATTTGATGGGCCCGATCGATTGAACAAGATCTGCCAAGGACATGCGTAGCTTGTTCGAGGGCAGAGGATGGGGGCAAGTACATTTAGGTAGGTCACGAGCCAGCTTACATCTCTAGAAATCTCTCCAGGAAGGACCGATGTTGTCAGGTCTGAGGTCACACAACCAACTTCGTCATTCACCTGAACCGAATCCCCTGCCATGTCCACGTCAAGGTTGTTTAGACTCACCTCAGCGGTAGTGCGGCTCTTGTGCAAACGCCGAGGTTCGAAAGGTCGTACCACGAAGTTTTGTAGTCCCCAGTCCCCCATAACCACCAAAGGAAATGACCCTACCTCGATAATACTTTGCGGGGTGAGGTAACGAACCTTGCCGACCTTTCTTTTTCCCCTACAAATCCCGGCCCCACGGCGGTCTCCTCGGCCCGCCAAGATGCAACCCCTGACGTATACGCCAGGCGAAAAAGATGGGCGAACAAGTCGGCTAGGATCCTTCCGTGACTCCGCCCGCTTTGGCGCAATATGAAATACCTTCTTATCAATCTGTGGAGAATCGATGACGAACAGGCACCGCGACAGGGACACGGTTTCGACACTTCTTGCGGACGAGCTGCGGCGATGATGATCATGGTGTCGAAACATTCCATGCCAACGTTGTGGGGTCTCCCTGTCTTCCCCGCATGACCGCGACATCGGCAGCGGGTTTTCGCATCGATCCCACACGAGACATGGTACGGGGATGGTCATCAAGCATTTGGTTCCGAAGCCAAACGAGATGATGTACCCTCTCTGTCCCGGAGCGCCACAGGATCTGTCGAATCCGATGGCGACTGCCACGACCGCCGGGGGCACCCTAGTACACGTGTTTACCCATCCTCAAGGACAATTCAACCCGGTGTTGTGGATGCGGCATAACGTAATCCTCGGAGCCTGGAGGTCCAGCCTTATGGGGGTGGCATATCCGGGGTAACTTTTGTACACGATCTGTGATGCCTGGGCCGAAGCGCGGGTTGTTGCGCGTTGGCGGTTGCTTGATTGATCAGGGATCCATGCCTCGAACGAGAAGCTCAAGACTCAATTTTAGACATAGACTCCCTTCCAAAACTCCGCGAGTTGACACTGGCTTTGATCGCATCAGCGAAAAACGCGCACCAACTCTTTTTCCCGCCAGCCAAACACGACCAGATTCCCCACCGTGAACAATGGGTCGGCATACGGGGGTTGAGAGAGGTGGGTGGAGGGTTACGAAAGAGCTGAGAATGAGAAGTAGAAAAAGTGGGAAAAAAAGCCTTTGTGCGGTTCCGGTGATGCTGAGCGCTGAACGTCTGGCTCTCTGATCGATATGTTGCTATCCCCCCTCAACCTCCAGCACGGTCGCTATAGAGGGCTGGGGCAGCCATTGTCCGAGAAGAATTCAACCGGTTGACTGATAGCGTCACCACACCTGGTGTCACACCTGTGGATTTGCGCACGATATCCCCGTATGGTACAAAATCTAGATGAACATTCACGATGAAATGAATGATGGAAGTCGAAGCTGCGCATAAGACAGTGATTGACTGACGCGAACCAGTGAATCTATGAAATCAGTCGCCTCTGCTGGAAGACGAATTCCAGTGCGCAGACGGATGTCAGTGTCAGATCGTGGGATGATGCGGACAGGCAATGTTGCGGCGTGTTGAAGTTGGTGGAGCCGTTCAAGAGGATCCGCCATCGGTGAGTTTCTTTTCGAGTTCGTTTGTCCCAAGAACAAAAGTACCAAGAGTGATAAGACAACAATAGAAGAGGAAGTAAGAGGGAAGTGACAGCGGGGGGATAGTGATGGGAACCAAGGAAAAGGATCGACGGAGGACATTCCGGTTCTCCCCAAAAGTAAACTGAGACCAGGGTCGTTTGATTGAAGGGGGTTACGACGATTTGGCGCTACAGTGGAAAGGTGTGGAATCTATGTCGCATGAGAGTCGTGGGACGGTGTTGAACGCGCTGGCCCCGTGTCGAACGGAGAGGATCTAGGTCGCATCCCCAACAACGCTTCCTTCGCTCGCAGTGGTCATGGCGTACTCAGACATCCCGAGGTTACTCCCCCTTCGCCTTGCAAGTGCCATCCTGATCGCGTGGGGATTTGAATTCCACGGCTGGTGGGGAATACTCGACCGCCTCTGAGTACTGCACGGCGCGCACAGTCAGCTCAGTCTCAGGGTGAACTGGTGTGATTGACACTCACTTTGAGCGAAGAGTGGGGCTGGCAGCTAAGTTTGCAAAGTTACTGGGGAACAACGGACTCCCAGGCCCACGCTCGATGCCGGCATGGTAGTCGTCTTCATGTGCGCCTCTGTAAACAGAGTACGGCGAGAACCGACCGTCGATATGTATGGAGGATGACGATGAGTTACTTCGTCGAAGCGTGTAGCCAGCTTCTGAATTTGACGAAGAGTTCATCCCTCCAGCAGGGACGGGAGACGTAAGCGCAGAAGGGGTATTTCCGTGAAGGTGGGGAACGGGAGATGAGAATGAGGTGGAAATTCTCAACCCTTGGACGACTTCCTCCTGTTTGGGTGGTGGCGGGCTTGTTCCTTCCGCATCTGCGTTCTCGGCTTCGTCTTCGGCTGCTTCACTGATGTCCCCCAACCCGATCTGTGGATCAACTGGCGGGGACGCATTGGGGTCCGTTGCGAACACGGGCTCGATCGAGATCGGGGTAAAGTCGAAATCCTCGTCGAAGACATCGGCATAGGTGTGAACGGGGCTGTGAGCGGCCAAACTAAAGTTTGGTTTACCAGTCGTGTCGATGGGAGAGAGCACGAAATCGGCGACGCTGGCATCCAGTTCACCGATGTCATCATCCTCCATATCCTCTTCAGAGACGTCTAGCTCCGGTGGAACTCCGAGTGCCCCTTTGATCCTCTCCCATATAAGTTCGCTATGAGAGTGGACACAAGCGCGGGCCTTGGTCGCCCATTCATCATCAGGTGCAACATCTCGATCAACGTGCCTAAACCAGTACTCCAGTTGGGCATGAGTCCACGACTTGGGGTCTTTTTCGGCAAAGTCGGCCAAGGTCACGTTGTGGTCTGGCTGTCTCGCATGAAGAGGGAAGGCTTGGGTCAGGAGGGTGAAAAGTTTGGCGGTTGGTGGAGTGGAGATCAGCGTTGACACCTCAGTGGGTCGGTCAATGAACGGGAGATATACGTCATCGGGGAGGGGCGTAAAGTTGGGAGCAGAAACCGATTGCGGGATGGATGATGCACCGACGTTCGATGGGAACGATTTGGGGTGGGTGGAGGACTTGGCGAGCTCGATGACTTGTTCAGGGGTGAGCCTTGGCTTGGAGAAGGATGCGATTTTGCGTTGTTGAGGTGACGGACCACCGGGGGAGCTGGGGGTTTGGCGACCAGAAGTGGGGCTGGAACGACCACTGTTGGAGCCGTTGGTTTGTCCAAAGGTGGTGAAGGCGAAGCTCAATCTCCCAGACTCCCCTTGGTTCGAGCCGACGGAGGAGTTGCTGCCGTATCGCTTGTGCTGACGTCGATCTCTAGGCTGTTGTGGGGAAGATGATCGCGGGGGCTCTTGGTCTACTTGAGGAGGGTCGATGCGGACGATTGTGAGTTTGCTGGAGATAGTTCGGGCGGGGTTTGTGTTAATATCTAGATGCTTGCCGAATGGATCTGAGGCGGATGCGGAACCCCTTCTCGAGAGTGGTCTGCGCGTGTTGACGACGGGGGAGAGGGCTGGCGATAGTGTGGGGGACATGACAAGAGGGGGAGAGGAAGAGAGGATGAACGTTTGAACCCCGTAAGAAGGGGAGAGGTATATGTCGATCGCAGAGCTTGAGCTTGGAAACGGTCAGCTGGCCGTCCCGCCTGCAAAGTCAACGCTGCGGGTCAACTCGGATCGTTTCTTTTTACGTCGGCGTACGTATTGGAATATTGACCATCTATAAGAAACGTGGGTCATCTCTCTCCGGCCAACGACGGCGGTAACGGGGCCGGGTCAGACACCGTCTGCACCTTCTCATACAGCTCTCGCTTTCGCAAGCTCTCCTGGAGCGCCTCCTCTCGCTGCCTGTGCTTGTCCAGTCGCCGTGCGTCGTCGCGTAATACGCCTTGATACATCGTCTGTGTGAAAATGGGAGGAGTTGATGAGCACGCGAAAAACGCGTCCGGAACTTGGCACCGACCTCGCGCTCCTGGCGTTGCATGTAGTGTACGGTGAATATGGTGACGCCGCAGAAGGTCGCCGCGGCTGCGAGTGTCGCCTTCGCCGTGCGTGACATGGTGGTTTCGTGGGAAGGCCTCTGCGGGAAACACTATGTTCCGTTACTTACAAACAGTTGGTACATACACGATAATTTACACAAGAATTGAAGTACTCATTGTCCAGTCGTTTGGTTCGCTGGGTCGGGCGGCGGTTTGGTTTCTTCCTCCCTGGCCAACGCCGCAGCCCCGGGCGAGCGGCCTCTCCTTTCTTCGACATCCTTCTTCTGGCGTCTGAAACGCTCCGTCGTCTCGGCTGACCATTGCGAAACACCCGCCCTACCGCTGGCTCTCACGAGGACGAATAACCGCCACACGAGATACCCTAGCACGATACTGGTCGAGATCCAGGCCGACAAGGCGGTGAGGAGAACGATGAGCATGCTCAAGAGTGTCCCTAATCGGGCAACGTCAAGCTACACCTCGGAAAGCGCGCGTCTGGGGTGACGCACCATACAACCCAATAAGTATCGCAGACGCAAATAAGGCGGCACACAGGCTCGTGAACACGGCCGATGCGACGACAAATACGACAAAACCACTGTGAAAAGCGGTTGATTCGTAAGTCTCATATTGAAACGGAAAGGGATTAAACGTACAGGAACGACAGGAGAGGGAGGCTGACGAGGATTAAGAAAACAGAGACGAATGTCTGGAAGAAACGGGTCAGCCGAGCACCAGGGGTAGGAGGACAAGACGGACAGAGATTATCGGAGATCTTCTAAACGCGATTTCTACGAATTTTGTGGTTGGAGTGATAACATTCTCCTCGAGCCTTTTGAACCCAGGTGCGTCGTGAGTCCCAAGAACCGGTACAGGTTTCGAATTCGACGTACATTTTGAAAATGTTGGTGACGGCCTGCACACTAACTTCGAATTGTGGCCAGAGTTCATCTTCGCGGTTAAAAGACGCAGCCATCCTCGTGATGGAAGCGGACAAGTCGTCGTAGAGGGTGTGCGCGTTTGAGAATAGAGCGGAAGGGGTTGGTACGTTTCTAATCGTCGGGATCCTCATGGTTTGTTTGCAGCACACTCCCGCGCCATCACCCTCCTCCTGTGACCCGCCCTCCTTCGCCTCCTAACCACGACAGTCATGCCCGCAGCCTCAGCGAGCGCCTTGGGATAAGTAAATGAATCACGTGGTGTAGCCCACACCTCCGAGCCCACCATCACCGTCTGCCTCAATTTTTGATCCTTTGATCTCGAGAGCACGATGTCGACGCCTATCGGTGAGTTTGACTCTGATAAGATTACGGACACACGTTTACGACCCAGACTAAAGCTCTCTTGTCTGTGTATGACAAGTCTAATCTCCTCGAGCTCGCGAAGGGTTTGAGCGATGCTGGTGTGAGATTGTTAGGATCTGGAGGAACCGCCAAAAAGATCAGGGACGCTGGTATCACAATTGAGTGAGCTCCTCCTCTCGAGTGAGGTACGGTTTACATGACTATCTCTGGTTTGTGCAGAGACGTCTCCGACATCACGAAAGCCCCCGAAATGCTAGGCGGAAGGGTAAAAACTCTCCATCCTGCCGTGCACGGAGGTAAGCGACCCGTTTCCAGCCGTCTACTCCCACCCTTCTGACCAGAGGGAACTCGTTTCAGGTATCTTGGCCCGTTCGATCCCTTCCGACGAACAAGATCTCAAAGCCCAGTCGATTTCCCCCATCTCGATCGTGGTCTGCAACCTTTATCCTTTCACCGAGACCATCTCGAAACCGGAATGCACTCTCGCAAACGCGGTGGAAGAGATTGACATTGGAGGTGTTACCCTTCTCCGTGCCGCAGCCAAGAACCACGAGCGGGTCTCCGTCCTCTCCGATCCTTCCGATTACAATGGTTTCCTGAGCGCTTGGAAGGACGGCCAGGGGGATGTCGGACAATCGTTGAGAAGCAAACTTGCTCTCAAGGCATTCGAGATGACGGCCAAGTATGACGATGCTATCAGTGGATACTTCAGGGAAAGATATGCTTCTAGCGATCTCCAACCGGAAGAACTCGCTGGGGCTGTCCAGAGGTCTCCCCTCAGGTATGGTGCCAACCCTCACCAGAAGCCTGCCCAGGCGTACGTCACAAGCGGAGAACTCCCATTCAAAGGTTCTTCCACGGAAATCATCTGCCTTGGGTTATACTTATTCCATCCCCTCTAGCTCTCTGTGGATCCCCTGGTTATATCAACCTCTTGGACGCTCTCAACTCGTATGCACTGGTCAAGGAGCTATCCGAGGCCCTCAACCTCCCAGCTGCTGCGTCATTCAAACACGTCTCCCCTGCCGGTGCCGCAGTCGGGATTGAACTCGACGATACAGAGAAGATTGTTTACGGCGTCGAAGACTTGAAAGAACCCTTGACCCCTCTGGCCAGCGCGTATGCTCGCGCAAGGGGTGCTGACAGGATGTCTTCATTTGGTGATTTTATCGCTTTATCCTCTCCTTGTGATCTCGCCACTGCGAAGATAATATCGAGGGAGGTCTCGGATGGCATCATCGCTCCTGGGTACGACAAGGATGCGTTGGAAGTGTTGAGCAAGAAGAAGGGCGGAAAATATTGCGTCTTGCAGGTTCGTCCATTCATCAGCCAACCCCGTCTTCACCCAACACTGAGGAAAATATTATTAGATCGACCCGAACTACGTTCCTGAGGAGGTCGAAACACGACAGGTGTACGGTATCCATCTCTCGCAGAAAAGGAATGACGCTAAGATCAACTCGGATTTGTTCAACAACATTGTCACTAAAAATAAGGACGCAAGTCGCTTTTGTACATTCTGATCCTTCAGCTCGGTCCTGATCATAGTTCCAGTTCCCGGACGACGCCGTGCGGGACCTGATTGTGGCCACCCTCGCCCTCAAGTACACCCAATCTAACAGCGTCTCCTATGCATACCGCGGGTCAATCATTGGGATCGGGGCCGGACAACAATCTCGTATCCACTGCACTCGTTTGGCGGGATCCAAGGCCGACCTATGGTGGCTTAGGCACCACCAAAAGGTCCTCTCCCTTCCCTTCAAAAAAGGCGTCAAGCGCGCGGACAAGGCGAACGCCATTGACCTCTACGTCAGTGGTGAGGTTCTCGAGGGGTCTGAGAAGACGAACTGGGAGGGGCTGTTCGAACGTGTCCCTGAGCCTTTGACCGAGGAGGAGAGGAAGGACTGGGGAAAGAAGTTGGATAAGGCGGCGTGCTCGAGCGATGCCTTCTTCCCCTTCCCTGATAACGTGCATCGAGCGAGGAAAAGTGGTGTGAAATATTTGGCCGCTCCGAGCGGAAGTGTCATGGATCAGGAGTGTATCAAAGCGGCGGATGAACATGGAATGGTGTTCGTACACACCTCATTGAGGTTGTTCCATCACTAAGGTGCGCCTGCTTGTTGGATCCTTTCTGAAGGTTTTGCTAAGGTGCCAGACGTGAGCAGCTATCAATGTATTGATCTCGAATAAATATAAGAATATTCCATGAGAGGTGTCAGAGCTGCCTCTCCTGAAAGAAAGCGAGGTCTGTTTAGACCCGGTGTTCGGTGAGAATGAAGAAACAGTGTGTTTCTTGAATTCCAGATCCTGTCTTCCTCCTAGTCTGGGCCCAGGATGAGGTATTGTGCCAGACCAGGAGGGCACTCACATCGGCCATTCCACCTACGGAAATACGCTGATCACCTGACGGGTGCTCTTTGGTGGAGTACTCTCATCGTCCGTGTTCCCCATGAGCAAAGTTACGGAACGTACGTAAGTGTGGCTGTTTTGATCTTCGAATTCGTCGAACCTGGGGGTCGTTTTTTTCTTTTTACATCTCTGATAGAGCCACCCCGATCACGGCTCCCGAGTGGCTCGCCGTCGGAGATATCCCCCGTATTGGTGGAGAGCCCTTCGCAGGGACTCGAGTGGTACATTTCCTTCAAAGCCCGAACGACGCTCCTAAAAATTTAATCGCCCAGTTGGGAAAGCAAACCTTTCACATCCCCATGACCAGATCCTGCCGTGAATCACGCTGCAAAGACAGCACCTCGTGTAAGATATCGTTGATTAGTTTGGAAAATTTGGTCCTGACTCCTGGAATCGACTTGGCAGATCTAGTTACATCTCTGGCGGTGTGACGATTTGGTCGAGCCTCTCGGTTCGATGGGGTCTCCGCCCGCGTCATCAGGAAAACCCAGGTCCAGGTCCTCGCTTGCGGGCGTGGTGGGGACCTCTGTTGCGTGATGACGAGAATACAATACGTGGACAGACAGGCGTGCGTGTATATATATACTTTGCGGCGGCGTATGATGGATGACGAAAACGACGTAATAGCAAACATTCGAGAATACCCAGTGGGGGGAAGGGCATATGTGGGAGCGGAGTTCCGAAGGACAAGCGGGGTGAAAGAGGACCGTGGGGGAGAAAAAAATGGGATGATGAACAGATGGCGGAGGTGAACCGGAAAAGGTGCGACAGGCACATGCAGCATAAACATACATAAAAAAACATACAAGGGGAAGAATCCCAGACCGAAGAAGGAATGATTTGATTTGTGAAGCGGGATCACGCGTCAGAACACGCTAATGGGGAGTTGGGATACAGTTTTGAACCGACAAGGGGGCGGTCTGTTTGGGACAGAGGCGTTGGAATCGTGAGGGGGCGTGAAATTCGTAAAGGAATGCTCGCACCCAACCTGAGGGGAGAGGGATGTGAGTTCCACGTCGCAAATGTCCGCCTCGTAGGGTGAATCCAAGATCGACCTGGCCCCATTGGTGATGTCCCCGTCGTCGGCATTTCTGTCGACGAGTGGGGGCCGCTCCCCTACAGCGTTCCTGGAGGGTTTGACAGCACCTGCGACCTTGGGGGCAGGAAACCCAGAACCGATATCGAAGCCGTCAACGCTAGTGTTATCTCTAGCTCCATCTCTGTCCCCCACGCTCGTGTTACAACTCGCGCTCCGTCGCCGGTCCGAGTCTGACTCCAACGGAACCCCTTCCCCAATGTCACCATCAGGGGGGACATGTGACGGTCCCAACGCTGATCCAAACGCGGGATTCAGAGTGTTTCGGTCCTGGCCACGCTGAATCCCCTGGACCCCGGTTGTTCCAAGCAGCTGTTGCGCCAATAGTATTTGGAGCCCAAAGTCGAGGTCCATCATTGAGCTGATCCCTTCAAGGCTGTCGTAAGATGAGGATGGAGGGGGCGAAGATGGCGGACTATAGTGGTCGCTGAATGGAGTTGTGTATAGACCGCGCTTGCGAATTGATTCGGAATAATAGTCGGTGATGTCCACGTCTTCCCTATCTTTGGAACCCGGGGCTGGTGGGCTCAAAGCTTGCTTGGGCAATGGGTAGAGGGAATGTCGATGGTAGTTCTCAAAAGCCGACAAAGGTGAGGGTACGGGGGATGGGGAGTGTCCTGAGGAAGTCGAGGAAGTCAAGGACGAGGGGGAGCGCCTAGGGGCTGTCAGGAAAGCGGACATGGACTCAAGTCCGGGGGATCTGGACTTGTTCGTACTGCCTGGGGAGGAAGTCGTAGTCGCAGACGAGTTGGAAGTCGAGCGCGAAGCGATAGAGTGAGTTCGCTGGAGGATTTTCCTACGAAGGTCCCCTCCCTCCCCGACTTGCAGGCCGTCCGAGAACTGGCCTGGGCATTGTCTGGGCTTGGTCGGAGACGAACGTTTGGTGTACCTCGTACTTGCGCGGTGCATGACTGTCCTGTCCAGATGGGAGTGGGTGGTCAAGCGGTGGTGTACCACCGAAACGTGGGTGGTGGACCAAGAAACCCCTCAAGATCACGGTCGGGTCTATGGACCTTGATAGAAGCTTTCCCACGATCGCTACGCTTCCGATTTCGGAAAGCCCGCGCAGCTATGATCTCAATGGGCGCGGGGTTCAGGCCTGGGCACCACACCAGTGACGTGCATTTTGTTACAGCGTATCCTATGAACTTCAATCACAAGTACTATTATCCTAGAACTTTGCTCTCCGCTTCCCTCTCCTGCTCCAGATCCCGCCCCCAGGATTGTACTTCGGGGTGGCGTAAAAATGGCAGGCTACTATCAAAAAATGGTTGAAGGGATGTAGCTCCGCTAGATCGTTCATACTCAAACGCTGGAATGTGTGGTCAGCGACCTGAATTGAGTCCTGAATTCACCGATCACCTTGGCTTGCCATCTCGAAACGATCCAAGTCTGAGGCCCATGCTCTATCAGAACAGGGCAAAACCAAATTGCCGACAGGTCACACCTTTCACAAACCGAGCTTCTGGGGTTAATTGGTCCTCATACTCCTGGGAAAAAGGACGTGAGTTTCAGAATTTTCAAAGTATGAGATGCGTGCACCTGCCAAAGGGCTTCTATTCGCCGAGCGGCAGGGCTATCGTGGAGCATCTCGTGAAAAAAGTTGTGCATGGCTTCCTATCGTCCAAGAAAGCGTTTAATTCCATTCCCAAACGATGGAGCTGGCACAACTTTACCGCTTCTAGTCTCCGTTTCTCTTCCTTGGGGATGCCCTCTCGTGGGACGATATCTCCGACTTTAACCATCTGTCGGTCCCCGATACCTGAGAACGCAAACCAATAGGCGACTTACCCTGAGCCTCAGCGAGGTCATGGACGACCGCCAACATCACGCATCTTCCCGGTGAGCGTCATTAACTAGGCTTGGAGGCATTGAGTGGGGGGCGAGCACAAACCTTGGGATATCAAGGGTTTCATCTGTACAACACAAAGCCAATACGGCCATCCTGTGCATGTGGTCTGAAATGCTATCGGATGGTTGTTAACCGATTACCTCCCTTTCAGCGGGCCTACACCACCGAACCTTTCCGGGTTTGGGATCTAACGAGCATCAGCTTCTTCCTATGTAACGAAAAACCGCACGCACACGATGGTCTACCCAGCCCGTGCGCCTTTGGGTCTACTGGTGATAATCGGTGGAAGCTGAGCCCAGATGAAGTTTGGGATGAAATCGGAAACCGTGCCTTTAGTTTTTCGAGAATATGGAAAAAAGCCAGGCGATCCTTGGACTCATCCCCTCCAGATTTGTACAGCGGGGGAAAACTCCGTCGTTTTTCCGTGCGGGAATCTGCACTGGACATCGCCAGACAGAAGGTATGAAGGTAGAGACTCTAGAGAGATGCCTGAAGGCCTGGCTGATCGATCAACCACCTTACGCGCCGGCCCACTTCTACAGATCATTCGCAGGTGCCTCTTATCCCACGGGATATTTGGGGCGAGAACCGACGCCGATTTCCAAAGCAAAACGTCGGTTTCAAGTTATTCCGGGCGTTGAGCTCGGGGAAGCCGTCACTGTATAGATACGAGTTACCAGGTGCTCCCCAAGCGCCACCAAACCATTTGCTGGCGGGGTGTATTCCACCAAGAGGCGACTATATCTGCTCGACGAGAATCTAGATACCCACGCCTCGCCCTTCTGTCGGCGTTACCACGGCATGGTGTACCAAATATGAAACGTCGTCATCGCGTTATCACCGGCAGCTTCGGCTTCACAGCACAACCTTCAATGGGTGAGTGTCCGTAAGGCTACAGCATGTACACACGAATATCTACCATCTTATAAGGGAACTGTCAGGACCCCGTCCGCTGTGTCAGGTCGCGGGTATTTGTTCCAAACCGCACATCTGGAATTGCGGAGCTGGTCCCTTGAAACTCGGTCAACCGGAGAAATCACGAGACCTAGGGAGGTCCGCAACCCACCCCTTCAGGCTCACCGAATCTCAGCGCCATTTCTATGCTCCAACTCTCGATTTTGCTGACCTACGCTATGTGGAGGACAGCAGTCGTTGAGGAATAAACCTCGGATAGTGACGCCCTCGTGCAACGGATAGAGATATTCCCGGCCTTACGGACAGTCACTCAATATGGACACATCCTTCCGCCTCGCTGATGGTATGTCTATACTATATTTTATAAATCCCAGTCACCGCTTTCACAACGGGTCTACATCGGGTTTATCGACATTCAGAACGGTTGTTGGAGTCCGAGTTCGTGATGCGTTCCTTGTTTGCCAACCGCTTCAATTGGCGTTCACTTACACCCCCTCTGCCGCTCTAAAAACCATCATGAACGGAGGCCCCCACGCTTCCCAGTTCTCATCTGTACTCTTCAGACACAAGCTGTACACCCTCCTATCGAACCATCCTAACGTTAAAGTTCACATGAGCTGGACCCCAGGCCACAGAGGTGCCTTGGGAACAGCACTGGCTGACAAGAACGCAAAGAGGGGATCCAAAAACAAATCAAAGAGTGAGGCCTTGGTGTCAGGGCCGACAAAGTGACCGCCGATAGTCGTCATGTGCTACAGGTAAGACGATGAGTCAAAGAGGAGTGACTGATCAGACTTTTAACCACAGGGGAACAGCAAGAGGTATCTTGGCTGAAGGAATAGAGGTCCGAGCTGTTGGACGTATCCAACAGTAGATGTGAGAGGAAGAGGTAAGACGGGAGGAAGATGGAGCTAGGGTTCTCAAAGAAGACTTTAGGTGGTGACCTTGGAGTATCCTATGATATCAAATCTGGGAAGTACATCGTATCCTAGCCTAGGTATATATACTAAGGGGTATAGGGCAGGTTCATGCACACAGACCAGTAGGGTATAAAAATAGACCGAGGGGATTAATAATGTACAAGCCAGAAAGGGAAATGTTTTACAAAAGGGGAAAGTATGGAGAAATGAGTCATAAGAAGTTGTGATGGGATGTGGGTCGTGATAGGAACATAAGTGGGTTGTGAGAATGTCATGAATCAGCAACAATAGAGATATGACAAAGAAGCCGGCGATATCTAGGAGCCGATGTGGGTTGATGACTGATGTTCCGGATCTTGATGTGGGTCTGATAGGGAGAACTTGGATCCGGGGGAACAGTTATAAGGGATCATCATTGGTCGATGAATCCCCATCAATCCACTTGATACCACCACAGTCAACATGCCATCTCAACATACCTTCACCTCTATCTCTTCTGCTTCTCAGTCCTCTCTCCGTCAGCAATACGAACGTGTCCTTCAGCGTTCGGCCGTTGGATACAACGTTCGGGGACGTATGTATGCTCATCGTGGAGGGGACTTGTACCCTACTATAGAAGAAACTCTTAACCGTTCTAACACTGCTGTCCCAGATGATGATGAGTTTGAAGACCTGGGCCTTAATGATTTTATCATGGCTCAGCGTCGGATTGCAGGTCATCGTCTGAGGCGTAGGGGGGAGTTCATGTCCGTTCATACACGTGGTTTGATATCACGTGGTATTGAAGAATGGGATGTGGACTATGAACCTCATAGCGGTGAGGTTGAGGTTTCGATTGCGT
>Ga0307511_10003419_pt1 | contig 16325 bp, 16 predicted proteins | sample 13_EM_MG_FD_200266 | JGI IMG/M metagenome (GOLD analysis project Ga0307511, IMG submission 200266) | Populus trichocarpa ectomycorrhiza microbial communities from riparian zone in the Pacific Northwest, United States - 13_EM | ecosystem: Host-associated > Plants > Roots > Unclassified | place... | reverse complement strand
TTGTATTGATCTAGCTACTATAGTGAAGTGAACTGATGTGATATGAATATATAGAAGTAGCAGACAATACAGGAGCTATATATACATGAACGAGCCATTCAGGTGAATGTACACATGTGTGCACATGGTAGCACATGCAACTCAACGTGAGAGGCTAGGTGAATAGGCTCAAGGCGGGTTGCAAGGTAATATAGCTAGGTATGGGCGGAATGACATGCACTGCATTCTAACAGCACCAACCATCTTCAAGACGAGTTCCCCCATGCGGAGGAGGACCCAGATGCAGATGAGGACTATGAGGATGATGATGCAGTCGTCGGGGAAGAAGAGTTGGCAGAGTTGGTGGCCCTTGTCGAAGATCTGAAGCAAGGGCTAGTGGGGGAACGGGCGGCTAGGAAGGCGGCAGAGTAGAAGTTCGAGCTCCAGGCCAATTTCACAAGGCAGGCGGAGACAATACGAGAGCATGAAGAGCGCCCGCAATAAGCGACCCCGCCACCATCAATATCTGCCATCACCCAGACGATAGCACCAGCACCACCGCCACCAACAAACCCCGCTGGCACCCAGGCGGGACCACCACCAAACAGCGTCTCAACCCAGACCACACCACCCCCACCGAACCAACCCACCTACGCGGAGGCGGTCACCCAGATGCGACCCCAGACTAAAAAAGGAAAGCCGAGTGCCAACCCACGGCCACCATCACCACAGAAAGGCAAGCCAAAGGAGGAGCCCTCCTCATCCTCGTTCAAGGACGAGCTCTCTCACCCACCCCCACCCCCTCCCCCGCGCCGAAAACAACAGACAGTGAAAGCCATTGTCGTACGCGACCTGCCCAGGAAGCACAAGCTAGGAGAGCTACGACGGTGGCTCCAGGATGAAAACAAGGGCGTAGTCATCACAGGATCTCGCTGCCTCCCGACAGATGACCGCTGCACCGGGAGGACCCACTCTTCCCTGGTACTATTCCTGGCAGACTCGCCCGGAGACAACACGATTAAGGATGGGAAGGAAGTCCACCAACACCACTGCCTACGATTGGGACGGACCGTCGGTTCCCCGATCTCAACTGAAGTAGATGAGGAGAGTCGGAGGACAGTCGGAGCTGAGAGAAGGGAGCGAGGAGGGGAAGTAGCGGAAGAGGAAGTAGGGGAGTCAGTGGAAGAGGACAAGGTTGAGGAGGAACAACAGGGAGAGGAAGTCGATCAAGATGCAGAGGACCAAGAGGAGCAGGATGACAATCGAGATTATGAAGAAGACGAGGGGACGAAGGGGAAGAGGAGAGGCGAGAAGAAGTGAAAGAAGAGGGAGAGGAAGAGGAAGCGGAGGAGGAGGGGGAGGAAGAGGCAAGTGGAGAAGATGGCGAAAGGATTGATGAGGAGTCACTGTTCGAGGTGACAGGCGAGGAGGAAGGGGGAGGTAAATGGAAACACGGCGTAGTGGCAAATGAGGAGAAATTATCCCGGGCGGCCGAAATGGATGAAGGTTACGGGGGTCAGGAATGAACACAATGGGGGGGAAGGAGACATACCTCCTGTGCTTCTGCCACGGCAACCTGGCATTGCATGAAAACCATTCGTATCCTGGCATTTTCTTCCAACCCAACCCTCAGGGGCACCCGGGCGACAACCGCTACAACCCTACACGGGGCAACCACCACATCTTCCCTGTCACGACCAGTCCCCCTATACACACAGAAGCACAAACACTTCCTCCCCGTCTGCATCCCCCTCCTCCTTATGTATCACGGCGCATGGCCCCCAAGGCCCGGACGCACAGGATCGGTTGGTACCCGGGCTGAGTATGCACTGGTTCCCTAAGTTGGATAGTTTGGGCTGATAAGAAAGCACGGGATCGAGAGCTTGCGGGTTATTACATTAGCCATTTGTTAGGATGAATCTCCATATAACTCTCCTATATTCCCTTACTCTCCCACTCTCTCTTTCCCTCCTCACGCGAGGTCTTGTATATACTCTTAATTGATACGTTCCTGTTACAGGCCGAGATTACGAGCGCTACCGGGAGCATTATCCATAGTCCACGAGCCTTGTTCCGTTATATTATGGCCCTCTTACAGGGCTACATGCGAGTGATGAGTACATATGAAAATCCCTTCCTACTTTACTTACTAATCTCATCCTTGTGGGGACGGAATAAATCCGCCGAGTCAGTCAAAGAAATCCTACCCTACGAGATCTCCCAACCGACTCCACAGGCCCACTGCAAATCCCCAATTCCCCCGTCCAGTAACAATACGTGACCCCCCCGGGCATCTGGCCCCCGACCATTGTGCCCTCAGACGAACACATGCACGACCTCCTCCACCCTAACGTGGCCAGTCACTCCTTCTCGCGCCTCCACCGGCTACGATACCCTGAGGCGCTACCATCTGCCGCATGTTTCTGTCCGGGATTCCACTCCCTAGGTGACCGAAACTCCGCATCCCCTTGGTATATTTCAACATCTGCCCCCTTCCTCGGCTTCGTATTCTGCTGCCCGAACGCAAGTGGCGGAAACACCCGATAATGGAGCTGGACGAGTGGGCTACGATAGTAGTGGGGTACAAGGCTTACGTTTGGCGAGAACGGGAGTCGTAGGGAGTGGGATCAGGGGGTTTTACAGATGGAGTGGGGGTTGGGCAGATTGAAGTTGCCATGGGGGTTATGGGTTGATGAGGGTTTGCGAGGTGGGGAGTGAGGAAAGGAGAATGGATTGTTACCGGGGATAAGTCTGCATCCATGTTGTATTGCATGCATGAGCTACGGCACTTCCCAAAACCCAGATTTAGTATGTATAGGCACTCTACTAGTGCATAACTAGTGTGGAGGATTAGACTAAAATTGTGGATATTTTGTAGAGTCTAGGCCTGCGTGAGCAGCTAAGTGGATGCACGGCCCGAAAATGCAGTATTAGAACTTGGAAGAGGTTGTTGTAGCTTAAAGGTGCGAGTGCCCCCCTAAAAAGTTGTCGGCAGATTGATCAAACACAATGGCATCGGCGCAATATACTCCACCTCCAGACCAAACTGATGGTGAGTGAGCACATCTCTACCGATATCATTTAGCGAACATGTTTCTGAACCAGCATGAACCTACCCAGTGGTATGAAGGTCTAAGATCTTTATGTATATCAACTACTAATCTACGAGTATGTTTGAGAGATCCTTGGATCGATCTATCAATCAAAGTACAGTATCTCGGATACGGTGAAAACTCAATGAAGATCCCGATTTGCTTGTGGTAGCAGAAACAACCACTAAATCCCAGAAGCGGGAAAGGGGAGTTCAATGCCCAGAGTTGGAATCTGCACTCCTGGAGTGGTTTTTCAATTATGAAAGAGATGGGGCTATTAGTGGAGAACTAATTCGAGAAAAACCAAAGTTGTTATATAAGCTTATATATCCTACTGGTGGTGTTCCAGTCTTGGAGTTCTCTAATTGGTTGTTAGATGGCCTTAAGACAAGTCATGGAATTCGTCAGTTTAACCGTCATAGGGAGTCTGGAAGTGCAGATATGAATGCTATTGCACAACAACGACCGGAGATTATAAAGCTTCTGGCATCATATGAATATAAGGATATATACAATATGGATAAGACAGGTATGTATTCATTATTCTAAATGAAGCTTGTATACTAAGAATCACAGGCTATTTTTGAAAGCAGCATCCTGATCGTCGCTTCGGTAGAGAACGGCATTAGGGTTTTAAAAACAACAAGGATCGTCACACAATTATGGTTTGTGCCAATGCGCATGGTTCAGATAAAACACCTCCATGGATTATTGGCAAGTCAGCAAACCCACAATACTCCAAGGGTGAGAATCTTCACCGGCTATGAATGTAATGTCGTAGTAATGTAAATGCAGGAGTTACTTTACTTTTTGTTCATGGAATGGTTGAAGTGGTTTAGCAAGCGGTTACATCATGGACGGAAGGTAGCATTAATTCTAGATAACTTTTCAGGTCATAAGGTATGTTTTTTTTTGTTATAACCTTTGGATCTACATTCTAACTTATAATAAGGTGCCAGAAGTGGATATTCCAACAAATATCCGAATAATTTCATCCACCTAATACTACCTCACATCTCCAACCTTGTAACTAAGGAATCATTGCAACCTCAAAGGCATACTGCCACAGTCTTCTAACCTGACCGGAAGCTCACATAACTCTGGAATCACGAGTTACTACTTCCTCTACTGGCCGACAAAAAACACTCCAATACAATCCTGATGTCAGTATTGCAATTCAAAGGGTTTTGCACGCGTGGTCTAAAGTATCAGAAGATACAATATGTCGTTGTTGGAATAAGGCACAGCCATGTTTTTGGAGGGTCCAGTAGAGCCCTTCCGTGTTGCCAATGGAAATCCTCACTATGAGCCAAGTCAAGTCTGTGAGTCTATCCGAGTCCAATTGCGTACTATGCCATAGTTCCATTTCTCGATCGACAGGACTTACAACATTGGGTAGCTTCTCCGAACGAATATATTCCAGAACGCTAGGCAAATCTCACTATTGAAGAAATTGCTGCGGCCTACGTACCTCCAGTACCATAAATCCAAGATCAGGCATCCACTGCTAGCAGCCATCCTACCAGTCTTGATGACTCCGAACTTCGCCCGTTAATTACAAGGACTGAGCTCAACCAAGCATTAGAGGTTCTACAACTCTACACAGTTCAGACCGCACCCCAGAGTGCCACTCCACAAGATACAGCACTCATGGACTCCATCACTACTTTGACGAACCGGAGGTGGGAGTTAAGTATTAAGCGCAAGCAGCAATTGCACCTTGACAAGTGGCTTGAGGCGGAGTGAGATATTTGGGCGGAGAAGGGTTGGGGCATTATGTATCTAGTCGGAGTATCATGTATTTAGTGGGTATCATGAATCTAGTTGAATATACGCTGTTTTTCACGTTTTCGCCAGTACCGCATACCCTCCCTTATTGCATCAAAAGCCCCCAGACGGACGTCATGCAGTAAGACCGGTTCTACTGTATAGGGTTAGGATTAGGCCTGGGCACGAGCCGGCTCGAGCTCGGGCTCGCGCTATAGAGGTACCACAAATTTGGGGCTACGTATATATATATAGGTAACGATATCATACACAGTGCGCAAGTAGAGATATAGACAAAAGCCAAGCCTAGAAACCCTCAACTCCCATCCTCCGGTGCATCATCCACATAAACAATTGGTAAGTCCCCCTCCGCCATGACTTCATTCAAATGTGCAAGCAGCTGCTCTTGCGCCCCAAGTTCTCCAGGTGCAATATCATGTAACCCAAGCCAGGCCTTAGAACACATGATCGCATTCATCATATTTTCGCTTAAAGAGGCGCGACGCAAGAAGCTGACGCATTTGCTGCAATAGTGAGGTATATAGGTCATGAATATCTCGTCCTAATGTTCTTCTAGATATTGGCCGGAATGCTGGATTGCAGTGTTGTAGCAAGCGAACAAAGTGGATATTTTCGATCATGGCAAGTGAGGAATTAGAACTGATAATAAATGCCGACAAATGTGCTCGTACAACCTATATTATTTATAAGCATAATCCTCACATAAATTAAAAATATTTACCTTATTATCAAATCGGCTAGTAGTATTGCGCCCTCCTGCAGCTTGTGCAGCTAGAGCAAATGGTGTTAATCCAGCTGTGGATCCGGATCCTCCATTCATATCTTTAACCTTTGCATCCTCCTCCTCCTGTGTTGTTGGTAACCGGGGGGTGATTTGCGCAAATGTCGAAGTTTGGTACTAGTAGTTGTAAATTTTGCTGATACCCTCCATGGAGATCGCAAACAATGGGTACAGTATATTTGATGATGCACTGGATCATCCTCCAGTGATTTGCGAATTAGAAGCTTGCGCATATAGACATAGGTGTTGAACCGAATCGAGCCAGCGCCAGAGACTGTATAACCCTCTTGCAGTTCTTCCCATCGACCGGCAAGTGAAGAGATAAATTCTTGTACTGCAGCTTGTGGTGTTGACATCGTGTGTATGGAGCACCAGAACTGAGGACGAAAAGAAAAAAAATACTCCTATTCAAAGGTGGGAACGTAACACACTTTGAAGAATCCTGAGACCTGGGTAGCTTCGGTATTCCACGGTTGCAATGGCGTCCGGGTGCGAGCTCGTGGCTCGAGCTCTCGGCTCGAGCTCTGTCGGCTCGTGCCCAGGCGTAGTTAGGATTGGGAGTAGAAATTTGGGGGGTGCATAGGATGGATATCTGGGTTTTTCCTAGCGTAAATATATGTTCAGTATGTTATTTTTGCCCAGTAGATTGAGATGACCTAGGCTCGGACTGGTAACCCAACGTTCTGGAATTAGAGCGCAAGTAATTACAGCTGAATCCAGATACATCCTCCAAGATCAGGGATAGAATGTCAACTGAAGCAGGCACTCGCCAAAGGAAGTGACCAGCACACAGCGATCGCCTGGGTTCGCAGCCCCATAGGAATTCCCGACAACGGGAGTGCAGACACGGGGGCCATCTACGAATCATGCTTTGGGATAGTCGAAGGAAGGACAAGGTCGGCCGGCATTAGGTCTTATGAAGTTGAAAAATGCCTCGACCGGATCATGAGGGTAGTTGTCCCCATCTCCCACCCATGTCGGTGAATCCAGGTCTCCCCATTTGGATCACGCTCCTATGATTTCAGTCCGCTCTTCCCCGAACCGCTGGTACTCGATTGTGATGTGGTGTCCGTTCGGGATAGCAGCAGGAACATTCTGTGTTGGGCGCCTCACCTATCCGATGCACCGAACTCTTTTGGGGGCCCGTTCTGTCCTAGGCCAGCTGTAGGCGGATAGTGCCTGTCGTGCTAGTCCGTTCTCCTCTGTCCAAATCCCTCGAATGTTGCTGACAGTCGTTGCGCTTTCGAAACGAGAGCATGAGATTTCCTAGAACAGAACTTTCGATTCCACGAGATTCCCCAGAAAAAACAGATATCGATCTGTTTTTCCCTACATTACGGGTTTTTCCTAGATAACTATAGTTAGTGTCGTGTACATAGACCGCGGGGCTGGCCAGATAAATTTCGCCCCCTTGAATCCTCCCGGGTTTCCGAGGGTGTACTGAATATGTGAAAAGAACGAAAAATTGAAATCTGCTTCCGCAGCAGTCGTCTTGTTGTATGGCGGTTGTGCTTTGCTTGTTATTTTGCCAGGAAGTTCATGGCACAAGCCAGTCGCGGTGAAGGCGCTGGTTGAGTCCTGAACGGCGATAGCGCCGAAGCAAGAAGGGGTTAACGCACTTGCCGGCCTGTTCTGAGGCGAGGGTGAAAGATTGTACATGCTACCTGTCGTTGGAGATTGTGAGGTATCCATCGGATTGGAATGTCCTTAGGGACGGTATTTGTTGTTTCCATGTTTCCCAGTGTGTGGTTAAGTTAGGGCGAAATTGGCACGATTGCCAATACCTGGCAAAGAACGCCACCTGCCCTTCATACTATGTTTGCTCATATTACCATTTTGAGTAGCCGTTACGAATTGGGCTCCACACTTGCATAGTCCGAGACTACCATCTTCCACAACAGTTCTCATCTCTGAGCGAACAGCTTTACCTTTCTTTTTTTTGTGAATCAGTACTCATATTCCTGCTCACCACATGAAGAGGGAACAAATCCACGATTGGAAACTCTGTCAGACTATCGAACTGCCTACCAGGCAAAATCACCAACACATGTAATGTGGATTCTCAATTGTGATGGAGATGCCATCTCTGGCCGTAAGGTCTGGCTTAAGCCAGGTTCGGACCATGTCGTTGCAAGGTCGGTTAATGACCTTGGTAAGTCATTTTCCATACCCCAACCCGGCAAACCTTACTGATAATTAAGTAAATCTTGTGATTCCGCAAAACCGGTATCAAGGTTAGGTTTGCCGGTCAGGGTAAGCGAAGTACCGAAGGGAAATGGGGTAGAAATCTGATTCTATCTCAGCCCTGGGGGGTGCTGAACGTGTCCTGTGGACGAGGAAGCAAATTTCTGAGTGGACCCTCTGCCACACTATGGAACCCCTGGGCTGTTCCGTGCCATGTATCTACGTACAAGAGCAGACACCGCCCAAAGAATGTACTTCTAGTATGCTCCGTTTTGCAGACCCTCCCACAATTCTTCTTCCCTTACGCAATGCGGAGTCTTCCCTAACTCAGCGGGTCGCTGGTGACATAGGTGGAGCCTCTGGTCCAGGAGATAACACAACATGAGAGTTTGGAGATATTCCAGACCGTTGCTGGTACCTCCGTAAGTCTCGCTGCCAAGCTTGAGGTCCGTGGTGTGATCATAATGCTAACGCTAACGGAGAATGCATTGTGTATATCTAGCATTTCTGCGGTGTGAAATGATTCACGCGTAAGCCAGGCCAATAGCCAATTTTGGGTCTGAGGTATAACTGCCTCCTACCAAACGTTTGGTGGAGGTTCGCTATGGCGGATAGATGTGTCCACCAACAATATACAACTGGCTCGCAAATGGCGAGTAGCAGGGAGGCAACCGAGACGAGAGTGGGCCGCGGATATGCAAGTGATGCAGATCAACTTCTGAATTACAGTGTATGTTCAAAATATGCTTCCTCTGACACTCTTTCTCGCTAAGAACAAGTAACGTGTAGAGCACTGAGAAACGGCTAAGTGAAAGGTTTGTCGTTGGCTATATATGCAGACCCAAATCAACCAGACGTTATCACCGAAGCCTACACATCTTCCTTTGCATACCATATGAGGCCACATGGTACCGGTGATACACGCACGGGATCTAGAGATAAACACCAGCAAGTCAATGAGATCACAGCGGTGAAAATGAGGCTATTTCGCTCTCTGCATTGACGCTACTCCTAACGCTATTTCTCGTTGCTGAAAAAGACAGTCCAGCGCACGGGGATGCAGACACTGAAGCGTGGATATTCCAGTGGCGCCAGTAAACTTCTGAATTGCCAGGTATGCACTCGTTGCCTGGAAGATATGCGTCTGCTAACTCTATGTTTCGTTAGGAGTCAGGAACTTTTGAAGCTTTGAGACAACGCCCTTGAAACCAACCATATATGTATACCCAGATCAATCACATCTCCGGCAATCTGTCCGAGCGCAGGTTGCCACGGTATCTACCACACGTCCTCCCTAAAGGATATTCTTCCCAAAAGACGCGCAATGCCCACCAGGGGATATGAACCACACATATCATGTGGATTCCCGATTGAGAGGGCGATGCCATCTCTGGCTGTAAGCTCTGGCTTAAGCCAGGTTAAGAGTAGGTGGTGGGAAGGTTGGTAAATCCGCTTGGTAAGTCACTTTACATACCTTCAGCTAGCAAGCTATATTAATAAGTCAGTGAATCTTGCGATTCCACAAGGTATGAACGTGTTATTTGCAGATCAGAGTAGGCGAACTACTGCCCAGGACCGGATAGGAAGCCTTATTCCTTCTCAGCCCTGGGGGATGCTAAATGTGATTGATGGTTGTTTTGCATTCCAAGGCACTAGGATGAAAACAATAAAATGTTTACATTGGGGTTCACCTAACCAACTTCCGAATTGGTTTATATTTGTCATGCAACAAGCTGCTTCATCTAAGGCTATTTCTCGTTATGAGCAAGGAATATTTGGAGCTCGGAGAAACGGTTAATGTTAAAGATGGCCAAGGCAATGAGATCGCGGTTCCCGTTGAAGTAGAGAGTAATCCTCTCTCTCCTAGTCAATTCAGTTCACATACGGAAGGGCAATACAGTAATATCTTCTCTCTCGGTCCTTTCTCCTCTCTCTCCGAATTTGGTGATAGATACTACTACGCCAGCTTCTATGACTTCCCCTACCACACTAACGAAATTGAATTAGATAACAGAATTGTTGCTCCATTGTCTAGCCATGAGTGGCTGCATAAGCAATGTTTTTCCCTCTTCTATAATTGCATGGAGAGGTCAGCTTTGGTGAATGTGCCTTCCCACACATGGATGCAAAGATACGGCAGTTCCGGATCTAGATGCTGGTTTGTTGAGAAAGTAGGGTAACGCGAGTTGTCCGCATACACATAGCGACTTCCATGGGCTTGGTCAGATCTCGATAAATAGAGCTCCTTCAGGCAAGCCGACGCCGCTAGTAGACAGCCCCTAGAGTCTACAGCACGAATATGTGTACCGACCTCTGGGGAACAACCATCGCGACCTCTTCGCTCTCGTGGGAAGCTTTTCTCGTCGTCCTTGAAGCCCTCTCTCCTCGTTCTCATATAAGCCCAAATCCAACAGGCATGGATCCACGACATCCCACCGCCCCGTAATGGCAATCACGCACCCCAGATATTACTCCCACACCCTACCAACAACCATGGCCGCAACAGGAGAAAGGAAGGACATCCTAGGAAGTCAACTGGACGAAAATCTCCAATGAAGGAAGACACGGTTGCCAGACATCGGGAACCCACAGCCACTGTCGCACGACGGATAGTGAAGCAACAAAAGCATGGCCTCGGCCACCAGTAGCACAAACCCAAGACAAAGACAGAGACGGCAATCGAAAGCTGACCCGAACGTAGATGAGTAAGTTCGTCTGTTGGCACGACCGCTCCTGTGGAGGGTCTGGTGTGAAAGCTTTTTTTTTAGTGTGTAGCCTAGTTAGTAGTGGTCGATTGGCAAGATTTATATGGTAACCGGAGTCTAGTTTGGGACAACCGGTCGATGTAACTATGACTTCTAGGGTATCGGCACTTCTATTAAGGCTAAAACTACGCTCTAGTTAACTTGTTGGTCTGGTTGGGTATTGTCGTCATCAGTCTGTGTCGACACGCTTGTCAAGAAGTCAACATACTGTTGAAACTCACAAGGACGACTGTATTTCATAGAAGATGTATATATTCAGTTCAAGTTCAGTGCAAGTTCATGCACTAGTTGCACGTTCAGGTAGTTGATACAGATCTATATACTCAATACAAGTTCATGCAATTGTTGCACATTGAGATTTATATACTCAGTGGAAGTTCATGCATTTCGTGCATGCTCAGGCAGTTGTTGGAGATCTATATACTCATTGCAAGTTCATACATTTCTTGCACGTTGAGGTTTATAGACTCTATATAAGTTCATATATTTCTTGCACAATCAGGTAGTTCGTGGAGATGTAAATAGTCAGTGCAAGTTCATGGATTTCTCGCACCTCATATAACTGCATGAAGCAGCAGACATGGGAACAAAGACGTTATTAGGATGCTATGCACTCATACTGATGCGTGATAATGTGGAGACGCCACTAGGTACTAGAGGAACACCACTAGAGATAATTGGTATTCAGGACGCTAGGTGAGACATAAACATGACTTGGGGGTGTTGTTTAGTACGCTGCAACAGCAGAATATCAAGACTGGCATGCATCACTACCATACTTCACGGGGAAGCGAATCATCACCTGGAAGCTGAGCACAAACAGTGATTATGCAAGTTTGCCGATTTCTAATCCAATATCCCACCAAATTGACTGATATTTTAGGATTATTTTTTAGACATATGGTCGTTTCTTCAAAAGAATATGGGAGTGTGCATGTGTATTAATACCCCATCTATCTGAGGGAGAGTCACATGATCTACTAACCGGTGTGGCTGTAACATATATGAATAGACGAGAGCTATGAGGGCTGTGGTTAGCAGAAATCATTGCACCCACGTAGTACTTGATGTTTGAGCATTCTGTGCATGTAATATGTCTATGTAAGGGTGATGGCATGCAGTTGTAGTTAAGCGGGGCGGCGGATCAGGTATTTCTTGTAGTAACTCAATCAGACCAGGACCAAATCCCTTTCTCGATAGCCAAACAGAATATACAGACTGAGAGAAGTCTATAAAGCTACGGAACATACCATTTGACCTTTTATTGATATCACACGATTGCCACATCCTAGAAATTATCTCCTCCTCTTGCCTCATACCGAATAGGACCTGTGAAAGGGTCAAAAGTTTGCTATTCATGCAGCTATCCTTTCAGGCTATTATACATTTGATGTCGCCTTCATTTGATAAACCTATGTTAATCTCTATGCTTTTTCACAATGTGCCTCCAAATTACAACTTTATTCAGCTCTGACTACGTACTATGAGAAGGGTATCTATAAGACTCTACACTCTCCATATATTACTTTGAGATGTTGCTTGCTTAATTTGGACTCGGTTTGATTGAGTTATCAGAAGGAATACGGAATTTGAGCCTTACCTATACCCTCCTCTTGAGGACTCTGTTTCACCTAGTTCTGAGCTCGAATTGTATATAAGGTACTTAAAACATTCACCTCGGTCTCTAAATTCGTTTCACATATTAGCCGCTGCATTTGAGGCTGGTTTTGTAGAGTTACACTCGGAAATATTGAATCACCACCCTGCCTTAAGCTACCCTTATAGATATTTTCTCTCAGTTCTGGTTAGATGTCAAATATGCGGTACCAAAAAATTCTTCATACCCTGTATATTCTGTTGGGTTATTGAGAAATTGACTTGGTGCTGGTTAGATTGAGTTACTATTAGAAATACCTGATCAGAGACCCCGCTTAGCCTACACCAGCATGCCACCACCCCTAAACAAACATATTTCATATACACTATGCTCATATATCAACTACTACGTGGGTGCAATGATTTCTGCTAACCATGGCCCTCATAGCCCTCGCCTATTCATATATTTTACAGCCACACCGGTTAGTGGATCATGTGACTCTTCCCGAGATAGTTGGGGTAGTAATACACATACGCACTCCTATAATTTTTTGAAGAAACTACCATACGCCTACACAATATTCCAAAAATCGAGCCAATTGGGTTGGATGTTAGATTAGGAATCGGCAAAACTGCATAATCACTGTTTTTGATCGGCTTCCCGGTGATGATCCGCTTCTCCGTGAAGTATGGTATCAACAAAATAGAGACCTTACAATATTCCAGAGGCACAGAGGAATAAATCCAGTTGGAAATAGGTCTCTCAATGTTAATAAAGCTTGGAGAAGCGATTATTGCTTGATTTGTGTCATGGATATAGACTACCTGTGCGCTTTTAATGTGGTTGCCACAGAGCGAAGCGACCCCTTTTACAGTGGTTGCTACAGAGTGAAGCGACTTTTATGCTGGTCGCTACAGAGCGAAGCCACCACTTTGATGGTTGCTACAGAGTAAAGCGACCACTTTTGTACTTTTAAAGTGGTTTCTACAAAGCATGGGGACCACATTTGCCTTTGTAAACTATATATATGAAGCCTCGGGCAGGCTATAAGTGGCCAGGTACACAATATATATCTCTATCAACTGCCTGAATATACAACAACTGCATGAACTTGCAATGAGTATATACATCTCCATCAACTGCCTGAACGTACAAGCAATACATGAATTTGCACGGAGTATATAGATGTCTAACAACTGCGTGAATGTGCAAGAAATAAATGAACTTGCACTCAAAATATAGATCTCAATCGGCAGCCAAAACGTGAATGAACTTGCACTGAATATATACATCTCTATGAACTACAGTCGTACTTGTCAGTTTTCACGGTATGTTGACTTCTTGACCGGCATAGAGTGATGACGACAATACCCGACCAGACCAACAAGTTAACTAGAGCGTAGTCTTAGCCTTAATAGAAGGGCCGATACCTAAAAAGTCATAGTTACATCAACCAGTTTTTCCTACCTAGACTCCGGTTACCATATAAATCTTGCCAAGCGACCACTACTAACTAGGCTACATATTAAAAGAAAAGCTTTTATACTAGACCAGAGTAAGTCTATCACAGCCCGGTCATTACCGGTTAGTGTCATCATAACTTAGTATACCATTCAATCCCCACCATATATTAGCCCTGTGGTGATCCATTTCGCTTCCCGAGAATGGATGGTACTGGAACAGCCAATACAACCTAGCACGCTGGCTTCTCCCGGAGACACTAAAGTTCACGCGGAACGACCCGGACAGCAACTCGAGGATTACCATAGGGCGCCTGCCGCACACACCCCAGACCAAAAAAAGGAGGGATTTCCCAAGTAAACAACAGAAGGCACAGAAACCCAGCAAAGGAACCCAAGTACGACCTGTAGTCTTACATGTGGCCTCAACGAAATACACACGCGGCCAAATTCGCCGCTGTATGCAGAAGGACAATGAAGGAATTGGACCCCAAATCTTAGAAATTCGGTAGGAACATAGACGGGTCAGGGTGGCGTCGTCCCTGGTGATCTACCTGAAGGAAAGGATCGTTCTTAACCAGTGTCTTCACATCGAAAGGACATTCTTCCGCACCACAGGGAACGAGTGGGACAGATGACAAAATATCAATTGTTTTCCTACCCTCGCTGATTTGTCTACAGTCGCGTATTCCTTCTTCTTGTAATGTACATTTAATGGTCGAGAAAGATTTCTCACATGGAACATTACAGTATTCCACTATGGGCCAGGATATTTTTCACCTTGACGTATTCTTCTCCGCTATAGTAATGTTGGGCCTTGCCTTGTCTTTTTCCCACTTCACCGCTGTAATTGCTCCCACTGGCAATGTTGTTCCGAGTGCTTAAGATATTTAATAGGGACAAACCGACAACCTAGCAGGAGCCTGGCGAACTTTTGACTGGAGCTTACATAGGATGCGGGTTGTAGGATTTGCAGCAACAGATGTACCAACACACCCTAGTACCAGCAACTAGCTACGCAACTGGGTCTGCCAATTCTACGTATTATGTTCCGAGGAGTAAATACAGCAGTTAAGGAGCACTGGGTTAGGGTGCCCAGTCAACCCCGATCGCCCACCACGGCCCAGACCCTGGTGGAGAGGAAGGGAATAGGGATGAGGAAGAACAAGAAGGACATGGTGGAGGTCAGAATGAGGTGGCGGGGGCGGCGGTGGGGGATGAATAAGAGGGGCAAGAGGAGCAAGAGGAGACAGATGATAATGCGGAGGAAACAACGGAATGAGGCAAGCGGAGGGAGAAAAAGAGGTCGATAGGGAACAGGGCGAAGGGGAAGATTAGGAGGATCTACGGGCAGAAGACATGCAGGCAAGAGACGGGTTCAGAAGAGTCTATAATGGATGGTTAATGGTAAATGACCCCCGTACCCCTAACGCCGACACCAGGAATTGCGAATAGACTATTGAGAGCCTGGTATGCTCCTAACCCAACTCATCGGGCCAGTTGGCTACAACCAAATCCTGTGCAACCCCCACCCCCTTCACGCCCTACGGCCGGGCCTCGTGTACAGACAAAAGCACAAACATCTCCTCCCTCCTCCCCCCCCCCCACCTCCCCGTTCCCCACTGTCTACAACAAACATACTAACCTGATCCTGGTGGGACACATTAAATCCACTGATTCATATTAAGGGATGCTCGGAAATCTCCCACCCGAACCCACACGCCCACTGAAAATCCCCAACCTCCCCCCCAGCAACTATGTTTCACCCGCGTGGGGGGCTTGCTTCCCCCCACCCCTCCTCGATCAACCCATTCAGCCCGAACACAACTAATGGAAAGACCGGACTATGGAGGTACATGAGCGGGAGAAGATGCTTGTTAGGTGGTTTTTGGTACTGGAGACGAGGTTTGGGTTTGGCCGGGGCCGGGGTAGTAGGGACAGCGAGGAAGGAATGGAGAAGATTGTGAGCTGGTGCTCAATTGGATAGTTTAAGTTGCAAAGGGAGTATATATCGGTGAGGATTTGCGATTTGGGGAGTGAGCAGATGAGGAGGGAGTACTACAGGGGAGTGGGGATTTACAGGCTTGGGATTAGGAGTTGCGGTTTCGGGCGTTGTCAGGATGCATATCTAAGTTTTTGCTTTTCTCTAAGCGCCCACCTGCGCTCTCCGTCTGCTCCCTTGAAATTTTGTCCAGTTGTTACAGGGTATATTACCGACAGCATTTTCGCACAGGGTAGCACTGTAGTATCGGCTCCTACCTGCAGGACTCAGTTAGAACAGAGCCTTTGTGAGGCGGTTCTACCATGGTTGTGTGTAGCCACTATGGTGGGAGTAGCTAGTCGCAATGAAGATGTTGGTTGGGTCCTGCACGATGATAACGCCAATGGAAAATGGGTTAATATGGCCTTGCACTTCCTGGCTTGTTTTGGGGCCAGGGTCATATATTGTACACGCCTCCTATAGTGTCACATTGTGGGCTATTGATGTATGTTAATCTGGTCCCAGGAGGTATTGGTTGTTGCTATGTTTCTAGGTGTACAGGCAAGTGAGATCAAAAGTGGCTAATAGTATTTGAGTTTCAAAGCATAAATGTTATCTGGCGCAAACCACCACCTGCCACTCAGACCACGTTTGCTCGTACTACCTATTTGAGTAGTTGTGACTACTTGGGCTCCACA
>Ga0307511_10003418_pt1 | contig 16330 bp, 7 predicted proteins | sample 13_EM_MG_FD_200266 | JGI IMG/M metagenome (GOLD analysis project Ga0307511, IMG submission 200266) | Populus trichocarpa ectomycorrhiza microbial communities from riparian zone in the Pacific Northwest, United States - 13_EM | ecosystem: Host-associated > Plants > Roots > Unclassified | place... | reverse complement strand
TCCCCCGCTGCACTCCATAGCATCCGAAAGTACTGAAATCAGGTCTGGCTGGGCCTTGTTACCCAGGCTCTGAGCTGCGTCCAGGGCGGTTGGGTACTCCCCTGTACTGGTTTGATTATACATGCCACCGACATGGAGCGGATCAGCCCCACACTTCAGCAGGAATGAGACCAACCCAGTGTCGCCCATATAGGCGGCTTGGCCCAAAGCACTTCCAAACTGATGCGAACTCACAATATTGATGTCTGCGCCCTCGTCTAACAGGTATGCTACAATGCCAATATCAGGGTCACGATCCAGTAGTATCGACAAGGGCACTGGTTGCTGCACGTTACTGCTGTAACCACTGGTGGGTGATTGACATATACATATAGCTGCAATCAATGCCGTGGTATCACGAACCACTAAGTTCACGTCCGCGCCTTTACCAAGTAATACCGACACAATACGCTGAAGCCCTTTCTCCACAGCCGCAACCAATGCCGTGGTATCATGGACAACCATGTCCACATCCGCGCCCTGATCCAGTAAAATAGACACGATATCCTGGTGCCCTTTCTGTGTAGCCGCTACCAATGCCGTGGTATCATGGACTACCATATTCACATTCGCGCCCCGTTCCAGCAACAGCAACACAATACGCTGAAGCCCTTTCTCCACAGCCACAACCAATGCCGTGGTATCATGGACAACCATGTCCACATCCGCGCCCTGATTCAGTAAAATAGACACGATATCCTGATGCCCTTTCTGTGTAGCCGCTACCAATGCCGTGGTATCGCGGACTATCATATTCACATCCACGCTTCGACCTAGTAACAGTGCCACTATATTCTGATCCCCTTCCTCCACAGCCGTAATCAATGCCCTGGTATCCCAAACTTTCATAATGCGTAACAACGACACTATATTCCGATGCCCTTTCCACCCAGCCGCAACCAGTGCTGGGGTTCCATGCACTAGCATGCTCACATCCGCACCTTTACCCAATAATAGTGACACAACATTCCAATGCCCCCTCTTGGCAGCAGAAACCAACGCCGTGGTATCATGAACTACCATGTCCACATCTGCGCCTCGATCCAGCAATAGTGACACGGTATCCTGATGCCCTTTCTCCGCAGCCACAACCAATGCCGTAGTATTATGGACTACCATATTCACATCGGCGCCTCGTTTCAGCAACAGCGATACAATCCCCTCATGCCCTCTATTCGCAGCGGCAACCAATGCCGTGGTATCATGAGCTACCATATCCACATCTGCGCCTCGATCCAGTAACATTGATACGATATCCCAATGTTCTTCCTCCGTAGCTATAACTAATGCCGTGGTACCATGGACAACCATGTTCACCTCCGCGCCTCGATCCAGTAACATTGACACGATATTCCAATGCCCTTCCTCCGCAGCAACAACCAATGCCGTGGTATCCTGGACTACCATGTTCACATCTGCGCCCCGATTCAGCAACCGTGACACTCGACCGATTTTCCCTTCTGACGCCGCGGATACCAACTCCACATCCATGCTCCGCAGAATTAGCCACCTCGAGCTAATGACTCCTAGTTTTGCACGGCGCAACACCTGTTTCGGAAATCTGATTATGGGTCTTGATCCCTGTTGAAGTGAGGGAGTATCTAGGCTGGCCCGCGCCAAAACCACAAGTACCGAAGGAGCGAATGAGATTTGTGGCGTTGAGGTAACGCTACTATGTACAGTTCAATTTCGGCGTAATAATTGATAATTGTTCACCAAGACCGGAACTGCATGTATGCACGGACGAGAGCTCCCAGCAGATGCGAGGCTGATCAGGTTCTGCGGCCTTGGGCTAGGCCTAGTTAGCAAGGCTGTTAATCGCACGTCCGGAGTACCACAGTACACTCTCTTTATAAACATATGATCAGGACCGGAGGTGGTATATTTATAACGAATATATATATATGCTCAGGTATGTCGAGATAAATTACATGGATAACGAAACGGCAAAATGAGACAAGAAATAGGTATTACGAGTAATGTAGGAATTCTGTTATCCCCCGTTATGTTTATTTGGCCTCCTTTTGATGTAGATAGCCCTTAATTCGACGTCTTTCCCTTTGCAATATTCGCTTCCAACTGGCTTGTATTTTATCGGACTAAGAGGAATATAGAAGGAGTATCACTAAAGCATAAACAGCGGCTCAATGAAGAGCTGGTAGTATGGGAGGCTGCTCGGATGCAGGATTTTCTCAGCCGGCGTTAAGGTATTGATTATCCGACTCTCACCTCAACATCATTGGAATGGATGTAGGGTTCAACTGACTACGGGCGACTAGTCAGGTTGCACGCTGAAGCCGAGTCTCGGTAGTGTAGGTAAGCACAGTCTCGGGGCTGATGGTGGTCCTGTTGAACGATGCTTACAAGAATGAACAACCTTCACAACGAAGCCACATGGTAATTTCTTATCGATAAGCACCCTCCTAGCGCAGATCATGCATAAATCGTATTGTTCAACGGTAATTACCTACGACTATTGTTCTTAACAACGCCATTATTCGTACACAATATTCGGCATCTCAGTGATACAAGGGACAAGCATATGTGATTTATACTTACAAGTGCCCTTTCGTCTGGGGGACCATGTGCTTAAAGCGAATATATAGTATAGGTATTCTTATACCCACTGTATACTGTGCCAGAATTGCCTGCAATTGGATGGTCGACGTCTTCCGTACGTAGCCAGTCGTCCTTTAACGATCGGTTACTGCTGGCGGTTCGGACTGCATACAATGCCTGGGGGAAAGTACCGGTATCCGCAACCCTCCTTTGTATGCAGCGATTGGCTGGTCACTCTCTTAGCCCAGCTGTATGTCTCACGCTCAGATTATGCCAGGGGGTCGCGGATACTTTCCCCCACGCACTGTAGATCTCATATTTGGTTGTTCGATATTGCAAATATTCAAAACCAAACCATTCCTAATGTAGTATCTACATATACTCAGCTGAGCAGTAAGTGTACCAGTAGGTACCTACCTAATGAAACAGCGGAAGTTGAGCTCATGAGTACATACACCTGTGTAATATCACGGATACGCCGATCATCCTCGGCGTTTCATTGAAACGGGTAAACCTAAGCGGCTACACTAAGGAGGATTAGGCATAGTAACCAGAAACATGCAGTGATCTCCAGGAACGTTACACCAAAGATATGTGATATCTGGGTCGTCCATGCCTAGTATTTCTTTTCCGCAGCGTATACCTAGTTAAGCAGAAAGTAGGATATGCCATTACCCAGATTGCCTACGGATGATATGAGGGTTTGGCGCTGTAGCCAATTACCTGCCTACATGTGTGTAACCAGACTACCTATATGTTCACTCTCAGTGGGGGGCCTAAAGCAATCGTGAAGCTAGTAGCGGACAGGATGTGAGATATCAAAGGTTCCTAGATTGTTACAACAGAGGTGCAGTAGTAAGACAGTGTCAAATCATGGTTGCTGTATCAACTTTACAACGCCCTGATTGTGTCAGCACCCTACCTACCATTGCCCATGCTCTGCTGCCGGGAGCTAACTCCGGGTGGCCTTCAACTCGAGAGGTTGCATGTGTGTAATGCGGAGGTAGGCATTTCATTTTATCATATGGGTACTACCGTTGCTAGTACTATAGTGTGAATTGTCCTACTCTCCATTAACAATGAGAATTCGTGGTGTTCTCGTCAGATGCTCAAAACACTCGGAGATACATGCAAACCCCAGAGCTTCATCCATATACCCGCTCCACACCATGCCAGGAAGTAGCTCAAGTTGCTGCCGCCCACATCTCCCAAAATCGCCTCCCATGTCGCTAGAGCTACCACCTGTTTTCTGAGATGGATCTAACAACGTATTCTATGCATTACACTCATCTCATATACCTTAGCATCATCGTGGATAATTGTTACGCTCGTTTAGCATGTCTTGTACTATCCGATGAAGAGTAAATCCTGAGCTAGTGGAGATCACAAATCTGTCATCGGCTCTCAGCGCCTGATAATGGCACTCTCCTGTCCTGGACTGGACTAATAGCTGTTGGTCTCAATGCATATACACTTAGCTCTATGGCATAGTGGCATTTGATAAACTCCATAACTCCATAGTTGGCTGCAACACAAGCTCTCTGTTTCGCTCCGTTCAGCAAGACAAGGGTAAACCACTGAGCGAACTATATATAAGAACTACTATGTTAGGTGTATCACATAATGGTAATCTTGCGTATAAGTATGTTCAGGTACCATAATGTCAGCTGTTATGAGATGTATACCGGGCCAGCACCGCATGCGCTAGGGACATGTATACCGGACCCTAATTTGTACGCTCCAGAGCAAAATATCACTCGCCTAATGCTATGTAACCCCTCAATGCATGCGCGCGATACTATATAGCAAAAGTAAATACCTCCGTGAGCTCTATCTGTAGGAAATACTCTCGGATGAACGCAAGGCCGAACGGAAGGTCGATCATGGAAGAAAAGGGCAACTTTGAATTATGCGGGTAGGAACTGGGATGCCCGGAAGGGCAAGTTTGAATTTTGATCGAAGGATATAAGGAGCGAGATCCAGTGCGAAATAAGAGAAGGACAAGGCAGCAGAACCATAGCATTCATACTATAGCGATCTCTACATAGCCTTGACAAATACATCTATATCTCCCTCTCAAGATTCCTCCGCTTATAACCTCGTAATCTTACACTATCTCCAGCCACATTCTTCGCAAAAGTATCTACATACCTCTACATTCCGCAATCATATATTTATACGCTCCTTTGCCACCTCTTATTTTCACCGTACCTCTTCTACCTGCTACCTCCATCATGGTCCCCACACTGGGACTGCATATGAGTAATGGGTCTCAAAACTAAAAATATTAAAAATATTTCTACCTCCAACCATGTTTCCTTCCTAGGCTTGGGAGGCTGGACCAGTTGGCCCTAAAGGGGATACATCGGGTCCCTCCATTATCTTAGGTCGACCGAACGTGTGGACTTTAGGGGGAAAAAAAAGATTCTACTACCTCCACCATATAGTATACGACGGGGTGTCCACGCATAACCAGGTTCCTGCACATGACCGACCGTGCGGGGTAATTTCAGTCAGTTTTCACCGAATTTTTGGTATGATATCCTTATTTGACTCCTCTACATGCATGCATTCCCTGAAGATATTTCGAACCCCTAAGATAGAAATATTTTAAGAAATATTTCACCAAGCCCTCTCCTAAACATACCGAGGGGCAGTAGTACTTGCAGACAAAGAAATTGTGGATACAATTGGCATAGACTCCAAATACAAAGCGAAAGCAATTATTTTGCTTCCCAAAACCACCCGTTCCCAGCCGCATATTTCCCCGTGATAGTTCCCGCTTATGTATTATATCTCCCCAAATTTTGTGCCTACTCGGCCCAAAAACATTGGAGTCAATATCTAAAATACCTGTCTCTGTGCGGAAACCCAATCGTGTGCGGAAGCCCCGTAGCACACTCTACATCCACCTCTACTACCTCCACCGTACCTTGTTGTAGGTCGTGTTCATAATTAATTTATTGCTTGCCTATGCATGTACTTAAAACAATAACATATAGTTGAATCTTTCATTGATATCTTGATGAACTTGCTGAACCGTTCGAATACTTGATCAAGTGAGAATCTTGCTGAACGGAACGAAACATCCATCATGCATGTCAGTCAATCGACTGGGTCATACGGAGTACTCCGTACATTATAATAGATCAAAGAAAAGTTACCGTAGGTTTCCGCGAGTTAGAAACGTTCCTTAGCCAAGTACAGGAGCGACATGATTCACAGTAAAGTTTCTTATATTTGGGATACTCGGGGCCCTCATGACCCAGGTGTAAGATTACGAGGCTATGATACACTAGTCCTTGATTTTTTTAAAATAAACTCAGTACTCGTATATGACAAGACTATACTTGTATACCTAAATAGGAATTGGGGTAAACCTCATTGTCAATCTGGACTAACATTAAATAGCCGTAGATTTTAATCATATGGTTTTATTACATATAGTTTGGTTAATTACAGACTACTTAATATTAGGCAATGGCGCTCGGGAACACAACTACCACTTATTGATCATGAGCCTATAGATTCGAGCGCGCTAGCCGGAGCCAAGTACCGGGAAGTAAGACCCCCGGTCGAACTAATGTCGGTTGTTATATGTCTAATACTAATTCTACCTAGGCCTGCATACTGCTGCATAGTCTGCCATCTCACTGGCTGCAGCAATGTCGGTTGCAGCGATGTCAAATTCCAGTGTCTTTTTTTGTAGTATCCAATTCCTTAATTTTGAAGTCTGGAAGCCCACGGATTTGGAGTTTGTGATCTTGACTGCCACCTGTGGGTAGAGATATACCGGTTTACTCAAAAGCCTTGACTATGCTCGCTTGTCCAATTGTACAATACAATTGTTAATATCCATAGTATATATTGCTGTTAAATAACCATATTATTATAGCCATGTTATATGGTTGAGTGGTAGGCTTGCAGTGCTCTTTGGTGGAATGTGCAAAGTGAAGCATGCTCGAATCTGACAAATGCCGTGCAAACCAACATTTTTTTAATTTTTTCCCAGTTCATGGGATATGGTTGGTTGACATCTAAGACACCCAACTGCAGCTCTTACTTCCCAGTTTTCCCGGTATCAATATACAGCAGGGCCAATGGCAGTGGCCTGCGGAACAGAACCAATAGGAGTTGCGTGGCAAAATACATTCACATTCAGACTGTATATATACAGGCTATACTGGACCACGCTGTACCTAGGAAATACCTTGGTATTATGGACGTGCTAGCAGTCTTCGGATTCTCAAGACTCTCCACCAGCAACATATTACTTGCTATACGGAATACCTGATGCCTCATACTGCGCCTCGATCGGACCGGATATATACTGTGTCGGTGAAAAGTTACCCCTTCTCTACAGACAAATCCACCCTGCTATCCCAAGTGAGACTTGTCGGAGATCTAGAGGTGAATAACCAAACCTTTAGTGCTAATTTAGCTTAGTAAGCCCTCAACACCGTATGCGAGCGTCTGGGATGGTAGGGCAGGTGGTTACTTATGTATGTGTGCAACTAAACTATACTTATCTACACATGTTTCATGCACTGAGGTACCGCCCCATGTGACTGGTAATCTGGCGCTCCTATTTAAGGACTAGCGTATTCCTATCAGCGGACAGCAATCCTTGGCCTGGTTTGCCCGTGTCCATGTACCAGTAGGTATACATATACACCCAAACCTTGCTATAACAGAACTCGCTATTGCGGACATCTTGGCATAACGGACGTTTTTAAGCTGCTGCCTCCAGCTGCCACCAAAATCTGCTAGCTATAGCGATCCGCATACTGTACTGGATAGTGCTCTCAGACTCTACAGGTGAGGGGTACTACAGGGGTACTTTCCATACAAAAATGATTCTGCTAGACTGGACGAAGGAGTGGATACATAACCGAAACCCTCTAAATTAGGCCATTTTTGAGAATGCGTATGCTCTGTGGGAAGACTTGAGCTCGGACGAGAGCTTGTGCCAACCAGACTACACTTACTAGTATTTTGTGACAAAGGTTCCTAGCCACTTGTGGAGGGTACTCCTTTGGTTAGCTACTACCGGGGTACGCATGACTTCCGCGGGGTGTGAGTGTCTCCCAGTTGACATACCTAGGAGCCCCATGATGAGATCGAGAGAGACAGAGCGAAAGGGGGACCCCATAAGGTGCATGGTGATTACGTGGGCGGGTTGGTTGTGGTGAATGTGCCATAATTCCAATGGGCGCCCTTGGACCTGCATATTCCTACAGTGACCCCTAAATAATATGTTAGTGTACAGTATACCATCGGAATCTAGGCAAACCTATCACCCAGAGTGATCACCTAGCGATTACACTCTCTAACATAATATCCATTGTTGAGACTGGATTACGTACAATATGAATGTAATCAGGCAGGCATATTCGGTCCCAACTGCTATATTTCAGCTCCCAGGTGCACTTCCTATACTACCAGATCTTTCATTCATTCCTTCTCGCTAGGGCTTTCGGAAATAGTGATATGTACATTATGCGGCTGTGAACAATAGTCTCATTTATACAGAAGAACCTCTGGTAACTACCGGTACATGATGTTGATTACTCGCTCACATGAACTTTCCCCATTTGTCTGTGAACGGCCAGACTCCGACAATCAGCTCATGATCAATTTCAGTATATTCAAATTCATTATTTGGATAGTTCATACCTGATGATAAGATCCACAACCTTCCGAAACCTTTGCAGGCTCTCTCGTTTCTTTCTCTTGTCGCCCCAGGACATCATTCACCAAGCTGTAGCATATTGCTACGGTAGCGGTTCAGTTAAAGGGTTCGGCGATTACAAACAGTTAGTGAAATAACTTCGTCGCATGACATTAGGTCGAACCGACGTATAACTAGACTTTAAAAAAAATAAAAAATAAAAAGTGAAATAACTTGGCAATGGCTGATAGAAGTGCTATTGGAAGCCGAAGTTATGAACAATGCGAAAGCGGTACAATTTTATCTTTTATTATGAGCTAGATAACAGCCGCATTTACCAGCCCTAAGTATAAGTAAGTATACCAGCTCCGCACATACACAGATTTCTTGGACTTCTCTGCTTTCCTCAACCATCGGCTTGCATGATCGTCAATAGGAGCTGTGGTCAATCAAATATTTTGTCATTACCCAACTCAAGTACGTGCCTTTAAGCAATCCTCAGTCTGGAAAATACATGGCCGCCTCACAAGAGAACAACGATTTACTGGTTCTGAACGATGGGCTAGCCTCAAGCGCTGCGGAGTTTAAACCTTCCGTAGAGCAAGTCACCATTTAATTCTGAATTATTCCCATGCAAGCTACCGTGGGATTCAAGCACTAATATTCAAGTAGTATTATTGCCATCAATGGGCTAAATGGCGGCCGGTTGAGTACCTGGCGTTCCTCCGACCCTGAAGCTCTCGGAATGTCATGGCTGAATCACAAGGACATGCTGCCGAAAGAATTCCCAAACGCACGGATAATGACCTTCGGGTATGGTAGTGGGGAAGAATCTTTCGAGATTGAGGGCGCTATATCACGACTTCGCCTTCGGGCAATTGCCATGAAGCTATTAAAGTCTCTCCACGAAATGAGACGAGAGGTATGTGCCTAGCCCCCATTATATGTTGTAGGCTTGCTTCAAGAATTTTGTCGTATTGGTAAAAACTAACGGGCTTCATAGGCCACAGTACCCATTATTTTTATATGCGATAGCCTTGGTGGGCTTGTGGTTAAGGAAGTAAGCCTACACCATAGCGGGGGTACTATTGCATTGACGAGGGGGCAATGATATTGGACAACATGACTTACAAACCTTCTCTGTTCTAGCTTTTATGTGTCACCAATCAAGATCATACGGGCCCTATTCCTCCATTGCTATACAAACGGAGCACCTTGTAAGTACTTCTCCGCCAGCGCATGTATCAATCAGCGACAGAACAATAATATTCAGTGTCCTAGATATTCTTTGGTACGCCACACCAACCGAGCAATGAAAGACGCTGGGAAGACCTTTTGTTCGATATTATACTAGCATCAACAGAGGGTGAACCACGGAAGCGGAGGAATATGGTGACGTCCATCATTCGGACTGGGCCCGCAGCGCTAAAAGATATCACGGAACACTTCTATATGTATTCTACGCAATATCACATCCTAGACTTTTACGAAATGGAAGAAACAGCGTCGGTGGGGTTGCAGGTGAGTAGGACATGTTCCGATCCTGATGAGTGGGTGGTTGACAGAATGGTACCGGTACTCGTATTTTGAATTTAGGTTGTACCGCCAGCAAGCTCGATACTTGACATCTCAACAGTGAAGGGATAAACACAGATCACGTGCACCTTTGTCAATTTTCAACCGTCGATGCAGCTGGGGCGTTTTTTAAGAAGATGTACCACCACATATATTATACAAGGGACATCAACGCCTACTTGTTCGTATACGCACTCTCTTCTCTACTACCTTACTACCCTGATTGAGCTGCAAATCTAACAGGAGGTAATCATTGCATGTGGCTTCCTATGCTCAGTTTATTGAATGCCACCACAATTTTGCTTGTTTATATTCCGACCGCAGCCTGGATCTCCGGAAGGCATCGCGATCGCATCCTAGAACCCTGGAGTGGGTGACCGAGAACGCTGATTTCAAACGCTGGCAGGAATGTCGAGTCCGCCACATTGCATGTTTATGGGAGAGTTGGTAGTGGAAAAACCGTGCTATGCGCTTCACTGGGCCGAGCCCTGCAGACAAAGAAGTTCGATAGGCAATTTGCAGCTGTACTATCCCATTCTTTTGGTAGTTTCAACATGAGTGGGCAATCATTGAGTGGTCCTTTTCTCGCTTTATGCCGCCAGCTGCTTTCCAAGGCGGGGAGTTCATGTTTCGCCAGTTGCAAGATACCTTTATCCAAATGCGAGATAACGAGGAGTAGTCGGTTATGGGGCTTTGGAGACTTGTCCGCACCATGCTATCCGCGAGCCATGAAAAGCCAATAGTCTGCATAATCGACGGGTTCGACCAGTACAGCGACCGAGACGAGTTGTTAAAATATGTGACCTTACTACATAAATCCACGCAAACAGATGAAACCATTCTCAAATTTATCCTCACAAGCCGGAAAAATTCCGCCGTTGGCAGTGCCATCAAATCACACCCTGCGGCCCTATTTGAATTAGATCTTGATGCACACTCCAGGGGTGACAGAGACCTTTTTCTTCGAGATGCCGTGCAAAACCTTCTTTGACGGGTGGAAGAAAAGGGATTGATAAGAGAAAGGTTGTGTGATTTGAATAAACCATTCCTGGAACTGCATTTGGTCTTCAAGTCACTCGAGAACCTTTCTTGCCAACGCGCAATTGTAACGCGGTCAAGCAAGGAGCCGGCCACCGCTACAGTCGACAGGGTAGAGCAGCTCAAGGCGTGCAGTCCCGATGACCTCTCACTCACAGCCCTTTATGAGAGACAGCGCCAACGGGTTCTGCTACAAAATACCCCTTGGCGTCTACAATACTCCGTTGGCTGGTCTTTGCTGCTCAACCTTTGACTGTCCACGAACTGGCTGCTGCAGTAGCATTGGACACAGAAGACAAGATGCCCAGCGGCAGCGCTAGAATCGCCAGTGATTCAATCAGAGCCTATTTCCAATAGCTAGTAGATTGTAGTGATAATCATAATCCGCGCGAGATCCGCTTAGTAAACAGCACAACACAGAACTTTTTCATAATAGTGGATGCCAGCTATAGTACAGCACTGGGCCACTCAAAACTAGCAAAAGCATGCTTTCGATGTTTATCTGAGCCTGTATTGACACCGAGTGATCCTTATTGTGACCCCAACTTCAGTAAGGAGAGCGCTCCACATAACAAGCTCTACGATTATGCACCGATACCATCCGCACCTACATTGTCTCCACCAAATCTGCAGCGCGACCAGCGAATGCTACGTTGGGCATCGACCAGCACGAACCTCCCATGGCCCCCGTTGATTCCTCACAAACGGGCTGGGCGTCACCTTTGTACATTTCATCCTTTCTGAATCTTCCAGCTGTCATTGCGGGGATCCTGAAGTACAAATCCAGTCATCGATCAAGGTGTTGCAATGCGCATTGCCGCGGAGCAAGGTCACAAGCAGGTAATCCAGACGATGCTTGATATGAGGCGAGAACTTTTAGCCCCATTGTGGGAGAAGCGCTGGGGGCTGCGAGCAAATATGGCAGATCGAAGTTGTGCAACAGCTACTTGAGATTCTCAAAGATAGTGGAAAAGTTCTCTCAGAACCCCACCAGTCGCAGTTGCCCAGCCATGGGCAGGTGGAAGAAGGGTGTGGGCTCCTAGAGAACTCAGGTGGAAGCCCACTTGATAAACCGGCACAATTCATCCTAATGATGAAATTAGAGAAAGCAAAACTGACTATACTGTTCCCATTGGAGTCCCCCAGGACGACTACAGCCAGCAGGAGGCAAGATCTGCCGCAGGCAGCGTTAAGCACAGTGTAAATGCGCCAAAGGCGACGTATGTGGAAAACCAAATATTCCGGCACCAGGAATTACTCGACGATCTCCTGTCTAAAACAGCAATGCGAGGCCACCTGAAGCTTGTACGCCTGCTCCTCGACGCGGGTGCGAACCCTAAGTTCCCTAACGCGGCGACCTTTACATATCCCGAGACCGACCGGGTACGCTCAACCCAGTTTGGGGCGCGGCCAAACACGGTTTTGAAGAAGTAGTTCAGGCTCTCCATGAGACTGGTGCTAGGCTTGCACCACCAGCTTCTGTAAAGGGCGGCTACTCGCGGTTATGGCTAGCTGAAAACTGGAATAGTATGTCACACTCCTCTGGACCTCGGGGTGTGTACAAGCTTTGAGGGTGATTCTGGGTACAATCCTCTTTATTGGGCACCACATTTGGAAATGCTCTAATAGTTCAGGCGCTCCTCGACCGTAGAGCTGATATTCACCGGCGTGACCCTTCCCATGATCGCACAGCCTTACATGCAGCGGCGCTGGCCCAACGCCCATGTGTGCGCACTCCCAGGGTGCTTCTGGGTCGTAGTGCGGATATTCATGCCGCCGACGCATTGGGTGGAACCCCATTGAAACTTGCAGTTCGAAGTGACTAAACCAGCAACGAGCCGGTGGTGAAATTCCTGACTCTGTATACAGTGATGTCGCGTTAGTTGTAAGAAACCTTGAAACCTGCGTTATAAGAAACGATGCCCCGGCCCCGCCCAAATTTGTATGGGAAAATAAGAAACCCGCGTTATATGTAGGTTTCTTAAGTATTCGCTTAGGAATACATAGAGTTCTTATAACGAAGTTGTGGTTAATGTCGCTTGAGCTGCGGTACTTACTCCGCATTGTGCCACTTGTTTCTCTGCGAGTTTACACTGGAATCAAGTGAACAAAGTCTTATTCTACTTGCCAACGCCAGATTTCTTCTAATGAAGTGTTATTCTAGTCATCCTCATCCGGTTGGGTTCAAGCTCGGCAGGCATGGACTGCGAGATGATATCCGCTCTTAGCATAAACTACCGGTACACCCTGGCCATGACTACAGAGTATGTACTCTCAATACAAGCATATCGTTCGGACCGGGGGAAGTATGCTTGTAACCAATATATTCTTATATCTTGAGAAAATAGGAAAATATGGAATGAAGCTAGCTAGTCGTAGGAAAGGTTGCGTAAGAAGATGATAAATACAGGGATAGTATACAGGCAACAAATAGACAAATGAGAGTAGATGTGGGGACCTGAATCCAAGGAGTAGGGGATGGAAAGGAGGAGCCAGCTCCGGGAGGCCCCAGAAAGTCGGTGATCCTGCGCTGAATATGCTGACGCTTGCGTTCAATTTCCAGGGACTTAATGCGTTTTTTCTCACGCTTTAGGGCCTATTGTAGATCATTGATATTGGCTGTGGGTTCAGCTTGAAGTGAGAAGAGGAGTAATCCTATATATATTTTATACTCCGATTCAAATCAACGTTTGATGTGTCGCCCGATTGCCTTGGGGCTTGCTTCCGCATGTCCTTATAGCTTGACATTCTAGCTCTGAACAGGCCTGGCGCTGGTGAGTAGAAGATGTGGCAGAAGATGTGGCAGCATATGCTATTTTTCAGGAGGTATAGCTCTGCCGGAGGTGAATGCTATTCAGGGTAATTTCTTATCGATAAGCACTTATTTGTGGTTTAGCGCATCTCTAGAGCATATGTACGATGACTAAGCAAAAACAATAAGAATATTTGTATCCAAAATATGCATATTTACTATCTGAGACCGGTGCACGTATGCTTGTAACCAATATATTCTCTACAAATTCCTAGTACCTGCATCATTTGATTGTGATTGTGGTTGCTCAATACCCAAAAGTCTCAAGACCACTGTCCCTGCCCACGAGACGTCTCGAGACGTCTCGTGCCCAAGTCTAGCAGCAGGTTATGGTAGCGAAAAGCTCGTCCAGTACTTCTTTCAGACTGGGGAAGGCAAAGAAGCCAAAGATCGATTCGGAAGGACCCCATGGGATGTAGCATTGAACCCAGCGGTCAGAAAGCTTCTCTCCACCCGAAGCCACCACCAGCTTGCTCCCGAATGTATGCCGGGCCTGGGATTCGTTGTAACTTGTGTGGAACGAAAATACATCTAAATGGTGGATTCATGTTCGGTAGGTATAAGTTGGTTATGAGTCAGTGAAGGTTTCCTGAGGCTTAGCGCCGAATGGCCTTGGATGAATCCACACCAGGTTTCTGGGTGGCTCGTCATGATCCTCTTATTAGGGCCGCATACGAGTACTGAGTTTATAAAAAAATTAAAAAATTAAAAAAAACATTGCAATTCTACACACTACTTTCTTGTGAAGCACATGGTGACGTACTTACCATGAGCGCTGTAGATTGTTGCGAATGCGGTGGAGATAATTGGGACCATTGTCTGAGCTGCTTGGGTGACGGAGAGGTATGCAATAATAACAATCAACTCAAAGGGCGATTCCTTGCAGACCGTTCTCTCTCATGTGCAGAGTTTTCGCCGTGGATTGCAGATAGAAAGCCGCCAATTGACCCCGCCACAGTGTAACAAGACTCGGAGGAGGGGAAGGAGGAGGAGGTATACGCAATGTACCTGGCTCTGCACCTGGCTATGCACCTGGCTGCTGGTATAGCAAGTTGATGGTGGCATATGGATTAATAAGTACAGATATCAAAAACTCTCCACATGTAAAGTCACAAAATTCTTAGATAACATCCTTGGGTTCTGTGCAGCCCTAGAACCCATTGTTTAAAGTCATCTACTAATACCTCACGCTGAGCTAGTGGCAGCTGCAGCGTAGCAAAAGTTCTCCCAATATTTTCGCATGTGCCGGGCTCTGCTGCCTCGAGCCCACAGCCTTCATCACTGCAACAATACGCACAACCGATATGCATAGGAGAAAGGTGGAATTTTATTGAAATACTAAGAGGTCGCACATGATGTCCTTGTAGTTAGCTAGCTGGAATGGATATCAATGTTTGATTTCTCTTTTATTACTTAGTCCCCACCTGTTTTTTGCAGGTTATATTTTATTCCCAGTTTCTATATATTCGCCCCCCCTTCCCTCCCCCCATGGCGGGGACGCTATTGCAAATTGTTCCCTCGGCAGATCTAACTATATATATATTCACGCAAGTTACAATACAGTACTAGGTCGTAGTGTTGGTACAAGGCCATTTTTACACCAAAACTGCCAGCTTCTGAAGAAATTTAAAAGTGGGCAATTGACTCAGGCCCTATCTTTGACAAATTCAAGAATAACTATCAAAGGCTAACCAGCATCAGGTTTTAATGACATTGTGTTCACCGGTACGTTCTCTAACAAGCATGGATTTGAGGGGAAGGGGCAGGCACATACATGACGCTGCCATACAAATTAGGATAGGCAACGTACTTAGAAACCACTTTGAAAATTTTCAGAATTTCTCACATTTACCAGGTAAGGTGGGGATACAAGTAAATAACATAACCCTTATGAGCTTGATAAGAACTTATTTTAAGAGGCCATAAATAGGTTAATTCGTGGTGTTGGTGGTGATATATGGTTTTTCAAAGTAAGTGTGTTTTGGCGTCTTCCGCTAAAACCTACAACCGCTGACTATACGTGATTTGAATCGACCAAGAGAACCTTCGTTATCTAAACACAGTAGTTTTGAACCGCTGCAGAAGGTACAAAGGTAGTCCGGAGTAGAACTTCTTGGATATCGATCAGATTGAGGGATTGGTATTGGTGTTTTGTAGCAATGTCAGTGTTACCCTGATATCGCTGGGGAGGACGGAACTAGTTGCCCCAAGCACCTGGGTCTAGGTGAGGTAAGGTACCAACATATAAAAACTGATATAGGAAATTTAATATATGTTGAGTGGTACATATCGGTATCCACAAGTTGGAACTTATAAGTACGTAAGACAGCTGTTCCTGATACCCCCCAGGCTTGGCACTACAGAGTCAATGGCGAGTTCTAAAATCTGGCTAGGGTGTGGATATAAGACTAGGTGTGGATAATCATTTAACCACGATTAGGTAACTAAAGAAGGTAAGGTTACCTCGTTCCCACCTGGAATATGTCACTCCGGTATACTTATCTAAGTGCACCCTAATCACAGACTACCTCCTCCCCTCCATGCGACCGACTAGGTTCCCGATCCTTTCAGAATGCTTGCCGAACAGTGCCAACCAGACCACGACGAACAGATACCAGCTTCTTATTCTTTTCCGG
>Ga0307511_10003417_pt1 | contig 16331 bp, 14 predicted proteins | sample 13_EM_MG_FD_200266 | JGI IMG/M metagenome (GOLD analysis project Ga0307511, IMG submission 200266) | Populus trichocarpa ectomycorrhiza microbial communities from riparian zone in the Pacific Northwest, United States - 13_EM | ecosystem: Host-associated > Plants > Roots > Unclassified | place... | reverse complement strand
GCTTCGCCGCGTTGTCGGTTGTCGGTTGTCGGTTTTTCGGTTAGGACGCTGCCGTAGGCTGAATCGCCGGCTAACTTGAAAACCGACAACCGACAACGCCGCGCAGACGGCTCCCTTCTTGCAGTTATTTGCTACAAAAGGAGCCTCATCCAATGCGCATTCAGGACACCGATCGAATTCTCAAGGAATCGCGTTACGCGCGGCACTACATGGAGTTACACGAACGCGATCCTCGCACTCGTTGGCAGCGCGCCTGGCGTTCGCTGACTGGCCTCTTCAGGCGTTCGCAGTCTCGTCTTCGACTTCCTCAGTGGGCGGCATCTGCGTCTGGACGATGACCCAGCGCACGCGGAAACGCTCGGCATCCAGCACTTCGATGGACAGATCGCCTAGTTCTGTCCGATCTCCCGGAACGACTTCGCGCCCCAGTCGCGCTGCGACGTAGCCGCCGATCGTCTCCTCGGCAGGTTCGCCGACATCGACTTTCAGCCGGTCCGCGAGATCCTCGATGAGGTAGTCGCCGCGCACGCGATACCGTCCGTTGCCGAGCGGCTCGATCTCCGGCCGTTCGCGATCGAACTCATCCTGAATTTGCCCGAACAATTCCTCGGTGATGTTCTCCAGCGACACGATTCCCGACGCGCCGCCGTATTCGTCGAGCACGATGGCCATGTGCGTCTTGTGCTCGATGAATTGCGATAGCAGCGCGTCCACCGTCGAGTTTTCCGGTACGAACAGCACGTCGCGCTTCAACTCCATCATCGTCCGGCCGGGTCCGCGAAGCTGCGCAAGGAAAAGATCCTTGACGTGAATGAGGCCGATGGTCTGGTCGAGCGTGCCATCGCAAAGCGGGTAGCGGGTATGGCGCGTGGTGCGGATGATCTCCAGGTTTTCTTCGATCGACTTCAAGGTGGAGAGAACGGAAACGTCGGTGCGCGGCACCATGATCTGTCGCGCCGTCCGCTTCGAGAACTGGAAGACGCCTTCGATGATCTCGCGGTTTTCTTCGGAGAGGATGCCTGCTTTTTCGGAATGCGCCAGGATCAGGCGCAGCTCCTCCTGCGAGTGCACCATCTCTTTGTCGCTGGCCGGCTTGATCCCGATGAGGCGCAGGATCGCGTTCGTGCTGTGGTTCAGCATCCAGATGATCGGGTACGCCAGCACGTAGAAGGCGCGAAGCAGGTGCGACGACCAAAGCGCCGTACCGAGGGTCTTGTCGATGGCCAGATACTTCGGCCCGAGCTCGCCGAAGATGATGTGCAGCGATGAGATGACGATGAAGGCTACGGACGCGGCGATCGTGTGCGCGACACTGACGCTGTAGACGCCGAGAAACTTCAGGCGCGGTTCGATGAGATGCTCGAACGACGGCTCGCCCACCCATCCGAGTGCCAGCGATGCCAGCGTGACGCCGAGCTGCGTGGCGGAAAGATAGCTGTCGAGTTTCTTGATGATGCGCCGCGTCATGCGCGCGCGCGTGCTGCCCGCGGCCGCCAGCTCCGCGAGCTGCGTGGGGCGCACCTTGATGATCGCGAATTCAGCAGCGACGAAGAATCCGTTCGCGATGATGAACAGCAAGGCGAGAAGCAAATACCAGCTAGGCATGCTCACCGAGCGCGAAGGGCTACCGCGCTACGAGATGGGTCTATGTCCATGGGGCGGGCGGTATTGTATGACAGGCTTATGTGGCACAGACACTCCTTGATGTGGCTCAGCACATCGTGGACATTTTGAAGGCTCAGCACATCGTGGACAAGCGATGGGGAGCCGTACGACGCTGCCGGAGGAGGAAGCGTCGAATGGATGGTCACCAAGTGGAGAGATTGCTGGCAGTGGAACGGTATCGGCGGGGAGAAGCGATCGGAGCGATCTGTGCGTCGCTGAAGCGATCGCGGAGCTGGTTCTATAAGTGGCTCAGTCGTGCGAATCCGGAGGAGACGGGGTGGAACGAGGAGCGATCGAGGCGGCGTCACGACACGGGCGCATGTGAAGAGAATCTGCGTACGCGGATCATCGAGACGCGTCGCCGGCTGGAAGCGGCAGGCACGTTCGTAAGTGCGCAGATGATTGCGTGGGAGTTAGAGGACGAGCAGATCGAGCTGCCATCGATCTCCACGATCAAACGAATCCTAAAGGTTGCCGGACTGACGGTGCCGAAGCGGCGGATGCCGAAAGGAACGAAGTATCCGGCACCGCTGGCGATGGAGCCGGGATCGGTGCATCAGTTTGATTTCGTGGGACCGCGGTACGTTGCCGGCAAGCGGTTCTACTCGTTGAACGGGATCGATGTTTCCACCGGCCGCGCCGCGGCAGAACCGATTCAATCGCGCGCCACCGAGCATGTCATTCCAGGCCTGTGGAACGTCTGGACGAGAATGGGGATCCCGTCGATCCTGCAACTCGACAACGAGCTGGTTTTCTTCGGGAATCGGCGGTATCCGCGTGCGACCGGGCAAATGATGCGGCTGTGCTTAGCGGCCGGTGTGGAGCTCGTATTCATTCCGATCCGCGAGCCGTGGCGAAATGGCGTGGTCGAGAAGTTCAACGACCACTGGAACCGCATGTTCTACCGCCGTGTGAAGATGTCTTCATTCGACGTCGTTCGCAGCGAATCTCTGCAGTTCGAGAGCCGCCACAACTCGACCTGGCGATACCAGAAAATCGGAGGACGAACACCCAATGATGCTCTTGCCCAGTCTACGGTCGATCTTCGCTTTCCAGATCGGCCGACACCTCCGCCGATGCCGTTCGGTAAGCCCACCGATGGCCGGGTGAGCTTCATCCGTTTCATCCGCAGCGATCTGAGTCTCGAGATCTTCGGTCAGCGTTTTCCGATGCCGGCGGAGGCAACGCATGAATATGTGCGCGCCACCGTCGACGTCGCTGCACAAAGAATGACTGTCGTTCTCCACGATCAAGTCATCCAAACGCATTCCTATTCGCTCGGGTAGCCTCGGGGCGTGAAAGCCGTCAAGGCGCTACGCGCCTCCTCCGCTTCGCTCCGGCCCTTCGGGTGACGGCTTTCACGCCCCGAGGCTACGTGGCGGTTATAGGCCGAAGCGCAGCTTCCGCCCTTTCAAGGCCGAACTCCCACTCTTCGTTGTCCACGATGTGCTGAGCCACCAAACTGTCCACGATGTGCTGAGCCTTGACAACTCCTGTCTGTGCTCCGCGGCTACATCACTTCATCAGCACTGGTCCCGTAAATCGCCGGCAGCGGCACATCGAGCAGACGCAGATAAACCGACAACTGCCCCCGATGGTGATACGAGTGATTCATCATGATCTGGCGGATAAAGACGTTCATCGGTGGCTGCATGACGACGTCGCCGTTGCGCGAGATCACGAAAGGCGTTCGCAGCGCCGCGTCGTCCATCCCCGACAGCAACTGTTGAACGGACTTCAGATTGCCGCGAAAGGTTTCGACGAACTCCGGATTCTCGGGCATCTGGGGCGGACCGGCGTTGGTGATGTCGAACCGTCCGGCGGTGATCAGTCGAACGCCGAGGGCCGGGATGACGACGACATGCCAGGCCAGCCGGCCCAGCGTCAACGACTTCGGATGTGGTCTCCAATCGAGTTTGTCCAACGGCAGCCGCTCCAGCATCCGCAGCGTCGACTTCCCTTCCTGTTCCAGCTCCGCGATCAGCGCATTTGCGAGCGGCATTCACGTTCCCCCATCGCCATCATTTTGGTTCCGCCGCGATATCGCCCGGCGGAAAACCGAAACTGATACGCACCGCGGCGTACTCTGGATGCACGGAGCCGTTGCGTTGTCGGATGATCAGCGGCGGCTCGATCCATGGCTCCCGTCCGGGCGGGAGGTCGGCGGCGCGCATCGCGGCGAAGAGCGAGATCATCGGTGGCTCGCCTTCCTTGAAGATGATGTCGCGACGGCGGAGGAGGATCAGCGAATTCGAGATCAGCGCATCCTCGGCGCGTTCCCGCTGGATGTACGGGAAGACGAAAACGAACATCCCACCCGGCGCCAGAATCCGCGACGCCGCGGCTGCGTAGTCCGCAACCGTCCCGCGAATCTCGATCCGTGCCGGAACCGCTTGCGGATGCGCGGCGCCCGTCGCAGCGGATGCCGGCCAGTACGGCGGCGAGCCGGTCACGAGATCGAACGGTTCCTCGGCGGCGAGAATCGACGGATCGCGGAGATCGCCATCGTACACGGTGAAACGCGATTCCAGACCGTTGTAGCGGATGCTCTTCCACGCCAATTGCACCGACATCGCCTGCGCCTCGACCGTGCAAAACGTCGCGCCGGGAAGGCGCCATGCGCAGATCAGCGCCACCGAACCGATCCCGGACCCGAGGTCTGCGGCGCGGGAGACGCGAGGCGCCCATTGCGTGGCGTACCAGGCGGTCAGCACATCATCGGTCGAATAGCGATGACCTCGCTCGTATTGGAAGATGCGAAAGTAGCCACACAGGTAGTCCAGCGATTCGCCAGCCTCGGCTGCGACACCGCGCGGAGGTACCGGACCCGGACGCCGCCAGCCGCGATAGTCGAGATTGTCATCAGGGTGCAATAAACGAAACCCTCTTCGCGTCAACACGTATCACAGAAACCCAGGGACGAGGGATTAGGGACGAAGTTTGCCCTTTCGTTCGTTCCTCTTCCTGAGTTCTCAACGAAGGACTGAAGACAACGGACAATAGGTCGGATACGCTCTTGCCCTCATCCCTTGTCCCTCGTCCCTTTTTCTAATCGCAACAAACCTACAACCAACAAAGGAGGCATCATTTGAAGGGAGCAGTTCGAAGACTGTCCACATCATTCTTCCTGCTTCTGACGATCACGGCGACCCTGCACGCGCAGGATCTGGCCTCGTTCGAAAAGCGCACCACCGTGCGCAAGCTCGACAACGGCCTGACCGTCATCGTCATGGAGCGCCCCGAAGCCCCCGTCTTCTCGTTCACCACCATCGTGAATACGGGATCGGCTCAGGAAGTCCCGGGGATCACCGGCCTCGCGCACATGTTCGAGCACATGGCGTTCAAAGGCACAGACAAAGTCGGCACGTCGAACTACGCGGCCGAGTCGGCTGCGCTGGCCAAAGTCGAAGAGGCATACGCCGCCTACGATCGCGCCCGCCGGGACCCCGTCAACCAGGACGCGGCCAAGATCGCCGAGCTCGACAAGGCCTGGAAAGCGGCCATCGACGACGCACAGAAATTCGTCGTCCCGAACGAGTTCAGCAAGATCGTCGACCGCGCCGGCGCCGTCGGCGTGAACGCCTTCACCAACGACGACGAAACGACGTACTTCTACTCGATGCCGTCGAACCGCGTGGAGCTCTGGGCCTACCTCGACTCCGAGCGCTTCCTTCACCCGGTCTTCCGCGAGTTCTACAAAGAGCGCGACGTCGTTCACGAAGAGCGGCGCATGCGCACCGAGAGCAGCCCCATCGGCCGGCTCATCGAACAGGCCCTGGCAACCGCCTTCACCGCCCACCCCTACGGACAGCCGGTCGTCGGCTGGCCCTCCGATCTGGAGAGCTTCTCCGCCACCGACGCCGCCGCGTTCTACAAGAAGTACTACGTCCCGGCCAACATGGTCGTGGCCGTGGTCGGCGACGTGAAAGCGTCCGAAGTGATGCCGCTGATGGAGAAGTACTTCGGCCGTCTGGCCAAGAGCCCGAAGCCCGATCCGCTTCGCACGGTCGAGCCGAAACAGACCGCCGAGCGCACCGTCACGTTGCGCGAGCAGTCGCAGCCGGTCTACTTCGAGGCCTATCACCGTCCGGCCGCCACCGATCCCGATGCCGCGACGTTCGACGCCATCGAGATGCTGCTTTCGGAAGGGCGTACCTCGCGCCTCTACCGCTCGCTGGTCCGCGATAAGAAGCTGGCCACCGTGGCCGCCGGATTCAACGGCTTCCCCGGCCAGAAGTATCCGAACCTCTTCGCCTTCTTCGGCATCCCCACCGCCGGCCACGCCGCCAGCGAGCTCGCCGATCCCATTCATGCCGAGGTCGATCGCCTGAAGACGGACGACGTCTCCGCCGATGATCTGCAGTCGATCAAGACACGCGCAAAAGCGCAGCTCCTGCGCCAGCTCGACAGCAACTCCGGGCTGGCCATCCAGCTCGCCACCTACCAGACCGTTTTCGGGGACTGGCGCGAGCTGTTCCGCGAAGTCGACAAGATCGAGAAGGTGACGCCGGCGGACATCAAGCGTGTCGCCAACGCCACCTTCGTGCCATCCAACCGCACCACGGCCACGCTCGAGTCGGTGAAGAAGGCCGCGGCACCGAAGGGAGACACGAAATGAAATCGCTTCGCACGTATGCGATCGCGGCCGCGACGGCACTTCTGTCGCTGCCGGTCATCGCCCAGGTTACCGACTACCACGACATCAAGACTCCAACCCTTCATCCGATCCAGCAACCGCAGCCGAAGCGCATCCAGCTCGCCAACGGCATGGTGATTTTCCTGATGGAGGATCACGAGCTGCCGCTCATCCGCGGCGGCGCACGCATCCGCGGCGGCGCGCGCGACATCGCCGCCGACAAGACCGGCCTGGCCGGCGTCTACGGCTCGGCATGGCGCACCGGCGGCACCGACTCGAAGACGGGCGATGAGCTCGACGACTTCCTCGAAGCGCGCGCCGCGCGCGTCGAGACCGGCGCCAGCGAAGACGCCACCAACGTCAGCATGAACGTGCTGAAGGGCGACTTCGATACGGTCTTCCCGATCTTCCTCGACGTCCTCCAGCATCCAGCATTCCGCCAGGAGAAGGTTGATCTGGCCAAGACGCAGACCACCTCGGCGATCTCACGCCGCAACGACGATGCGAAAGGCATCGCCGACCGCGAGATGGCGAAGCTCGGCTTCGGCGCCGACTCGCCGTACGCGCGCGTAACCGAGTACACCACCGTCAACTCGATCACCCGCGACGACCTCGTCGCCTTCCACAAAAAGTACGTCTATCCCAACAACATCATCGTCAACTTCGTCGGCGACTTCGATTCCACCGCGATGGAGAAGAAGCTGCGCGCTGCATTCGGCTCGTGGGCAAAAGGCCCGCAAGCATCTACGGCCGCTCCGACTGGCGGAACTCCCGCCAAGACCGGCGTCTATTTCGTGGCCAAGGACGACGTCACGCAGAGCAACATCTACGTCGTCCACGGCGGCACCGGCGTACTGCGCAGCAACCCCGACTTCTACGCCGTAGGGGTGATGAACGAGATCCTCAGCGGCGGATTCTCCGGCCGCCTGATGAACGACATCCGCACGCAGCGCGGCCTCGCTTACGGCGTCGGCGGCGGCGTCGATGCCAATTTCGATCATCCGGGTCTCTTCCACATCTGGATGGGAACCAAGAGCGGCTCGACGGTCGAAGCGGTCAATGCTCTGCGCACCGATCTCAACGATCTGTCGACGAAGCCGTTCACCGCCGACGAGCTGGCCCAGGCCAAGGAGTCGATCCTGAACGCCTACGTCTTCACCGCCGATTCGAAGGCCAAGATCCTCGGGCAGCGCGTGAATCTCGAGTTCTACGGATATCCCGCCGATTACTTCCAGCAGTTCCCCACCAAGCTGCAGGCCGTCACCGCCGACGATGTGGCGCGCGTGGCCAAGAAGTACGTGTCGCCCAGCCAGACCTCGGTTCTCGTCGTCGGCAAGGAGAAGGATTTCGATAAGCCTCTCTCCACCCTCGGCACGGTAACTCCGCTCGACATCACCATCCCCGAGCCCGGCGCGAAACCGGCCGCCGCCGGTGCTGCCGCCGCAGCAGCGCCGAAGCCGGCTGCCAGCAGCCCCGAAGGACTGGCGCTCATCAAGAAGGTACAGGCATTCGTCGGCGGCAAAGCGAAGATCGACGCCGTTCAGACCACGCACACCGTCGGCTCGATGCAGGCCCAGACGCCTCAGGGACCGATGGACGTGGAAGTCGACAGCATCACCAAGTACCCCGACTCCAGCCGCCGCATCATGAAGACGCCGATGGGCGAGATGACGATGGTCTCCACGCCGGACGGCGCCTTCATGTCCAGCGCCATGGGCTCGCAGGACATGCCCGGCTCGCAGCGGACCATGATGCGCAGCGAGTCACGCGCCGACATCATCGGCGTGCTGAAGAACGTCGACAATCCCAAATACATCTTCACCATCGCCGGCACGCAGAAAGTCGGAGCCGTCGACGCCCCCATCCTCTCCGTCGACGCCGACGGCTCCCCCGTCAAATGGGTCGTCGACCCCTCCTCCGGCAAACTCCTGCAGCGCCTCTCCTCGTCCCCCCGCGGCGAAGCCGTCACCGACTACACCGAGTGGAAAACCTTCGACGGCATCACCCTCCCCGTGTCGTTCACAACCACCACCAACGGCCAACCCAGCGGCAGCGGCAAACTGACGACGATGGAAGTAAACCCGCCGGTGGATCCGAAGATCTTCGAGAAGCCGGCCGCGAAGTAGTTCACAATTTCGTATCGATGTGAAACGGGCCGCCGATTTTCGGCGGCCCTTTTTTGCCGGAGCGCTGCGTCCCGGCGGCTGGCTCGGCGGCGTCGCGCCGCCGAGGGTTCTGAACCTCTCAAACTCGAGTGGTGACCAATTCGATCGCCGACGTCCCCCAGCCGGCCGCCAGGGTCTCGATGCCCCGATCGAAGGTTGCCAGCACTCCGTGGTGATGACTTGCCAACGCTAGGATGTAAGCATCCGTTATCTGCTTATGACCTTGCAGCTTACGCGGGACGGCCTTGAGGGCCTCCGTAACGGAAAGATCTTCGACCCAGAATTCGTGGTTCGGATGCGTGAGGTTGGAGGACAGAAGAAGAAGAGCATCCGGCGGCGACAGCGCGTCACGCGAGAACGATGGATTACTGACCAGCCGGACCAGCCCGAGTTCCGTAAGCGCGCAGGTGGCCCAGCGTCCCTTGCCTCGGGCTCCGAACCACCGATGAGCAGCCTCATGATGTTCATGCGCCGGCCAGAGCAGCGCGGTAAGGATATTCAGGTCGAGCAACGCTGTCTTCACGGCAGGTCGTCACTCAACTTGTCGATGAGCGCTGTCGTCACCTTCGGAGAACGGCGGCTTAGACGGACGAGCTGAAACCCGTTTCGGGAATCGGTCACGAGCGGCCTGTCCGCAGCCTGACGCACCAACTCGCTGACCGCTTCCCCCAACGACATCCGATGGCGGGATGCATGCACCTTGGCGACGTTCAACGCATCAGTTTCAATTGTGAGTGTCGTTCGCGGCATCTAGGCATCATATCAGAGTCCAAGATGCGCGTCGCGGAATACCAAGCATCGATCACGTCGCTCGGCGCGGAGCTGCTTCGGTCGTTGAAACGGTTCCCCTTTCCAGCCTCCGACGAGCTCCTCGAAGAAGCCTTGCGGTCACTCGCCAGAGACTTCGCGCATAACAAGGTCGCGCAGGTAGGAGGAGAGCGATTTCCCATCAGCCTCGCTCTGACCTTCACCGTCTCTGCCACATCATCGGGAACGTAAAAGGTTTAAGTGGCGCATCTGTCCTCCCGTTGAATGACATACCGCTATGCAAGTAGTGCAGGGGCGCTCGGGTTCAGCGTGATCCCTGCCCCCTCACCACCACCCTCCCCGCCTTCGCTCCCGTGTGCTCGCCATCCTTCAACACCTGTACGCCGTTGATGAGCACGTGCACGACGCCCGTGGCGAATTGCATTGGGTTTTCGTAGGTCGATTGGGCGCCGATGGTGGTGGGGTCGAAGACTACGACATCGGCGAAGTTGCCGGAGGTGAGGAGGCCGCGGTTGGCGATGCCGAGGTTTTGGGCCGGGAGTGAGGTCAGGCGGCGCACGGCCTCGGGGAGCGCGATCACGTGCTCCTCGCGGACGTACTTGCCGAGGAGGTTGGCGAAGTTGCCGTAGGCGCGGGGGTGGTTCGATGACTTGAGGAACACCCCCTCGGGGGCGGAGGAGTCGGCGTCGGAGCCGAACGAGACGTAGGGCAGGGCGATCTGTTTGCGCAGGTTGTCGTCCGACATCAGGAAGTAGATCGTGCTGACGCGGGTGCCATCTTCGATGACGAGATCGATGGCCGCATCCTCGGGGGAGACGCCGCGCATCTTGGCCACTTCGGCCAGCGTCTTGCCGGTGAGCGGCTTGAGCGCCTCGCTCTTGAATCCGACCAGCAGGACGCGGTCGGCGCCGCCGGCGAGCAGCAGCAGGTTTTCCCACGTGTCGCTGGGCGTGCGCATCTCTGTGATGACGCGTTGGCGCATGGCCGGATCCTGCAGGGCGCTTGCGCCAGGCCTCGTAGCCGCCGGCCTGCACCCACGTCGGCATCGAGGCATCGAGGCCGGTCATGCCGGCGGTGTAGGTGTACATGTCGGCAGAAACCTGCAGACCCGCGGCGCGGGCAGCATTCACGTGGCGGATCACCTCATCCATCTTCGGCCAGTTCTGCCGGCCGGCCGCTTTGAGGTGGTAAATCTCGGCGGGAAGGTGGGCCTCGCGAGCGATGGTGATCAGCTCATCGACGGCTTCGACGAGGCGGTTTCCTTCGCTGCGCATGTGAGAGATGTAGATGCCGCCGTGCTCGCCGGCGACTTTGGCCAGGGCGATCAGCTCATCGGTCTTGGCGTAGGCGCCGGGCGCGTAGATGAGCGCCGAGGCCAGGCCGAAGGCGCCGTCGTCCATGGCTTTGCGAGTGAGGGTCTGCATCTGCTCGAGCTCGGCGGGCGTCGGCGCGCGATTCTCGCGGCCGAGGACGTAGACGCGCGGCGTGGCGGCGCCGAGGAACGAGCCGATGTTCGGAGTGACACCGCGATGCTGCAGCCAGTCGAGATACTCGCGGAGCGTCGTCCACTCGACCGGGTACCTGATGTCGGCCTGGTAGTCGCCGAGCTCCTTCTTCATGGCCGGCGAAAGTGGCCCCATCGACTCCCCTTCGCCGAAGATCTCCGTGGTCACTCCCTGCTTCGTGTCGGAGAGTCCGCGGCCATCAGCGATGAGCGACTCCTGCGCCTGGCTCATGACGTTGATGAATCCGGGGGCGACGGCGAGGCCGTGGACGTCGATCTCGGATTTGCCGTGGCCATGTACTTTGCCGATCGCGGCGATTCGGTCTCCGTGGATGGCGAGATCGCCTTTGACCGCTTCCTTTCCGCTTCCGTCGTAGAGCACGGCGTTGCGCAGGACGATGTCGTAGTCGGTGCGAGGTGTTGATGCGCAGGCGGCGAGAAGGACCAATGAAAGCGCGAGGAGTTTTCGCATGGCGCGGAAGGATACGTGGCCTGTCATTCAGAGCGAAGCGAAGAATCGCGGCGCCGGGACGACAGCACTCCGGATCCCTCCAGTGCTATTCTTTTTTCATGAATCACGTCCGGTGCATCGTTCTTCTTGGGTTGACGTGTGTCCTCGCGTTGGCCTCTCCCCTGTCCGCACAAATGAAGCACGACGAGTCGACGCTCGCGTGCGTGCCGCCGCCGAAGGAGACCGGCTCGAAGTTCACGCCGTCGGCGGCATACGAATGGCTGGAGGTCTCGCTAGAAGCGACGGCGCGCGAGGTGGAGCGGCACGGTGCCCGTCCGACGATCATCGCCCGCACGCTGGCCATCGCCATGACTGCGATGTACGACGCCTGGGCGGCCTATGACGACAAGGCTGTCGGCACGCGCTATGGCGGCACACTGCGCCGTCCGCCGAAAGAGCGGACGAAGGCGAATCAGGAGAAGGCTCTCGCCTACGCCACCTATCGCGCGCTGCTCGATGTGTACAGCGACGACAAGCCTTGGATCATCGACCAGGCCCGGAAGCATGGGCTCAACGCGGATGACAACACGACCGATGTGTCGAAACCGCAGGGCATCGGCAACGTGGCCGCCGCTGCGGTGATCGCCTATCACCATCACGACGGCGCGAATCAGCTCGGCGACGAGACCGGCTCGAAGGGGGTGCCGTACTCCGACTACACGTACTACACGTCGGTGAATACACCGGAGAAGGTCATCGATCCCGATCGCTGGCAGCCGATTCCTTTCGACAATCCGAAGGGGCCGGGCAAGATCGTGATCGGATTTCTGACGCCGCACTGGTATCGCGTGAAGACGTTCGGGCTCGACAGGCCGGATCAATTCCGTCCGCCCGCGCCGCCAAAAGTGGGCTCGGACGAATTGCGGAAACAGGCCGATGAAGTGCTGCACTTCAATGCCACGCTCACACCAGACCAGAAAGCATTGGTTGAGTTCATGCGCGACGGTCCCTGTTCGACGGGGCAATCGGGGCACTGGCTGAAGTTCGCGCAGGCGGTGGCCAAACGCGATCACGACGATCTCGATCGCGATGTGAAGCTGTTCTTCACCATAGCCAATGTGGCCAACGATGCATTCATCGCCTGCTGGGAGGCGAAGCGATATTACGATTCGTCGCGCCCCTGGACGCTGATCCGCTACTACCACGCCGGCGAAACCGTTCAAGGCTGGGGCGGACCGGGCAAAGGCGTGGTCTCGCTGCCGGCGGCGGAGTGGCATCCCTACTCGCCGTTCACATTCGTTACGCCGCCCTTCCCCGGCTATCCCTCGGGACACAGCACGGTAAGCGGCGCCTGCGCGAAAGCACTGGAGCTCTTCACCGGCAGCGATACGTTCACCCACGCCGAGAACCGCATCGCCGGCGCGCTGACGGAAGCGGAATACGACTGCGCCACGATCATGGCCATGGAAGGGAAGCCGTTCTCGTCTCAGGTGCGCTGCGATGTGGAACTGCCGATGCCCACGTTCTCAGCCACCGCCGATATGGCCGGTTTCTCACGCATTCTCGGCGGCTATCACATCGCCGCAGACAACGTGGAAGGTCTGAACCTCGGCCGGACGATCAGTACGTACGAATGGCCAAAGATCCTCGCCTACTTCAACGGCACGGCGCAGGTGGCAGTGGAGACTGCATCGAAGTGAGGATGATTTCGCGGTCTCGCGGTAACTACTGCGAGACCGCATGAACTCATTGAGCTATTGATTCTTGATCACGGTCGGCGGCACGTTCGTGATCGTCACCGTTCCATTCGATGACGTGACGCGAAGCGGCACGACTACCCGGTTGGGAGCGCCGGTTGTTGCGGTTGACGTCACTGGCCTGCTCCTTACAGTTGCTGTGGCGGTTGGCGTGGACGTAGTGACGTTGCGCAGAGTCGTCACCGGCGGGTTGGCCGCGCGCGTCGGACTTTGCGTAGTCGCGGACGACATCGTCGGATTCAGAGTCACCGCGCTGGTTGCTACCACAGGCGCTGCCGTCGTCGCGATCGTTGGGCTTGTGGTCGTCGGTAGAGCGTTAGCCGCCGCCGACGTTGTCGTCGTTCCGCTCGCGGTGCGTGTCGGGCTCGCCGTCAACGCAGACGAGATCGTCGGCGTTAGCGTGCCGGTGTTGCTGTTGGTGATCGTTGCGGCGGCAGTCCGGGACGTAACGGCCGAGGCTGTCGATGCGATGCCTGGGCCTGCTGCGAATTGTCCGGGCGTAGCCTGAATCGCGGCGGTAGTCGGTGTGGCAAGCGCTGGGGCTGCTGACGCAGTTGCGGCAGTGCCGGTCGTCGCTCCAGTCGTCACCGCGGCAGTCGTTCCGGTCAATCCTGCCGCCGTTGTCGGATCGACGCCGGGAAAGATCTCGGCATCATCGATCCCCTCGGCGCCGGAGGTGATGACCTGCGTCGCAGGCGAGCTGATTGATGCGTTCACGGTGCTCTGCGGGTTCGCGTAGGCGGCTGGCGATTGCAGTGGCCCCGTTGCCGCCTGCGCCTGCGATCCGGCCGGATTGATGTACCCGAGGAACCGTTCGCGCTGGTGGGAGGCGAGGATCGCGGCGGATTCATTCGCGCGGTCGACGCTTACTCCGTTCGACATTGCGCTGGCCATCGGGGGATTCGTTCCCGAGGAAGTGCCGGGCGTCGCCGCGGGTGAACCAGCCGGTGTCATGCCGGGCTCGCCGTTTCCCGGAGTGCGGTTGGTGGAGCAACCGAGGATTGCCAGCGAACAGACGAGTACGGCGGCTGCGAAACCGCCAATTAAATGCTGTGTTTCCTTGGGCATATGACCTCCTGTTGTGGTCGCAAGTCACGGTTATTAAGAGCAACTGGCGAGCCAGAACGGAGGGGGTTGATCGCTGTTCACCAATACGAGGCAACGCCGAGATTTTTCAAGCGCTTGGCGAGCTTCTGGTCGAAGGTGGCTACCGCGTCGTATCGGCTGTTTGCTGCAACGGAGGCGAGCGCGGCATCGGCGAGCGAAGGAAGCGGAGCCGGCCAGAGGTCCAGGACGCGCTTCCATGGACATTCGTCAATCAGGAGCACACCCGGCAGGCCTACGAGATCGCGGATCATCGCTTTTACTTCGAGGCCGGAGATTCGATACGTGCTCTGCAGAACGTAGACAACTTCAAAGACCACGAATTGCGGCACGATGGCGACCATCTCGCCTGCTTCTGCGCTGAGGAGAAGCGCTTTTACGACATCGCGCTGTTTCTCGTTCCGATGGACGATGAACGACAGCAGAACGTTCGCGTCGACGACGACCCGCTGCACGTCAGATGCGCCCTCGCCGTTTTCGCGCTTCATGGACGGCTTGGACGACGTCGCGCGGACCATGCTTCACGTAGCCGGCCCATCGATAGAACGCCGGGCGCTCGGTGGTAACGGCGACGCGTCCGCCGTTGACTTCCCACGTCAGCTTGTCGCCCGGCTCCAGGTCGAGCGCGTCGCGGACTTCCTTCGGGACGGTCGTCTGGCCTTTGCTGGTGATCGTCGATATCGGCATGGTCGCAGCTCCTTACCAAGGATAGCGCAGGTAAGGTGCAATAGTGGCAGTCAGGAGACTAGGAAGAGCGCAGCACCGACTGCGCAGCCCAGTAGCCGCACATTCCATGCACTCCTCCGCCGGGGGGCGTGGAGCTGGAGGCCAGAAAGATCCGATCGTTCGGCGTGCGGTACGGGTCGCGCTTCAGAAACGGACGGACGATGACCTGCGAGAGCATGTTCGCTCCGCCGGCAATGTCTCCGCCGACGAAGTTGGCGTTGTAGGTTTCGTATTCGGCGGTGTTCCGCGTATGCCGCGCCAGGATCCGATCGCGAAATCCCGGCGCGAAGCGTTCGATCTGTTGCTCGATGACCTCCGTCATGTCCTCGGTCGATCCATGCGGGACGTGGCAATAGGCCCAGCCGGTATGTTTGCCGGCAGGCGCGCGGGTGTCGTCGAAAAGGCTCTGCTGCGCGACGAGGACAAACGGACGGTTCGTACTGCGCCCCTGCCAGATAGCGGCTTCGTGGATTGCCATCTCCTCGATCGTTCCCCCAACGTGCACCGTCGCCGAATGCCAGCACTCCTCAGCGGTCCACGGAATCGGTCCATCGAGGGCCCAGTCGACTTTGAAGACGCCCGGGCCGTAGCGATAACGCTGCAGCCGATTCACGTACGACCGCGGCAGCGCGTCCCCGGCGATGGCGGCAAGCTGACGCGGCGTGACGTCGAAGATGACGGCGCGTGAAGAGGGAATGTCGTTCATCGAGCGAACGGCTGTCGATGTCCGGATCGTTCCGCCCAGGGCGCGGAAGTAGCTTGCAAGCGCATTGATGATGGCGATTGAACCGCCTTGCGCGCACGGCCAGCCGAGGGCGTGACCGGCGATGGCAAGAACGAGTCCGAACGATGCGGAGCCGGCGCTGTCCAGCGGGAGAAACGAATGCGCTGCGCAGCCGCCGAGGAGAGCGCGCGCCGCGTCACCGTGAAAGCGCTTGGTCAGCGAGAGGCCGGAGCGGATTCCGTTCAATCCGAAGCGGGCCAGGAGAAAAGGATGTCTCGGAACGACCCGGATCGGGCGGAGGATTTCCTCGAACAGCGCCGAGGCGTTGTCGGCGAGAGGCTTCATCAGACGGCGGTAAGCGTCGCCATCGTCACCAAAACGGGCGGCTGTTTTGTCGAGCGACAGCTCCAGCACCGCGGCGGTGCCGTCATCGAGCGGATGGGTGATTGCGTACGGCGATTCCTTCCAGACCAGGCCATGCTCGGCCAGCGGCAGCGTTTGAAAAAAGGGCGAGACGACGGCCATCGGATGAATTGCGGAGCAGACGTCATGCTTGAATCCAGGCAACGTCAGCTCTTCGGTGCGAGCACCACCGCCGATGGTTTCGTGCGCTTCGAGGACGAGGACCCTGCGTCCGGCACGAGCGAGCGCGATGGCAGCAGAGAGGCCGTTGGGGCCCGAGCCGACAACGACGGCGTCGAATTCAATCACGGTGAGTAGTCTTACACGCAACGCCGGTTTCGGGTTGCCTGTTTGTCGAGACGGAAACGTCGCGGTCGCGCGCGAAGGCGGGCAAAACAATCCAGCCCCGTGCTCTGCGCGGGGGTTCGG
>Ga0307511_10003416_pt1 | contig 16331 bp, 14 predicted proteins | sample 13_EM_MG_FD_200266 | JGI IMG/M metagenome (GOLD analysis project Ga0307511, IMG submission 200266) | Populus trichocarpa ectomycorrhiza microbial communities from riparian zone in the Pacific Northwest, United States - 13_EM | ecosystem: Host-associated > Plants > Roots > Unclassified | place... | reverse complement strand
ATATATAGGAGGGGCAATGCCCACCACTTTGGAGATCATCAGCTCACACTTCAATCTCATCTCATATACACTCTTCTATATTTCCTACCTTTGCACTCGATCTGCCACCGGGCTCAAACACCTCCAGTACGTCCGTTAGAGTCTCATAGACTCCGTACTTCTTCCCTTTCCTTCACCAGATCCCTGGTAGAACGCTGCTCCTTGTTGCATACAGTATATCTCCCATATACCTGTACTTCAACAAGTAACTTTCGGATAGTAAACTTATAGTCATTCAGTTTACAACTCAGAGTTCTCAATTAATAGATCCGGCATCATTCATCCGAGTTGTCTAGTGTCCCTTGAGAGCCAGCTTTGTATGCATGTGGACCAGCTTCAATTGCTCATAACTCCGCAGATATGACTCTGTTGATTTTCATTAAGGTATCAGTTGAAAGCTCTTTCTGCGTGGAATGTAATAGACTAGGTCCGTTAGCTACTTTTGTCAACTGGGCATATAGTAGAACCTGCAGAAGTTGCTTTAACAACTTCAACAGCCTATAACTGGCCCGGTATAACTCTGATCGCAAAACGGATTCCCTAAATGGTTTCAGCGTGTGAAGCTACCCCTAAAACCAACTTGGACCGAAAGTTTCTGAGAACATTTATTTTCGCACAGATTTTCATTGCACCTTATCGTGTCACTGGACGCACTTTAGTCTAAATTACACCCTAGTGGCTGGATTTATTTATTTCTCTGTAAGGAGATTTCAGGGTAACCCTTAACGGCTAGGATCGACGAATGTGGCTAGTATGATATGTCGGTAGCACTGTGAAAATATGCTAATCGCAACCATGGTTACGGTTTCCTGATCGGGCTTAATCTCGTCCCGCAATAAATCACTAGTAGTCGGAATTGCACGAAACTTGAACTATAGCTCCAGCTACACGTTCGTAAGTATTTCCAGTTTCCCTGGACTCAACCCGCAATATTTCTATTGTCGAGCTGTACTGCAGATCGAAGTAGTACTGCTACGAGTAATATTTTCTAGTAACGCCCAACACTTATTATTAAGTATTCCTTAGACATGTATAACATATCATTGGGTCGTTCTATATAGTACAAGTACCCTTAGGTGGGCCATTAGTCACCCCGTGACAATACCCTCCTCCTCAAGAATCTTGTCCACAAGAACCTATTTGAGGACACGGTAATAAGTCAAAGTTTTCGAAACTTAGAAATATTTATTGGTCCTAGGGTTTTACCGCCCTAGTACGCATCCACTGGAGCTACGCACGTCTCTTTTTACCCATGGGACAGGTTTAATGTGACAAACAGAAAACATAAAAGCATTCGAAATCATTCCAAAAACCTAATGCCTAGTATAGGAAAAACTTGGAATCCTTCAAACTAATACCTCAGGGTCCTGTGGCTTGCCAAGGTTATCCAGATGGAATTGGCGCACTAAGTGCTCACCACCATTTTTCAGGTTCTCGTAAGGTTCCCTTGTATCCTCATCTGGTCCGTATCATTTCCAAGATACCAGATATTTAACCTAAACACCTTTTATCTCTGTAGTCTTGAACTTCTCGATCCCATACTCCTGCCTCACAAGGTCCACTGGTGAAGGTGTTGGCAAGCGTCTTCCCGGAATGGTATTCTGGCGGTAAGGTTCAAAAAGGCTGACATGGAAGACTGGGTGGAGTTTGCCAGACAAAGGGAGTAACTTGAGCTTATAGGCATTCGTGCCATATAGCTTTTCGATTTCGAATTTGCCCCTTAGCTTGCACTCTAGTTTCTTGGATGGTCTTTTCGTTTTGATGTTCTTAGCGTTGACCATCACCCAGTCTCCTACCTTGAATTGCGGTTCCTTGTTAGCCACTTTCTGGTTATTGTACTTAGCCATCCGGGTCTGAGCTGCCTTCATCTTTTCCCTCGTGGCTTCTCTCATAGCGTCCAAGTCCTCGACAGTCTTGACTGCATCAGGGTTGTTGCTTTCGGTCGCGTTATCCCTAGGGTTGAAGTAGTTCTCGGGGGGTTGGTGGTAAGGAGCGAAAAATGGCGTCTGCTTGGTCGCAGTATGGACAGTGTTATTGTAACAGAACTCTGCAACGGGTAGCAGATCAACCCAATCATCCTGGTCCCACATACTGTACGTACGTGGGTAGTGTTACAAGATTTGGTTCCCTCGTTCTGTTTGACCGTCAGTCTGGGGATGGTAGCCTAGGATGTGTCCAACTCGACTTCCAACAACCTCATAACCTCACTCCAAAATGAACTCATGAATAACATATCTCGATCCGAAACAACGCTCTTTGCTAGTCCATGTAGTCTCCAAACTTTCCTGACAAAGATCAACGCCAGTTCTTTTGCCTTCCTATTCTTGAGGGGAATGAAATGTGCCATCTTCGTGAACCTATCTACAATAACGCAATACTGGGTATAGCCCTTGACGTTAGGGAGATCTCTAATAAAATCCATAAAGATCTGTTCCCAAGGTCATGATGGAATTTCGAGTGGTACCAGCTTGCCATATTTCTTGTGCCTTGTAGTCTTGTTGCGTTGGTAGGTATCACAGGTTTGTACATAGTTTCGTACCCACTCTTCCATTTTTGGCCACTAGTAGTTCTGCTTCATAGGCTACAGAGACTTGCCTTATGCAAAGTGCCCTGTGACTTTTGCATCGTTGCATTGGTGTGCAACCCTCAACTTGAGAGCGTTGCTGTCTGGAATATATATGGGGCGTTCATAGGTCACCATTTCGTCCTCGATACCATAGTGTTGGAGGCCTGGAAAATCTTGTCCTATCTTTAAGGCATTCCTAATGCCTATCCAATGTTGATCCAGAAGCCCCGCTTCCATAATCTCATTTGACCAACTAGATTCTTCAACTTGTGAAGCATTTACTGCCATAACATGGCGGGTTAGGATGGCCTCTTCGTTTTCACCAAGCTGGAAATGCCCTAGTTTTAACAAGCGAATCGTTAGGTCTTGCTTCTCCCGCTCTCCTTCAAGCTCGAGATCCACCCAACGAGATAGGGCTTCCGCCTTGCCATTCTTTTCACCTGGACAGTACACAATCTTGAAGTTAAACTGACTCAAAATTTCCGCCTAGTGTACCTGTCTCCGGTTCAGCAACTTAGTGGTATTGGAGTATTCTAGGTTTTTATGATCGGTAAAGACTACAATCTCCTCTGGTGCGCCCAACAAAAAGTGTCGCCATTCCTGGAACCAGTTAACTATGACTATCATCTCCTTATCATGAACATCATAGTTGAGTTCAGCAGGTAGAAAACGTTTGTTATAGTATGCCAGAGGGTGCCAAAGCCTATCTGGTTTATATTGGGAGAATATACCAGCTTTGCATAGGTCAGACTCATCTCTCTCGATCTGCCTTTTTCGTTCAGGATGGTAATGGAATAGGATTGGCCCTGTAGTAAACTTGCGCTTCAATTCCACAAATGCTTTCTCACACTCCTCTGACCAATTACACATCACCCTATTATGTGTCAGTACTTGAATCGGTAACGTTAGGGAACTAAAGCCTTGTATGAATCAGCGATAGAAGTTAGCAAATCCAATAAACCTCTGTACTTCTTTGACGTTTCGTGGGGCTGGCCAGTTCACAATGTCCGCAACCTTCTTCTGGCTCATTTGTATCCCCTGTTTTCTTACCTGAAAACCCACAAACTCCACTTCTGGTACGTGGAAAAAGCACTTACCTATGTTAATACATAGATCATTCTCTGTTAGCTTCTGAAGGACCCAACGAACGAGTTCAATATGCTCCTCTTCTGTCTTAGATTATATCAATATATCACCAATATACGCAACAACACCTTGGTCAATTTTCCTTGCGAGAATATTATTGAGATGTCGCGGAAAGACAGATGGGGCATTGGTTAATCCAAATGGAATAACCGTATACTCGTACAGACTGTACCGAGTTTTGAACCCTGTTTTCCATTCGTCTCCTTCTGCTATGTGTAGTAGATTTAGGCCGAGCATAAAATCCAACTTCGAGAATATTTGAGATGTGCCAGCTTGTTCTATTAGTGTAGTCATGAAGGGTAGGGGATACTTGTCTTTAATGGTTATGGCATTGAGTCCACGATATTCACCTACTATTGGTAACTTGCCATTTGCCTGCTTCGTGAAAAATATTGGGGCGCTAGCACTGCTCTTGCTAGGGCAAACTTTCCCATTTTTCAGCATTTCATCCAGATACTCTTTTAGTAACTCGAGTCCATGTGGGGACAGTGTGTAGAATTTCTTTGAGGGTGGTGGCTTTCACGGTTCAAGGTCAATAGTCATATCTTGCTCGCCTTGTGCTGGCAGGTAAGCTTGCGCCTCTTTTCCAAAGCTTCATTCAAAATCTCTATACTGCGTTGGTAATCTCTCTGCCAGTCCCTGTAGGTTCTCCACCTCTGTAATCTGCATCACATCGAACCCCTGACCAGTGGGTTCTCCGGGAGATTCCATTTCGCCTGCATGTATTAGACCGACATATTTCGCATGTTCCAGGATTTCATCAAACTCGGAGAAATCCGTTACCTCTTCAATTTCCAAAGCGCGATTAAGCTCCAGACGATAGGGAGCTATAACTCTGAGCTAATCGCAGTGCGCTGTAATCCAACCGAAGGCTAAAATGAGTGGACAACCTGGCTCGAGGCACGCAACCTCAGTAACCTGGTCAAGGATTTTTAGTTTTCCCGATCTTGCATCGGGGACCTCCAACTTTACTTGTTTGACTTGTACAGTCCCAGACCTCTTCAGTAGGGAGCCGTCGGCGCTCTCCAATCTCAGTCTGTTCTCCTTCTTAACCCAAGGCATCATCATTTGCTCCACAAAATCAGTATCCAAAATCGTCCCTTTGGTACCACTATCAATAAGGGCATTTTGAGTTATCACTCGTGTATTCCCACCATAAACCGAAGATAACTTAACAGGAATATGAAACTTCATTCTACTAGGCCTTAACAGTTTCACGGACGATTTCCCAACCAAAGAAAATTTGGAAACAGGATTCCGAGCCAATGAAATATCCTACACCACCACCGTTTGTGGACTATTTTCGAGTACGCTGATCAGAGTAGCCAACTCGTTCTCAGTTTTTCGTTTTTGTACTCTTTTTATCTTTTGTGATATAGAAAGATTGCGAGAAACAGAAGAAATCAAAACCGGGTCTATATCCATAAGTTCCCCCTCCTGTTCCTCCTTCCATGCCTTAACAGAGATGCCTTTCCTAACAACAAAAATCAAAAACCAATCCCGCGAGACTGCCGGACCCGACGTACAAGAGAGCCCACATGCCTATTGAGTATCCAACCCATCTACCTCAAAGTCCAACTCGTCTTCTGAAATAATATGACCATAGGAAATTCACTCAGGAACTACATCCACTGTTGCCGAAATCGCAGACACCTTCGCTGCCTTCTACTTCCCCTTATCAGCCTTCTTCTTCTCCTCCTTGGTAGGCTTCCAAGCGTTTGTACAGTTCTTCTTGATACGGTTGTCATCACCACATTTGATATACTGTGAGGATGCCATCCATGCCTTTTTCATGCCGTAGGTGACAAGCTCTTCACCAGGTTCTTTGGCTTTCTTGGTGGTATTGGACTTGTCGGATTTCAGACTCGCGCCCTAAAATTTAGGCTTCTAAAACGGCTAGGAGCGACGAATGCGCCTGGTATGATATTTCATTAGGACCGTAAAAATATGCTAATCGCAACCATGGTTACGGTTTCACGATTGGGCTTAACCTTGTCCTGCAATAAGCTTCCGAAGTTGCTTTGCAGGGGTTTGTTGACCTAAACCGCATTTGGTAAGTAACTCAGTTAGTAGTTTCAGGGCAACCAACCGTAGTTCAGGGTAACTTGGCTAGTTCAGGGTAACTGCTCCCATACAATATGCGACTTAGAAATATTTGCTTCAGTCGTATAGTAAGAAACTTTGTTTGACTGTAACTAGATCACTAGTAGTTGGAATCTCACGAAACTTGAACTGTGAATCCCGCTACACGTTCTTAAGTAGTTCCTGTATTCCTAGACTCAACCCGCAATATTAGTATTGTCGAGCTGTACTGCAGGTAGAAGTATTACTGCTACAAGCAATATTTTCTAGTAACGTGTAACACTTATTATTAAGTATTCCTTAGATATGTATAACATATCCTTGGGTCATTCTGTATAGTACAAGTACCCTTAGGTGGGCCGGTAGTCACCCCGTAAAATGGACGCTCTGAGAGAATCTATAAGGGAAAACATGAAGGCACCTCAAACCCGGATGGATGAGTGCCATAACCAATAGGTAGCTAACGAGGAACCGCAATTCAAGGTAGGAGACTGAGTGATGTTCAATGCTAAGAATATCAAAACGAAAAGACTATCCAAGATCCTGGACTTCGAGCTAAGGGGCAAATTCGCAATGCAAAAGCTATGTGGCCCAAATGCCTATAGGCTTAAGTTACCTTCTTTGTCAGGCAAAATCGAGCCAGTCTTCCACATCTTGCCTTTTGGAATAGTACCGCCAAAATAACATGCCACGCAGACGCTCGCCACCACCCCCACCAGTGGATATTGGGGACCAGGGGTATGTGATCGAGAAGATCAAGACCACTGAGATAAAAGGTGGTCAGGTAAAATTGCTGGTATCTTGGACAGGATATGAACCAGATGAGGATACATGGGAACCTTACGAGAACCTGAAGGATGGTGGTGAGCACGTAGGGCGCCAATTCCATCTAGATAACATTCGCAAGCCACGGGACCCTAAGCTATCAATTTGAAGGATTTCTATGTTTTCCTATAGTAGGCATTAGGTTTTTGGGATGATTTCGTATGCTTATGTTTTTCCTGTTTTTTACATAAAACCAGTCACATAGGTGAAAAGAGACGTCCGTAGCTCCAGTGGAGGCTCACTAGGGGGGTAAAACCCTCAGCTAAATAAATATTTCTCATTTTGAAAAGTTTGACTTATTACCGTATGATCAAATAGGTTCTTGCAGACAAGATCTTTGAGGAGGGGGCTATTGTCACAGGGTGACTCCTGGCCCACCTAAGGGTACTTGTACTATACAGAACGACCCAAAGATATGTTATACTTGTCTAAGCAATACTTAATAATAAGTATTGCACGTTACTAGAAAATATTACTTGTAGTACTAATACTTATATCTGCAGTATAGTCCGATAATAGAATTATTGCGTACTGAGTGAAAGAAAGCAGGAACTACTAAAAAACGTGTAGCTGGAGCTACAGTTCATGTTTCGTTTGATTACGACTACTAGTGATCTAGTTACAGTCAGACAAAGTTTCTTACTATACGACTGCAGAAAATATTTCTAAGTCGAAAATTGTATGGGAGTAGTAACCCTGAACTTGCCAAGTTACCCGGAACTAGGATTTGTTACCCTGAACGTACTAAGTGAGGTACACACTAAATGCAGTTTAGTTCAACACATCTCTAGTAAGCAACTTCGGAAGCTTATTGCAGAACGAGACTAAGCCCAATTAGTAAACTGTGACTATAGTTGTGATCTGTATATTTTTACAGTCCTACCGACAAGTAATACTAGCCGCATTTGTCGCTCCTACCCATTTAGGGTTACCCTAAAATCTCCTTCCAGACAAAGAATAAATTCCAGCCATCAGGACATAATTTAGACTAAAGTACATTCGGTGACACTTTAAGGTGCAATAGAAATCTGAGCGAAAATAAAGGTTTTCAGAAACTTTCGGTTCAAGTTGGTTTTATGGGTAGTTTTGTATGCTGAATCCATTTCTGGTGTTCATTGTGCGATCAGAGTTACGCTGGGAGAGTTAAGGGCTGTTGATGTTGTTTAAACTACTTATATAGGTCCTAACATATGTACGGTAGACTCAGATACCTAACGAACCTAGTCTATTTGATTCCACACAGAAACAGGTTTCAAATGAGTCCTCAATAATTATCAATGGAGTTATATCTGCAGAGTTATTAGCAGTTGAAGCTGGTCCACGTGTATGGGAAGCAGGCTCTCAATGGACATTAGTTTACTAGAATGAGTGATGCCGATCTATTAATTAAGAACCGTGAGTTGTAAACTGAACGACTTTAACTTTAATATTTGAAAGTTGCTCTGGCATCGGAATAAGCCTATGGTTATCTCGCTTAGGTAGCAACCAAGAATAGGTAGGGTACTCTCCCAGAGATACAGTTGAGAAAAGTATTCCTAGTTGAGTTAAGTGTGTAGTATAACTCTGCAGTAGCTGAAACGCTGGCAGGCTAAGTGTAGAAGGCAACTGTGTGAAGAAAAGCTGATATGACAACCTCTAGACATTAGCAATCCGAAGCCCGCGAGTTAGCACAATATACATCACCGCGGAATCCAAATAGTGAAAGAATTGTTGAAGATGAGGATAGCGCCCACTACAGCTCTTAAACAATGGATTCTGCACAAAGTCTACAAAGTTCTAAGTTGACAATTTCTGACTTCCGCCTTTATTTGTAGTTTTGACCTCACAGTGCTTCCCTACTGATTTCACGTTAACTGGATAGTTGTGTCTTCTCTTGCCGAATATAGCCTGAAGCAAGTTGATCAGGGAACGGAAGTGTATATGGTACCTTGCACCTGGTGACACTTTCAAGGAATGCAAGAAGCGAATATCCAAAGGACCCATGCGTACCGCCACACAAGTCCTGTCCCTGCAACACTCCAACAAACCAGTTATCGCCAACAACAACTACAAGGGCAAAACCAAGGCAAAACTCTAGTCTACCAAAGAAGTAGACGACAGCAGGGTTCGGTTCGAGGTTAATGGCCACCCTGCATTAGCCCTTGTGGATTTACAGACCACCGGTGGGGATCTCATCAACGCACAATTTGTGCACCAATACGGTCTACCCACCTACATCTGCAAAGAATCTAGCTTGCCCCTGCTGCCTCAGGTGCCACCAGCGCCACCTAGAGGCAAGCTGACAATTTAGAAAGCCACGGTCCGGACCGAGGGCGCCTAGGCGTCGCTCTCCCAGAACGCTGGGGTCAGGGTTCCACCGGCACCATAATTGCACCAAAAATCGCCCCAATTACGCCCGGAATTGCTGGTATTTGGACGCCCAGGAGGCAGCGATCTGGGACCGTGGCAGCTTGGCGCCCTGGAGGCATCAGAGGCACCAGAGGCAATACTAAAAACGCCTGGCGTCTGGGCGCCACAGGAGGTCGTCAGGGCGTGAAAAGTTCTTTGCTGATGTATGGTATTGACAAGAAGTCACGCAACACAGCGATCAAAGGATCAAAGGCTGTTATAGAAAAACCATCTGATGTCCAAATGGACTATTGAGGATTAGTGTGCACCATAGGTCGAGTTTTAGGTTGGCATAAATCGGCCAGATCAGCGAAATTTTGGCAAAAAACTCGCCCTTTAACCTATTTGGGTAATTAAATTACCCAAATAGGTCAAACTGATCTTCAGGAATTCTTCAGAACTCTGAAGATCTCCAAAAAATCAGAAAAAACTTGCTCCTGATTGCACTGTATAGAGGATCTACAGAAACAAGAACTCTTTATGTAGTCCATCTTGTAGGCTGGGATATGATTCTAGACAAGCGAGCACTTATAGCATTAAACGCTTTAATCCCTGGTGGACCAAAGGCTGTCACCATCTAACTAGAAGAAATGGCATGATTTGCACGCAAGGAATAGAGAAAAGCAGGGCTTGCCACGGGGCAAGTTACGTCGGCTGCACCCTTCATAGAAGAGGAAGCATCAGACTATCTTCTACGACTCTTCAAATTCATGGTCTCTGCTATAGGTCTCGAAGAAAGTCGGGAATTCAAGTCCTTCGTTGAATACACCCAGCCATTTCTGACAACCACACCAAACGAGTTGTCACCCCTCAGAAGCATCAACCACTGAATATGCCCAACACCCGGCTCTACATGAGTACCAAAATGGCGACCCTTACCCTCCAAATTCTATGCAGAGCTCACGAGACAGTTCACCTAGGAAGAAGCCTCAAGCTGGATTTCTCTTGCAGAATATGATACCAATGCGGTAGTTCTGTTCATGCGACCCCAAAGAGATGATCCCACCAAACCATGACATATCCTGAACGCCAGATATCGGAACGGAGGGGTTGATCTCAACCATACACCCCTACTAAGCATTGAAGAACAAATGGAGCTAGTTGCTGCTCGGAAATATTGGAGCAAGATTGACCTAGCAGACGGGTACAACAATTTCAGAATCGAAGAAGTCTCGGAACAACACTCCACCTTCCTCACACATATAGGATATTACCGCAGTCGCATTATGCAACAAGGCGATCGAAATTCTCCTGCCACCCTGGTACGAGCCATGTACGAAATCTTTAAGGACATGGTCTTCAAGGACCTTGTCATCTACATCGACGATATTATTCTTTTTTCAGATACCTATGACGAACATGTACCTACCTTATGAATGGTTCTACTACGACTCCTAGACGAGATGTTTTGGCTGAAGGCCAGCAAGTGCCAGTTCTACATCAAACGGCTAGATATTTTAGGACACATATTAACTCCGGATGGGTTACATATGGACACTAAGAAGTACAAGAAAGTATTGAACTTCGAGGTTCCTAGCAACCATGGGGAAATATGAGGTATACTTGGCGTTGTTATATTCCTAAGCAAGTTTAGGCTGGAATTGGCCTCCTGGTCAACCACCCTGTCAGAACTGCAATGCGAAAATGCCCCCTGGAGATGGACGGACACCCATATAAGGACACTCGATAAAATCCAGAAACTTGTGAATTCTCCACAGATTCTCAAAACCTGGGACCACTTCACGGAAGGGCCAAAATACCTGGTATATGGTGCTAGTAATATTGGACTAGGATCATGGATAGAACAAGGAGAACTAGTATCAATTTGACCCTTTCGATTTCATTGTCGGAAATTCATCCTCATACAGCTGAAGTACACAACCTACCAAAAGGAGTTACTCACTATAGTTGACTCCCTGAAGTCTTTTGAGGATCAGCTCTAAGACCACAAGTTTACGGTTCTCACGGATCACCAATGACTACTCTCCTTCCTCTGGCCATGACAAACATCTCAGAAGCTAGCTCGCTGGTAAGGTTACTTACGAGAATTTGACTTGGTCCTTGAACATGTGGCCGGGAAGGAAAACCTGTTGGGAGACACTCTATCAAGGAAGTATAAATACTACCTCTATCCCATCGAGGAACAAGTCTTAATTTCTCAGAGCCCCGACCCTATAGAAGACAATACCAAAGCTCAGGACACTTCAATTACAACCAACAACTTATCTATTTCTCCCATTCCCGAAGAAATCACAATGGTTTCCAGTGGGTGCATCCACTTCAAGCACACTGACTGCAACTATAATAAGTGCGCAGGCCGTGATAAAAGTCTCGGTCACCACCCCTCTTGTCCCTATCTCGATAACCAGAATGACGGAGACTATAAAGACTATGATGTTATCAAGGAGGAAGAAATGCAATTAGATGAGGATACCGTCTCCACCATCCCCGAAGAAAGCTTTGATTAGTATGAGTTCAATCCTCACCTTGACGTTGTTGCACATGATCAATTGAAAGGGTATGATTACATCAGCACTCTCGCAGATGACACCTCCTCCAACACCAACAACAACAATATTCCCGCCATCATTACAGACGTTGTCAATAATGCCTGTGAACACTTCAGGCAGCATCGAAAGCAACACAATACGGACTGTCATGACTACTACTACTGCTCATATGTCAGCACACATCAGAACGGGAATTGATACTTTCCCACCACCAGATGCTCGGTTTGCGCAACCTACTGATATAGATGGTTAGACTACACTCTAGCGGAGGCAGTTTATCAGAATAAGAAGGGAATCTAGTTGAGGCCGTGAGAATCATGGAAATTGAAATGTACCACTATCCCTCTTAACAATACCCCCTCCTCTGAGACTCCCGATATTGACATTCCTGATCTTAACATCAAAGAAGCTTCTAACCGCACTCACATGTGGTCTGCGTAAGAATGGGCAATCAGAAATGCTCCCATTGCACGCCACGAACCATAGGGTCAACAAATATAATACAACAACCCCTGGGATTACAACATCAAGATTGTACTAGATGAGAAAAGAGGCACCTTCCTCTCGGCCGAGGTCACCACCAGATCACAACGCAACGCAGTTTCCTGTGAAGCTAGCGGATCCAATCAAGGTCACATACCCTCCTACCCCCCCCTAATGATATGATACATGTGCCCTGAGTGGGATTTATGCACCAACAACACCACACAACCAGCAAGGAGAACAACCTTGTTCACAATCCTCAAGGACAAGAGAAGACGTCAATTCCTCCTGCACCTTCTGCCACTCATCGCTGCAACTTCTGCAAAGGCGAGGGACACTATGCATTAACATATGAGGGCAAACGAAAGGCAGACGCAGACCTCAGGTATAGAATCGTGCCAGCAACCAATATAGCAAAGATATACCTCGACCTCGAAGACGGCCCCAAAGACGACCCCGACTGCTATCTCGTTGTTAAAGTTGACCAAGGTGATAGAATGAGGGATGCCTACATCGCATGTATCAGGATATGCCCCATGTGGAGTCAGCTCAATAATGCTTCAGAAGGGAAGAAAGGAGTAAGCAAGGACAACGGGTTCTTGAACAACAAAAATGAAAAAGGAGAATGAAGACTGGTTCTACCTCGCATGTTCGACTTGAACAGTAAGTACTACCTCAAAGCTGGAATCAAGGAAGCTCATGATGCTACGGTACATAACGAAGTTGTGAAAACGTTGAAATGGTTGACAGATAAATATATTTGCCTGCCATTTTCAAGGGTCGTTAAAGAATACGTGGCAAGTTGCAATACCTGTCAACGGACGAAGTATAGCAACAAGCCACGTCTAGGACAATTAACTATGTTACATGTTCCTGCAAGAGCCTGTATGAATAGCACAATGGATTATCTTAAGATGAGTCCTGTTTTCACTTACTGCTCTACCTTATACCCTAATATTCCTTTGGAAGACAATCATATGATTTGCTTTTCGAGACTTTGGAAGATTGTCGGTAGACAATCAGGATATATATTTCTCATCTCAGGTTCTGATAACCTTATGGCAGAGAAGTGCACTGATACAATTGATACATAGGTTGATTCTGTATTCGGTTATCCCTATTATATTGTTTTTGACGGAGACACTATCTTTAGGTCAGACCATTTCAAGGATTGGGCAGCAAGATAGGGAATCAAGTTGGAACCATCTACCACTTACCACCCTCAGACCGACGGTCAATCAGAAACTGCCATCAAGGCAATCCCGCAAGCCGCACCAGCATGCAAAATCGCAGGAAATGAATGGCGGCACAAACTCTCCGAGATCCAGCTAAAACTGAACTTTCGAGACCACACCGCAAGACAATACAGTCTATTCTTTTCACTCCTAGGCTTTGAGGCAAACCCAGGTCCTTCTTCCTTCCCCTACCCGATCACTCCTTATATGTTTGTAGAGGAACGTCATCTGGACACCTCTCGCAACGCATACTCCTCCAAAGTCAAGCAGGCCAAACAAGCAAACAAGAAGCTGGCGGTTCAACCATTTCTTTCAGGCGGCCAAAAGATTCTTCTCTCTACCGAGAACATCAACCTCTTGAACACATCTAGGAAACTCAAACCTAGATAGGTCGGACCGTTCCTCATCCATGACATCAACTGGACGCGGAACAACTATACACTGGACCTGTCAGCGGACAGTTGACTTTCTCTTATCCACCATACCTTCCACATCAGCAAGTTCAAACCTTACGTGGGAACCGATTCAACGAACTTCACTTGTCGTCACGAGGAACAACCTGGTGAGTTACCTGAAGGCAGATGGAAAGTCGAAGGAGTACTCGAATTTCGTACCACTCCTCGTACTAACAATCGCCAATACCTAGTACGTTGGAAAGGGTACGGAAGTGAGGACGATGAGTGGATCAACTTCGAAGACATCAGCCTTGAAATCGTTGAAGATTTTTGCACAAGCTTAAACTATTCCAACACCTTCAAGCCAGGAGGATCCTCCAAGAACCACAAAAAGGTTCACACGTAAGAAACCCTCAAGTCAATTGTTCAAACTAAACGAGACAGAGTTCTCGCCCTCAATCCTGACGATTAAGACCTCACCTCTGCTTCTACCAACCTTGCAGAAGATAGGTTTAATGTTTTCCTAAAGTACTGATTCGCGCCAGTTGAATTAATTTGGCAATCCCCCATTCCTTCTTGTTGTTTTAATTGTCACTCTGAATTAACAATGGAAGAAGGTATGGCAAACAATATATCTATCGGATATTTTTATTGTTTCTTAAGTCATGAATGTATACTATGGATGATTTGGAAGTTACGTTGGTCTTCTACTGTTAATTGTAGGGATTGTTACTCACATAACTATCGTGCTTGCACTTGTTATTTCTGACTACCTCTAGCTTGAGCAAGACAATAAGAGAAGGAAATCCTTTTAAGTGGGGAAGTGTAAGTGAAGACCGTTTCCTATAATTGTCCAACTATGCATTGCCTAGCACATATCATGTATACCAAATAGCTTGGTCATAGTCCCTTACGTACTAGTACCTTGAGCGTATCCGGTCCTTATGTACTTTCCCTTTATCATGATGCATTACGCATCCACACCTGTATTTCTGAGTACTGGAGGCCTGACCTCCCACACCTATATTTATGGTCATAGAGGAGTGCTTTCTGGAACCGCCAGAAAGCAGGTTTTTCAGACTCCAGAAGGCTTGGCGGCTAGTATAAGTACTGAGCCAATCCGCCCTTCTGGAGGAGAATTCTACATTCAGATCACTTCTGACAGAGTTCAGACAAGCATTAGATGGCTTCAATACAGTGAGATTACACGTGTTAATTCTCCTCCCGCTTGGGAAATCTCTATGCTCTCAAAGACCCTCTGAGTCCTCGACTTAGCAGAACCAATAACAGACATACACTGTTACTACAGTGATAGTATATCCTCTGTTAAATGGCCCGCAGTGCTACTATTGGCATCGCCCCTTACACAGTGCAGATAAACAGGAGAATGTGGATGGAAAACACACAATTTTGAGTGAAGAAGATGAAGACTCCAACACATCAAATAGGGAAGTAGCAGAAGAAGAGGAGAAGGCATCTGACGGGTGAAGCACCCAGGCCAATGCAACGTAGGGGACTGAGCATAGGAACAGGGACATTGGGACAATTGTCTAGTATAAGTTAGACAGCCAGTAGATTAGATTAGCATAAATATCAAACAATATAAAAACCTGAATTTAGAGAATGGTGTTACCCTGGAATTGATATGAGAGACTGGGTACATGTAGCATGTCGCACAGGAAGGGGCATGCAGGATAAGGTACATGGGTTATCATCCTTGGTGTGAATTAGTTCCGAAGTTGGGGAGTTGTAGAGGACCCCCTTCAGGTTGAGTCTGATAGCATGAGGTATGTCGGGGTCGCAACGTGGGAGAGCTCGACTAGGATCCATTATGAAATATAGATTTAGGATTCTATGCCAGCGGCAGTGCAGACGTAGTCACTCGAAAATAGATGAACCTTAACAAAGAATCCAAGGGTGTAAAAGTTGAAGAGGAAGCAGGTAATCTGATCGGCAGCAAGAATGGCAGCAACTATAGGGGAGCCTTCCAGTTCCGGTGTTTTGCTCCAGTGCATCATGTGCCTCTAGTACCGGGGACGCAACCCAGTTTTCTCGCTAATGATATTGAAGAGGCAGCAGAGCAATAGGCATCTGAAGTCTGACAGAAATCACTCATGTCCGGAGTGACATACTTGTCCCTACAATATACAGACAAGGGGTCAAAATAAGTGCTAATATCCGCACTCATAACCGACATTATGGTCTTCAAGATGGATAAGGCGTACAATTACAACAAAACGCGTAGATTAGCTATGATACCTCAAGATATCAAAAAGTTAATCTATAAATTGTCACGGGGCTCTATTAACTATATAGCGGATACTCCAACTATAAAATAGAGCGGCCGTATGTTCTATTGCCACAACGGAACTTATTCAGAACTCCGAATAATCCTTCAGCATGTAAAGTCCCTTCTAGACTTATCTGCACCTTCAGGCTTCAATCCGCAAGAGAAGACGTAACTGTCCAGTTCACGCGAAATCACTAGGGTAGCACTGCGAGGTCAAAACCACAGTTAATGTCAGAACTCAGAAATGTCAACTTAGAACTTTGTAGGCTTCGTGTAGAATCGATTGCTTAACAGCTATGGTGGGTGCTATCCTCACCTTCGACAATTCTCTCACTATTTGTATTCCGCGGTGATGTATATTGTGATAACTCG
>Ga0307511_10003414_pt1 | contig 16335 bp, 16 predicted proteins | sample 13_EM_MG_FD_200266 | JGI IMG/M metagenome (GOLD analysis project Ga0307511, IMG submission 200266) | Populus trichocarpa ectomycorrhiza microbial communities from riparian zone in the Pacific Northwest, United States - 13_EM | ecosystem: Host-associated > Plants > Roots > Unclassified | place... | reverse complement strand
CCCATCCGCCATATTCGTTAAATCGACTACTGGAACTAAAGTAACCTCGTTGTTATTATCTCCACCGTCTACCCAATTCTCATTCTGGACCCACAGCCTCCCTTCGAATTGTCGTATCTGCGCAGGCGGTCTACCACTACGCCAAACACCGACCCCGTTCTCTAGCTGTGTCCTCTCCCCCTCAGTGTATGCTCCTAGAGCACTTCGTGGTCTTGCTATTAAAGGGCCCTTGGTAGTAATAGTGTTGGCGTTTGTGTTACCAGGGGTGGGGATACGACGAGGCTGGTATTGTTGAAATTGTGGATTGCGTGAAGCTGGCTGTTGGAGGTGGGATTCTGAGCCTGCTGGGCGTGGAAATGCTTGTTGACTGTGAGAGGGTAAATGTGGGATTTGTGTTTCTGGTAGTTGCACCTGTGCTGCTGCCCTACCACGGCCTAAGGATTGTCCTAGATTTCGCCCCAATTCCGGCGTTGATGGCGTTGACCCTCGCCCTCGTACTGCTGGTGCTAATATTTGCCCTAGCACTCGTCCTAGTTCCGCTGTCGATCGTCCTCTCCCACGTGAAGCTCCAATACTTCCAGTGCCTCTCCCTCTTGATGTTCCCCGCCCTTGTTCTGTCCCGGAACCTCTGGATCTCCCTGAACCTCTTCCTCGCTGTGGTTGAGACTGCCCTCGTTGCTGCAGCTGTGCCTGACCGCCAATCACAGCCTCCTCTCCTCCACTGCGGAATACCTCGCTACCTAGAGTTGAACTTCCTCTCGCAGTTCCACCGCTAAAATCTCCCCAACCTCGACCACGACTGTTCCCTCTGATACCAGTATTTCTTGCTCTAAAACTCTCACGGCCGCGAGATGGCTCAGCCGTCTGTCCTTGTGTCGCTGATGGCACAAATTGCGCGGTTGTCGTAGTCGTGCGGCGGTTCCCAGCTCTACGATTCTCACCGTTGCTGGGGGTTGAAGCCTTCACGTTGATAGTGCTGGAAGTCGCGGCTAGCATGGCGCTCGTGGCCTGGTTGTTATTACTAAGCCAGAGTGCAAAGGTAGCCAAGACTATCGAACACTGCAGTGATACCTGCGAGAGATGAACAAATTTGCGGTGAACAATTTGAGGTGAAGAGAATGGGAGAAGGTAATGAAGGTAACATATGACACTAGTGAATAGTGTTTATAGAAAAATGACTTTCCGATTAAATACTACCTCGCTACTATGCGCCTCCCTTTGTTTGATCGGGCGCCGCCACGCGAGCATTCACTAGTAACTTGAAGTGTAACTTTGAATGAGGGTTGGAAATCTATGTGCAGAATTAAGTTTGTGTGGGCTGGAAATTCAAACCCTAATATCCTTGATAAGTGATATGAAGATACAAGCACCAAGTACTTGTTCAGTGTGCCATAGAGACCCTGTTACCCTCAGATTGCATCTACGATCATCTGTTTGAGGTGTACCCCCCAATTTAGTAAAATAACAATTACTCAAACATGGTGGTTTCGGTATTTAATAGAAGCCGCTCCATACATTAATTAACAGTCTCTTCAGCGGCATATGCATAGAGATCAATATCACCTTAGGGGAGCATGTGACCCCCAGCTGCAACTCGTTTCATTTCATCACAAACCAGCCTCATACTCATATCGGTTCATACAGCACATGTCCCTCCCTCGTCTAGAGATATCTTCATCCTTCACCTGGCCGAGCATTCCCCCTTTCCCTCCCAAGACCGGAAACTATACACATATCGGCGCACAAGTTCTGAAAGAATGAAATCCGCAGAGAAAGACAAGTGTCAGAGACCAGTAGAATTTTCTTTCAAGATGAAGGTGGGAGAAGTATCGAACTGATTAGAAAAGAAACTATGGTACAGAACTAAGTAAAGTAGATAGTAGTCTGAAAAAACCCAAACACTCTCCCCGACCCTATGTCAAGAATAACTAGGAGCATGCGGGTACCCACATCTTCCCTCTTTCCGAGCAGAAGCTGTTGCCCACGCTAAACAAAAAAAAACCTCAATAGCTGTTGCATTCCTAGAGCCCTTTTAAACATAGCATGTGAAAGCAATGAAACAGAAGAAGTATGTAACCCAAACCCCAAGATATAAAGCAGCAAGGATTACAAAGGGAAAAAAAATCAAAAAGAGAAGCCCTAAACCCCTAAGTAGACAGGAATGACATCAGTGGCAGCAAATGCTCGTGCACAATTCGGACATTTTCTCGAACGCGAAGTAATCCTTTCTTCTGCACATTGTTTGCAGAACACGTGACCGCAGGAGCGGATTGCCGTGTCTTTCCACCTGGATTTGCAAACAGAACAGAGAGCGATTGACTGTAATAGGGATTAGCTTGATTTTCCACTTCTTATCCTGGGCAAGAGTGACATACCCTCAAAGCCTCTAGCTGATTGTTCTCCGTACCCTTTGTTCTTTCTGCCTCCAAGGTACGGGTGACCTCATCTACTCTAACTTGTAATTTCTCAAGCTCGATTTCTGCTTCTCTTCTCGAGCTTGATTCCTTCGCCAGAGATGCATCCCGCGCCTTCAAGGCGGTGGTCATTTCAGCTACTTGCCGTTTGTATGACTCGATAGTATTGGCATGCTCTGTCACTTTGATCTCGTTCTCCCGGCCTTTAGTGATAAGGTTGTTCTGGACGACCTTCATTTCTGCTAGTTGCTTCTCAAGATTTGACTGTTTTAGTGGATTAGACGAATTTCCTTAACGATCGCTGGAACTGATAGACAACATACCACGAGGTGGGTGACGGATTTCTCGGCATCCTTGAGTTGGGCAATGATTTCCGAGCTCTTGGAGTTCTGGTTCTTCAATAACCGGTTCTCCTGTTGCAAGGTCTCCTTTGCCTTCATTGCTGCGAAAAACTTCTGTTCGGCCTTTCCCTTTTCTGCTATTAACCGTGCCATCGAAGCTTCCTTCTCCTCCGCGTCCTTAGCCTTCTTAGCCGTAACCTCCTTAGCCCTCTTGAAAGCATATTCCAGGAGTGGTAGTTCACTAGAGAGTGCTTTGTATGCCTTCTCGAGCTGAGTGAACTTATCCAGAAGTTCCTCGTAACTTAATTTGAATGGTTCGGAGTCGTACAATCTGGATCCCTGATTCCGGCCAAGCTCTATTTGCAGTCTTTCCACCTCATGTTCGAATGCCGCTACTCTTGACGTAAGAATATCTGTATTCTCATTGGCCTCCCTTGATACCCCAGACTTATGCTCATCCCTTGCCCTCCGCAGGTTTTGTTCTTGAATTAACTCGTCTCGATTCGCCCTCACCCTGGCCAAATCTTGTTCCACCCTTGACAGTTGATTCTGTAATTCTGTAACTGCATTTTGATTTTCGCTCAGGATTTGCTCCTTAAACTCAGTCCTTTCCGCTTCTAGCTTTTCGGCAGCCTTCCGGTAGTTGGCATTCTCAGCTTCAATGTGATTAAACCTGGTAACAATATCCTCCAATTTGAGTTTGAGATTCTTGTACACATCGCATGATGCTACATCCTCTTCTGACAATTTTCCAAATTTGATGGTAAATGTCGTAACCTGTTCAGAGAGTCGAGTGTTGTCTGCCTGGAGTTGCTGGATCTCTTCTTTCTGTTTGCTAGCAATAGCCTGTGCTTCCTTCCGAGCCTGGTCTGCATCTGCAAAGTGACCCTCGGACATCCTTGCATCAATCTCCCTATCCTTTGCAGACATATCAGTACTACCACCTTCTCGCCTGGCATCTGAGTAAGTCGTAGAGTTGTTCATTGCTTGACGTTCTATTTTTGCCAGCGATTGACTTTTCAACCTGTCCATCCTTTTCTCTGCAGTCATGTACTTTATTGTCGCCGTGGTGAGTTGTGATGTCGCCTCTTCCTTTTCCTTCTCAAGTCGTTCAATGTGCGCCAAATGTGCCTTTTCCGCAGCAAGTAACTCTCCAATCCGTGTTCTGAATTCACCCATCTTCTCCGAGGTTGACCCATTCGCTGTTGCTTTCAAGGTCTTGAATAAAGAAGTGAGATTAGAGATTATATGATTGCGCTTGCTAGCAAGATGTTCAGAAAAGCTTGCGACGTTATCGAAAAGTAAAGAAGAGGGGAATTTGTCCGGAACTGTTGTGACCAAGTAACATCAGTCAGAACTTCAAGTCGTAAAACTGGGGTTTTGCTGAGAGTAATGGGCCTTACCTCCATTCTGATAGACCTTTCCACCTTCCTCTGATGCACCTGCTAGGAGCCGAACTTCATCGAGCAACTTGAAGACACATCCCTCAGTCAATGCCTACATTACAAGGCCGATTAACAACAGAATTGACCATACCTGATCCCACCAGGCTTCCATGACTCGTATGTGGTCATCGTGATACGTTGCTTTTTTGTCCAGTTGTTCAACTCTATTTTCTAGCATGTTTCGCTCTCTTTTATATTCAAGCATCTGCCGGAAGATGGCCTCTTTTTGAAAATGCTGCAGGGGGTGGATTGTCAGCTGGCCCGCCTGCAAAATTCGAATTCACGATTCCTTCTGGTTGCATATATGATGTGGCGGAGGACAAACTTTTCGGGCGGGATGTGTATGGATGTTGGTTAGGGAAAGGGGAGACAGGTCGTTTGACGAATTAGATAGAAGGTCAAGAAGAGTGGGCAATGAACTTACAATGACATCTTCCTGGCTCTGAGGCACTTGGTGATTTGTTGAAGACGAGGCGGGGGTCACAGCTTGTCGCTTGAGAGGTGGTGAGGGATCATCGGAGGAATCGTGGGGGGTAGCTCGCTTCCTGTCCTCCATAGCAGAGATGACGGAGACGGACACTCTGTCGGCAACGAGGGTGGAAGATCTCATTCAGAGAGGGTTCACGAAATGCGTACAAAAGGCGAACAGAAGAATAGAGCTGTAAAGTGTAGAGGGGTGGTGGAAGGGGAGCAGGGAGAAGAGAAGGGAGAGGTGGAAGATTAAGTGCCTGACGTGGGAAAGGATAAGGGAAAGAAAAGCAGGCGTTTGCGTATGTTTGTGGTCGTTGTTTGTGAGCAATTCAAAGGCTGGTGTATTGTTATGCCAGGCACGGCCAGCTGCAAGACCTTGGTTGACTGGCTATCGGTAACGTTCGTGTCTCGGGATGATGCTGATAGCGAGTGCCCTCAGGGCGTGCAAAGTGACAACAGAGAGGGGTGCGTACGGGCAGCAAGTGAAGAAGAGCAGAGAGGTGGGGAAGGGGTATGAGATGAGGGGGCAGAGCGTGTCGAGTAAGTTTTCTTCGGAGATGCTTGATCGTGTTGAGTGAGACGCAGATGAAAGAGATTAGTCTCAGACAGAGTTGCACGGAAGCTAAGGAAGCTAGGTTCTTCGTATTCTTCCTCTTGTTCGTACTAAGGAGTCAGAAATGTTTGACAGCCCACAGCCGGCGCATTCGACAGTCCGGTTCACGTTCTTTCCTCTCAGCCTGCGAAGGGTCTCCAGCAGCGGTAAGTGAGGCAGCAGCGTGCGGTAAGAGGGAACACCCGGTGATCATCGAAAAAGAGGCGACAGCGCGTTGAGTAAGCTGCTGAAGTCTTGGCGAGACTCCCAAGCAGCCACCACAATCTCCCCTCCAGATTCTCATACGGTTATACCCCCTCCCGGAGTATTCGTCTCCAGCCCCATCTCCAACCATGTTTGCATCCGGTATCAGTATGTTACTTTGGGCTCAGAAATTTGCATTGTGCTCCTTGTTCACTCAAAGCCAACGTAGACTGACATTTTCCACCCAGACAAGAATACAAAGAAGTTCGCCCCCAAAATAACCCAGCGCCGGAGGCCGGGGGGTCCTACACCAACTCCAACACCAACTCCCTCGTCTGGACCATCAGATGCATCAACACCAGCAGCTGGAATTCTCCCCGCCGAATCAACACTGGCCCCAACCTCCGTGCAGGATGGAACGGCCAATCCAGAGGTTCTCATCCCAACACCGCCCAGTCCTAGGCCCTCATTAACCAGCCGAACATCTCTCACACCAGCTCCAACCCCAATCCTACTCTTCGGAGCCAGCCACCATTCCTCTGTAGAAGCACCCACATCAACCATAGCTATTGAAGGTCCTTCCAACGAGAGTGAAACACCTGTCCCTCCTATAATTCCACAACCTGTAGGGCAGCAACACCAGCAAAGCCGAGAAACCACGCAAGAAAATGATGCCCCAGGTTCGCCCACACCAACTGCAATCCGTCCACCGTCTCCCTCAGTACCGCCTCCGTCTCCCCCAGTACCGGCGATACAATCTTCTCCAGATCCCGTACCTACAATACAGGAAACAGCAACCATTGTCCTCACAGTGCAAGCTTCACCAGTCATTTCTGTGGAAGCGATAGAAATTGCCGCCATCACCTCTGTTCCCACCACAGTACGGGCAACACCAGCAGTTATCCCCACAGTAGAGGCTACACCAACAGTTATCCCCACAGTGCAGGCTACACCGGCCCCCGCCCCAATTGCTCCTTCAAGCGTAATTCCTACAGTGCTCAGCACAGCACCTACAGTAATAGCAACTCTACAGCCTATCCCAGAAGCGCTAGAACCACGGAAACGCAGGAGGTTCAATGCCCCCACCAGGTCTCAATACACACCGCAAGACGACGATGAGGAAATGGAGGATGTGGAGGACCTAGACGACGATAGGGATGAGGATTATGAAGAGGAGGTTCGGGGCCACAAACCAACCACACAAGAGGACGGAACTATAACAAGTGATGGACTAGATGAAGTATCATTCACCTCAGAGACCGGGAACACAATTGCCGCCAGCATCAACGCAATCCTAAGTGCAGCCAACAGCGGAGCGAATACTGAAGCCGAATCCGAAGCCAAAACTAAAGCAAAAGTCAAAGGTAAAGGTAAAGCAAAAGCAAAAACTCCAGTGAAACCAAGGGCCCCTCGGAAAAAGAAAATGACCGGGACAGAAACTGCTGACGGCGCCGAAGCCGGCCCATCCTCCACACCGGCGCTAAAGAAGGCCCGTGCTCCTCGAAAACCCAGGAAGCAACCAGCCCAAGCGCCGGAAGCCGAAGGAGACGCCAACGCAGCAGCAACCACTGATGGTGAGGCCCCACATACTGTTCGCCACCGCGGACGCAAACGCGAAGCCACCCCCTCTAACGCAGAATCGATCCAAATCGCCCCCGGAGTCGTCAAAATGGGCGATCTCTGTCGCGACATGAAAATCGGACGAAAATCTAAACGCTTCACAGAGCTAGAGAAACTTGACTGGACTGAAGTCGTGCGGAAGCAGCGTGCCAAGAAGGCGGCCGGCGAGGATATTCCGCCTCAGGAAAGTATGGAGGAGAGATTGGAGAGGATTGCACATGAAAATGAAGCTGCGAGACCGCCGCAGAGGCATGCTATGCAGGTTAGAGTTGTCAATGGGCAGATTGTGCTGGATGAGGAGACGTTGCAGGTTGATCGGAGGGAATTGGTGCAGGAGGATGGGCCCAGGGAGATTGTGGAGGAGAGTTCGTTGACTAGGAGAGTTAATGCTGGGACTTGGGGGAAGAGAGAGAAACCTGAGAGGTGGGATGAAGCGAGCACGGATAGATTCTATGAGGGGCTAGGAATGTTTGGGACTGATTTTGAGTTGATTTCGGGGCTATTTCCCGATAGGAGTAGGAGGCAGATTAAGAATAAGTTTACAGCAGAGGAGAGGAGGAATCCGGCGAGGGTGACTGTTGCATTGAAGAATAGGGTTGAGGTGGATATTGAAGAGTATTCGAGGGTGACGAATACGGAGTATGGTGATGCGAGGGAGTTGGATAGGGAGTTGGAGGAGATGAGGGCACAGCATGAGGAAGAGGAGAGGGCAGCAGCTGAGGCGGTGAGAGAGCTGGACCGCGAGAGGAGGGAGATGCAGGAGGTGGCGGTGGCTGCGGCGGGGGAGAATGTTATTGGGGTAGTGGCGCCGCAGAAGAGGAGAGGCAAAGGGAAGCAGAGTCAATTTATTAGTAGACACCAGGGGGGTGGGGATGAGGTAGTTCTGGGATTGATATGATGCTCTTTGATGAGGGGGATTACACATCTTTTCATTGCTTTTATCACAATTGGGAGGATTGAATGGCGTTATACAGGCTTGCTAGGGTATGGTATTTTCCCAAAGTTTGGTTTGATTGTTTATTTTTCATCTTATAGCCATTGACTTCTTTCATAGACTTGGGAAGATACAAAAAGCTATTGAATTTTACCCTCGTCTTATAGCAATGACCTATCCTATCTATTCCCGGTACAAGTGCGTCCCTGCCCTCTGATATAGCCAAACATTATAGCCCTATTTCGCCAATATAAAGAAGGTCATAATAAAGGAAACTCGCTTTTGCTGCATGATTAAACCCCCTATGTACCCCCTCCTCATTCAACTATGGCACCCTCAACCTCGTGCCCAGCAATAGAAAATGAAGCTACTCAAGTTGCACCGATCCATAAGAAAACTCGTTCCCCCGACTCTGCACCCAGAAGTCCTTCGCGATCTGGTTCGTTCCCCGTGCGCCCCGGAGACTAGATTCCGCTCCGAGATTAGCCAATCGTTCACAAGAGCATGCAACGGATAATGGGTAGAGTACCTCATAACCTTCTCCAGGAACAACCTCTTATCCTGGTCAGTGACCTTTGCCGACGGGAACCCTGGCCTAAATAATGTTGCGGACAACCACGTCTTTGTTCGAGGTTGCCTGAAAACCATCTTCTTCAAAACTTCACACAGGCTGTCAACCTCGCTTCGTGCTGCACCACCCCCCAAGCCCTATATGTTTTTATTAGACTCAGAGCGTTCAGGGTAATTCCAGACAAAGAGAAAAGGTACCCATAATAATTTCTCTGCAAGTGCAGGTCCACATGCCTGGACGATTGAGTCTATGGCTGCTTGGACCTCAGGTCGGTCGTCTCGAAGACTGACCAGTGTACTCTGTACACGATTAGAGGAATACCAAAATCACGTGACTTGGAACAAGACATACCCAGAAAGTACACGCTGCTTTTTTCACCAGCGGTTCCCGTACGCCAACGGAACTCAAGGCAAACATAAAGAGAAGTTCTACTCGTGGCTTTGGCTCATAATTGACAAATACCTCCACGTATTTTGACAGCATCCTATTCATGAACTCCACGATGCTCTGAGCAACATCTGGGTCTGTTTGTGGGTCTACAAGGTGTGCATCAGCTGAGTTTTTGTGAGAGAGTAGTCATTCTACTTACCTTTGTATGTTTCAACCAAAGTGACTACCATATCTAACAACGCTCTAGCTTGGGGCACAATAGACATCGCTCCCTCGGTTGAATATGAGCTTATCATCGTTGCTGCAGTTGTAGCAATGGTTTCCACCCGTCTAGTGCAGTTGGCTGCTCGCTCAAGTAGGAAATTTGTCGTGAAATACGGGGGAAATACGAACGCCCCCGGAGATGATTCTGTAAAACCCGTTTTGAATACACAACAAGCAGCTTCAACCACTTCTGAATCCTCCTTGAGAGCCACAACAATTGCTTGTATAATCTGAACAATCTGTGTCTGGATCAATAATCCCTTTTCTTGTTCCCAGAATGAAAGCGGCCGGGCTCCATTTTCCTCTAAATCGAGTTCAATAGGTATATCGTCGGGGACTTGAAGCCCGCGTCCCATATTTGCCAGGCAATGTAATACCGATAAGGCTGATTCTTTTCCCGCATCAAACTGGCCATGTTGCACTAGGGACAAACATATTTCCACATTCTTTTGGATCAGCCGCAGAAGTATTAAAATCGGCTGTTCCTTTTCCTCCTCCGTGGGCAGTGCTTGAATGACATATGAGATCGCACAAATAACTCTCTCTTTGGCGAAATCATCCGCAGATGGGGAATTCATGAAAATTTCGTATTGATAAAGGAATGTGGACAATTCTCCTGTCAGTGTGTCCCTACATGACAAACAAAGCTGAGAAATAGACTTGGAGGCATTTCGAGCCAATGAAGGGGCGGACAAAGTTGTGAATAAGTAGTTCAATACTGCTGGGAGAAAATCAGAGTGCCTCTCAAAGAAATCGGCATATGATCCTATTGAAATGGGAGTTAATACCTATAATCCTCACGATATGGACCATATTCTCCTACCTATCAGGTTGACAGCAGTTCGACGAGCCTTGAGAGGGATATGTGCTTGTGAATCAGAGAGCAGAGTAAAAAGCGGGGAGCCAAAGAGGTGCTCTAAGGCATCATCTTCACTAGGCTCGTCCGTCAGACTGTCACTCAGTGACCTAAGACAAAACATTGTTGCCTCTATGTCCTGCTAATCGTTAGACTCAAATCATAAAGACAGCGAGAGCCTTTTGCGCCACATACCTCCCAATCATGAGCCGGTAGGGCACTAAGGATATGATCAACAAATTGCGTAAACAACGGGGCATGTAGAAGTGGGTAGGCCGTCTCTAGTAGATCTGCAAAATCTTTCCTAAAAGAGGTAAACCCTTCTCTCGAATCTTTACTCCAGGTATCAGCAATCTCAGCTGGCGGGATCTTAATCTTCCCCCAGTATTCCTGAATGGCTTGAAATATATGGCTCTTTCCCTGTTCAATAGCGGGTAGTGCATGGGTTTGGTCCTCAAATTCATCCATCAACTCCCCATCCAGTAAATATTCGACTAAGGAAGACCAAAACTCAAACGTCTGTGGGGATATTTCATTTTCCACAACAGGATACCCAGGAGTTGTTAACATGCTATGCATCATGTGCATCAATGTCTGTGCTTGCAAGTCACCGTGCCTTTTTGCAAGCCTTTTGACGTTCGCTTCGGCAAATGCAATGATAAGTCTGATAAACTGAGTTGGGTCAATTTCGCCTTCTTCTGCCAGTACCTCCTGGAACCTCGCCACTCCCCAGGATCCCGTTAGAATTCCGAAGAGCGTATTGACATCCCCCTCATTGAAAAGGGATGTATAATTGATCAAGGCATCAGTGATGAGCTCCGCGGCGGTGTCAAATGTCTCAATGTGTTGCAGCCATCGCATGGTAGCTTTGTTAAGGGCTTTGAGCTTTTCTATTGCAGCAGGTGGAGCAATGGAATTATGCGCCCAACTCTAGGTGGAAGTAAGCTTCCACGTTTTTCAAAATTTAGAAAATGACCATCATACACACCGAGAAGCATTGTAAACCCTCAATGACAAGCGTGGTATCCACCTGATCATCATTGCCTGAGGAATATTGTGAGCTGCAAGCCTACTTATCACGTTCCTATCTGGAGGGATGGACATACTATATTCTGGTAAAGCAATTGCATTTGCTATTAGTAAAACAGCTTCCTTTGCATTTATCGAGACCTTGTCTCTATAATGCTGACTTGTGACCTAGAGTCAGTTATGTGTCTCAGTTACTAAGAAAAGAGTCTCTAACTTTTTGATATTTTTGCTATCCAATTTTGACACCTCCTCCAGAAAGATCGCACAGAACCAGAGAGCAATAATTTTTTGAGCTGACGAAGCCTTTCTAAGCAGTTCTGCTGCTGATGGACAGCTGTCTATGTCACCGGGGGAGACGTGGTGACCACATAAACAGCAAATCAGGTGCCTGATGCAATGTGTCCATTTATCTGGAAATCGAATGAAAAATACTGCAAGGGTCGAACAAAGTTTCTTGATAACCAAGGCTGTGACACCTTCGGCAACCGCTCGAACTATCCAATTGATCAGGGTATCCAGCAGGACAAACACATCCGCTTCTGCAAGGCTCTCCCTGGATTAGACTAGATGAGCTTGAGTAGGTGAGTGGGAGTGTCTCGCTGATGGAGCGTACCAGTCGGAATTGAGCTTCACCGTGAATGTCAAAGCTCCAAAGAATTGAACCTGTTGATCCGGATTTCCGAGCAGTGCGTTGGCTAATGTCCATCCATCCGCTGAGCGCTGGACCTGCTGAAGTACTTCTTGGACTTTGACGATCGTAGTCGGCGAGCCAGGCTGGTAAAGACGTTGGACAAGCTGATACCATCGTAGTTAGCTGAGGGGCCTTTCTGAGATTTCTCTGAATCGCTCTCACTTGAATGACATCTTGCAGTGAAGTGGGGTACCGGATTTCTGGCTCCATGTGAGAGGCACCGGCGCTGTGGAGATCTGAGTATGAATGGAGAGTTAACTTGAGGTGGATCCACCAGTGGGCATAGTGATGCTTCAACAGGCGATAGGCAGAGTTGAGAATGTAAAGGTCAAAGTAGAATATCTCGATCGTTATCTGTACTAGCAGCTGCATATCTTATGACATGACCCTGCATGCTAATCCCGTGACCTTATCATCGCTTTGCTTATCTGGCTCGCTTTGCCAAGCTTTCATTGAAACTCGTCACGAGACTAGGGATCAGAAATGTACCTAGCACGGCCCGTTTAGCGGGGGGGCCGTCTTTGGTCATTCTATAAAAGCCCGAGGGGCTAGTCTGGTTGGCACGACCGCTCCTATGGAGCCGAGGGGCTTGTGCTAACCAGACTATAAAGGCCCTAGTCTGGTTAAATGCCCGTCAGCATTGCATAAACCACCTGTGCTCGTACCCATAAACTAGCCAAGCTGGGTTATGTAACTTTCTTCTAGCCCAGGCGACTAGTCTTACCTTATATAAAAGCCAATCACTTCTGATGACTGAAGCTGTTAGGCTGGTAGGTAGGAACGATCTTTAGTACTGTACCTCGTCCGCCGTTTGCAGAGGCTCCAGGAGATTTCCTTCGCCCTGATCTTGTGCCTAGACGATTGCATCAAGACATGCATCAGCAGGATGCAATTATCTGATTGCATGGCTTGTAGAGAAGGCACATGGTTGCCGTCGTATTTGGAGAGGCTAAGAGGCCTTTTATAGAGTTTAGAAGGATTCAAAACTGAGATCGACTAGAAGCCTCCAGGGTCGAGAAGCTACTTAAGTACTTCTTGATACTTCCTTAGCCGTACTTGGTAGTCCCAGAGTAAGTAGCACCCTATGACACCCGAGCTATCTCCGCTGTCACCCCCTCTCATTTTCGCTAACGTTGCGAAGTGAATCCCCAGTACATATGAACCTTACCAGGCTTCTAACCTCGGCGAAGCCTCATACAGCACAGCTTCTCAAGCCACATCTCAATACTTACAGAAATATCCGCCGTTTCCTCTCATCGTACCACATCGACCCAGCCATGGAGAAAGTGAATACCACAAAACGTTTGGAGGAACTACGGGAATTGATGCAGAAGGAATCTCCAAAGGTGGACGTTTACAGTAGGCTGCACCATCACATATAGTCTGGTTCACTACACATCCATCTGGAATTTCACTGACTTCGACATTTGAGGAGGATAGTTGTACCCTCTGAAGACGCCCACTCATCTGAATATATTGCTCCCTGTGATGCTAGACGAGAGTATATTTCAGGCTTCAGCGGCTCAGCAGGATGCGCTGTCATCACTCTCGACAAAGCTGCACTCTCGACCGATGGAAGATATTTCAATCAGGCGTCGCAACAACTAGATGACAATTGGACACTATTGAAACAAGGGCTACCAGATGTTCTAACTTGGCAGGATTGGTTTGTTTTCATTCTAATAATATTGCTTACATCTCTGATTGGTCTGGGTTAGGACCTGCGAACAAGCTCAAGGTGGCAAGAACGTTGGCGTAGATCCTACCTTGATTACGGCACGTATGTGATGCTTTAGTTTATTATCCAGGGATATGTTGATGAAACCTGACCTCAGAGTACAGGTGATGCAAAGAGCCTCGAGGAGAAAATCAAGAAGAAGGGAGGGGCAGCATTGGTTGCCCTTGCTCGCAATCTCGTAGACGACGTTTGGAGAGGCGAGAGGCCACCGAGGCCTGCAGAACCTATCATAGTCTTGGGAAACGAGTTTGCCGGAAAACCGTTTTCAGAAAAGCTACAGTCAGTGCGAGATACCCTTACTACCAAAAAGTCCCCAGGCTTTGTCGTTAGTATGCTTGACGAGATTATGTGGCTTTATAATATCCGAGGAAGCGAGTATGCAACTTAATCTTTCACCCCATAGTATAAGAACTCATGAACTTACCTTTGTGGCAGTATCCCATATAACCCAGTCTCATTCTCTTACGCTGTCATCACTCCGGATAAGGCGACTTTGTATGTTGACGACAAAAAGGTCTCTGATGTGGTTAAGAAGCACCTCGAAGGTGTCGTTGAGATCCGCCCTTATAATGCTGTTTTCGAAGACTGCACCGCATTGAGTGCTCAAATCAATGTGACTGAAGAGAATAAAGATTCTAGAAAATGGTTGGTGTCAAATAGAGCTTCGTGGGCTCTGGTCAACGCGCTAGGTGGTCAGGAGCGAGTCGAGATTACAAGGAGTCCGATTGAAGACGCCAAAGCTATTAAGAACGAGACAGAACTAAAGGGAATGAGGAACTGTCACATCAGGGATGGTGTTGCGTTGATAGAATACTTTGCCTGGCTCGAGGATCAGTTGGTAAAAAAAGGGGCGAATTTGGACGAGGTGGACGCTGCAAACCAGCTTGAAGAGTTCAGAAAGTAGGTAGCTTCAAGATGGTCGTTAGCCAGAGCTGACATTTGTGGTATTAGAGCAAAGGATCACTTCAAGGGACTTTCCTTTGGTACGATTTCGTCAACAGGAGCCAATGCAGCAATCATTCATTACCACCCAATGAAACCCAGCTGTGCAGTCATAGATCCAAAGGCGATATATTTATGCGTTAGTGCTCCTTAAGGCTAGCAGATATTGGCTGCCGGATTGACCTTGAATGCAGGATTCTGGCGCACAATATTTAGATGGAACTACGGATACCACAAGAACTTTACATTTCGGGGAACCTACAGAGATGGAGAAGAAAGCATATACTCTTGTGCTGAAAGGGCACATTGCTCTCTCTAGGGCAATTTTTCCAAAGTCGACAACTGGTATCGCCTTAGATGCCCTTGCTAGACAGTTTCTATGGGCAGAGGGTCTAGATTACCGCCATGGAACTGGGCACGGTGTCGGGTCATTCTTGGTAAGAACATTTATATTTGGGCGAATCATTTGTGTTGCGCTAATGCAAAGGCCTCAGAATGTCCATGAGGGACCCATTGGTATCGGCACCAGGCCTCAGTATGCGGAGGTGTCTCTTGCTGCAGGCAATATTATATCCAACGGTGAGTACCAGTCACACTCTTATTGGAACACAATTAATTACCCTGAACTTCAGAACCCGGTTACTACGAGGACGGCGCCTTTGGCATTAGAATTGAAAATCTCGTTGCTGTTAAGGAGACCGAAACAAAGCACAAATTCGGTGATAGACCGTAGGCCATCCAAACTACCATACACCTCAGTTGACTTGGTTGGACTAACATGGGTCTTCAGATATTTCGGATTTGAGCATCTCACCATGGTCCCTATGTGCAAGAAACTCACAGATATCAGCCGTCTAACACCCGATGAGAAGGAATGGCTAAATACCTATCATAAAGAAGTTTATGAGAAGACAAAGCCTTTCATCAAGGATAGTTGGGCGATGGAGTGGCTTGAGCGAGAGACGGCCTCGATAACAGACCTTAGAGTTTAATAGTAATTATTTTTAAGGTTTGTTAAGGGTGAACTGGCATCCCAGGGGTGGGCCCAAACTGATCGAACAGGCACGCATGTTACCTAATAAATTTTATTCGTATAGTAGGTCCCTAGGTATCATATCTCTGGGTGTTGCGTCTTTCAGGGTTTCCCAACTACCCCCCCACCACTTCTAAGAATGAAAGGGATCCCGTAGCAAAGCAGTAGCGAGAACTAACCCTCAACTCTCTTGTTCAACCTAAACAATTCTCCCATAACCTCATTACACTTCGTTCTCACCGCATCATGCATCATCGTGTTCGTAATAAACACTTTGTGATTCCCAATCGCTTTTGCTGTTTCCCTAGACAAGTCAAAGCCCACATACATATCCTCGACATAAATCGCCGAGTTAACGGGGACCGTATTCTTCTTAAGTTTCTCAAGATCATACAACCTCGGCCAGTCCCCAATTTGCGCAATATGTTCTGCCACTGGCTTCAACTTTCTGAGCTCAGCATAATCTGTAAACATCCACGGATAAACCATTTCTCCAGTGAAGAAAACTGGGACATCATCAGGCTTCTCTATCAGAGTCTCGTAATCAAAATATTCTTCGTGGGACTTGATGAGCCTGTTTGCAGACCAGACGGAGGGGGCTTGTTGGCAGTAGATTGATTCATGGAGAATGGCGTAGATGAGGTTCCCGTCAAAGGACTGGTCTTGCTCAATATTTTGGAGGAGTTTGTAGGAGAAGGTGGAGGTGGATTCGAGTTCTGAGGCGGCACGGAGGACGATAACTGCATTCATAATAGTTAGAATCATCCCATTGAGTTACCCTGAAGCGGTGAAACGTACTT
>Ga0307511_10003413_pt1 | contig 16336 bp, 12 predicted proteins | sample 13_EM_MG_FD_200266 | JGI IMG/M metagenome (GOLD analysis project Ga0307511, IMG submission 200266) | Populus trichocarpa ectomycorrhiza microbial communities from riparian zone in the Pacific Northwest, United States - 13_EM | ecosystem: Host-associated > Plants > Roots > Unclassified | place... | reverse complement strand
CAGGAGGTATAGAAATACCTGCCTGCTTAAAAGACTTAATATTACTGACTTTCTCTGTATGTAACTAAAGCCATGCTTGAAGTATGTACCTATGTAGTATTAGCGCTAGAAATGTTTCAGTACAGGCAAGGAGTCTTAATTCCCAGTTTTCCCGGTATGTATGTTTCAGAATCACCTGGGATCTCAGAAAATGGAAGCAGTGGTGTGGAAACATACAGACATACATTCTATGGAGCTCATTTCAGGGCCTATAGGACAATAATAACCTTCAAAGCTGTAAATACGCGGTTCCATTATAATCTGCGTGTTTATCTGTGGGCCATTGCCTTTTGTCTAAAATTTTGCAAACAGGAATATAGATACAGTCTGCTAAAACGAAGCTGTGCATCACGATACACACGATGGCTGCTGAATAGAAAGATATAAGTGTATTTATACGGCAGCTAGGAAAGGTTGCACGGGAGTCTTGGTGGTAGTTTCAGCCCTTGGGGGTCGAGAAGCCAGCATTATCAAATCTCTGGGAGATTCATTACAAAGCTCGGGGAGAGTTCATGTACAACGAAATGCATTTCATACGAATCCTTGAGCTGGAAAAATGTGTAGGTTTATGTAATACTCCCTATACTGATGTGCGGGCCTAAATAAACTCCATACTGTAAAACCCATCACGAAATTTTAGTATGATTATATCTCGCCAATAAGGCTCGAGTATAAGATCCTAGGAGCCAGAGGGTCGACGCCGACCTGCAGCGGACTTGTGCATTAGACGTCAATTTAAAGTTCATGCAAGTGTCTAAAGTAGGTCAATCTGGGGAAAGTAACCTAACCGTTGCTAGTAATTTGGGTGTTTGGTTGTATCCTGCCATTCCTAAGACCAGACTAGTCTCGATCCGTAATCAGCGACAGTCAGAGCAACCCAACCCCGCTAAGAGCAACAAACCAGACCAAGAGCAACACAGCTAGCGGGCACTAAGAGCAACATCATCTCATGACATGTGCCATATCGATCTCGCCAGGCACCGAGGCGTCAGGACGGAATCTAAAGTGAAACTGGAATTTTTGTCCACCAAACTCGCCGGCAATTGAGAGCTAGTGTGAGGCCTAGGCGCTGCTTAATGGAGCCATGGAAGGAGTGAGTAGTCGATCTAGGAATAGCGTGATCGTAAGTCTACTAGAGAACTGGAAATATAGCTGCTGACCTACTCCTCGTAGCAGCTCAAAGCCGGAGTCACACAAATTAAATTACAAAGGACTATAGAAAGCTGGTACTACATCGTAAATTGTAAAAGCCTTGTTTGATGTTAGGTGAGGAGCAAGGTAAGAACGATGACCTATGGGTTTGGACAACAGTCATAGGTCCAGATATAGTATCCGGGCTTCGAAATTCCAAAAGGGACCCGGGTATAAGAGAGAAGCCCCCACTACCGCGCTATGGTTATTCACTAGCATAGCGTAGGTATCGACGTGCACTATTTTTATCGCTAAGAAGGCCTCGTGAGCTTTGAAGTTGTTTACATCTGTTGGAATTCGAACTGAGATAATCAGCTAAACCTATTATTCCTCAAATTTCCTCCTCTGAATTCTTTGACCCCACGCGCACCGTTAAAATTGACCTTCACATGGCACCTATACCACAGCCACTCTTGTGCTTGTCAATTCTTGGTTATCGGAAACCTGGACTTAGCGAAGAGGAATACCACCATTACCTGAGTAAGGTACATGCACCACTGGTTAAGAATCTCATGGTTCAATATGGTATCGTTCGTTGGTCGATGGTGCGTTCCACCTCTAAATCTTTCCAAACTCGCCTCCGATTCTTCTGTTAGCTGACACATAATGGAGTCATATGTAAACAGACCCACAATACCGCCGTCACTCGTCTTCTGATGGGGAAACTCTATGATCACCAATTTGCGAACATTGCCGATTATGATGCCATTATTAGAATTTATTTCAGCGATATCGAAGCATTCGTCAATATGAAGCGAGACCCTTACTTCATGAAATCGGTGGCTCCAGACCACGAGAACTTTGCGGATACAAAGAAGTCCAAGTGAGTCCTTAGCTGCGGTTGGCACATAAAAGCTCCATAAGATGTACTAATAACTGCTATTAACTCTTAGAATGACTATCGGTTGGGTTGAAGATCATATTCGTGATGGGAAGACTGTTGATGTGGGAGACAAACAATAGTGGTCACTGGGGCATATCAAAGGGCGCACGGGTTTTTTCTACATGAGAGTACAGAGCAGGGGAAATTTTAGCATCTGCAAGAAACACATGTTGCGATTTGACTTCATATAGCTCGCTTAATTTACAATGATTCTCGATTCTTAACTTATGTACTGCCTAGACTAAATTGTGGTTGCACAGTTTGGATATGCATGTGTCTTGTGTCACAGCTTAACGTATAATGGGCCCGTTGGAATATTTGTGCATGTAATCATGACCCACAGACACGACATGTTCCCGTATGGGTATATTAAAGCCCCAAGACCCTGATGCCATTCCATGGCAGCGTATTCAACATATTGACTATTCGGTAAATGCCTTGCTCACTAGTGGGGTGGTACTCAGTGAGTACTTAAGTATCTAGGCAGTCTGGTGTGTGGGCGTCTTATCGCTCAGCGTGTTCTTATATTTGTTTTCGCTTAATAGCTTAACATGTAGCTACTTAAGTAGCCTGGAGAGGTGCCCTCACCAAAACCCCCTTGGAGGAAAATAGTGGCATAAAATTGTGCGTGCTTATAACTCCTTCCTACTTTCCTCCTCCCTAACCCGTCCCCTCTATGCACTATCCATCTATCCTCCCCTCCCATAGGCACTGTAGCTAAAATCGCCTTGAATAACACCCATGACGTTGGCAAAGAGGTTTGAGAGCCTTCAGTCAAGTTTCAGGCTACGGTATATCTTTTTACTACATCCACAAGCGCCCAATGGGCCTAGTACTTGTCATTGTCAAGCTTGCACCATATTAAAAGATCCATTTTTTCAAAGTTACCATTTCCGCATTCCATCAAAATGCACGTACAACTAAACCATCATAGCGTAGAGCTTTCGGGGTACTCGGCCCTAATATTAGATAACCCACCTGCCTCGGCATAGGCGACTTAGTAGAGTAGATAGCTGAGTGGCCCCCAAATCCAAAAGGAAACAATTGTCGGGTCAAAGGAGTCAATTTGGGTGGGAAAGGCCAAACTTGAAAATCCACGAACAAGTGCAGACTACCGAGTAGGTATTACCAGTGTAGGCCCCGATTCTGTCCGTACTGAGGGAGTTGCTAGTCGACCCTTCCCGGAAGTGCGAAGCCAGTGTGCAAGGCTGCGAAAACGCTAACCAAAGCCCTTCTCTAGAAGAGAGGATTCGAGTTTAAGAGGGACTACAAATGATCACAGTACTGAGTTGGTTTCAAAGCTGAAGATTTTTAGCCAGCTATCCCTAGCTAGTCAACTACAAGCGAAGCATCTAAGGTGTAGTCTAGGTGTGCTGCTAGGTCTAATAGAATTGCCTGCAGCTGCCTTTGTAGTGCTTCACGTTTTCTAAAGCAAAGAATAAGTATCTGTCACAATCTGATCGATCGCATGGTATTTTGCAGCTGATTGAGAATTACACGATCGCCTTGTGATATAACCAGATCATGACTGCAGATCGCTGTTGTTCCCTCGCATCGTCCACCAAATTTTCGGCAAGACGTCCTTAGATTCTATTTTCTTATTAGGATGCCGACCGCTTTCTGCGGGAGCGCAATCTACATCGGGTGATGCCCCGCGTAAGGATATAAGTTGACGGTAACCTACTGATCCCAGGATAATGGATATCGTACGTCCCATATGCATAATGGATTTTAATATTGCGTACAGAGGCTTATCTCATTCTCATGTTAGCATGGTCGTTTCAAGGTAGTACAGTTCTATGTTACATCTAAGCCGACCAACTCTGAAGTCAGCGTGTGCATTACTTGCTTTTGGTAAAACCGGTGGTGTCCGAATACTAAAGTCATGGCACTGTACATTGAGTTTAAGGTGTACGACCGATACCATGGATGCGCCGAAAGCTGATTATGATGATTGTACAATTAGAATCACTGGGAAGTCTCGTTGGGGCCCGCACCAAGTATGTAGTCCCTACTATGGATCCGGAGAGTGTAGACTAGGCGTAGTCCAAGGGTTTGGATTTCAGCAACGTCGGCAATTCATACTATGCCTAGTCCTACTGGCCCATCTCGACCTACTGACAGCGAATATTTTACAGAGCCAGTATATCTTGGTTTGCGTGAACTCGAAGCCCAGCCCGCCGTGCGCCGGCCGCGGGGGAGGTTGGTCACGATGGAATTGCACTATTTTACTTCTGGGGCCTACGGCACCTGCCTATGTAGGTATGTAGGCTTAATTGGTTAGTCTGGCTGCGGTGTGCTTCAGCCTACCTCCTGTGGGTGATAAATTTCAGAGACCAGATTTATTGGGTTGATATTTCAGGTGCCCGTGAGGTTGAGGAACTGCACAAGCACTGTACGACTGAGGTCGGCCTGCCCGCATTCGTATCTCAGCTGGCATATGTATCTACTACACTAATTGCAGTCCTACATGCATTCTACACCTAACCAGTTGGGACCTCCTGAGGGGTTGTGCAACCAGCTGCAGACTACTTAGGGAACCTCCTACCAACTCGAGCGTATTAATCCGGTGTAAGCAGATGCCTAGCTGTACGGCCGAACTCAACGCTGTTTCCTTGGGGTGGTGCATCATCTGGGTAGTTTTGGAGGCCTTCATACAGATGTCCGTGGATCCTCCTAGGGTGTCTGCACAAAGCACATGCATTCGCACCGTTCTTGTATAATAGGGTCCGAGTGCCAACGATGTTCTACATTCCTCCAGCCCAAAGCTTCTTGACTCGCAAATACCCCAAACCACTTGCTTCACCCTTCTCACTCTTCCGCTCAAGCCCAATCTCTTAGGCAGCTAGGCCTCACGCCCGATTTGGACCGAGCCCCATAGACACGAATTAGATTCCTCTCATTGCAATTGGGAACTCAGATGGAAAGATCTACACAAATCTATCTCTTTGGGGATCAGACCAACAGCTACGATGCAGGGCTATGCCACTTGCTTCAGATCAAAGATAATCCACTCCTCTCTGCACTGTTCGAACGTGTGAACTATGCATTACGCTTGTATATCGGGCAGTTGCCCAGCATACAGAAGGAACTATTTCCTCGCTTTTCGAGCCTTCACGAGCTTTTGGCTAGGTACCGGGAGAGATCAGAAACAAATCCAGCCCTTGATAGCACGTTTGTCTGTCTTCACCAGCTGGCATTGTTCATCAGGTATATATGTCCCATGTCCTGTTATCACTGTTATACGTACAAGAGCTAATATAATGCACTAGTTACTTTGGTGAAGGGCTCCATGCATATCCTGCGCCCAACACAAGCAACCTTGTGGGCCTGTGCATAGGGCTCCTGCCAGCAGCTGCCATAAGTACTGCACAGACAGTCGTTGAACTACTACCGGCTGCTATTGAAGCCGTCATGATAGCTTTCCGTACTGGCTTACGAACTCTTGAAAGTCGTAACCTCCTCGGCCAGGGATCAGAAGCTGATGCACCCTGGTCCGCAATAGTTGGGATACAAGAAAAGCAAGCGCTGGCTGCTCTGACCCAATTCTGCGAGATAAATGTGTGTTTCTAGAAGCAACCCCAACCTTAGGGCTTGAACACTAACATAAGCCTTCCAGAATATCCCTGACTGCAGCAGCCCATATATCAGTGTGATCAATGCCAATAGTGTGACTATCAGCGGGCCTCCAGGAATTTTGGATCAATTGCTCAGATCAAGCCCATTTATGGAGTTTAAACCAATCAAAGTGTCGGTCTATGCACCTTATCATGCCTCCCATATTTACACGATGACCGATGTAGACACAATCCTCTCTCCCTGCTCCAATCAAATCCTGGAATCCTACATACCCAGAATACCACTCTTATCGAGTGCTACTGGCAAGCCTATTCTCGCTTCAAATTACGTCACACTTCTCCAGAAGGTGCTGCTGGAGATCTTGATTGAACCAATCCGATGGGCAAAGGTACTGGGAGGTTGTGCTACAGTCTTGAGAACGTCGGAAAGCTTGGAGTGTACTGTCTTGCCTATCGCTACAAACGCATACGGGCTAGTCTCAGCACTTTCCCAAAATGATAAGGTCAAAGTCAAACTCGATACCATGGTAGCTAATGTGACACAAATACCACCCGCATTACCGGCGCCTGGCAAACCCGAGCAATCTAAGCTTGCAATAATTGGTTATTCAGGAAGGTTCCCAGACGCCGCCAGCGCGGAGAAATTTTGGGACCTTATGTACAAGGGCCTTGATGTGCACAGGGATGTCCCGCCTGATCGTTTCGACTTGAAAACGCATTTTGATCCCACTGGAAAGAAAAAAAATACCAGCACAATACGTCATGGTTGCTGGATCGAGAATCCGGGGCTTTTTGACGCACGTTTCTTTCAGATGTCTCCACGAGAAGCTGATAACACGGATCCTGGTCAGCGACTCGCACTGATCACAGCTTACGAAGCCATGGAGATGGCTGGGTTTGTGCCGAATAGGACGCCTTCCACTCAGCGTAATCGAGTTGGCATGTTCTACGGTATGACGAGTGATGATTGGAGAGAGGTGAATAGCGCGCAGAATATTGACACATATTTTGTTCCCGGTGCCAACCGTGCGTTCACCCCTGGGCGTATAAACTATCACTTCAGATTCAGTGGCCCAAGTTTAAGCATCGATTCGGCCTGCTCATCAAGCTTTGCCGCTATTCATACCGCATGTAATGCTTTGTGGAGAGGGGACTGTGATACCGCAATTGCTGGTGGTACAAACGTGTTGACCAATCCTGACAATTTTGCGGGTCTTGATCGTGGACATTTCCTCTCTAAAACCGGAAACTGTAAGACCTTTGACGACGCGGCCGACGGTTACTGCAGGGCAGACGGAGTAGGGACTATCATACTTAAGCGATTAGAGGACGCCATAGCGGACAACGACCCGATCCAAGGTGTTATCCTTGGGGCATATACTAATCACTCAGCTGAAGCTATCTCTATGACCAGACCACATGCGGGTGCTCAGGCCTACATTTTCAGCAAACTCTTGAATGAATCGAACATCGATCCACTCAGCGTAAGCTATATTGAGATGCATGGGACTGGGACACAAGCTGGAGATGCCGTCGAGATGAAATCGGTTTTAGAAGTCTTCTCTCCTGCAGGCCGTAACCGCAGCCCCGAGCAGTCCTTACACCTTGGGTCAGCTAAAGCCAGTGTGGGCCATGCGGAGTCCGCTTCTGGAGTCATTTCGATGGTAAAGGTGCTGTTGATGTTGGAAAAGAATCAGATTCCTCCGCACCCCGGCATCAAGACAAAAATAAACCACACCTTTCCCACGGACCTCAGAGAGCGTAACATACACATTGCGATGAAACCCACGCCCTGGAAGCGCCGTAGTGGAGAGAAGCGTAAGGTTTTCTTGAACAATTTCTCGGCTGCTGGTGGTAACACAGCAATTCTCATGGAAGATGCCCCAATTATGCCCGCAAACAAAACTCAAGATCCGCGATCCACACACATATTGGCTATCTCAGCAAAATCCATTGGCTCCCTCAAGAGCAATATTCAGGCACTTGTGGATTACCTTGACCAAAACCAGAATACTCCGCTTGCTTCCCTGTCTTACACAACCACCGCACGTCGGATGCACCATAATCATCGTGTTCTCGTTACTGGATCCAACCTCCTAAAGATGAAAGGGGAGCTGCAGACCTTTGTCTCCCAAACAAGTATCAAACCGGTACCAGCAAAAGCACCAACAGTGTCTTTCGTATTCACGGGGCAAGGTGCACTTTATGTGGGGATGGGTAAAGAGCTATACAGGAATTTCTCCCAGTACCGAACCGATATACAACACTTCGACACCATTGGTCAGGGTCTTGGATTCCCATCCATTATATCACTTCTTGATGGGAGCTTGACGGATGGCGAGGAAATTAGTCCTTTGGTGACCCAATTAGGCACTGCGTGTATGCAAATGGCGTTGGCAAGGCTCTGGGAGTCGTGGGGTGTCAAACCGGCAGTTGTAGTGGGTCACAGCTTGGGAGAGTACGCAGCACTGAACGCGGCGGGCGTTCTGTCTATTAGTGATGCCATCTATCTCGTCGGTAAAAGGGCTCAGCTACTTCAAGAGAGATGCACTATGGGCTCACATGGAATGCTGGCTGTGAAGGCTTCTGTCGCCACTATACAGGCCCAATCTCTTGGACAGCACCTGGAAATTGCTTGCGTCAACGGTCCAGAGGACACTGTGCTAAGTGGAACTAATCAGGGCATCAACGACGCTGAGAAGGAGTTGTCACGACAGGGCTTCAGATGCATCAAACTCAGATTGCCGTTTGCCTTCCATTCGGCCCACGTAGAGCCAATTCTAGAAGCCTTTGAGACAGCAGCTACAGGTGTCACTTTCCACAAACCTTCGATCCCAGTTATCTCACCACTTCTAGGTAAAGTCATTACCGATGCCAATACATTCGGCGCTAAGTACCTCAGTCAGGCTTGTCGTGGCACTGTGAACTTTGTTGCAGGACTCAACGCAGCACAAGAAGAGAAATTCGGAGACTTGTGGCTAGAAATCGGGTCACACCCAATCTGCTCAGGAATGATCAAGTCAATATTGGGAGATGTGACCATCTCTCCTTCCCTCCGTCGAAAGGAAGATACTTGGCAAGTTCTGGCTGGAAGCGTATCTTCAATGCACCTAGCAGGTTTGGATATCCAGTGGGACGAGTATCATAGGGACTTTCCAGGCTGCCACGAGGTCATTAGACTTCCAGAATATCGGTGGGATTACAAGAACCACTGGATTCAATATGTTCATGACTGGTGTCTCACGAAGGGGGATGCAGTGTCGCCTCCGGTTGACCTCGAGCCTGTAAAGTCTAAACTCTGTACGCCGTCTGTTCAAAGGATAGTTGAAGAACATATCGACACATACAAAGCATCCATTGTAATTGAGTCCGACCTTTCTGAACCAACACTCAGTGCTGCAATTCAAGGTCATAAAGTCAATGGAGCAGCGCTTTGTCCTTCGGTAAGTAGGGCTTTTATAAGTCAACAAATGTAGTTGTCAGCTAACCTTCTTTAGTCACTTTACGCCGATATTGCCCTCACTCTGGGAGATTATTTACTTGTTCAATCCGGGGGCGACGCCAACAAAACAGCAATGGACATTAGTAAAATGATTGTTGATAAGCCCCTGATAGCTCGGAGCCAGCCTACCTCCAAGCAGCTTTTCAGGGTCTCGGTAAACGCTGATTGGATCTCCCAAACCGCACAAGTGCAATTTTACAGCGTCACGGACGAGCGCAAGAAACTGGCAGACCATGCTAAATGCATCATCAAATTCGTAGAGAATAATACTTGGCTGAAAAAATGGAAGCGGAATGAGTACCTCATTCAAGCTCGAATTGACAGGTTGCACAGCAGTGTTGAGGGCGGCCAAAGCCACAAGATCAAGCGCGGTATGGCATACAAATTGTTCAGTGCCTTGGTTGAGTATGACCAGAAGTACCGAGGAATGGAGGAGGTCACCCTTGATAGTGCTGCATATGAAGCTACAGCCAGGGTAAAATTTCAGGCTAGCGAACAAGATGGAAATTACTACTTTAGTCCATATTGGATTGATAGTCTCGGACATTTGGCAGGTTTCACGATGAATGCCAACGATGCGGTTGATTCGAAAACTCAAGTTTTTGTCAATCATGGATGGGAGTCCATGCGCTGTGCAACAAGATTTTCAGCGGAGAAGACTTATAAGACATACGTTAAAATGCAGAATGTTGGAGGGACGATGTTCTCTGGCGATGTCTATATTTTCGAGGAGGGAACAATCGTTGCTGTATTCTCTGGTATTAAGGTAAGGCACAAAACCCTATCCGGGTCTGAGATAGAGAGACTAACATACAGTAGTTTCAAGGAGTTCCACGCAAAATTCTGGATTCATTGCTACCCTCAGGGTCGGGTGCACAGAACACAAGGTCAAGCAAGGCAGGAGGTAACTTGGTTTCAAATGCAGCTGGTCGTGTGGGTATCCAGAAAGCAGTTTCCATTCGAGAAACTATATCGGTTGTTGCTGATGGCACCAAACCCAAACCAAATGATACCGGAATTGTCCCTAAGGCTCTCGCCATCGTTGCTGACGAGATTGGACTGAATGTGAATGAACTGGCACCGGAGAGTAAATTCGCAGACTTTGGAGTGGATTCACTTCTTTCTCTCACAATTGTGGGAAGATTTCGAGAAGAGCTCAATAAGGACTTTGAGTCTTCTTTCTTTTTTGATAACCCCACAGTGACGGACTTGATGCGTTGTTTCTCTCAAGACAGTACACAATGGAGCGATTCATCAGAGTCAAATTCCATACCACAATATACCCCAGGCCCAGGACCCGACGAAGAAGAACAAGAAGGGGTATTAGATAGCATTCGTCAAACACTTGCGGAAGAGATAGGAATCCCTGTGGAGGAAATTAAAGGGAGTGTGAGACTCGTGGAATTGGGAATGGACTCGCTCTTAGCTCTAACCGTCCGTGGGAGGCTGCAAGAGGAACTGTCTATTGAGCTACCATCTGACATCTTCCTCGGCGACGCAACCCTAGATTCAATCGCCCAAGCTCTCAGTTTAACAAATGAACTAGCCAGCCATGCAAACCTACCTCTATCCTCTCTACAAAAGCCAGTCACCCAAGTACAGCCCACCCTAGTCAAGCCTGCCCCAAGAGCGACATCGATTCTGTTGCAAGGGAACCCTGCTACCGCAAAGAAGACCCTATTCCTTTTCCCAGATGGGAGCGGTTCTTCGACATCATATGCTTTGATTCCAAACCTGGGAGACGATATTGCCGTGTTTGGTCTTAACTGCCCATGGTTGAAGACGCCCCACGAGATGCCCAAAAACCTGAGTTTGCTGACAGGACCATTCCTTGATGAAATTCTCCGCCGTCAACCAACTGGACCTTATAATCTTGGAGGTTGGTCTGCGGGTGGGGTTTGCGCATATGACGCGGCTCAATACCTTACCTCAAATGGGGCAAAAGTCGAACGCCTCGTATTTTTGGACTCTCCTTGTCCTATCGGCTTAGGGAAACTTCCTCCACGACTGTTTGACTTTTTCAGAGAGTGTGGGTTATTTGGAAGCGTAGAGCCTCCGGCATGGTTGCTTCCACATTTCCTAGCATTTATTGAAGCATTAGATGGATACAAGGTTGTTCCTTTTGCCACTGACAAGGTTCCCAAAACGTTCATGATCTGGGTAACGGATGGGGTGTGCAAGTATCCGGGAGATGCGCGACCAGAACGAACCCCTCAGGATCCAGCAGAGATGGATTGGTTATTGGAAAATAGAACAAAATTTGGACCGAACGGGTGGGACCTCTTACTAGGAGTACCTAATTTGGAGATATATACTTTGGAGGAGGCGAACCATTTCACGATGATGAAGGATCCTGCTGTGATCAGATTGGGGGACTTCATGAGAAAGGCGATGAATTGAGGGTTTGATTTAGGGTGATTTGCAAGGAAATTTCACTGGTCCTATAATAGATCTCTCTTCCTATTGTTTCCTGACATTATCTCCTCGTTGCTACGATTATTTCTTACATATTGAGGGGGGATAATTGCTACTAAGGGCTATAGTAATATCGAGTAGAACGGGATACTGGTATTACCTCTGGTGGAAGCTATGAAATGATTTGTGGAGATATTCTGTCTAGCATTTTGTATGGTATACCTCTTTCATGAGGAGATCATTGGAATCAGTGCATACAAATTGTGGTGTATTACGCCTCTCTGCATTCAAGGGGAATTCAATTGCCATGGTACATATATGGATTCCACTCGATGGGGAAAGGTATACATACATATATCGATATTGATCTCTCGGCCACGGTCTTTATATTACATACGTCTATTGCGGACAAGAAAATAAGATTGCTATAGTGATCACGAGATTAGCTTGTGCTTGATAGGTCGATCAACAAGCATAGGTACCAACTTGGCAATGCCTTGGAGTGCACAACAACTGGTCATGTTTCGCGTTTGGTCCACTACGACTAGTCCCCGAAATGTATATGTGCAACGGCATCATGGTTCGAGGGATATCAGGAAAAGCAAATCATCGAAATCGAAGAAACGAACGAACTCTCTACTTAGAGGCCCATGGATGCAGCCACGCGGCAAGACTAGATACGGCACCCGAGCTCACCTAAGCTTATTTACCACCACGCACGTCATGCTAGTGAGATAGTGAGATGGAACACGATAACATCGAGTTCGAAAATCTGCTGACCTGCGGGGTTGGCTGACCCTGGGTCTTCAGCAGTGAGGCTCTGCTATAAAACTTCGATACAGAAAGGAGATTGCCAAAGGGCTTTAACCTCCGAACAAGTTAGTCACCGTTATATATTAGTCACCTAGTTCGCCCTGCCCCATAATGCGGCTCTCCAGAACTATATATAACAAAAACGAGAGACGGCTGTTTTTAGGAATCTGTTGATGCAGCAAGAGCTGGGTTTTCACATCACGTGATCGAACCAGGTTATATATTTAACATAGAGCTGAATTTGTTTCAACCTCCGACAGCACCCATCTCACGAGCATGCCTTCGAATGCAGACCTCCACGAAGGTGAGGTCTATAGCCTTAGCAGAACAACCACAAGTATACACCCAGAGAGCTTAGACGATATCGGAATCGAGCCCAATAATGGTATGTTAACTGCAGTCTTTACCTACCCAACAAACGCTACCGCCTAGTATACTTACTTTTCATATATGAAGGGCGCATTCTGCGAGATTACATGTTGAGAGAGGAGATCATCACCAATGATGAAGTCAGATCGCCTTATGCTTGGTTTTTCTGGAGATATCTCACCAGCGTGGCCCTAATCATGGGAATTGTTATCCTTGCACTGGTACACCAAGACAAAGGTGGTCTTACTAGGAATCAGAAATACATCTTCAATTCAGAAATCATTATGTTGACTCTCATGCTTGGACTTAACATGACTGTAAGCATATCTTTTAAGTGTCTATTTGGCAGATCGGGTAGCTCGAGACGGGTAGCTCGAGAAATCTGACCTTTCTACTTCGATAGATTGCGTATTCACATTTCGTCGTACTGGTTAAAGCTGGAATTTTGAACAGACACCCCGGGGACAGGAATTATTGGCCATTCAGATATGTATGGGGTGGTTTAACACGATCACTTAATGTAGACAGTGTGCTCACTTTGAAGATGCAGGAAGCAAGCTTCGCCAGAATTTCAGGGCTACGCTCATCGATTGCATCTCTGTTCCGTGGTCAACCTGTCGATGGCAAGACTTGGATGTCAGTTTTATTTATTGTCATGTGGTTATTCTTCAATCTGGTCAGTACCCACCAAATCCGGTCATTAGTCCCATCCCTTCACAACGTAGATCTGCTCCACTAAATGCATATATTGTGATTCTAACAGGCTATGGGTGTCGCTATTTCTTTAATTGGACTTACCTACAGGTATGTGGGCAATTTCTTTTACGGTTTCGCTAAAACTGTCTTCCTTTGGAGACTGCAAAGCTGTTAAAACACTAAAATATTACTTAATATATAGTCTGGATCCCGGAAAAGTGTTCCTTAGATCCGGGGAGGTTTCCGTTGTCGACCTAAGTGGTTTTTATTCATACAACAAGAGTGAGACAATCACCGACCAGGATGCACAACGGTTCTCAGCGAAATTGTACGCGGATATCTCCCTATCTTATCCGGACAAAACTCCTAGAAACCCTGGGGACGACAATGAGTTTCAGGTTGAGCAACTTGGGCCTGCTGAATGGCGGTATAATGTAATTTTACTTTACTTCACATCAACTTGACCTCTTTCGACGACTACTAAACTGATTCTGAATCAAAGTTCCGAGAAATGGACCATCCTGGAGGAGTCATTGTTAGAAGCAACCGCTGGATCAAAGCCAATACATCATGTGAGGGCTATAATCTTACACGTCCTAAAAATGCGGACAAATCAAGGTTTTACTACAAAGGACCTGACGGACAGACCCAGGATATTGGACCGGCTATCTGGGACCCCACTTCCACATATTATCTTGCGGAATTTAACCCTAATAATGGCAACCAGACAACCCCGAATTCTGACTTTCAAAATAAGCAATTCCGACGTTGTGACGTTGATACTCCGCGCTGCGCACATGTCTATGTTGCCCAGCTAGTGCCAGATAAAACCAATGGGGTGGATTTCAACCAGTCTATGATATATATTTGCAAATCGGCGGTTAGCAAAGTTAAGCATGCACAACAGCCAGAGCATGATCTGAGCGATGATATCGCCTTTTATGTTGGCTCTTCCTTGGCGTATAGTGGAATGTGGGCCATTGAGTCTGATTATTCGAGGGGGCTGGCCTATTCATTATACCCTGTGAGGTGAGTTAGCTACACGCTGTATATCTATAAAGTGTTGCCGAACTGCTAATGTATCGTCACGAATTAGGGCTGAATGGGGACGTCGAGCTGGGGGAAATGCATCACTGATAGCGAGTATGATCTCAAGGGCTAGTATTGGAACGATTGCTGCAATGGATCAGCTGAATCCTCGTCTCAACGTCCATGGAATGCGGCCGTGGATAGGGGAGAAACTCTCAGTCAAGTGGCAACGTCTCATAGGTAGATGAATACCTTCCCTTTCATGGACCTGCAGATGCCTTGCGATCTGCAATCGATCAAGGAGGGTCTCGAAGCTGACAGTTTATTGACAATTAGCTCTTTTAGTGTCACTGGCCTTTATGCAGTTGATTGGTGGAGTGTCATCGATCTTATGGTATAGGTCTCAACGCCAACAAGCTGTTCAAGAAGTGCTGAACTGGGAGAATGTTCAACCCGGTTTATCGGACAGAACGCCAGCGATGACAGGCTATAGAGCATAATAAGAACTAGTGATACTACACTGTCATTTCTTGGGTTATATCTGGTAGGTCGGAGTTTTGGATGTGAGTTGCTTCTCAGTTTTGAAACCGAATTGGCGAATGGTAGCAAATAATGGTTTGTGTTTACTGGAGCGTCTGAAATGTTTGGCTGGAGCGAGACGAGTTCCTATTTAAGGAGAGAGTTCTTAATAGGCTCGATTCTGTACTGTTTTTTATTTTTGCATCTGGAGATGTTATTGTTCATTGACCCCCACGAGTTTTCTGATCAAGTGCTTGAATATCTTGAAGGCTGCATGCAGTATGGTATTTCTATCTCACCAGCGGCAATACAGTAATATAAACCTATAGAGAAACAGCTCTGGTAATATATATCAAAAATATATCATAATTATATATATATAATAGCCACTATTGCAACTGATTCATGGATAGGATTCCACAGCATACCCCCTGAATGATTATATTGAATATGTTAGATCTCTTGATTGATATATGTATCGGCAGAGCAGAAGTTGCATACGTAGCTGTACTACCTACTTACCACTGGGACTGATTGGCCTGAGTCAGGTTCTCTAAGGGTCCCATGGCCAATCCCCTGCCATGGCACACGTACACGCTCCATGTGGTGTTACATACGTAATGCTACCCTTGTTTTGCGGTAAATGACTACTTACCTGCAGCTGCCGCGATCGGCCGATGTGCACGTGGTCCGCCCACAGGATTGCAGCCTGATAAGCGAGAGAAAAACACTGGGGAATTATAACTATGTGGAACCTTTCGAATATTGATACTTATGTATGCTCTGATCCTGCCGACGTCGGAACCTTCGTGGTTATACTTGGGTTTGCATGATTGACAACTTATAGATATTAATTATTGCATATCCAAGATGTGGTGGCGTGGTCTGGGAAGTCTGGCATTCTTTCAGCGGGAAGGAATCCCTGTCATAAGCATATAAATCTTTATGTATAGTAGTATATTCTTGCAATCTTACATGACAGTGACGTGCCCTTTTCAATATGCGGGGTAAATACTATAGCGACCTCACCGCGAAAATCCAAATCCATAACATATACAGTGTTTGAAGGCAAGGCAGTTTGACCTCACCACACCGTTACCCTAGGACTAGTACTACGACACTACGATCCCAAACACAAGATTAATACATCTATGGCAAATCACCCCAACTTTGCCCACCGACAACACCGTGCAGGACGAACCCACTTGGTCGATCTCGACACCCAGAGGGCTTCCGACGTCGGCGAAAACAGAATTCAACAGAGCGGGACGAGCACTCCACGAATATCTAATTTTCGTGACG